>Ga0182024_10007298_pt1 | contig 23847 bp, 20 predicted proteins | sample P32metaG_FD_120480 | JGI IMG/M metagenome (GOLD analysis project Ga0182024, IMG submission 120480) | Permafrost microbial communities from Stordalen Mire, Sweden - P3-2 metaG (Illumina Assembly) | ecosystem: Environmental > Terrestrial > Soil > Wetlands > Permafrost | place: Sweden: Stordalen... | reverse complement strand
CCTCGTGATAAACGTAGGCAGCTCTGCTTGCGGCGGCACCGTCACGATCAGCAGTAATGCGGGTAGCGCAACGTTCGGTCCAGGGAATACACTGACGTCAGGTCCCGGTTGTATGAGTACTTCGTCCTCTTCTTCATCTTCATCTTCATCTTCATCTTCTACGTCCTCGACATCTTCTACGTCCTCGACATCTTCTACTAGCATATCGAGCCAAGTGAGCGGGGTACCAGAGTTCCCGTTGCTCTCGGCATTTGGCCCTCTAGTGCTCGTCGCTGCACTCCTTCCCATCCTGATGATGATGAGAAGGCGATTCAGCAGCCCAACCACCTAGCGGCTCGCAAGACTCTGCTGAACTCCCATCTTAGATTGGAAGCGGACCTGACGGGACCCGCCTGGTTTACTTTCCTAGTCCGGAATTGAATCGTTCGTAATCTCAAAAGTGGCTGAGGTCAGTGATGGAGGCCTGGAGGCGGCTTCGTCCATAGTGGGTAATGAAGTCGCGCCAATGATCTACACCTCGGTAATGCGTGCGCGCAAACATGAGCGAGCCAATGCGTATATTCTCGCTTGCACAAAACGAGCGCGGCCGCGGCCTGCGGCATCTTGGTGGCGACTTGGGCGAGTCGAGCGGGAGACGAGCGTTCGTAGTATTCTGGCTACTTTGAAAGACCTTGCGACCTGAAAATGCCGCTTCTTCTGGCGGCGGCCTTCGCACCGGGTTCAGGGGAGCTCGCACGCACAAGAAGGCTGGGCGACGTACTTGCTTGCAGGCTTCATTTCCCCTCGGTCCCTCAACTCTGTGTCTGACCGAGTCTGCCATAGCAGACTCGGAAGTGGCGCGACCTCTTCCTCCCCGCACTTTTTGTCTTTGACTATTCCGAGACGCAGACCCGAAAGACACAAAACTCGTTCGAGACCAGCGCGATAGAAGATGATTGTTGGGCAAGAGGGATACCGATACCAGCCGCTCGACGACTGGATGAGGCTGCCGGCCGGATGGGTGGTGGAGGACCTGCCCGGGATCGCAGTGGGTCCCGACGACAGCGTCTACATGTTCCACAGGGGCCCTCACCCGGTCATAGTGCTCGACCGGGACGGAGAGGTCAAGGCCTCCTGGGGGGACGGTCTCTTCAAGAGGCCGCACAGCATCCGCGTCGACGAACGCGGAATGGTCTACTGCGTGGACGACCACAATCACGTGATCAGGAAGTTCACGAAGGAGGGCGAGCTCGTGCTCACCCTGGGGACTCCCGGTAGGGGTTCGGACACGGGCGTCGAGGATATGTTCTATCGTACGATCAAGCGGTCGGCCGGCCCGTTCAACTGCGTGACCGACATCGCGTTCGCACGGAATGGCGACCTCTTCGTGTCCGACGGGTACGGGAACGCGCGAGTCCACCACTTCTCGAAGGATGGAGAGCTGATCCACTCTTGGGGGGACCCGGGGGCGGCACCAGGCCAGTTCAACGTGCCGCACTCTGTCGTGGTGGACGGAGCCGGCAGGGTGCTCGTGGCAGACAGGGAGAACAGCCGCGTCCAGGTCTTCACTGAGGAGGGCGAACTGCTGCAGGCGTGGTCCGACACGAACAGGCCAGCCTCGCTCGTCATGGACGGCAAGGGGAACGTCGTGGTCGGCGAGTTCGGCTTCAACACGGGAAGCATGCATGCCGGAGACCCGGTCCCTCAGGGAAGACCCACCTATGCGCGAATCACCGTGCGCTCTCCCCAGGGAGAGGTGCTCTCAGGCTGTGGCGGCCCCGACATGTGCGCACCGGGGAGCTTCTGGGCTCCCCACTGCATCGGGATAGACTCGCGTCAGGACCTGTATGTCGGCGAGGTCTCAAAGTCGACCCGCGCACCGGCCAGCTGCCACGTGGTCCAGAAGCTCGTGAGGCAGTGAATCGATCGGAGGCGCTGTTCAATCCTTGTCCGGTCAGGCGTGAGGCTCATCGTCCATCAAACGCCAACCCAACAACCCGGCGCCGAGCTCATGCGGAAGGTTAAGGTGATTTCCGACGGCTCGAAACCCCTTTTCTTTTCGGACGGCCCTTACTGCTGCCCGAACCCGCTGCTGGAGGGCTACGCCGCCGCGGCAGATGTGGTGGACGCCGCACCGGGGGGGTCGGGAAAGCGGCGACGCCGAGCGTGGAGACTGACGCCGCGGCTAGGTTGGCCTTCTTTGCGACGCGGACCTTCGGCACGCCGGAATGCGGCCAGTTGGGCCACGTCATGGTGTTGAACCAGGTGACGCCCTGGGCGTCGTTGGTGCCGGCGAACAGATTTGGCAATCCGTAGAATACGAGGGGACCGCCGGGGTCGGCTCCTGCTCCGTTGCTAACCTCGACCATACCATTGGGCGCTGAAGGGGAGCCGAAAGTGATCAGGCTCGCCGATGAGGTGCCGAAGTTTCCGGCTGCGACCTGTACGACTTCGCCTGTCATGACGGTAATCGACGTGATGCCCTCCAGGCCCGACGAGCTCTGGCCAGATGCATGGAGCACCCCACCGTAGAAATCAAACAGGTAGACAGTCCCGCTGCCATCACCGACCGCGATCGATGAGCCGTCATAATCGACGGTGAGGGGTGACGCGGGATTGGGAGGGCTGAGGCCCTCTGGGAAGGAGGCGGCCCACGCCGGGTGGCGGGGCCGGGTGTAGTCGATCACATCGACATTGAAGGTCCCGGCGGCGACCGCCGTTGGACCGTTTAGCACGATCGCCGAGATGCCGCCATCGGAGAAGTTCTTGTCGGTGAAGGTGGAGAGAATCTTCGGTGCTTTCTGATTCGTGATGTCGATGAGGATCATGTTCGGCCCGGCGAGTTCGCCGACGAGCAGGCTCGCGCCGTAGAGCGAGATGGCGCCGATACCTGTGTTGTTGGGCGCACCGAGGGTCGTGTCGAACATGGATATCTGCGCTGGCGCGGCGGGATTGGTAAGGTCGTATAATGCGACATATCCGCCGCTGTATTGGCCGACGACGGCGATGCTACCGGTTTGGTCGCCGTCAGTATAAAGACGGGAGCATGTGACGACACATCCGTTGAAGGCGAGCGGGGGGCCATCGATCGGAAATCCAGGGGTCACAAAGACAGTAGTAGGCGTGGTAGGCGTAAAGTTGGTGACCGCGAACCGCGGATCGTTATTGCTGCCCGTAGCTACGGCGATTGTCATGTCGTACCTTCAATCCAGAGAGGACGCCTTGGAACTATTTGGGCTCGCCGGTTCCTGTTAGCTTGCTGTTTGGCTAATTTCCCGAATTTGGTTAGTAAGCGCCAGACACAACCGTTTGGCTGTCAGGCAAACTTGATGCTGCATCCGAACGGTTTCGTGTCGGGCACCCGCACATCGCGGGCGCCAGTGACGTCGTCGAGAGCATTTCTCAGGTCGTGGCTCCTGACTTTCGAGGGGTCTCTTGAATCGTCTATCCTTCCGCGATACCGCAAGACCCTCTTGTCGTCGAAGGTGAAGACGTGAGGTGTGCAGACAGCCCCGTATGAGTCGACCGCGCTCTGATCCTTGTCCCTCACATAGGCGAAGTTGAAGCCCTTGTCCTTCGCCCGTTTGACCATCTCCGGATAGCTGTCCCCGGGATACGCCTCCTCGTCGTTCGAGTTGATTGCCACCAGTTGGACGCCCTTGTCCGCATAATCTCGCTGTATGGAGATCATCCTGCCCTCGTAAGCCTGGACATAGGGACAGTGGTTGCAAGAAAATATGACCGTCAGCACCGGCTTGGTGCTGAACGAAGCGAGCGAATACTTCTTTCCATCCGTTCCCAACAGGTTCTCAAAGTCTGGCGCAATCCGTCCGAGAGCGAGCATCGATAGAAGGCCGGCGTGGAGGCTAATCAGTTTTTGGGCCCATACTCCTGCGGCAGCTTAGGCGTACTGTCTATTCTGATATCTTCACTTTGGTCCCCTACACCCGCTTCGGCGTCGAGATCCGCACCATGACCTCTCCGGTCTCGAGGACATGGACTCCGACACGAATCGGTCACCCTGCAAGATCTCTTCGCCGTTCTCGCCTGGTGCATGCCCACCCACACTCGGCCGCTTGGCCGCCGCGCCTCTGGTTACACGGAATCGGCTCACTTCGGTCTTCTAAGCCGGAGCATGGCCGCTCCCAGCAGCCCTCCGGCCAGCACAATTGCCACACCCACAATGAGGTAAGGAGTCAGGTCCGGGGAACCTTCGCTCGTCGCTGTGACCGTTTTCTGAACCGTGGACGTGACGGTTTCGTTTGGCGTTGTGCCGGTTGTTGCCGACACCGTCTGCGGCACCGTCGTCGTGACGGTGGCCGTGGATGTTGATGGGTTCGTCAGCGTCTCCGTGGATATGTCAGTGATCGTTGAAGTCGCCGTCGTCGTTGCGGTCGCCGTAGCCGTCGCTGTCAGAGTCGAGTCCTCGGTGTCCGTCGCTGTCAAGGTTTGGGTGATTGTCGTGGGCGAAATCGAGGTCGATGTGACGGTAGCGGTCTGGTTCGCCCCCGCCGTGACCGTAGTCGTCGAAGTGGTGGTAGTTGTGGATGTTGCGGTAGTCGTAGAAGTTGAATTGACCGTAGAAGTCGTGGTAATCGTTGGGCCCGGCACCGTGGTCGTGCTAACGACCGTCGTCGTGCTCTCTGGAGGAATTATTGCGGAATAGAAGACTCCGTTGGTAGCAAGGCCGCTTCCGTTGCCGACGCAGTAGTTGTATCCGAGAGGCCCGGTAGATGGGCCCGAGTACGTGGCGCAGTAGGTATCAGAGTACCCGTATATGCTATTTTGGAAGCCGGCTCCCTCAGTCCAGGACCCCGCGCCGGAAGAAGACAGAGAGGAGTAGTATACCGATGTGCCTCCCATGCAGTACATGTAACCTGAGGATGGGACGCAAGACAGATCCGAGGTATTGATGGCGTAGGAGGTTGTCGCGGACCAAGCCCCAACTCCTGAGGAAGAGACCGGGGCGTAGTAGACGCCACTCCAGTAGTACAGGTTGCCATTGGTGGTCTCGAATCCAGCGACGCAATAGATGTAGCCCGAATTGAACACGCACGAATGCCGCATCACGGGAACCGGGTACGACGTCGAAGCCGTCCATGCTCCCGTTCCTCCGGACCAGACGTAGACCGTGCTCACTGGCCCGTTCGAAGACTGTTCTGAATCACCACCGACGCAGGTGATGTACGGGACGGTGCTCGTCTGTCTGAGAGGCGGAGGAGAGGTATACTGCGCTTCAAAGACCACGCAGGACGAAAGAGCGATGGTGGTGGGGTAGTCCGACAGAGCCTTCCAGGGCCCAACCCCCGAAGAGCTGACCGGGGGCGGCGTACACGGAACTTGTTGCCTGGGTGCCCCCGGCGTTGGTCTCGCCTCCGACGCAGATGATGCTCGCCGTGGTCCCGAATAGAGTGGTGGACGTGCCCACCACGCAGGATTCATCATATACGCTGATGGGATAGTTGTTCGAACTGCGAACCCATGTTCCCACGCCAGCAGATGAGATCGGCGCGTAGTACACCGGGTCGCTTGGGTTTTGACCAATGTACCCGCCGACGCAGTATATGTAACCTGAATAGGTGACGCATGATTGGCCGGTGACGTTGACCGGATAGCTGGTCGTGGCACCCCACGGGCTGTTGACTTCAGCGCTCGCCCTCTGCGAGACGGCCAGAGCTCCGACCAATATCAGGGCGAGAACAACGATGATTCGGCCCCTTCCGATGGACCGATGGCCCGGGCGCACTAAAATTCCTGTCGAATTCGTCAAGTCTTGACCCTGGTCAAGCTCAAGTTCGACACTTGCTCACGCACTCTAGGGTTGCCGCGGCCTCTCGTCTTATAAAAAGAAGGCAAGGTCAGACCGCTGTTTCTACCACAGCCTCCAGTACAACGAATGTGTCAGCTTCCGCCTCGAGCTCTTCCTCCAGCACGAGCGTCTAATCCTCAAGCACTGGCTCGAGTTCTTCCATTGGGAGTTCGTACATGGTCGTACTCGCTACCGATGTGATTCTACTGACGATGGTCGGCTTATTCCTAAAGGGAGGACATCGGACTCAATCCAGCACCAGACGTTAGCTCGGGTGCCCATATTGCGGGACCGCCAGCAAGAAGCCGGGCGGCCTAAACCTATCTTGCCTTACGTGACGCCCCGGGCCTGTCGGTCTTCCACGCGAGGTCGGGCTTCCAGACTTCCTTAGCCCACTGCTTCTGCCTCTCTGCCAGCCACACGGCGTTCTCCCACAGGGCCGGACCCATCTCCTTCCTCATCCCGGGGATTATCTTCTCCAGCATCGGCCAGATGAACCCTATCGCGCTGACGTCGAAGCAGAGGTCCTCGTTCAGGAGCCCGTGGGAGACGAGCACCCCTGCCATCTCGAACTGTCCGAGTATCCTGCCTATGTTTCGGTACTCGTCGCTCTGTGGCGGATACTTGGCCTTGAACTCCTTGTAGTCCTTGGCCTTGAACTCACGTATCAACCACCTGAACGCCTCCTCAGTCCTCGGGTCGCGGAACGACTCCATCATCGTCAGGAGTATCTCTGCGTCATCCTTGTTGGCCTTCTTCATGGAAGACACCTCGTCGACATGGAGTAGAGGAACAGTTCGCCTGATATAAACGATGGGCGATTATCTGAGTTCAGAGCCGCGCGGGACGCCAAGAGGCCTGGATCTTTTCGCCATTCTCGCCTACAGCGCCTTTCCGCATTTGGGGCAGAACGATGCGCCCGGTTCCACGGGAGAGCCACAGCTGGAGCAGAACCTGGCCGCGGACGCTGGTGGGATGCCCGGAGAGGCTGAGGTAGTCTGCACCGCAGCGACTGGGCCTTTCTTGTTCCTCTTCCGCCACATGAAGAGAATCAGGAACAGGAGGATGATGATCACGACCACCGCGATAATCCAGTCGTAGTTGACCCCGGAAAAAGCCGCGATGGGGTTGCCGGACGCGTCGTAGGCCTGGGCGAAGAAGCTGTTTATGGACACCCCGGCCCCTGTGGTGGTGCACTCGGACGGGACGCTCGGGGCGCTGGACACGCTGATAGAGCCGTAGGTCGCGGCCCCCTGGGTATCGGTGCAGGTCGCGAGGACCGTACCGTCCGAGGAGGCGGTCTGCGTGATGGTGCCGCTGGGGAGCGTGCCTGTACAGGGGATCGCGCCGACGCCAGGTCCGTAGTTCCAGGTCGCGCCAGCCCCCTGGAAAGTGAAGGACCCGCAGTCGTCGGTGTTGGTCCAGGTGACGTTCACGTTGTTGAACGTGTAGCCGCTGGTCGTCACATACTCGATGACCGACGTGTACTGGGTGTACAGGCCGGTGGTAACGCAATTGCCGAAGCAGGTTGGCTGGGCGTGAGCCGCAGGCGCGGAGAGCGCGAGCGCCAGCAGGATGGTGGCCGCGATGACGAGGAGACCCTCATTGCGCCGCGCCTTTGAAGGGTGAAACATGCCCTCTACCCCTTGAGGGTTATCGTCCCTATCTCGGAGTACTGGCATCCCGAGGCCGTGTTGTAAGCCCCCGCGCAGACCTGTCCGCCGCTGGTCGACGTGTAGGCTATCCAGAGGCTCCCGTTGTACATCTGGCCTGCAGTCGCCGGCCCGGTCGCGTTGAGGTTGTGGATCGTCACGGTCTGCCCTGAGTTCAGCGTGTTGCCGGGGATGTCGCTCGTGTAGGCCTGGAAGAATGCGCCCGTCGCCACGCCCGTGTTCCCTGGAATGTAGGCGACCGCGACGTTGTACCAAGTGCTGCCGTAGGACTGGCCGACACTGGGGATGGTGACGTCGCCGTTAGAGGCGTTGTAGGTGATGGCGTTGTCGTTCCCGCCGCAGTTCGTCTTGAGGTACGGCTCGCAGCTGTTGCCCGCGATGGGCTGGAGGTAAAACTCGTAGGCGAAGAAGCCGCCGAGGCCGATGATGACTATGAGGACCACCGCGATGACTATCTTGGCGGTCTTCTTCATGGCGTGCGCCCCGACTCAGGCTTGGGTTCCGGTGATCGGCTGGATGTGAACTCGACCAAGTCTTCCATCGCGGCGGAGTAGAAGCAGGGAGCTTAAGTTTTTTCCGATTAGCATTAATGGATGATGGAGCCAGATCAGTCGAATGAGAGAGTTCCGACTCTCCCATCCGTATGTTCTAGGCCCGTGATTGGCTGAATGTGCATCTCTTTGCCGTATATGACCTCAGCTGAGGGTTCAGGAAGTCCAAGACGTGACTCTTGGCTCATTCTGAAATCTTCACCTTGGTCGTAGGCACCTGCTTCGGCGTCGAGATTCGCACCATCGCCTCCCCGGAGCGGGCCCTACGACGAACGCTGTGAACTTCTTTGGAGTTTGGATAGTTTTGACTCGGCTGCCAAAGTCGCGTCGAGGGTCAATTCGGCGATAAGACGCAACTCAGCCTGCTTCCTCTTCGTCAATCGAGCCATTCCTATTCGCCCCTTAATCTCTCCTCTGCCCGTTTATACTTTTCCGCCAATTCTCTGGGTTCTACCGCGTCTGCTGTGCAAGACACAGTTTCGAGGCATCGACTCTTGGGATTACCTGCCGTCTCCCGCCTTCAGGTCCCGCTTCACCGCTTCACCTGCGTCGCCTTCTCCTTGTGATTGGGCGAACCTCACCCAACCCATGCGGCAGCCCCTGCTCCTCGAAGTTCGTGAGGTACCAAGTCTAGCGCAGGAAGCTGCGGTCCACTACACCTTGATTCGGGGGTCCATGACCGCGTACAGGACATCGGCGATGAGGTTCCCGGAGACCACCGCCAGTGCGAAGATCAGAGTCGTGCCCACGATGGCGGGAAAGTCATAGTTCTCGACCGCCTGCGTCGCGAAGAGACCGATTCCCGGCCACTGGAATATGCTCTCTATCACCACCGTGCCTCCCAGCAGCGAGCCGAGGAGGAGTCCGAGTATGGTGATGGTGGGAATGAGCGCATTCCTCAGGGCGTGCTTGAATATCACCGTGCTGCCTCTGAGGCCCTTGGCGTAAGCGGCGCGGATGAAGTCCTTCTGCAAGACCTCGAGCATGGAGGCCCTAGTCATCTTGGCCACGACCCCGAAGTACGTCAGCGACAGGGCCGTCGCCGGGAGAATCAGGTGCCAAACCGAATCTCGGAGGTCGATCCAGTTCCCCGTCAGCAGGCTGTCGACCACATACATCCCGGTGATGTGCTTAGGCGCGATGAGGCCCACGGTCAGCTCGCCCTGCGTAGGGAAGAACTTGAAGATGTAGCCGAAGACGAGGAGCCCGAGGAGCGCGAGGAGGAACGGGGGTGAGGAGTAGCCCGCGAGGTAGAAGAACCGGATTGAGTGATCCACCTTGGTGTTGTGATATCTCGCCGCGATGACTCCCAGCGGTATCCCGATGACGATGGTGATGACGATGGAGGCGATTGCGAGCTCGACGGTCGCGGGGAAGAAAATCTCGATGTTGTAGAGTATAGGTTGCCCCCCGCCCGGAATCGTTCCCCAGTTCCCGTGTATCAGGTTCGACATGTAGTAGAAGTATTGGACATATATCGGGTCGTTAAGGTGGAACTCCGCCGCCAGGGCTGCCCTCGCGGCAACGGTGGACCTCAATCCGAGCCACGCCACGGTCACGTTGGGGACGAAGAGGAATGAGATCGCGAAGGTCAGGAAGGTCACGCCAATTATGACCGGTATGGTCAGGAGCAGGCGCTTGCCGATGAAGGTGAGAATGCCCATCTACGTGTCGCCCTCCGCGAAAACCATGAGCTCCACACCTAAAGATGTCAGTCGCATCATCGGCACTCTAACTCCTCCCGCTCCCAGGCAAATCCCCCAAACTCTCCGCGAAGTGGCACGCCGACCAGTGGCCCCGGCTCACCTCCCTCAGCGGGGGCTCGGTCGTCTTGCATATCTCCTGCGCATAGGGGCAGCGCGGGTGGAAGCGACACCCCGTGGGTGGGTTCACCGAGCTCGGTATCTCGCCCGTGAGGTCCTTCGTCTCGAGCTTCTCCTCGGGGTCTGGAAGGGGGATGGATGAGATGAGGGTGATCGTGTAAGGGTGCATCGGGTGCTCCAGCACCTCCTTCGTCTCACCTATCTCGACGAGCTTTCCGCAGTACATCACCGCTACCCTGTCCGCCATGTACTTGACGACGTTGACGTTGTGGGTTATGAAGAGATAACTCAGAGAGAACTCGTCCTGCAGCCTCCTGAGCAGGTTGAGTATCTGCGCCTGGATCGAGGAGTCGAGGGCGCTTGTTGGCTCGTCGAGCACGATGAACTCCGGATTCATCACCAGGGCCCTCGCGATCGCGACCCTCTGTCTCTGGCCGCCGCTGAACTCGTGCGGAAACCTCATCATCCCGTCCAGCGGGAGGCCGACGGCTTCGCTTATCCTCGCGACGATCTCGTGGATCTCGCTCCTTCCGTGCTCCCTGAAGACTGTCAGCGGCTCGGCGATGATGTCTCCGATCCTCTGCCGAGGGTCGAGCGAGGCGTTTGGATTCTGGAAGACTATCTGCATCTTCTTCCTCTTGGCCCGAAGCCCCTCGTCGTTCACTGTTGTGAGGTCCTCTCCCTTGAAGATGATCTGGCCCGAGGTGGGGCGGTCGAGCATGAGCATCACCTTCCCGAGCGTCGTCTTTCCGGATCCAGACTCTCCGACCAGCCCGAGGGTCTCCCTGACCTTCACGCTCAGGCTCACCGAGTCGACAGCGTGGACGCGCTGCCTCTCCTTCCTCAAGACCCGGTCGGCCAGCTCGTAACGGATAGGGAAGTGCTTGACCACGTCTCTGGCCTCGATTATGTCGTCTGTCATGGCTTCTCCCTCAGGAAGCAGGCCACCTGATGGTCGCTGCCGACGTCCACGAGGTGGGGCATCTCTGCGGTGCACCTGTCGAACGCGTACTTGCAACGGGGATGAAACCGGCAGCCCGAAGGGGGCGCCCTGAGGTCCGGAACGTCCCCGCTGATCGCATCGAGCCTCCCCTGGTCCTTGTAGCGCCTTGGGAACGAGAGTATGAGCGCCTCCGAGTAGGGGTGGAGGGGCCGCTTGAAGAGTTCCCCGGCCCCGGATAGTTCTACGAGTTGGGCGGCGTACATCACAGCAACCCTGTCCGCCACCTGAGCGGCGACGGCTAGGTCGTGCGTGATGAAGATGACAGACGAGCCTATCTCGTCCCTCAGCTTCTTGATCAGCTTCAGGACCTGCGCCTGTATCGTCACGTCCAGGGCAGAGGTCGGCTCGTCCGCTATGAGCAGTGAAGGTCTTTCCACGAGCGCCTGCGCTATCATGACGCGCTGCGCTATCCCTCCGCTGAGCTCGTGCGGATACTTGTTCGCGACTTTCTCTGGGTCGGAGATGTTCACCGCGCGGAGCGCCTCGATTATGTCTTCACCGTGCCTGCGCTCCCGTCTCGCCCCCGGTAGCTGCGGCAGCATCAGTCTGGAGGCCCTCGCCTTGGCCCCGTACTCGAGGTCCGGGCTGCTTACCACGTACGGCTTCTTCTTGTCGTCCCTTCCCTCTTTAGTGTTGATGGCTTCCCTGAGCTGCTGTCCCACCGTATATACAGGGTCAAGGGAGCTCATAGGGTCCTGGAATATCATGGATATCTCGGTCCCCCGGAGCGCCGCCATGCGCCCCTCATTCAACTTGAGTATGTCCGTCCCGTTGAAGAGGATCTCCCCCGAAGCGATGCTCGCCGGGGGCTTCTGGAGCAGGTTGATTATCGAGAGGCCGAGGGTGCTCTTCCCGCACCCCGACTCTCCAACCACGGCGAGAATCTCCCCCCGCCTCACGCCGAGCGAAAGGTGGCTAAGAGCCGTTATCTTGCCCCGGCCCGTCTTGTACTCCACCGTCAGGTCCGAGATGTTCAGCAGCCAGTCGGAGCCATTCACCGCTGGCGCGCTGGTCAGTTGAACAACCCCCTGATCTTCGGGTCAAACGCGTCCCTGAGACCGTCCCCGAATAGACTGAAGGAGATGGCGACCAGGAATATCGCTAGAGCGGGAGCGACGGGTGCCCACGCCGCAGTGCTGAGGTACTGCTCAGACTGGTAGGTCATGAGGCCCCACTCGGAGAGGGGCGGCTGCGCTCCTACACCGAGGAAGCTGAGGACCGAGAACGTCAGTATCACGTTCCCGAAATCTAGAGTGGCGTAGACGAGCATGACCGGAAGTATGTTTGGGACGATGTGGCGCAGGAGAGTCGCGCGGGGGCGCTGCCCTATTGCCCTCGAGGCCTCTATGAACGGCTGAGATTTGATCGCGAGGGTCTGTCCCCTCGCCAGCCTGGTATAAACGGGCCACCATACCGGGGCGAGAGCGATGATGGAGTTGTTGACGCTCGGCCCCAGAGCGGCGACTATCACGAGCGCGAGTACGATTCCCGGAAATGCCAGGAAGATGTCGGTCACCCTCATTATGACCTCTTCCACGACCCCACCTACATAGCCGGCAACGGTCCCGCTGACCATCCCCAGCGATAGGGCTATTGAGAGGACAGCTATCGGGACCCTGGCGTCTACCGGCGCACCTGCGAGGACCCTGGAGAGTATGTCCCGTCCCAAGGAGTCTGTCCCGAGGAGATGGGCGAAGCTGGGAGGCTGGAGTATCTCTCGCGTGTTGATGAAGTTCGCCGGGTAGGGAAGGATGTGGCCTCCGGTGACGTAAACGAATAGTGCAATCGCGAGGAACGCGATGACTATGAAGAGGCTTAAGACGGTGATTTTGCTCTGCCCTAGGATTCTGAGAGTTATCCTAAGTTCATGGAAGTCGATCAGCGACCTGGAGTCTCGGCCCGGCTCGTCCGCATTCTCGGTCGCCATTTCGAGTGCGTCCCGTTAATGAGCCGCTATCGCGGCCCGAGAAAGCAGCCCGCAAGCTATAACTCGACTTGCTCCCGAATCCATCCCCTTAGAATTCTTGGCCCTCTGCCTTAAAATAGGTTTAGCGAAGGATTCCAATCAATTCCGAGCTTTCGGGTCGGGCTGCCCGACCAGGAATGTGGTCGGTCTCTTCAGGGGCGGAGGTTGGAAGAACTGCCTGTAGGCGAAGAGGGCCGGGACGCCTCCGGTGTGCAGGAAGCAGACATTATCGTCCTTCTTGAAATCTCCAGACCTGGTCAAGTCTATCAAACCCGACATGACTTTGGAGGTGTAGACCGGGTCCAACATAATCGCTTCCTTGCTCGCGAGCAGCTTTATCGCCTCAAGGGACTTTCTTGTCGGCAGCCCGTACCGCTCCCCTGCGTACTCGCTCTCGATTATCACGTCATTGGCGGAGAGGGCCATCTCGGAGTGGATGAGCTTCGCGGCCTCCTTCGCTATCTTCAGTGCGCTTTCCACCTTGTCGCGCTTGGGGGCTGGTGAGACGGGGACTCCTATCACCTTGGTCGACTCCATGCCGTATACCTTCGCTCCGACGAGGACCCCAGCGTGAGTCGGACCGCCTCCCGGCACCAAGATAGCGTCGAGCTTGACCTTCGCCTTCATCAGCTGGGCCGAGAGCTCGCGCATCGCCTCGACGTATCCCAGAGCACCCCGGGGGGACATGAGAGCCTCGAGGCCCAGGACGTGTGGGCGCCGGCCCTTCTGCCTGAGCTTCTCCGCTTCCTGGGCGAGGTACGGGGCCGGGTCCTCGCCCGTGCCCATCTGGACCACCCGGATCTTCGCGCCCATGATGTAATCCAGGAGGATATTGCCGTCATACTCCTCCGGCTTGTGCTTGAACTGCAGGGTCCGGAGCACCAAGACGGCCTCCATCCCGAGCTTGATAGCGGCCCCGACCATCTGCCGGGACCAGTTGGACTGCACGCCGCAGGTCGTGACCAGGACGTCCGCTTTCTCCCTTATCGCATCGACTAGAATGTAGTCGAGTTGCCTCACCTTGTTCCCGCCCATGGCGAGGTCGGTCATATCGTCTCGCTTGATGAAAAGCTTCGGCCCTCCTAACAATCGCTCGAGCTTCTCAAGCCTCTGGACGGGAGTGGGGAAGTTGCCCAATCCCACGCGCGGAGGTCTTGACGGCAAGTCAGCGAGCCCTCGCGCTCGTGGGTGCCTGGAGTGGTAATTCCACGACCTTGGTCACCGTGCGGGCGATGGTCTCGATGTCAGAGTCCGTGAGGTTGAATGGATTGACCGAGAGGGTCATGTCCTCCATCTCCTTCTCGTAGAGGTAGACGGGAGGGTCGCTCGACTTCAGCCTTGCCACAATCTCGACCATGTCCTGGATGCTGTGCGCGCTAAGGAACTTAACCTCCACGCCCGGCATGGACCGAACTGGTGAGACCGCGATGTAGCTAGGCTTCACTCCCTCGACCTTGCTCAAGAGCTCGGCCAGGCGCTTCATCCTCCGCTCATAATCGGCGGCCTCCGCCACATGGTCTGCGGCGCCGTAGGCCTTGAGCGCGACGATGAGTGCGACTATCTCCTCCTTCCCCGCCTTGAACCCGCGCCCGAAGCCGTGTTGGGGGATCCCCGGCAGTTTGGACTTGTCGATGAACTGCGGGGGCGGGTTCCAGGTCTCGAACCTGGTGTCCATGTCGAGCATCTGCAGCGCGGCCGCCATTATCAGGTCCTTCCTTCCGCACAGGATCCCGGTGGCCTGCGGTCCCCTCATCGTCTTTCCGCCGCTGACTGCTACGAGGTCCGCGCCCATCTCGATGAACTTCTTTATCGTCGAAGGGACGCCCCCGGCGGCGTCCACCAGGACTGGTACGCCGTTCCTCTTCCCTATCTTGATGACCGATTCAAGGGACGGGACGACCTGCGGCTTGGAGAAGAAGGCAATCGCCGCGGTCCTGTCGTTGATGGCCGACTCTATCTCCCAGTCTTCGACCCCTCTCACCCCGACCCCGATGCCCCGCCCGAAGAGGCCCACCTCGACGAGTTTGACGCCGGCGGCTCGTATCGAGTGGTCGAAGACGTTCCTGTGGTGGCGGGGTATGATGACCTCGTTCTTGAGCTGCGACGTGTCCGGGAGCTTCTCCATCTTCACGATGTCGAGTCCCGTTATGCACGCAGCTGTCCCAAGCGTGAGCGCTGCGGCGGCCCCGGTGGTCACCAGCCCAGCCTCCGCCCCTGTCGCCTGGGCAATGACCTCGCTGGCTTTGGCCTGGAGATGGTCCATATCCACGAAGCTCTGAGAAGCCTCTGCCATGGCCTCTGCGGCCCTCATCGGCATCCGGGTGCCTGAGAGGGTGGTCTTGGGACCACATGCGTTGATTATCGTCTTGACGCCAAGTTCCTCGTAGATTCCCATGACCGCACTCTCCTCTGTGCACTTATACGGATTTTGTCCACCGCGCGTACGGACCTAGAGCTTCAGCGCTATCTCTATCGGACCGCGCGTAGCGCTCTTCACCTTCGCCAGACCTCGGGAGAAGGTCCAGCCAGTCCTGCACCTCTCGTATTCTCTCTCTGTCTCGCACCGGCGGAGCTCCCTACCGTCTGCGGTGACGGCTGCGGGACGGGGGACGTTATTGAAGAAGGCTTCCAGCGTCAGCTCGGAGGGGCCCGCCGTCAGGATGACCATCCCTCCCTCCCTCCTGCATCGCAACTCGACCCTCGTTCCGTCATCGAGTAGCTGGAATTCCGCCTCACGTTGGCAATAGATGTCCAGTGTGAGATAGTGGGGCAGTCCCTCCTTCACGGTGTCCGCGAGGGGGGCCATCGGGATGATCGAATCGCCCCTGACGAAGAGCGGCAGGGTGGAGAGGGGGACCTTGAGGTGGAGGTTGGCTGGTCCCTCGTACTCCCTCTTCGTCCAGTAGTCCACCCATCTGCCTTCGGGTAGGTAGACTGTGACCGTCCCGTCCTCGGTGAAGACCGGGGCGACGAGGAACTCCCTCCCGAAGAAGTACTGCATCTCCTTCCCGTAGCAGTTGGGGTCGTCTTGGAACTCAAGGACCATGCCCCTTAGCATGGGGAGCCCGCTCGTCCGGGCGGCGAGGGCGTGTGAGTAGATGTAGGGGATGAGCCTGTATTTGAGGGAGAAGTACTTCCTGAATATCTCGACCGCCTCATCCCCGAACTCCCAGGGCTCGCGGCGGGTCGTCTGCCAGCCGAAGATTCGCGAGTGTGAGGTGAAGGCTCCGAACTGCAGCCACCTGATGTAGCACTCCTTCGAGGGCTTCCCGAGGAAGCCTCCGATCTCGTGGCTCCAGAATGGAACCCCTGAGAGGCCGTAGCTCAAACCGGCCCTGAGCACGCAGACCATCGATGGGAAGTTGCATCCGGGGTCCCCGTCCCACTGGATCGGGTATCTCTGCGCCGGTCCGTACGAGGGACGTGCCCAGTTCAGAGCCCTCCCGTAGAAGCCGGCCACGGCCTCGTAGACGGTCCTCGTGTAGAGAAGGGGGTAGAGGTTGTGCATCTCCCTCCCCGATGACCCATCGTGGTACGCGCCGTCGACCGGTGCCGCCTCGCCGTAGTCGGCGAAGAATCCCGCCACGCCCATCTTCATCTGCTCCCTGAGCTTCTCCTTGTACCACCTCACGGCCCCGGGGTGGGAGAAGTCCACCTGGGCGCTGCGCCCATAAGGCAGGTTCGCGATGAACGTAGCTCCGCTTTTCCTTCTGATGAAGTATCCGCGCGAGTCGCCTTCGCGGAACATCTCCGTGATCTCGGGAACGTCGGGGGAGATGTAGAGCAGGTACCTGAAACCGGCGCGCCGGAGATTGGTTATCATCTCCCGCGGAGATCGGAACGCGGGGCCCCACTCGAAGCCGCTGTGATGCCTTCGCTCGCCGACGAATCCCGAGTGGATCATGTCACACGGTAAACGGAGCCGCCTGAGCCTCCTTGCAAGCCTCTCGGTCTCCTCCCGGCTCGGCATCCAGCCTCCCGCACCCAGCCCGAACGACCACTTGGGAGGGACGGCGGGAGCACCGGTCACGCTGTGGTAGGAGCGGAGAATACGCTTGAACGAAGGGCCGAGGAAGATGTAGATGTCCAACGAGTCGCTCTTGACCTCGAAGGAGCAGGAAGTCTGGTGGGGATGGCCTATCTGGTGGATGGTGAGGGACGAGGAGTTGATGAACGTCCCGAAGCCCATGCTGCTCATGAAGAAGGGGACGTTCTTGTACGTCCGCGGGTTCTCGTTGGATAGGGGATTGTTGTTCCACGAAATTATCCTCTGTCCCCTCTTGTCCAGAGGCGTGAACTTCTCCCCGAAGCCGTACACGTGCTCGTCCGGGAAGAGCCACATGAATTCGTAGACGGAGACGTTGCCTTCCCCATCGGTCAGAAAGCCCAACGGGCCTTCTGGAAAGCCGACCACTGGGGCGTGCTCCCCAACGAATGCGCCGCCGGCGTACTCCTGGATGGTAATGTCCTTCCTGAGGGTCCTGCCGGAGGAGTCTAAGAGCTCGAGCGACCAAGGCTTCTGCCTGATTCTTAGAGATAGCTCCCTGGTCGTTACCGCAAGAGCTTCCCCGGTCTGCTTGACCGTGAACCTAGCGCGCCTCGGCTCGCGGAGCCCAGGTATCGAGCCGCGGGAGGGGGGCTCGTCGCCGGAGTGGAGCCTGAACCGGAAGATGCCGTGTTCGAAGAAGCTGAGGCGGACCCTTACTCCCCTGCCACGGCTCGTACGGCAATCTAGGAGGAGGTCCCCTTTATCGCGGCGATACGAGTCTATGGCATGGACGTGCTCGAACTTTCTCCGTTCGACCCCGAGGACGTCCTCGCCGTTCTCCAGGAGGACCTTGATGTTCCTCTGCCTCTCCTCCCCCTCGAGGTACATGTTGACATAGGACGCGCGCACCTCGTCCCAGATGGAGGAAGAAGACATCGGGGAGGGCCTAACCCCTTTCAGGTGAGGCCCTAGCTCGAGGGATTGCAGGTGTAGTAGAGGTTGTTGAACTCAACACCGTTGAACCCGGTGTTGTAGTACATCCCCGTGACGCAGTGGTTGAAGACCTCGACTCCGAATCCTGCGCCGGTGTCATAGACGTTGTTATCCTGCGCCATCCAGATGAAGTCGTACTGCTGCTGCAGGTCCAGCGTAACCTGGGATATCTGCTGAGCCCTCAGCGTGGCATCCTGCTCTTGGTTGCTCTGGATCTCCAGGTTCGTGATCGTCTGGTTGTGGAAGTAGGAGAAAATCCCCCAATACGTGTCGGTGATTGGATAGTAGGCGCTTACGTCCGGATAGAATGTCCAGTCGCCGTATTGCATGTTTGGTGCTTGGGCCGACGTCGCGTTCGCAGTCTGTAGGGCCACGGCGGTCGCCGGGTCCACACCCTCGGCCTGCAGGGTTATCCCGACATTGGAGAGGTCGTTGACCAACAGCTGCGCTACCGTCGCTACGTAGTTGCTCGTAGTGTAGACGAAGCTCAGGGGCGGCAGACCTTTGCCTCCCGGATATCCAGCCTGAGTGAGCAGCGCTTCCGCGTTGGCGACGTTGTACGGGGTCGGGGGTATCGAACTGTTGTAGCCGAAGAACCCGGCCAAGTCAGGTCCGACGACGGTCTGCCCGTATCCGGCCATCGCCACCTGCTGTATCTGGGAGACGTTGATCGCTTCGGTTATGGCCTCCCTGACTAGCGGATTGTTGAGCGGGGCCTTCAGCGTGTCGAAGAAGATGAACTCCAGTGAGCCGGTCGGTCCGGTGTTGGGGACATAGAGAGACGAGTCTCCCTTCAATAGCGCGGTCACGTCGCTGAAGGAGATGGTTGCCGCCTGGGCGTCACTGCCCTGCAGGTCAAGGACGCGCGTCAGCTCGTTCGTCTTGTAGTATATGGTCACCGTCGAGATCTTCGCCGGCTGGATGAAGAAGTTGGTCTGGCTGCCCGTGAGGTTCTGGGCCCAGTAGTTAGGGTTCGCCGAGAGCGTCACGTACTGGTTGGGGAGGTAGGCCGTGACCACGTAGGGTCCGTCGCTCACCGTCGTGCCGTTGACGGACATCCAGGTGTTGCTGGACGTGTCCGCTATCACTCCGCCGTGCTGCTCGACCGTGTATGGGTCGACGAAGGTCCATGGGTTCGTGCCGAGCGTGGAAAGGAACGGCTCGAACGCGTAGCCGAGGTGGAACTGCACTTCGGTCGCGTTGACGACCGTCACGCTGTTGTGCGGGTTCTCCATCGCCGCAAGCAGGCTCGCGTTGCCGTTAGGGGAGTTTTGAGCGTTGTCCAGGGCGTTCACTTCCCCCTGCGTAACTCCGGTCCCGTTCAGACCAGGTATATTGAAGGTGAACGTGTTGTAGTTCATCACATACAGTCTGTAGATGTTCCACCATACCACGTACGCGTTGAACTGGTCGCCGTTGTTGAAGTAGACGTCGCTGCGCAGGAAGAAGGTGTACGTCAAACCGTTGGCGCTCTCCGTCCAGGACTTGGCGAGTACAGGGACAAACTGTGTGCTGGAGGACTTGTTGAAGAAGAGTAGCGGGAGGGCGGTCTGCTCAGTCACCTCGAGGCCGTTATTGTCAGGGACGATCTGCGCGTCCATGCTCGTCGGCGGAGACGCCTCGTCAATCGTTATCGATTTGGGGAGAACGGTCGCGGAGGACGTTGTGCTCGAGCTTGCCGTGCTCGTAGAAATGGTCGTACTCGATGCACTCGACGTACTGGTCGTACTCGACGTAGTAGAGGCCGACTTGACGGTCGTGGCGTAGTAGACCCCACCCACCAGCAGAACTATGATGACCACAGCTACAGCTATCCATGCCGCACGAGCGATGCCCTTCCGGGCGGTTCTCAACAGCTCGCAAAGGGAGCCGGACGTTATTTAACATTTAAAAAAAGCATCAGAGTATTTCATCTTCTGTTCGTAGCTCGATTTCTCCGGTTCCGGCTGTATGCCGGGGTAAAGTGTGCGAATCCGCACCTATCGCAAACCTCGCGACGCTGGCTACAGCTTGTACCTGAAGAACTCGGTCTGGCATGGATTCCCCTTGGCGATCCAGCCTTCCTTCTTCTCAGAGATGAAGACCATCCCGTCGACGGTCAAGCCCTGGTGCCACGCTGGCTTGCTCTTGTCAACGTGTGCGCAGATGCTGTCCGGGGCGTTCTGATGGTCTCTGAGGAACGTCTGGAAGTCGTCTAGAGTCAGGCTCCCTTTCCTGGACTCCACGAGTCCTTCCATCGCCGAGCAGCGGGCGAAGCTGTTCCTGTAGCCGGGCGACCGCTTCTTGATGGTCACGCCCTTGGTCGGGCACAGGTAGTGGTTGGAGTGCACGAGGTTGTCGTCCGACCTCATGACCTGAACCTTGGAAGGGTTGGCCTCGATGTCCGCTATCTCCTTCGGGGTCCCTATCATGAAGTTGATGGCAGAGGTCATCTTTGCGCGCTCGATGCTCTCTATCGCCTCGTCCATCGTCTTTTGGTTGAGCACCTCCCTCACGACGCCGAGCACATTGACCCCCTCTCGGACTTTGTCGTAACCTATGCCGTTGATACAGACGCTCATACCCTCTGAGTTCATCCCCATCAGGACCTCCGCGCCCGCGTAGGTGTAGATCAGGGCGTCGGGGGCGTTGCCCTGGACGAACTTCGTCACGGTCTCTCCCTCCCCGTTGAGCGTCCAGCTGAGCCTCTCGTCGTTGTTCTGCCCCACGTAGGTGAGACCGTCCTCGGTCGCCCCATCCCTAGCGGCGAAGGAGGTGCAGCTCTTCAGCGTCTGCTCGTGGCTTATCTCCCCGTATGCGGCAGTGATCATCCCCTGCGCCAGGGTCAGGCCGGCGCCCTCCGCCGTCCCCTTGAACTCTGCATAGACATCCGGTGAGTAGTCCTCCAGCGGCCCGAGGAAGACGGAGGCTCTCGCATCGGTCTTCTCCCTGGACATTCTGAAGGCCTTGTCGAAGTACCAGTAGAGGAGGTCGAGCCTGCCGTTTATCGTCGACTTGTAGTGACTGCCGTAGGTGAATCCCCGTTCGTAGGGGCTGGACCCGGTTACCGTGATGTACGGATACTCTCCGCTCTTGAGGACTGTTCGCATGGGTGCCTTCTGCTCCCCGGAGTCTAATAAGCCTGCAGTACCTTGCTCACCATCAGCTCGACTGGGAAGAGTACCTGGCAATCGCGTCCTCGCGCACCTCAGCCCCCGTCCCTGGCGCGGACGGCAGCTCGAAGTAGCCGTCCTTCGGGACGGACGGGTGCTTCCACACGTCCAGGAGCCAAGGGACGTTCTCGACGACCGAAGCGTTCCTGCTGGCAGCGACTAGCTGGACGTGGACGGGCTGCTGTATGTTCGTGTGCGGATAGACTGGGATGTTGAAAGAGTCTGCGAGGCTCGCCACCTCGACCCACTCCGTTATGCCGGCGACTTTCGTCGCGTCCACCTGGATTATGTCCACAGCCTCCTGCACGATGTAGTCCCGGAAGGTGTACCTGTTGTGGATCGACTCACCGATTGCTATGGGGGTCTCGATCCTCTTCCGCAGCGTGGCGTGGCCCCTGATGTCGAGCGGGTTGATAGGCTCCTCGAACCAGAACGGGCTGAAGTCGTCGAACTTCCTGCCCCACCGCATGGCAGTGTCGAGGTCCCACTTGGTGTTGGCGTCGATCATCAACTTGACCGAGTTCCCGACCGCGGCTCGCACTGCGCCCAGACGGGAGTAGTCATCGGCCGGGTCCTCGCTGCCGACCTTCATCTTGATGGCGCGGTAGCCCTCGCTCACCAGCCTCTTCGAGTTGGCTACGAGCTCCTCGGTCGTCCAGGAGAGCCAGCCGCCGTTCGTGTCGTACGCCTGGACGCGCTCGTTGTACCCTCCGAGGACGCGCCAGAGGGGCATGTCCGCCTCCTTGCAGAGAAGGTCCCAGAGGGCGATGTCTATGGCGGAGACCGCCATCACCGCGAGCCCGTTCCTGCCGAGCCGGAAGTCCCACCCGAAGTTCTCGACGAAGAAGAGGTCGTTCACTATCCTCTTCCTCATCGTGGGGTCCTTTCCCACGAGCGTCCTGACCATGTACCTGTCCATCATCTCCTGCACGAACTCGCCTCCGCCGGCCGTCTGCCAGCAGAAACCCCAGCCCTGCGTCCCGGTGTCGGTCGTGAGCCTCACGACCGGGAGGCCGATGTAGGCGACGCTGTTGATAGAGTCCGTGATCGCCCTCTCGAGGGGGACCTTCAGGAAGAAGGTCTTCGCTTCTGTTATCTTCATGACTGAGCCTTCCTGCTTAAGGCTTCGGTATTTATCGTGAAAGTGGACCGGAACGGTCCGGGCTTCAAATCGGGCGCCGCTCTACCTTCTTCAGCAGGTTGATGACCAGGTCGATCTGCGAGTGGAGGGCCTGCCTCTGCTGGAGCATTATCTCCCTCAGTATCCACTCATCGTCGTCGAGGTTGTCGAGGACGTTGTCGATGCGGTGCAGTGCTACGCGCAGGGCGACCACGCTCTTCTGGATGGCGTTCCGCACCCTCCTCTCCCTGAGCCCTTCATTGGTGGGCTTATCGTCGGTCCAGTTCCCGACCCTGGCCCCGCTCATATTCTTCCTCATCCTCCGGATGTCCTTGCTGGTCATGGTGCCCTCCTTGGAGAGTTCCACCATCTGCTCCCTCAGATCCTTGTCCTCGAAGGCCAGAAGCTCGCTCACCATGGTCGGATTGTTGTGCCGCCGCAACAATTCCTCGAGTTCCTCAGCGGGAAGCTTCAGCAGCCTGAGCCGGCGCGAGACGTAGAACCTGCTCTTGCCTATCTTCTCCGCGAGCTCGGTCCCGGATCCCCAGCCGTAGCGCTTGGTGTACTCCTCGAAGGAGCGCGCTTCCTCAAGCGGGTCCAGCGTCTTCCTCGCGACGTTCTCCGCTATGGATGCCTCGAGCGCTTCCTGATTGTCCATCTCGACGATTTGGCAGGCTATCTTCCTCCACCCGAGGGACTTACAGGCCGCCAGGCGTCGGGCCCCGGCTACCATCTCGAACTTGTCGTCCTTCGGACGGACTATTATCGGCTCGAGGAGCCCTTCCCGCTGGATGGACGAGGCGAGAAGGTCGATATTTCCCGGGTTGATCCTCACCCTGAAGCTGGGCCCCCTTATGGAGCCGATGCTGATCTCCTCGGATACGCTCCGGGCAGATTCCAAGGAGTCCGCATGAGGCGGGGCGCCGTCTTAAGCCTTGCCGTTCAGGAACCTCTCGACGAACCGGCTGCCGTCGAGGAGCTCGCGCTCGATGTCGAGCCCGGAGACGTCGAGGCTCAGCTCGCCCTCGTACTGAATGTCCCTCAGGGCCTCGAATATCGGAGGCCAGTTAATCTGCCCCGAACCCGGCGCCCAGTGCAGGTCGGTCACGCCGTCGTTGTCGCTCAGGTGGAGCCCGAATACCTTCTTCCCGAGCTTCCTGATGCTGAGCTCCGGAGCTTCCCAGGCCATCTGGAGGTGACTGACGTCGAGGAGGCCCCCGAGGTTCTCCGACGGTATGGCGTCAAAGAGTCTGAGGAGCGAGTCGGTCGTGCTGAGCACTTCCCTAGGCCTGGGCTCGATGGCTATCCCCAGGCCGTACGTCTCCGCGACCCGAGCGGACATCCTGATCCCTTCGACGTAGGTGGACCAGAGACGGGTCCAAGGGTTCGTGAGGAAGAAAGGGGCGATCGAGTCGCTCCTGCTATAGCGGGGAGGGTCGTGTGAGTCGCGGTCCTTCGCAGCGCTCATCACTGGACTTGTCAGCTCGATGACCTTGGCGCCGACTGGGTTAGCGAGAGAGCCGACGATCTTCCACCTCTCCCGAAGTTCGGAGGAGGGCAGACCGCGGAACGCCCAGTCGGAGACGAACGGGCACGCGAGCTTCTCGACCGAGACGCCCCGTTCGACGCACTTCTTCCGTATCTTCTCTACGGCACCTTGGGCCGCGAGGTACCCGAGCTCGTCCTCCGAGTTGATGCAGAGGTCCAGCTCCTTAAGACCGAGTTCGGAGACCCTCCTGATCGTCCAGAGCACCGAGCGGAGGTAGAGGGCGCCCGGATTCAGGTTGCGT
>Ga0182024_10007297_pt1 | contig 23848 bp, 15 predicted proteins | sample P32metaG_FD_120480 | JGI IMG/M metagenome (GOLD analysis project Ga0182024, IMG submission 120480) | Permafrost microbial communities from Stordalen Mire, Sweden - P3-2 metaG (Illumina Assembly) | ecosystem: Environmental > Terrestrial > Soil > Wetlands > Permafrost | place: Sweden: Stordalen... | reverse complement strand
CCCGCCCGCGACGTTCTTCCTTTCCAAAATCTTTCGCCGCATCCCGAACTCCAGGAAGAACGCGCCACTGCCTTATGGAAAATTGCCACCGGCGCCGCATCCATCGTCGTCTCGCCCGTCGCCGCAACCGCTATTCGTCTTCGCTCCAGCGACTACTACACTGATCTCGCTCGCACCATCCGTCGCGGTGAGTCTTTCGATCTCGATTCTCTCCTCGCCCACCTCAATACCGTCGGCTACGTCTCCACCGACGTAGTCGAAATGCCCGGCCAATACGCCGTACGCGGCGGCATCCTCGACGTCTACTCCCCTGAAGCCGATCGCCCCCTGCGCATCGAATTCTTCGGCGACGAAGCCGATTCCATTCGCAAATTCGATCCCGCTTCTCAACGCTCCTCCACTCCTGTCGATGAGGCCCTTCTGCTGCCGCTCACCGAAACTCCAGTCAGCGAACATCTCCTTGGCGCAATTCACACCCGCCTCAGCGGCAAAAGAATCCAGGGTTCAGAGGAGATCGTCGAAGCCGCCGTCCGCTCCGGAGGACTCACTGTTTTTCCCGGCTGGGAGTTTTATTCCCCCGTCGCCGGAGCCGACAGCACCATCTTCGATCTCATCCCCCGCGCCGCCGTCCTCCTCGACGAGATCCATGAACTTAAAGAAGAATTCGATCGCTTCTGGACCCGCGTCGCCGACACCCACGAACGCAGCGGCGTCGGAAATCTCGTTCGCCCCGAGGATCTTTATTTACCGCCCGAGGACTGGTGGCAGAAAACGTCAACTCTTCCCGGCGCCGATATCGAACACCTCGGCATCACCCGAAGCCTGGACGATGCGTCCGAACTCTCATTCCTAACCCAGCCTTCGCCGCGCTTCCACGGCGCAGTCCCCACGATGCTGCAGGAAGTCCAGAAACTCAACGCCGATGGCAAACGCGTTCTCTTCGCCGTCCCCAACATCGGCGAAGTCGAGCGCCTGGCCGACGTCTTCACCGAATACAACGTCTCTTTCAAGCTCGGCAGCCGCACCCGCGGCGGCGAAAGTTATGCCGACGAAACCAGTTACTTCGCCGGCGAAGTTCTCACCACCACGCTCGCCACCGCCTACATCCCCGCAGGCGTTCTCCTGCCCGAAGCCAATCTCGCCATCTTCGGCTCACGCGACCTCTTCGACGAATCCGACGCCGTAGCCTCGCGTCCGCAGCGCTCGAAATCCAAAGTCTCCGCTTTTCTCTCCGACTTCCGCGATCTTCAAGTCGGAGACTACGTCGTCCACGTCGAGCACGGAATCGGCCAATATCAGGGTCTGAAAGAAATCAATCACGGCGATGGTCCCGCTGAATTCATGCTGCTCGAGTTCGCCGAAGGCGCCCGACTCTACGTTCCACTCACGCGTCTCGACCTGGTTCAGAAATATCGCTCCTCCGAAGGCGCAAAGCCAGTTCTAAGTCATCTTGGCACTCAGTCCTGGTCAAAAACCAAAGCTCGCGTGAAGAAGGCCATGAAAGATATGGCCGATGAACTTCTCAAGCTCTACGCCGAGCGCAAAACCGCCGTCGGACACGCCTTCCCGCCCGCCAACGAATGGTTCCGTGAGTTCGAAGACGCTTTCGAATTCAGCGAAACTGAAGATCAGGCGCAAGCCATCAAAGACGTGATTCGCGACATGGAATCCACCCAGCCCATGGACCGCCTGCTCTGCGGCGATGTCGGCTACGGCAAAACCGAAGTCGCCATGCGCGCCGCCTTCAAAGCTATCGCTGATAACAAACAAGTGGCCGTGCTCGCGCCCACCACCGTCCTCGCCTTCCAGCACTTCGAGACTTTCAAGCAGCGCTTCGCTCCATTCCCCGTCACCATCGAGATGATCAGCCGCTTCCGCAATGCGAAGCAGCAAAAAGAAATCCTGCAAAAAACCGAAGCCGGCAAGATCGATGTCCTCATCGGCACCCACCGCATTCTTTCCAAAGACATCAAATTTTCCGATCTCGGTCTCCTCATCGTCGACGAAGAACAGCGCTTCGGTGTCCGCCACAAAGAGCGCATCAAGCAAATGCGCAAGCAAGTCGACGTTCTCACCATGTCAGCCACGCCCATCCCGCGCACCCTGCACATGTCTTTAGTCGGCCTTCGCAACATGAGCGTCATCGAAACTCCGCCCAAAGATCGCATGGCGATCCAAACTGTGGTCGCCAGTTGGGATGAAAAATTAATCCAGTCCGCAATCGAGCAGGAACTCGAACGCGGCGGCCAGGTTTATTTCGTTCACAATCGCGTCGACACTATCTGGGAAATCGCCGCCAAAATCCAGGCTCTCGTTCCAAAAGCCCGCATCATCGTCGGCCACGGACAAATGTCCGAAGGCGAGCTCGAGAAAGTAATGCTGAAATTCATGCATCACGAAGCCGACATCCTGGTCTCGACCACCATCATCGAAAACGGCCTCGACATTCCGCTTTGCAACACGATCCTGATCAACCGCGCCGACCGCCTGGGCCTCTCCGAGCTTTATCAACTCCGCGGCCGCGTAGGACGCTCCAACCGCCGCGCCTACGCTTATCTCATGCTTCCTCCAGAAGCCGAACTCACGCCCATTGCCCGCCGCCGTCTCGCCGCACTGAAAGAATTTTCCGATCTCGGTGCCGGATTCAAAATCGCTGCTCTCGATCTCGAACTCCGTGGCGCCGGCAATATGCTCGGCGGCGAACAGAGCGGCCACATCGAAGCCATCGGCTTCGAGCTCTACACCCAAATGCTCGAGCGCGCCGTCCGCGAAATGAAAGGCGAAGCCGCTCCCGACGAAGCCGAAACCCAGCTCAATCTCGGCCTCAACATCCGCATTCCCGCGGATTACGTCCCCGAAGAAAACCAGCGCCTGCAAATGTACAAACGCGTCGCCCGGGTCGAGACCGAGCAGCAATTAGCCGACGTCGCCGCCGAACTGCAAGACCGCTACGGCCCACCACCGCCCGCAGTCCGCAACCTTCTCGACTACGCCTCGCTGAAACTTCTGTGCATGAAGGTCGGCGTCAACGCCATCGAGCGCAAACGCGACTCCGTCACTCTGCAATTCCAGCAAAACGCAGCCGTGGACCCCGAGCAGCTAGCCCGCTTCGTCTCCGCCCAGCGTGGCGCTCAATTCACTCCCGATGGCATGTTGAAATTTATTTTAAAAGCCCCAGCCGCGGACGAAGTCCTGCGCGCTCTCCGCACTGTCCTCGAGCAACTGGCCAGCGCGGAAACCGCATCTGAGGTTCGGTCCACCAGCGGACACACGTAATTTTGAAAGGGCGCGCCTTCACCCGGCCACATGTTCTGAGTTAGTTTTGAAAGGGCGCGGTTTCAGCCGGCACATGTCTGAGTCAGTTTTGAAAGGGCGCGGCTTCAGCCGCGCCGCAAGGTTCACAACTCTAGAATAGCTTTAGCCGCTGAGGCGCGCCCTCTATCATGCGATAGAATCATCAGTCCGCTCATAACGATAAATGATCGCCCTTATGAATAAGATGAAAGTCTGCAAAGCTGTTTTCCCCGCCGCCGGCCTCGGCACCCGCTTCTTACCCGCAACCAAAGCTCAGCCCAAAGAGATGCTCCCCCTGGTGGATAAGCCCATCATCCAGTACGGAGTCGAAGAAGCCATGGCCTCCGGCTGCAACCAGATCCTCATCATCACCGGCCGCGGCAAGCAAGCTATCGAAGACCATTTCGACGTCAGCTACGAACTCGAACGCATGCTGGAAGAGCGCGGCAAGACCGATCTGCTCAACATCGTGCGCTCCATCTCCGACATGATCTACGTCGCCTACGTTCGCCAGAAGGAAGCCCTCGGCCTCGGTCACGCCGTTCTGATGGCCCGCGAAATGGTCGGCCACGAACCATTCGCCGTCCTGCTCGCCGACGACGTCATCGACGCCAAAGTTCCCTGCCTCAAACAGATGGTCGAAGTCTTCGACGAAAAACAATGCTCCGTCCTGGCCACGCAAGTCATCGAAGGCAAAATGATTTCTTCCTACGGTGTCCTCGACGTCAAGCCCGTCGACAGTCGTTTCGGCGATCGCCTCTTCGAAATCAAAAACATGGTGGAGAAACCCAAGCCCGAAGAGGCACCTTCAAATCTCGCCATCATCGGACGCTACATTCTGACTCCCGGAATTTTCGATTGCCTCGCCAATACCCCCACCGGCGCCGGCGGAGAACTCCAACTCACCGACGGCATGCGCCTTCTCCTGCAGAAAGAAAAAATGTACGCCTACGTCTACGAAGGCCGCCGTCACGACACCGGCGACAAGCTTGGTTTCCTGAAAGCCACCGTGGAATTCGCCCTGAAACGCGAAGACCTAGGCGAGCCCTTCCGCGAATACCTAAAAGGCCTGAACCTCTAGCGCGGAAAATGTCGGAACGGCGGGCCGATATCAAGGGAATTCACGGAGCAAATCTAATGGCCGCGCAACGTGCGAGCAATTGAGCTGATCGTGTTTTCCTGGAAGAGGCGGATGGCAGCGATGCCAGCTGCGCCCGCTTGCAGGCAGGAGGCGGCGTTCTGCAGAGTGATGCCTCCTAGAGCGAGGACGGGAATTTTCGCGCGGCAGGCTTCGTGGAGAGCATCGAGGCCCGTGGGAGTGGTTCCGGGTATGTCTTTTTTTTCGAAGACGGGAGCGAACAGGGCCAGATCTGCACTGTTTGCGGCTGCTTGGGCCACTTCTTGTGACGAGTGACAGGAGACGGAGATCAGCGGGTCTCGTGGTGAGCTTTCGCCATCGAGAACCTGCCCTGGGCCTGTCGAAGGAGCGCTCGCGCCACACCAGCTTGCGGACTTCCATATCTGTCGAACCTCTTTCGGCGAGAGATCATCGACTGGCAGGTGGAGGCCGCCGGCTCCGGTGGCTATCGCTACATCAATGCGCGAGTTAATCAGGAGAACCGTTCTTAAATCTCGATTTTGACCTCTTAGTTTGTTCTGAGCGTGGAGGATGCGCATTGCTTCTCGGGCTAACGATTCCAGGTCTTTGGCGCAAAGATCTTTTTCGCGGAACTGAATGTAGTCGACGCCGGCGCTTGCGGCTTCGGTGATTTTGTCGAGCAGGCAGCGCCGTCGGCGGCGCTCGTCACCGGGAAAGGCTTTGCGATCGGTGATGTAGTAGAGCATGCAGCTTTCCGGCATCGCTTTGCTTTCGGGCACTTCCAAATCCTAAAACACAGGGGCGGCGGGGATTTACAGGGTGGAGCAACATCTTTCCTGGGCTCCGTTTAACTCAGGGCCTCGTCTTGGCGATTTCGGGTAGTACTTCTTGCTCTTTTTCTTTTTTCGGCTGTCCGCCCAAGTGATATTCAGTGAGGCCATCGCGCAGGAAAGTAAAGGCGTCCTCGGGAGTGTCGACGAACTTGAATAGATTGAGATCTTCGGGGGCGATTGTGCCGGCATCGACGAAGGCTTGGAAGTTCATGATGCGATGCCAGTATTCGCTGCCATAAATGACGACCAGAATCTTCTTCGCGAGTTTATCGGTTTGCGCCAGGGTGAGGATTTCAAATAGCTCATCAATCGTGCCGAAGCCACCGGGAAAAATCACCAGCGCTTTGGCAAGATAGGCAAACCAGAACTTGCGCATAAAAAAATAATGGAATTCGAAGTTAAGTGAGGGCGTGATGTAGGAATTGGGATTCTGCTCGAAGGGCAGATTGATGTTGAGGCCGATGCTTTTGCCTCCGGCTTCATGAGCGCCGAGGTTGGCGGCTTCCATGATGCCGGGTCCGCCGCCCGTGGTCACGACGAAGCGGCGACGGCGCGCAGGAATTTGAATCGACCATTCAGTGAGTAGAAAAGCCAGACGGCGCGCGTCCTCATAGTACCGCGCCATTTCGACCGCAGCCCGGGCGCGCTTCAGGTAATCTTTTTGTTGAACGGCAGAAATTTTTGCATCGTTCCTCTCCACCGCGCTGAGGTTCTCCTTGGCGGCGTCGCCCCCCTGGAAGCGCGCGGAACCGAAGAAGACGACTGTGTCCTGGATCTGCTCGCGGCGAAACCGCGACAGCGGTTCCTGATACTCCGCCAAAATTCGAAGGATGCGGCCGTCGGGACTGCTCAGGAACGGCTCGTTCCTGTAGGCCAGAGGCGCGGGCTTAAGCTTATCGACCATGTATGCAACTCACATTCAGAATCTGAATCCGGCATCTGTCCCGCCGGATTTCTAACTTCCTTAGCTATTGGTGATCGTGATAATGGAGGGCTTCCCAGAAGCCGATCCAGATGTCGAGCAAACCCAGGCCGCTGCACAGGCCGCGAAAAAAACCCGTGGAGATCAAAGTTCGAAGCCAGGGATAGGAAAGCAGAAGATAGTTGTCGGTCCACTCGGGAGTCCAGGGCAGAATCAGCAGCAAAACTCCGGCCACGGCACTAATCAGCACGAAAAGGAATACCGACGTGCGATGCAGCCAAAGCTGCACGCCACTGTGAGACTGCGGAGCCAAGCGGGAAGATGGCGAGTCGAGGAGTGCCGTGCTGGTGTCATTCTGCACTGCCGCGGGCTGAGGAGGCGCGACTGGTCCATTCTCGACGGGTAATTTGGGATCAGTCACTCACCGCTCCGTTGCAGAACGGCTGAAGTGGCGCGAGGACGTAGGATGGCTTCACCGAGCGACGCCAGAAGAAGTGTGCAACACAACTCATCGGGCTATTCTACGACTTCAGAGGCTTAATGCGCTCGGCAACGTCGCGATAGTCGATGTTGCGCCCGTAAACTTCCATAAAATGTTTGAGTGCCGAGGGTTTGTCACCGGCGGTTTCGTAGGCGGCGGCTAGTTCGTAGTGCAGAGCGGTACGGGTTTCTTCGTCAATGCTGGGCGCGGCAAGGGCCTTTTGGTACCAGCGAATTGCGGCCTCGGGTACTCCTTTGTCGAGGAAGCATTGCGCCAGCCAGGTATAGGTCTGCATAACTTGAGGGAAAGGATGGCCCCGGTCAACCGCCTGGCAAGTTTTCTGCAACTCTCCGATAGCTTCATCGAGCAGGCCCATTTCCCGGAAGGCGATGCCCAAGTTGTAGTGGGTTTCGGGATCTTCTTCTGCGGCAGCGGAACCGGATTCGAGATCCTGCTTAAGTTCGCCGAACATCTCCGCAAGATCGACGCCCGCATCTTCACCGAACGGCGAAGCCTTGGCGGCAACTGGTACGGCGGGAATGATTAAAGAAGTCGGCGCAGCGGTCGCCACGTAGGCCGACCGCTGTGCGGCCGGGGCCGAGACTTGCGACGAAATTATAGGACCTCCAGCCGAAGCCGAAGCCGCTGCGGCGCTGGCGGCCGCGGGAGGACTTACGGGGGCCGCTGACGCAGGCGACTGCGCTGGCCACTGCTGCGGGGGCGCTGTCGCGACTGGCGGCTTGGACTCCAGAACTGGGTGAGGCTGTGGCGCAGGCTCGGGTTCGGCTACCGGAGCGTCTTTGAGGAAATCGTCTCCCAAGGAAGCTTCGAGATCGGCTACGAATTCACCGATTACCTCATTCTGGCGTACACCGAAAGTAGTAGGAGTGGCATTGCCGACCGGTTCGAGTTGAGGCTGGTGGTGCGCTGCAGGAGCGGCATCCGCGGCTGAGGGCTCAACCACGGGTGCGGCCTGATGCGGCACCTCCCCGGGCAGAAAACTATCTCCTAGAGAAGATTCCAGATCGGAAACGAATTCTTGCAGGGCGCCTGCCGCCGGCTCGTGCGCAGGAAGCTCAGGTGCGAAAGGCGCTGCAACCGGAGCTTCCACGGGGGCGGGCGGGGCCGCCGGTTCGACTGAAATTTCTTCGACGACGACTGGAACATCCAGAGCGGCGACTGCGATTTCGTCGATCGCGAATTCGGATGAAGGTTCGTCGATCGCAACTTCGGAGACCGCTTCGACGGCAGAAACTTCTTCCACCGATGAAGCGGGATTCGACGCAGCCTCAATTTCCAAACGTAGAGCGTTCAATATCGAGTCGTCAGTGGTGAGAGCCCGAAGTTTCTCGAAAGCGGTTGCGGCCTGCTCCGGCATGCCATGCTCGATATAGAAACGAATCTCTTCGACGCTCTCGGCCGTCTTCGCTGGATCGGGTTCGGCTTGCCCGGCCCTTTTCGCTTCGAGGTGTGCAGCGGGATGCACAGGTTCGGCGACAGTGTCGGAAATGGCAACTTCGGCGATTGCTGACGCCGGTTCTTCAGCTTCGACGGTAATGGCATCGTCCCACTCGGAGGAGAGATCGATTTCGGCAGGTACAGTTTGCGTATCGACGGCGGCTGGCGCCTCATCGATCGAGGGGCTATCCAGATCGACTTGGTCGCTTTCTTCACCTTCGTCCTTTTCTTCGCTGTGCTCGGCGACAACCGAGAACTCGGCTTGTTCCGCCGGCTCGGTGGAAGCCGCGGGCCAAGGTGCGGTCTCGGGGGCAATCGCAATCTCTTGTGAAACTGTTTTCACCTGGAGAGCGGGCGATTCGATGGCGGAGTCTGAAGAAGTGGACACTGCCGAACGTTGTTCGTAGCGGTCGGCGAGTTCGCCATAGCGCGTGGCTTCTTCGGGATATCCAGCTTCGGAGTAGACGCTTTGCAAGGTGCGGCAGGAGACGCCGGCTTCGGCAAAACGCTGGGCTCTGGTATGCAGGGCGGCAAGGCGCTGGTTCAAGCGAAGATCGTTGGGGGCCTGCGGCAAAGCAGCCATCAACGGGCCGAGTGCCTTGGCGGGCATGTTGTACGAGATAAAAAGTTCTGCGTCGGTGAGAGCGGAGCGAACCGCAAGCGCCACGGCATCTGGATAATGCTGATGGACCGATGGAGACGTGGCTTCCAATTCGTCGACGATGACGGCAGCTTCTTCCGCCGAAATTAATTTGTCGGCAGACGGCCCTCCGAGCTGGCTGACCACCTGCTGATAATTATTCAGGTGCAGAGGATTGCCGGGCTCCATGGTGGCGAGTTTCTGATAGAGATCGCGCGCGCGGCCCAGATCGCCGGACTGCACCGAGGCGTGAGCCAGCAACTCGATCACTTCAGTGATGTGAGTGGACTCCCCAGCTTTCTGGAAGAGATCGAGCAACTTCTCGAGCGAAGCGGGATTGTCACGCACGTGGCCGATTACAGAATGCAGATTCTTTAAGACCTTGTCGGAATCTTCTGCTAAAAGCCGGTCGGAGTGCTGATCGTAGACCTGAAGCGCATTCTCATACTGGCCGGCCTGCATGAGGGCGTCGGCGAAAGTAGAGACTGCGGCGAGGTCATTGTGGACACTGAGGAGTTTGCTGGCGAGCGTTCCGGCATCCGACAGGCGTCCGTTTTTCAGGTAAGCCTTGAGCAGATCGCGCAGGCCGTCAGGATTGGAATCGAGATCGGGAACTTTTTGCAGAGATTCGATAGCGGCTTCGGCATCGCCGGCCTCGAGCAGATTGCGCCCTTGCATGAGCAGCGCATAGCTGTTGCCGGGATCGAGCGTGAGCATGCGCTGCAGAACTTCTTCAGCTCCGGGCAGGTTGCCTTTAGAACGAAGGGTTTCGGCCGCGGCGGAAAAAATCTGCCAAGCGTCATTTTTCTTGCCCAGGCGAACATAGACTTCCGCCAGGCGAACCCGCATGGTGGTATTTTCCGGATCCATTTCCAAAATTTTCTGGAAGATGCGGACGGCGTTTTCCAGCTCGCCTGATTTCAGGAATTCTTCTGCGACCTGCAAGTATTGCGCACGGGCGTCGTTGAAGAGGCCCTGCTGGGTGTAGAGTTCCGCCAGCTTCAGCACGCTCTCAAGCGAAGGCTTGAGCTTGCTGATTTTTTTGTACATGGCGATGGCTTTGACCGTGAAACCCTGGGTGGCATAGGCATCGCCTACGGTCTTGAAACATTCCGTGGCTTTATCGGCATCGCCGAGGCGGGAGTAGAGGTCCCCGACCGTGTTGGTGACGGTGAGATCTTTGGGGTCGGCCTTAATGACCTTTTCGTACTCAACGATGGCATTTTGCATCTTGCCCTGCTGGACATATTTCTCCGCAGCGCTGAGTACCTTCTGTTTGTTGAACCCGAAACCGAACGCCATAAGGTTGCGAACTCCAGCCCTGGTTGCGAATGACGGTTGTGCGAATGACGTTCCTGGGAATGTTGTCCAGGAAACGTCAACGTGGCCAAACTCCTTTTTAGAGATGGCCGGTTGGAACAAGTGCAATTGTACGGCTGGAAGAGTGGAATCGCATGGTTACCAAGGGTTACCAAAAGGGAGTGTACAAGTGGGTTACCTTAGGAATCAGCGGCGAAACGGGCGGTTCCGGCCATCTCTAGTGCAAAAGCGCTATTTGGCGGGGCGGACCCAGAGTGTAATCTTCCGGCTGCGCCTTGGAAGGGAGTGGTTCGAGGTGCGCCGTTAGCACCAGCTTTGAAAGGGCGCGACTTTAATCGCACCGCCAGATGTTATTTTTCGAACCCGCCGGCGCGGCTGTAGCCGCGCCCTTTCAAACCTCGACCTGGATGGAGGAAAAGTCGAACTATGACATGGATTAGAACCGTACCGTTGACGGAAGTGGATGACAAGCTGCGCACGGCGATGGAGGGGCAGCGGGCGTTGTATCCGGTGGAGTATGCCACGCCGGTGCATCCGGACCAGTCCAGTGGATCGACGATTGTGGGGTCGCACACGCTGATTCCGGAGGCGCTTTATCATGCGTTTGGAACGTTTGGGGCGCTGATGTCGCCGGAGTTGCCGCTGAGCCGGCGTCAGCATGAAATGATTGCGACCATGGTCTCGGTGACCAACCGGTGCGTATATTGAATCGAGTCGCACGCAGAGTTTCTGCGTAGGGTGACGCTGGACCGGGAACTGGTGGAGGCGCTGGAAAAGGATTACACGACCGCGCCCATCACGCCGCAGGAGCGGGTGATGGTGGATTATGTGGTCAAGCTGACGAAGGATGCGACCCGCGTTTGGAAGGATGACATCGAGGGACTGCGAGCGGTGGGATTTGATGATCGCGGGATATTGCAGATTACGCTGATTGCTTCATGGTTTAACTACATTAATCGGGTTGCGGATGCGTTGGGGGTGGGGCGGGAGTGAAGGTTCCGGGAAGGCGCTGCTTTTAGACCGTCGGAAGTCTTCAGGGAGGCGGTTAGCTATCCTTGCGGTAGAGAAGGTTGCGTATGGCTTCTCTTCGAGCTTCGTTGGCTTCTTTTAGAGTCTTGCGTTCGTCGGCGTCTGTGTTTTGCTTCGTTTTTGGGTTGGCGTTTTCGGGTTCGCTGCATGCCGGGCAGCGATTGGCGAAGCCGGGCTTATCCGGTTTTAGCTCGAACTCTTCGGAGCAGACGGCGCAAACTCGGATAGGAAATGCCATCCTAAGTAACATGATACTAACCGCTAATATACTTGGTGAATATGCGACTGCCCCGCTCGGCTACTAAACTTCGCTAGAGGCAAAGCTTCGTTTTTGTTTCTCGCCGCAACCACTCTTTGCTCATGTCCGAATCTTTAGCAGATTTTTTCGTGGCTAACTTCCAGGCGCACCGCGATGAGCGGGCCTACGGGCAGCATCGCGGATATCGGATGGAATGGTTTACGTACGGGCAGATTCTGGAAATGGCGCTTCAGTTCGGCAAGGAACTGGAGACGCGAGGGATTGGCAAGGGCGAGCGGGTGATGCTGTGGGGTAAGAATTGCGCGCAGTGGGTTGGGGCATTTTTTGGATGCGCTCTGCGCGGTGTGGTTGTGGTTCCGATGGATGACGGGGCATCGGCGGATTTTGCGGTGCGGGTTTCGCAGCAGGTTGAGGCGAAACTTTGGGCCTGTTCGCGGCGGCACGCGCAACACGTGGGTGAGACGAGCGCAGCACCTTATCTGATTCTGGAGAGCTTATCGCACATAGACGGCGAGACGCCGGCGCTACTGTCGAATCCAATTGTGGGGATTAGGCGTGACGATACTCTGCAGATTGTCTTTACTTCGGGGACTACGGCGGAGCCTAAGGGCGTGGTGATCACGCACGGGAATGTGCTGGCGAATATCGATCCGCTGGAGCGGGCGATGCAGCCTTATTTGAAATATGAGCGGTGGGTGCATCCGGTGCGGTTCTTGAATTTGCTGCCGCTGAGCCATGTGTTCGGACAATTCCTGGGAATGTTCCTGCCTCCGTTGCTGGGCGGGACGGTGATTTTTCAGGAAGAGCTGAAGCCGTCGGAGATTGTAAGCACGATTCGGCGGGAGCGAGTGTCAGTGCTGGTGAGTGTGCCGAGGGTTTTGCAGTCGTTGAAGCAGAAGATTGAGCGCGATCTGGAGAATGGCGCTGAGGGCGGTGAAAATATCGAGGATTTCCGGCGGCGGTTTCGCACGTCGGAAGGGAAACATTTTTTGCGGCGGTGGGGGATTTTCCGCGGGATTCGGCGGCAGTTTGGCTGGAAGTTCTGGGCGTTTATTTGTGGAGGCGCGGCGCTTGACGCGGAGACCGAACAGTTTTGGGATCGCCTCGGCTACGCCGCGATTCAGGGTTATGGACTGACGGAGACTACGTCCCTGATCAGCGTGAACCATCCGTTTAAATTGGGGAAGGGATCGATTGGGAAGGTGCTGCCGGGACGCGATGTGAAACTTGCGGAAGATGGAGAGATTTTGATTCGCGGAGGTGGAGTGGCGTCGAGATATTGGAGAGCGGACGGTGCGCATGGCGTCGCCGACGAGCAGGGCTGGTATCACACTGGAGATGTGGGCGCGCTGGATGAGGCCGGGAATCTTTATTTCAAAGGTCGCAAGAAAGAAGTGATTGTTACTCCGGCGGGGCTGAATATTTATCCGGAGGATTTGGAAGCGGCGTTGCGGCGGCAGCCGGAGGTGAAAGATTGCGTTGTCGTGGGAATGGATCGTGGCGGGAATGCGGAGCCGTGTGCGGTGGTGATTCTGCGATCCGATGTGACCGTTGAGGAAGTGGTGGGGCGCGCGAATCAATCGCTGGCGGACTTTCAACGCATGCGGATGTGGGTGCGATGGCCGCAGGAAGATTTTCCGCGGACAAGCACGCAGAAGCCGAGGCGGAATGTGATCGCGGAATTCGCAGCGAAGCAGATTTTGCAAGGTGCGATGGACAATGCTGCGAGCAATGATCCCGTGATGGAGTTGATCGGGCGCATCACCGGCCGTAAGCCGGCAGCAGTGAACGCAGCGGCGATGCTCGATTCGGACTTGGGATTGAGTTCGCTGGATCGCGTGGAGCTGATCAGCGCGTTGGAGGATCGATATCAGGTGGATCTGAGCGAGACGAGTTTTAGCGCGGCGCGCACGGTAGGCGACGTGGAGAGCATGTTACGCGGCGAAGTGAAGCAGCATGTCGACTATCACTATCCGGGCTGGGTATTGCGATGGCCGGTGACCTGGGTGCGCTGGGCGGCGCAATACTTACTGATGATGCCCGCGGTGATGTTGCTGGGCTGGCCGCGCGTTGAAGGGCGGGCAAATTTGCGAGGCTGGAATGGGCCGCTGTTGTTGGTCTGCAATCATATTGCGGACGTGGATTTCGGCTTTGTGCAAGCAGCCTTACCAGCACGATTGAGGAGCCGCATCGCCATAGCGACGCGCGGCGAGGCATTAGAGGCGCTGCGCTCGGCCCCCGCTGACAGGGGTTTTTTCGGAAGAATTTATGATCGGATGAAGTGGGTGCTAGGAGTTTCTTTGCTGAATCTTTTTCCTCTGCCGCGCCAGGCTGCCTTCCGGCAGAGTTTTGCTTACGCGGGGCGTGCCGTGGACGTCGGTTACAGTGTGCTGGTTTTTCCTGAGGGCCGGCATACGGTGGATGGGAAGATGAATCCGTTTCGCGCTGGAGTTGGTCTTCTGGCGAATAATTTGAACCTTCCAGTACTTCCCGTGAAGATTGCGGGACTGTTTGAAGTGAAGCAAGCGGGGAGAAAAGTTGCGCGTCCTGGGGAGATTGGAGTTCGCATTGGACGGCCAATGAAGTTTGCGGCTGACAGCGATCCCGCGCAGATTGCGCGGGAGTTGCAGAGTGCGGTGGAGGCGTTGTGATGGCGCCGAGTAGAGGCCCCCCGGCGCTAAAGCGCGAACGTATCACCGATGGCTTACGGCACGACTTTAAGCCGCGCCCTTCCCGAGACTTCAAGTGTCGACAATCATGCCCTTCCCAAACTTCTTATCGCGCGGACGGAAGCCCCGCACTTTCAAAAGCTTGAGTCTAAGCAAAGTTGTCAACTCATACAGAGCGTCGAGTTTTATTCTTCATCCATACCGCCTTCGTCTTTGTGCGCATCGACGTCGATCTTGATTTCCGGCAGGTTTGCGCCGTCGAGAGAATGATTCAGTGTGGGAAGATCCGTTGTCCGAAAAGCATCCCAGCGTTTCATTACGTCCGAAGCATCGCGCTCGATCGCCGCGTAGGCTTCCGATTGCGAACTGGTTGGGTCTGCATCCACCTGCCATATCTGGCCGTATAAAACCGCTACTTGACTGTTGGTTCTGGTGAGAGTGTTCTCGTTGGCCGGCGGAGCGAGGAAACCGGCGGGAGCACCCAGAAGTACCATGAGTTTGTTTTGGAAAGCTTGAACAGAATCGCGAATTGGTCCAGTGGCTTGCTGGCTCAGCTTTTGCAGCGGATCGCGAATCGATCCTGCTTGCTGTACGGCTTGCGATGTCTGGCTTAGGAGCGACGCCAGGCGCGTTTCCCATTGGAATTTTCTCTCCAAGCCAGCGGTCGAAGTTTTTACGCGCGGGTCCATCTTCAGGACGAACGACGCGCTGTAGTTTCTGCCATCTACACTGAGGCGCGCGGTGTAGGTTCCAGGCATGGCCGTCGGACCAAGTGGCAGACGGGGAGTGTCTCCGGGAATTGCTGCAATGGGATACTCGTGACGCGTGGAATCGGGCGCGGGATAATGCACATCCCATACCCAGCGGTGCATGCCGGCGTCGGAAGACAGAGCCTGGAATGGACGCAGCCAGTAAAGCGGGATGAGTTGCTTTCTTAATTCCTCTTCGGTCACGTCCGGTTTGTCGGCGCTGGAAAACTTGCGAACGAGTTGGCCGCGAGCGTCGAGGATTTCTAGGGTGACTGGAGAAGACGCGTGAGGCAGATAGTAATCGAGGATTGCGCCGTCGGGCGGATTGGCGGCGACGGGTTCGTCGGGAGGAAGCGGCGTATCGGTGTAGGTATCGCGCTGGATCCGGAGGGCCGGAGCTGGTGTAAAAAGATGCGCTTCGGTGGTCGACAAATTTTTTACTTCGCGTAGCGCCGTGATGTCATCGAGAATCCAGAACGAGCGGCCGTGCGTGCCGACAATGAGATCGTTGTCGTTAATCCAGAGATCACGCATGGAAGTGTGCGGCAGGTTGAGTTGCAGGGATTGCCAGTGGTCGCCATCGTCGAACGAAATCCAAACGGAATTTTCGGTGCCGGCAAACAACAAGCCTTTGCGCACGGGATCTTCGCGGACTGTGTCGACGGGGCCGAAGTCGGGAAGGCCGGTGGTGATCAAGGTCCAATTCTTGCCGCCGTCGTGAGTGCGATAGATGTAAGGACGGTTGTCGTTGATGCGGAAGCGGCTCACGGATGCGTAGGCGGTGTCCTCATCGAAGTGCGAGGCGCTGATTTGTGTGACTTTGCTCCACGGTGTCAGCTCTTTGGGAGTGCTGTCTTCCCAGTTCTTGCCGCCGTCGCGTGTTTGCCAGATTAGGCCATCGTCGGTGCCAGCCCAGAGTGTATTGATGTTCTTGAAGGACGGCGCGAGAGCGTAGATGGCTCCGCGCTGTTTGTCGGCTCCTTTGGGAACGAGGTTGCCGACGCTCGCGGGCACGCCAGGTTTCTCGCGAGTGAGATCTTTGCTGATGGTCTGCCAGGAGACTCCGCCGTCGGTGGTTTTGAAGAGCACATTGCTGGCGTAATAAAGAGTGCGCGGGTCCACGGGCGAGAACATGGTGGGCTCGGTACGGTCGGTGCGATATTTTGGGGTGCGTAGCGGGATGGGAGTTACGTCCTGCACTTGGCCGGTGGACCAATGAAATTTTGAGACTTCGCTTCTGCCGCCACCATAAATAATGTCAGGGTCGAGTGGATCGGGTGCAACGTAGCCGTATTCAATGACGCCCACGGGATGCCACTCGCGATAGGTGATGGCGCCGTCATTGCCGCGGCTGGAGATGCAGACGGAACCACTCTCCTGCTGGCCGCCGCAGACGCGATAAGGGAAAGTGGGCGTTACTGCAACGTGATAAATCTGCGCGGTGGGTTGGTTGTACCAGGAACTCCACGATGCGCCGTCATTGACCGTGACCAGGGCGCCTTGATCGCTGACTAAGAGAATAATGTTGGGATTGTTGGGATTGATCCAGAGATTTTGATAGTCGTCGCCGCCGGGGGCGCCGCGAAAGCCGAACCAAGCCTTGCCGCCGTCGGTGGACTTCATGGTCACCGTGCTCGCGCAGTAGACCACGTCTGCATTTTTGGAATCCACTCGGGGAATGGCAAGATCGCCGCCTCCGATGCGGCCGGAGGGACGAGGATCATCGGTGGGCTTGCTCCAAGTTTCGCCGGCGTCGTCAGAGCGGTAGAAAGCGAGCGAGCCCGATGCCGCGCCGACTGTGGCGTAAAGACGATGCGAATCGCTCGGGGCGATAGCGACGTAGATTTGGGAAAGATCTTTCGGCAGACCCTTGGTTAACTGGTGCCAGGTGTTTCCACCATCGGTGGATTTGAATAATCCGCCGCCGGTCCCGTTGAATTCGTTGCCGTCTTCCCAGGGACCTTCGCGAACCTCCCACATTGAGGCATAGATTATGTCGGGATTCGAGGGATCGATTTCTACGTCGGAAGCACCGGTGTTCTCGTCTTTGTAGATGACTTTTTGCCAGGACTCGCCGCCGTCGGTGGAGCGGAAGAGACCGCGCTCTTCATTTGGACCATAGGGATGGCCGAGCACGGCGGCGAAAACTCGATTGGGATCGCGCGGATCGACGGCGAGTGCGGGGATTTGCTCGCCATCGCGCAGGCCGAGATGAGTCCAGGTTTTTCCGGCGTCGCTCGATTTATAAATTCCGTTGCCGACGGACAGGTCGGGGCGATGCAGGCCTTCGCCGCTGGCGACATAAATAATGTTGGGATCGGATGCGGCAACGGCGATGGCACCGATCGACTGCGTCGATTCGTGGTCAAAGATAGAATTCCAGGTACGACCATAATCGTCTGATTTCCAAACTCCGCCATTGACCTGGCCCATGTAGAAAACGTTTGGCTGAGTGGGAACGCCAGTGGCAGCGCGGGTGCGGCCTCCACGAAATGGACCGATCATGCGCCAGTGCAGATCCTGGTAAGTATTTTCGGGAATTTGTTGTGCGGAGCTCGATACAACGGGGAGGAAAACCGAGATGCAAATGAGTAAATGAAAGACTAGCGGCGGTACGGTCAAGTAGGCCCCCTGGGACACCAAAAACCAAACTCACAGAATAACCTAAAAGTCGCCCTAATGGGGTTGCTCGTAATCGCACTCACGAAAAAGATCTTCAACACATGAGGACACGGGGCTTCACAGAGGAAGGTCGAAGATCCACGACGGTCAGGCGATTTGGTCCAAGGTTTGCCTCAGGCAACTGGAGCTCGGCGCTGGAGTTCCGCCTGATTGACTGGCCACCCAAGCGCCGACTCGGTTGGCAGTCTCATTGATTTGCGGCAACGGTGTGTGGCGAAGATATCCGTGAACCAGGGCCGCAGTGAAGGCATCGCCAGCGCCGACAGTATCGGCGACCTGCACTCGGAAGCCGGGATGTTCGCTGCATCCATCGGCGGAGACGAGCAGGCTGCCGTTTGTGCCGCGCGTGACACAAACCAGCTTCAGGTCGTGCGCAGACAGCAAGTGGCGGGCGGAGTCTTCTTCGCTCCGATTCTCGACTGCGAACATCCGCATAATTCTAGGAAGCTCTTCGTGATTCAGTTTGACGACGGACGCGAGCTTCATCGATTCTGCGAGGACTTCCACCGTATGAAAGTGCTGACGAAGATTTACATCGAAAACTCGCACCGCGCTGTGGCGGGTGGCGCTGACAAATCGGCGGATGGTGTCGCGACTAGCTTGTGATCGTTGTGCCAGCGATCCAAAGCAGACAGCATCGGCCTGCTGCGCCAGCGACTGCCATTGCGCCGTCCAGGCGAGAAAATCCCAGGCGACGGATTCGGAGATTTCAAAGCACGGCTGACCGGTGCGATCCACTTCCACCTTAACAGTTCCGGTTGGATGATCGGCGTCCTGCTGAATGAATTCAGTGGACAGGCCGAGTTTCGTCAAGCGAAGAATTGCTTCTGAGCCCAGAGAATCGTCTCCCATGCGGCTGGCCGGAATTCCCTTGTCACCGAGCAAGGTTGTAATGTAGGCGAAGTTTGCCGGGGCTCCGCCGAGTTGCTTTCCAGCGGGCAGTAAATCCCACAATAGTTCGCCTAGGCCGACGACGATGTTTTTCTGACTCAGCATGGTCTGAAACATGGTCTGACCCGGCATGCTCTGAACCAGCGTGGAATGCAACCGCGCGCAGCGCGCGGTTGCAGGAACCAGGGAACTGGCGGAGAATTTCTTCTATGCTTCATTCCGTTCATCTCAAAAGCTTTGTGAAACTGTTTGCCGTGCTTCTGGCGCTGGCCTCTCAGGATAGCGCAACTTGGCCGTTTGGAGCATGGCAACGCGCCTCGGAGAATCCGGTGATATCGCCGCAGGGCGATGGTTGGGAATCGGCGGGCACCTTCAACCCTTCTGTGGTACTTCGCGACGGCAAGATTGTCATGTTGTACCGGGCGCAGGATAAAGCAGGCACTTCGAGGCTGGGTTACGCTGAGAGTGTGGACGGGATCCACTTCACACGCCGCAGCCAGCCCGTGTTCTCGCCGGAGAAGGATTACGAAAAAGATGGCGGTGTCGAAGACCCGCGACTAGTACAGTTCGGCGATACTTATTATTTGACGTATACCGGCTACAACAAGAAGGATGCCCAGTTGTGTTTGGCGACTTCGAAGGATTTGCTCCACTGGGAGCGGAAGGGAGTCATTCTTCCTGCTTACAAGGGAAACTGGAATGTTCGCTGGACCAAGTCTGGGGCGATCGTGCCAGAGAAAATCGGCGGCAAGTTCTGGATGTATTTCTTGGGGACGAGTCAAGATAATAAGGATCAGATGGGGCTGGCTTCATCGATAGATCTGTTGCACTGGACGGAAGCCACAGAGACGCCAGTGTTGCCGGCGCGAGAGGGAAAATTTGATTCTCGCGTGGTGGAGCCGGGGCCCGCGCCAATTGTGACGCCAAAAGGAATTGTTCTGATTTATAACGGCGCTGACGATAAACTTATTTATCGCACTGGAGTTGCCATGTTTGACCGGAACGATCCTCGGCGCGTGATTTCGCGAACGGACTCGCCGATCTTTGCTCCAGAAAAAGAATGGGAGAAGGTTGGGCAAGTTCCAAATGTGGTGTTCGTGGAAGGAATGGTGCGTAAGGGGGGTGATTATTTGTTTTATTACGGAGGCGCGGATACAAACATTGGAGTGGCGAAGGCGACGGTGATTCCATAGTGATGTTGGGGGTTCGAAGTGTGCCCCCGCGGCTAAAGCCGACCGCCTGGGCATGCCATATGCAGTGCTGAAGCGCCACTCTTCCTGTGTGGTCGCGGCGCCCTCAATGGTCCACCAGCATGGTTATCAATCAGCCTCTGGCGTGTCGTCTGGTCAAAGTGAAGGCAAATTCGCACGAAATCCTACATCGTGCTTATCTTGATGTAACGGCGCAAATCGGATAGCGAGTTGATAATGATGTATCCCGCGAATGCCAATCCAACCGCGCCCAAGACTGTCGACACTGTCTGGAGTCCGGACAAAGCTTTTCTCATAAGAGTCTCCTTTGGACTAGATGTTAGGATGTAAGCCGTCGTCCAAAGGAAGCCTTAATAATTTCTTATTGAGCTATTTTCGAGCGTTCGAGTTTGGGGAGGATGAGTGCTCCCAATCGCGAGTGCGGGAGACGGCTTCGTTCCAACGGCGGCGCAATTGGTCTACTTGCGACTGCGGCATTCGCGGTGAGAATCGGTGCGCCTCGCCCGGCAAATCAGAAATTGTATGCAAATCCTTCCAGAAGCCCACGGCCAGTCCAGCCAGAAAGGCTGCGCCCAGCGCGGTTGATTCCGTGATGGCGGGACGCACTACGGGCACGCCGAGAATGTCAGCCTGAAATTGCATGAGAGCATTGTTGGCGGAGGCGCCACCATCCACGCGCAACTCCGTGAGTGGAGTGCGAGTATCGGTTTGAACTGCGTCCATGAGATCGGCGACTTGAAACGCAATACTTTCGAGGGCGGCACGCGCGATATGGCCTGCTGTGCTGCCGCGTGTGAGTCCGAAAATTGAGCCGCGGGCGTCGGAATCCCAGTGCGGAGCGCCCAGGCCGACGAATGCAGGGACGAAATAGACTCCGCCATTATCGGGAACGAAATTGGCGAGCGCTTCTACTTCTAATGATGTGCGAATAATGCCGAGGCCGTCGCGGAGCCACTGGACCACAGCGCCGCCGACAAACACGCTGCCTTCGAGTGCGTAGTTGGTTACGTCGCCTATTTTCCAGGCAACGGTTGTGAGCAGGCGATTTGTGGATGCAACGGCGCGAGTTCCCGTGCTCTGCAACATGAAACATCCGGTGCCGTAGGTGTTTTTGGTGACGCCGGGACGAAAGCATTTTTGCCCGAAGAGGGCGGCTTGCTGATCGCCAGCAATGCCGGCGATAGGGATGCCGTTCAGCCCGGGAACAGCGCTAACTTCCGCATAAACTTCGCTCGAGGGCAGCACCGTGGGGAGCATCGAACGCGGAATCCGGAAGAGCGCGAGGAGATCTTCATCCCAACTTCCGGAGGAAAGATTGAAGAGCATGGTGCGGGAGGCGTTGCTGGCGTCAGTGATGTGCAGACGTCCGCCGGCCAACTGCCAAATGAGCCAAGTGTCGACGGTGCCAAACGCAAGCCGGTTCGATTCCGCAAGCGAGCGGGCGTTGGGAACGTGATCGAGGATCCAGGAAATTTTGCTGGCGGAGAAATATGCATCGATCAACAGGCCGGCGCGTTGCTGAATCAGACTTTCGTGGCCTTGTGCTTTTAGCTCTGCGCAAAATGGAGCGGTGCGGCGATCCTGCCAGACAATGGCGTTGTAGATGGGCTTGCCGGTGATGCGATCCCAGACGATCGCGGTTTCGCGCTGGTTGGTGATGCCGATGGCGGCAACTTCGCGGGGCTGGACTTGAGCTCGGGCTAACGCCTCCAGAGCGACGGCGAACTGGGATGCGGCGATTTCCGCGGGATCGTGTTCCACCCATCCGGGCTGGGGAAAAATTTGCGTGACCTCGCGCTGGGCGACGGAGTGGACCCGGCCTTCGTGATCAAACAAGAGGGCTCGGGAACTGGTTGTGCCCTGGTCGAGAGCGAGAATGTAACGCAAGAGTCCTCCTGTTGCGGCGGCGCTGAGTCACGACGACGATTGGGACGCACGCAGAAATCTTCGAATACCGAAATCATAGATTGCGGCGCCGACCAGTCCGCCCAGTAGCGGAGCGACGATCGGCACCAACCAAACTCCAGAACCGTCAGTGAGTCCGTTGTTCTTGAATCCGGCTACTACGGTGAAAAGGCGCGGGCCGAAATCACGAGCGGGATTGATCGGGTATCCGTGCATACCGCCGAAGCTCATGCCGATGGCCACGACGACCAGGCCGATCATCACAGGGGTGAGGTTGGCGCCGGGTGGGACGTTGAGTTCGTCCGTAATCGCCAGTACGAGCAAGAGCAGCAGAGCAGTGCCGATAACTTGATCGAGAAATCCGGCTTGCGGCCACGCCGGGAAGGCAGGGAAAGTTGTGAAGACGCCTGCAGTTCTTTCCAGCTGGGGATCGACCTGGTGGAATGCCGGCAGATAGTTGCGGTAAGTCAGGGCCGCGGCGAGGAATGCTCCAGCCGTTTGCGCGATGGAATACGGTACCACTTTGCGCCAGGGAAAACTACGAAAGACGGCGAGGGTGAGCGTGACGGCGGGATTGAGATGGCCGCCGGAAACTTTCCCCGCGATGTAAATTCCCATCGTGACAGCGAGACCCCAACCCAGAGTGATGTTGGTGTAGCCGCCGTGAACGGTGGCCGATGGAGTGTTCGCGGGAAATAGAACGACCATGGCGACGACACCCGTGCCGAAGAGAATCAGGACGAAGGTTCCGAGGAACTCGGCGATCAGTTCGGCAAATAAGGTTGGTGGCTTGTTCATTCGGGACGATTCCATCTTAGGAAGTCCGCTTTCGGACCGCGAGTAGTCTAGCAAGGATTTGAAGCTGCGCTACACGTTTCATTTTCCCGAACACCTTGCAGCATTGCATCCCGACGGTAACTAAAAGTGTGAGAGCTCAGGGATTTCCCCCTTGACAGCAGGGGCACGGTCTGTAAGATAGAAGAATATTTATTCATTATTATGAATAAATATTCATAATGAATAAAGTGCTGCGGCAGAGAGCGGTCTTGGAAGCGTTAAGGCAAGGACCGGTTGCCAGCCAGGAAGATTTGCAGCGAGCTTTGCGCAAGCGGGGGTTCAAGGTGGGGCAGGCGACGTTGTCGCGGGATATTCGGGATTTGAATTTAAGCAAGACCGCGAGTGGCTACAACTTGCCGCAAGGGGATAGTGCTACTGGTTTGGCTTTGCCGCCTGTGCAGCGGCTGGTTCGGGAATTTGTGCTGGATGTGCGTCCGGCGCAGAACTTGCTGGTGTTGAAAACGATTGTCGGCAGCGCGCAGCCCGTGGCGGCGGCGCTGGACGAACAGGAGTGGCAGGAAATGGTGGGAACGATTGCGGGGGACGACACGATCCTGATTATTTGTCCCGACAAGGATGCTGCCCGGAAGGTTGCAGCGCGCATCGAGGAGATGCTCGGCTGATGGCGGCGAAGGTTAGAAGTGCGGTGCTCGGAGCCAGCGGGTATTCAGGACTGGAGTTGACGCGCATTCTCGAGCGTCATCCGCGGCTGGAGAGGCCCGCGTTGCTGCGGCGCGAGGAGAGTGGTGAAGGTCCGGCGGATTTAGCGGACGTTTTTCCTGAATTGTCTGGCAATGGAGGTTATCCGTTGCGGGCGTTCTCGTGGGCGGAGTTGAAACGTCAAGGCGTGGAATTGCTTTTTCTGGCCACGCCGCATGAGGCTTCGCGATCGCTTGTGCCTGAGGCGGTTGCCCAGGGATTGCGGGTGATCGACCTGAGCGGAGCCTGGAGGCTGAAACAGGCGCAGCATCGCACGATTTACTCGTTTCAGGATGCTGACGCGGTTACGGCCGCGGAGTTGACGGCGAAAGCGGTGTACGGATTGCCGGAACTGAATAGCGATGACGTTGCGACGGCGCAGTTGGTGGCGAATCCGGGTTGCTATGCGACCTCAGTGATTCTGGCTTTGGCGCCTCTGCTCCAAGGCGGCTTCATTGATCGTGGGCGCGGAATTATTTCTGATTCGAAGTCGGGAGTATCGGGAGCGGGCAAGGCGCCGACCTCGCGTACTCATTTCGTTTCGGTGGCCGATAATTTTTCCGCCTACGCAGTGTTCAATCACCGGCATCTGGGAGAGATGGTTGAGCAGCTGGAGCTGGAAGACGCGGAGCTTACTTTCACGCCGCATCTGCTGCCGATTCCGCGCGGCATTTTGTCCACCATCTATGTGCGGCTGAAGCGGACGACGAAAGCGGCGGAAGTGGAGACGTGCCTGCGTGATTTCTATGTCGGCAAACATTGGGTGCGGGTGTTTGCGACGCCGCAGTTGCCGCAGCTGCAGTTTTCTTTGCACACGAATTATTGCGACCTGGGTTTTTGTCTGGCAGAGGATGGAGAGCGTCTGGTGCT
>Ga0182024_10007296_pt1 | contig 23855 bp, 20 predicted proteins | sample P32metaG_FD_120480 | JGI IMG/M metagenome (GOLD analysis project Ga0182024, IMG submission 120480) | Permafrost microbial communities from Stordalen Mire, Sweden - P3-2 metaG (Illumina Assembly) | ecosystem: Environmental > Terrestrial > Soil > Wetlands > Permafrost | place: Sweden: Stordalen... | reverse complement strand
GCTTGAACGCATCCTGCTCGACCAGGACGCGAATGCGCCAGTTCTGCTTGTGCATGTTGCGCGTCTTGAACAGCCAGCCATAGACCTCCTGACGAACTGGTGCGCCCGCCTGCATGATCTCCGTTCGCGTGGCCTGCGGGTGCTGTTCGAGCCAGGACGCGAGCCACAGCTCAAGAGGATGCACGTGGCTCAGATAGCCTCTGTCGGCGAGCGAGAAGCGATCGACGCCGTATGCCGCGTACAATTTTTCGAGCGGCTCCTTGTGATCCAGCCTGCCCTTCGTCTCGCGTTTGAGGAAGGCGTCGAGCTCCGCCACGCTGGCCCGCGGATGCACGGAGCGGAAGACGACCGTCAGCCGCTTCACGTAGGGGCCGGTCTTCCGGGGCAACAGTGAGAGTCGCTGTTCCGAGTCGAGGCCGCGGAATTCGCGGATGAATTTGTCGAGGAAGGTGCGGCCTTCCTGATCGGCGAAGCGCTGGAGAAACGCGGCCCGCGCCGCATCGCTCGGTTCATCGCTGAGCGCGTCGCCCTGCAAATGGTCCTCGGCGACATAGAAGCGTTCGATATCGCGAAGTATGCGAATGAAAGCCAGATTGATGGAATTCGCAAACGCGGTTTCCACCGTCGGATTGCCGGAATCCTCCCACTTCGCGAAATTGTGGAACGCATGGAAGCCGCCGCCCGTGAAAAAGCCGCCCTGGCCGGCGGAATAGTGACGCTGCATCGCGGCGTCGAGCATGGGTTGCAGGCGCCGATCCTGCATACCCGTGAGATAGCCGAGCGCCCATTGTGACAGGGGATCGCGCGCCTGCGGCATCAGCGCATGCAGTTTGCGCGGAGGAAGGCCGGCAAAGCGGTCGTGGAGGCGGGAGACAATTTGGAGATAGTTGATCAGCGTGCGCAGCTTGGCGGTCGATCCGAGCTGCAGCTTGGCGCCCGAGTTCAGATCGAAGGGCTGGTCCATGCTGTCGGCATGCACGCGCACCAGATTGTGGCCGGCGGTATGTTCGTAGAGCACAACACTGTAGTTCACGAGCGCGGGATCGCCGCCGCCCAGAAGTTCCTTGCCTTCCAGTCCCAATGTCTTGACTTGATCGGGGTCCCGCAATTGCGCGAGGAAATCGGTCACGCGCCGTTGCGCGGCTGCGTCGATGGTGCTCGTCGCGCCGAGGTCGACATGGTCGAGATCGTAAAGACTGTTGGCGCCGACGAGCCTCAACAATTCGGTGCGAATGGCATCCGCGCCCTTGCGCCCGACATAGGAGACCGGCGCGGGTGCCGGTGCTTGCGCACGGAAGGGGAGAGGCATTTGAAGCGCGGCGTCGTAAAGCGTGCGGCCGATCACCTTCTGCGTGGCCAACCGCCGCAGATAATTGTTCGTCAGGGCAAGAAGCGCGCTGCGGTCGGCGGCGAGATAATAGGCCGGCCGGCGCTCGGCGAGCATGAGGCTCAGCACCTGCTTGTAGATTTCCGCCTTGCGCCTGATATCGCCGAAATTCGGATCGGCAAGAATCCGGTTTGCCTCCGCGAAATCGGTTCCGTACCAGACTCTCAGGCCATCGCCCACGCCGATAATCTCGCCATAGCCCGGCCGCGAACCTAGAGGCGTCGAATCCACATAGGTGGTCACAATCTGCCGGCGTGCGGCATAGGTGTCGGGGCCGCCGAGATAGGCGCGCAAGGTGGCCGCATCCATCTGGCGAAGTTTTTCAATCACCCCTTGCGTCCGCCCCCCAGGAGAATGGCGGAACTTCTCGGTCTGTGTCGCCAGCGTGCTACCGCCGCCGTGCTTGAGGCGCGGATTGAGCCATCCCGCCATCCATCCCGCGGAGGCCTGGAGGAATCGCTTCCATTCGACGGCAGGATTGTAATGGGGATGGTCTTTTTCGAGCAGGTCCTTGTCCTCGATGAAGAGCAGCGTGCGGACCACAAGGGGCGGAACCGATTCGAATTTATCATAAGAGCGTTCGGGATAGCTGGCCTGGTACAGGGGCGAGCCCGCGCGGTCTTTCAGCGCGAGGCCGGCATGCTGCTTCTCGGCGTAGATTGCATAACCGTGAGAGTCCGCGATTGCGCGGAGACCGGAAGACTGGACCGCCTGACGCGTGACGGCGAAATGTTGCGCCTTCAATCGCGCGATGAATTGCGGAAGGCGCGAATAACCGAGCCGTGCGTCATAGGGACCGCCATTCGGGAAACGCAACTTGGCGCTCGCGCCCGGGGCGATCGTGTAGGTCAGTTCGCGGGCCTGCTTCGTGAAAATGTCGGACTGGAGTCGAGAGGTTCGAATTTCCTGCAGCGCGGCCGACGCAACCATCAGAAAGACTGCAACCAGAAGTAGGATGCTGGAGAGCCAGAGCATCGTACCGAGCGATGGGCTCGCCAGACGTAGCAACTTCTGCGCATTTCGGCGCGGCCTGAAGGCTATCGTCAGGATATGTGCAGCCAAACCAGCGTCCTCTCGTTCCCTTATGTCTAAGTGTTGCCGACAAGACAGGTTCCATCGTCGCGCTGTCCGGGATGGCGCGCGACAAATTCACGGAACGGCCATAATGCGTCACAATCACCGGGGTGACGGATCCTTCGGGCTCGGCACTCGTTCGAACAGGATGATGGGCGAGTCCTTGTAGGTCGTGCGCGCAAATTCCGTGAAGCTGCATTTTTGTGCGACGCTCAAAGACGCCGAATTTTCTGGGTGGATAATACAGACCGTTCGCAGCGGTCCAAAGCGCGTAGCTATCCATCCGAGCGCCGCACTCGCGGCCTCCGTCGCAAAACCGTTGCCGTGCGCCCATGGCGAAAGCACCCAGCCGATCTCCGGCGCGCCGTCGATCGAGGGCTGGAGGTCGCGGCGCAAATCGGCAAGACCGACTTCGCCGACGAAACGTCCAGTTGTCTTTTCGCGCACCACCCAAAAGCCAAACCCCAGCAATTGCCAATGCCCAATGTAGCGAAGGAGCCGCGCCCACGACTCTTCTCTCGTGAACGGCCTGCCGCTCAGATAACGCATAACTTGCGGATCGCTCCACATCGCCGCGCAGTCCTCGAAATCGGACACGGAATGGACACGCAGGCACAAGCGGCGGGTTTCGAGCGTCGGCGCAGAGTGCGCGTCGTCCGGCGTGGTCACGCTAGCCTCACGAGAGTCCCACGATATGGCCGTGCCGGTCGACCATGATCGACTCTGCGGAGGGCTGCCGGGGCAGACCGGGCATCGTCATGATGTCCCCGCAGATCGCGACGATAAATTCTGCGCCAGCGCACAGGCGCACTTCGCGCAGCGGCAGCACATGCCCGGTGGGCGCGCCGTAGGCGTCCGGATCCGCGGAATTGGAATACTGGGTCTTGGCGATGCAAACCGGCAGATTGCCAAAACCGAACCTCTCGAGTTCGGCCAGACGGTCCGATGCCTGCTTCGACGGCACCACGTCGCCCGCGTGGTAGATCTGGAACGCGATCGTTTCGATTTTCTGCAATGGTTTCATGGAGTCGGGATACAGCGTGTGGAAGTTTGCAGCACCCTCGTCGATTGCTGCGATCACTAGGTCGGCGAGAGCCTCGGCGCCTGCGCCGCCCTCCGCCCAATGTCGACAGACCACGGCTCGCGTACCAAGTCTGCGGCAGCCTTCCAATGTCGCGTCGAGTTCCGGCTTCGTGTCAGAAGCAAAATGGTTCACCGCCACCACCGCCGGCACACCGAACTTGCGGACGTTCTCGAGATGGCGCGCAAGATTGGCGAGGCCTTTGACGACCGCGGCAACGTTTTCCACGCCCAGGTCCTTTCGGGGAACGCCGCCGTGGAATTTCAGCGCCCGGACCGTTACGACGACCACGGCAAGCGAAGGCGACAGTCCCGCCTTGCGGCATTTGATATCGAAGAATTTCTCGGCTCCCAGATCCGCGCCGAACCCGGCCTCGGTCACCACGTAATCCGCAAGCTTCAGCCCGAGCCTGGTCGCAAGGACGGAATTGCAGCCGTGAGCGATGTTCGCGAATGGGCCGCCATGCACGAAGACCGGATTGTTCTCGAGCGTCTGCACGAGATTGGGCTTGATCGCGTCCTTGAGTGTTGCGGTCATCGCGCCCTGCGCCTTCAGGTCGCTTGCCCGGACAGGGGCACGATCCCGAGTCGAAGCTACGATGATGTTCGACAGCCGCCGCTCAAGATCCTGGAGCGAGGTGGAAAGACAGAGTATCGCCATCACCTCCGAGGCGACGGTGATGTCGAATCCATCCTCGCGGGGGAAACCGTTCGAAACACCGCCAAGCGAGGAGACGATCGAGCGAAGGGCGCGGTCGTTCATATCGAGACAGCGCCGCCAAGTGATCCGCCGCTCGTCGATGTCGAGCGGATTACCCCAATAGATGTGATTGTCGACCAGGGCGGCAAGGAGATTGTTGGCGACTCCGATGGCATGGAAATCTCCCGTGAAGTGCAGATTGAGCTCGTCCATCGGGACCACCTGGGCATAGCCGCCGCCCGCCGCGCCACCCTTCATGCCGAAACAGGGCCCAAGACTCGGTTCGCGCAGACAAATCGCCGTCCGCTTGCCTTTGCGATTGAGGGCATCGCCGAGGCCGACAGTGGTAGTCGTTTTTCCCTCGCCAGCCGGCGTCGGGTTGATCGACGTGACCAGAATGAGCTTGCCATCAGGCCCGTCGGCGAAGCGCCGCTCGACGAAATCCATGGCGATCTTCGCCTTGTGATGCCCGAAGGGTTCGACGCTCTCGGGCGGAATGCCGAGCTTGCCCGCAATGTCCTGAATCGGGAGCAGCGTCGCTTCCTGCGCAATTTCCCAGTCCGTTTTTGAGCGGCCGGCCGCAGTGACATCATTCATGGTGGATGCTTCTTTCCGTTTCTGAGCCGGCGATTGTCGCCGCGATGCCCGTTGGTACCCGCCCGCCGCTTTTTTTGAAAGGCGGCGAATTATGCCGAGCCAGATCGGCGGTCCCCGTGCGATGGTTCCCGCTCGCTCGCGCGGAAGCCGTCATTGCCATAAAGGCGCCGCCGATAAATATGGCCATTGCGGCATCTGTGATTTCTGCGGATCGGCCAGGCAAATGGAGTTCCGCAAGGCTGGTTGCAAAGAGCAGCGCGGCCACCACGCCCGTCGATAAGCCAAGTCGCAATCCAGCTCCGCTGCCGATCCAGATCAGGCTGCCATAGAGAAAAAATTTCTCCAGGAACGACACGATGGCGACGTCGAGCGACCCGCTCAAAAAACTGCGAAACGGCAGCCATCCGAATGTGCCAGCCCCGGCGCGGAAGTCGAAAGGTTCGAGACGAACCAAAACCACCATGATGCATAAGACGGTACCGACAATGGCAGTCGACGCCGGGGTTCGAGCGGGAACGACGGACCACATTGCGAAGGCGGCCGCGGCGCCGATCAGGTCTGGCGCCGTCAGGGAAAGACCGACGATCAGCATTCTCGCTATGAACACAAGAATGATGAAGCTCGCGATGAGCAGCATCGAACGTCGGGTTTCCACCACTGCGCCGATAAGCCAGCAGATCGTCAGCCAAAGCGCAAAATAGTGGAAGGCCGGCCAGGGCGCGAGATTCGGATGCAGCAGGACAGGTTTCAAGCTGTGCCAATATTTGTGCAGATCGATCACCGGCACATAGGGAAACAATCGATAGGCCAGCATCGCGAGGAGCAACAATGCGGGAATTGTTTCCATCGACAATGTCTGTCGAAACCTATCCGGGCGTGACCCCAACAAGATACCGACAATCCCGCCGAACCAGGTTCCAAACGTGTTCAGGTACACGTCGGACATGTTGGTTACTCGCCCCTGATCGTAGAACTGGGCAACTTCAACGGCGGTGCACAGCGTCAGGCCAACCAATGTCGCGAGCAGCAATCGGTGGTGCGACCTCAGTGCGAGCACAGCGCAAAAGCCGAGCGGCATGTAGAGCAGGACGTTTGCGACAAAATCACCGAAGCTCGTTGGGGGACTGGCCCAGCTGCCAAGCAACGTTTCGAGCGGACCCGCGCCGCCGGAGGAGCCCGCAAACGCGTAGGGGTAGAGCGACCCATGCACGATGATCGCCACGACGCCGACTGCGACGAGCAAGTAGTTGCGGTCGAAACGCGATCCTGGCATGCGCGTCTACCGCGGGGCCGGACGACTGTCGCCATCTCCGGGTTGCGGTTTCCGCTCCGGGGGCACTGGCGCGATCAAGTCGCGAGTCGGAGACCACGCGCGCACGCGGACCTCCGTGATGATCACATCCATGGGGCGGTCGTGAGGTTGTGGATAAATCGTCGGGAGGCGGGATAATTCGAATCCGACTCCGACCGCGTAGGGCTTTTCGGCAAAAGCCGCAATCGTCGTATCGTAGTAGCCAGCACCGTAGCCAAGCCGAAATCCCGCCTCATCGAAACCCAGGAGTGGAATCACGAGAGCTGACGGCGAAACGGGCGGACCCGAAGAGGGATGGGGGATATTCCAGACTCCGGCTTCCATTTTCGTACCTTCGATCCAGCACCTGAATTCCAGTGGTCGGCCGCGCCCGATCACCACGGGAAGCGCCACCTGGCCGCCACTGCGGACGACCTCCCGCATGTATGACAGGCAATTGAATTCTCTCCGGAACGGCCAATAGCAACCGATCAGGGGATGACTCGCGGGCGGCAGGTGGGTCAGGAGCGCGTTGCGGATTGCTTCGCTGGCGATGTTGTGCGAACTGGCCGGCGTGGCGCGACGCGCATCCAGCAGGCGCGCTCGCTCTCCTTTGCGCCAGGCGCGGATATCCGGCGGCTCTTCGAAGTGCAAATCGCAACCCAATGGAAGTCGCAGCAACCCATAGCACGGCCCGACTCGAGGCCAAGAGGCCGATTTTGATCCCTACGACGCCAGTGCGGCTTGCGCCTCGTTCGCGTCGAGTTCATCCCACGGGTAGGACATCAGCAAACGGATCAGTTCGGCCTGGCGCGCCGTGCCCGTCTTGCGGAATATGTGTGCGAGATGGACACGCACCGTGGCCTGCGAATTTCCCAGCGCGGACGCAGCTTCCGCGAGAGTTGAACCCGCGAAGAGCAACATCGCGAGGCGGGCCTCGGCGGTCGTCAATGCGAACAATCGCCTGAGCCAGTGTGGCGAAGGCTCGGGAATGAAATCCGGGTCCGCGATCGTGACCAGGACTGCCGGCATTTTTTCCGTGACATCGAGCTGCCGCCGCGGCAGTACTTTCACTACAATAAAATAGTGGCGACATCCTCCAGAGCGTGCGAGTGGCATGGTGCCACTGCCGGTGTTCGAGAGCGCCTGTGCGATTAAATTCTGCAGGAGTAGGTCGTCCGAACTGCGCAGTGCCCGGATGCGGCCGCCGTCCAGCGCCAGTCCGTCGGCGCGACCGCAGATCGTATTGGCAAAATCGTTGAAAAAGAGAACGCTACGATCGATCCCAAGTACAACGGCGCCGTTGCGGGGGGAATCGAAGCCGCCCGGATCGTCGGCAAACTCGCCAGAGACTGAAGAGCCCAGTCCCGATTTAAGTTCGAATTCCAGATTCACGAACGCCCCGCCCCTCGATTTGAACGACACACGACTGCTCGCGTCCCGAACTTCGGGAGTTGAATGAATCAGAAGTGTGTACTGCCGCCCCGCACGCCTGTTGGCCCCATTCTGCCGCGGACATTTTTCCGCACCAGGCGATGGATAACATTCGATACAAATGTTATTTTGATTACAAACGCCTCGCGCCCAAAGTGGTATGTCGGGGCGGGAAAGGACATTTCGGGACATGGGCGTGCGTATGCGTGACGATCCCGAGAATCGCCGTTTCAATACCTGGAAGGAAATCGCCGGTTTTTTCGGCCGCGACGAGCGTACGGTCAAACGCTGGGAGATCGAGAGACGGCTCCCTGTCCGGCGCCTGCCCCACGGGTCCCGCTCGACCGTTTACGCCTATGAGCGCGACCTGGAGGCCTGGCTCGACGGGGGTGGCGCGCGCGGAGACGAATCTGCCGATCCAAAGTTGACGCACCCGCCCGCCCCGGCCGTTGCTAAGGAACAGCAGTCACCTGCCTGGCATCGCTACCTTATTCCCATGGTCGCCGCCTTTCTCTGCGGCATGGCGATCGGACTTGTCCTGCGCCCATTCGCCGTCTCGCAAAGCCCCGCAGGGCTTGCCGTTAACGCCCCGACGCGCACGCAGTAGTTTCGAACGCGCATCGGCGGCGCGCCGAACCCTGCACTTTCGCACGTCAGGCATCGAGGTTGCCCCAGGATCGCACCCTCGCGATTTCGATTGAGATCACCGTACCGAGCCTCATTGATGCATACTGCGCATAGCGGTCCTTTAGCAGCGCCTTCGCTGCTTCGTGCTCACGCCCTCCCTCCAGCAGCACGGCGCAGCCATCGATCGTCACCCAACCGAGCCGTGACCAGTCCTCATGGTAGTGGTCGGCCAAGAACGCGACACGAGGATTCTCCGCAATATTGCGAAGCCGTTTGAGCAATCCTCCGCGCTTGGGCTTCTCATCGATGGCCGAGTAAAGCCTGTGGGAAGAAACGGCAAAGCAAACCGGGATCAGGTGCGGCGAGGCCGAACGGTCGGCTGTCGCAAGATGACCGATGCGACGCCGCATCAAGAACGCGAGCTCGAGTTCGGATAGCGTTAGCATCTCATCGACGCAGGTCTCGTTTTGCTATGTTGAGCCATTCGCGCTGGCGGCGGCGATAATAGCCGGGCGCACCACGCATGGAATCGACAATCTCGCGAAACAGCCGCTGGGCTCCCCCCGCGTCGCCCATTTGGAGGAGCAAAAGTGCGTAGCGGCAGCGCGCTTCTTCGCCGGGATAGGTGGGCACGAGCAATTCGTATTGAGCCTTCGCCTCATCGTTCTTTCCCTGCAGCGCCAGCGCGCGGGCAAGATCGAGCCGGGCGTCGGCGGTAAAATCGGCAGGAGAGATTGATTTCAAGGACTCGAACGCAGCTTGAGCCCCCGCGCCGTCGCTCGCAAGCAGCCGCGCCCGGGCAAGCCCATGGAGCAAGGCCGGATCTTCGGAATGTGCGCCCTCCAATGCACTCGTATAGAGATCTATCGCTTCCTGAAACTGGCCCCGCTTGATGCATTCCTCGGCAAAAACACGCTTGGTCTGCGCCGATCCGATCGTCTCCATGTCGCGCTTCTTGCGCCGGTAACTGGTGCCCGGATCCGCAATGCTCGCGGCATCGTGCGACATTCTGCGGATTGGCCTGCTGGCGCGCACGGCACCCGGCAAGACTGCAACGAGCAGATAAGTGGCGCAGCCGATCCACGGCAGCAGAACGATGGGAATAATCCAGAGCCATGGTCGGTCCGTGCGGACGACATGCGCCGCACAGGCGAACTGGACGAGAAACGTCAGAATTCCGAGGCCGTAAAGCGGCATTGGGTCAGTCCGGTTCGATTGACCGGGTCATGCCTGCTTTTCCCATTTGCCGGACGCCGATTGTTTCCAGTACGTGGTTGGGTGGCCGGCCGCTTTCGTTTCAGACCACGCGCGGCGAACCGCAGAGAGGGCGGAATCGTCGCGTCCGTCGAACAGAACCACTATTCGCCCGAACGCCGCCAGATCTCTTTCGAGCGAGGGAGGCAAAGCATTTCCGACGAGAAATAGCACCTGGGCGCCATTCGCATTGCCCTCCTCGACCGTGATCAGAACGGGTTGGGTCGCAGCGTCGCGGTCGCCCGATTGGGCGTGAGGCAGAAAGCTTTCTTCACTCCAGGCCCACAGCAGATTGTCGATCGCCTGGGCGCGATCGCCCGATTCGGGGCGAATGAGACCGCGCCACCCACGCGCCAGCGTGCGTTCAACGAGGCCGGGAAGGACGTCCTCCAGCGAGCGTTTCTCCAGATGATAGAAGAGCACTTCAGTCACGCAAAGGTTCGGCCCTTCTGCTGCTCGCCAATCATTTCTCGTAGTGGTCTGCGATCAGCCTGTTGAGAACCCGCACGCCCCAACCCGTCGCCCAGGATGGCGCAAGATCCTTGTGTTCGCCGTCCTGCGAAGCTACGCCCGCGATATCGAGATGCGCCCATGCTGTCTTGTCGACGAAGCGCTGAAGAAATTGCGCCGCGGTGATCGACCCTGCGTGCGGCCCCCCAATGTTCTTCATATCTGCGATCTTGGATTTCAGGACCTTGTCGTAGGCGTCCCCAAGCGGAAGTCTCCACACGGGCTCACCTTCCGCGCGTCCCGCCTGTATCAGCCGCTCGGCAAGCGTGTCATTGTTGGAGAAGAGACCTGCTTGTTCATGGCCGAGCGCGATCAGGATCGCGCCCGTCAGCGTCGCAAGATCGATGACGCATTTCGGCTTGAACTGTGACTGGGCGTACCAAAGCGCGTCCGCGAGCACGAGACGTCCTTCCGCGTCCGTGTTCAGGACTTCGATGGTCTGGCCCGACATGGACTTGACGACGTCATCAGGCCGCTGCGCTTTGCCGTCCGGCATATTTTCGACCAAGCCGACGACGCCGACAACATGCGTGCGTGCCTTACGCGTGGCGAGGGCTTGTAGTGTGCCCGCAACGGCCGCCGCTCCGCCCATGTCGCCCTTCATGCCCATCATGCCCGTCCCGCTTTTGAGGGATAAACCACCGGAATCGAAGCACACGCCTTTGCCAACAAGCGCCACGGGACCGGTCCCGGCGCGCCTTGCACCGTTCCATTCCATCACGACGAGCTGACTCTCGCGTTCGCTGCCTTGGCCTACGCCCAAAAGAGCGCCCATCCCAAGCCGCTTCATGTCGCTTTCGCCGAGCACGCGAACACGGACTCCGAGTTTTTCCAGCGGTCGAACGCGCCGCGCGAACTCTGCGGGCGACAGAATATTGGGAGGCTCGTTTACGAGATCGCGCGCAAGAAAGATGCCATCCGCTACTGCCGCCAGAGGGGCATAGGCCCGCTTAGCCGTCGCGCTGCCCCTGGTTGAAATGGAAATCTCTCTGACGCTCGGTTCGTGTTCGTCGCGATTTTTTGTGCGATATTTGTTGAACGTGTAGCTTCGCAGTTTGGCGCCAAGCGCCAAATGCGCGGCGAGCGCGGCATCCGCGATCCGCTCTCCCTTTAATGCGTCCACGGCGAATGTGATCGATCTCTCGCCACTCGTGAACAATATGCCAAGTGCCTTTGCGGCGAGCCTTTCGACCGCATGCGAATCGAACTTTTCCGGTTTGCCAAGACCGGCAAGAACCACGCGCGAGGCTTTCAATCCCGAAGGCGCGACGACCTCCAGGATCTCGCCCGCCTTTCCCGAGAATTTGCTCACTCCCATCGCGCGTTTGAGCAAACCGCCCGAGAGAGCGTCGGCCTCCGCCGCGTGGCCAGCGAACGCGCCCGTTTCGCCAACGCCAAGCACAAGAGCACCCGGCTCGGAAAGGGAAAACGGGACAAAGGAAATTTGCATGAATGGCCTCGCTAGCTTATCCGGATTGGGGGATTGTGAGAGAGTGGCGGGACGGTGCTAGTTTAGGTCGAATCGCAAGGCGGGCGAAAGAGCAGCCATCCGGCGGCCTGGCCCACGGGTCTCATGATATCGCGTTTATCGAACTACGTGCTTCGCCAATTGATCGGACCGGTGGCGCTGTTCATCTTCCTCCTTACGAGCGTGGTCTGGCTTTCCCAATCCTTGCGGCTCCTTGATCTGGTCATCAACCGGGGTCAGTCGGCGCCGACGTTTCTCTATTTGACACTCCTGATCTTGCCGAGCCTGCTCGTGATCATTCTGCCGATCGCCTACTTTGCCGGCGCGCTCTACGGCCTTCACAAGCTCAATGCGGACAGCGAACTGGTCGTCATGTCGGCCGCCGGATTCAGCCGAAGCCAGATTCTCGCCCCTGTTTTGGCGGCTGCCGGTATCGTGATGATCGCAACGTACGTCTGCAGTCTCTACCTGATGCCTTTTTGTCAGCGATTGGTGGAGGGCAAGGAGATCGATATTCGCGCCGATATTGGCGCCGCAATCCTGAATGAAGGCCAATTTAACACGCCGGCCAAAGGTCTGACCGTGTTCATGCGCGAATTGTCGCCGGAGGGGCAACTTCGCGGCATTCTGGTGCACGACGAACGAGACCGCCTTCGACCCACAACCTATCTTGCCGAAAGCGGCGTTCTGGCCCAAACGCCTGCGGGCGCAAGGTTGATCATGGTCGATGGCACCATCGAGCAAGGCACGGTCGCGGGTCCGTGCCGCGCGGCACTTGCTCCACACGCGGTCGTTGCCGCCCATTCGACGCTTCCAAAATGCGCTCCCGGCTCGTCGTTCGCGACGCCATCGTTGTCGGTTCTCAAATTCAAGCGCTATGTCTTTGATCTGGACCAGTTCGGCGGACGGCAGCAAGGGGCCGAGCTTCGTACGAATGAGCGTTATATTGGCGAACTGCTTTGGCCGGTCTCCTCCAAACCGTTGCGGCCGGAAACGCTGAAGGTCTATTTCGCTGAGGCCAACAACCGTTTGGCTGCACCGCTCTACTGTCCGGCTTTCGCGTTGATCGCGTTCGCGGCCGTGGCACTCGGTCGCCGCGCGCGGGGTGCCTACGCGCTGCGTCTTGGCGTCGCTTCTGTTATTGCGGCAGGGCTCCGCATTGCCGGCTACGGAGTGCAAGGCATAGCCGCACGCCAGCCCGTCTTTTGCTTGCTCTTCTACATTATACCCCTCGCCACTGCCGCAGCTGTGGTGGCGGAGATTGCAGGTTTTGATCTCTTGCGCCCCTTCGCACGCGCGAGGCCACACATGACGGTACCGGCAACGTGAGCTGGTCCTGGACGCTTCATCAATATCTGGCGCGCCAATTCCTCGTCGCGGTTGGCATCATGTTCGCGGTCTTTGCGTTTCTCTCTTTTTCGATCGACCTCGTCGATCTTCTCGACCGCACCAGTGACCGGCATGTTCCGGCGCTGGCCGTCGTCGCAATGGCTCTCCTCCAGCTACCTGATCTCGCGCTCAAACTTCTCCCCTTTGCCGTTCTCCTTGGCGGAGTGTTTGCTTTTGTGCGCATTTCGCGCAGCCACGAGCTTCTCGCCATTCGGGCCGCCGGTGTCTCCGTATGGAATCTGCTGGCGGCACCACTGAGCGTCGCCCTCGCGCTCGGGATTTTCGCCGTCCTGCTGTTCACCCCGGTCTCGTCGCGCCTGCTGGTCCAGTTTGCGTCGATGGAAGCCAAGCTGATCAGAGGCCAAGCCTCTCAGCTCGCCATCTCGGATAACGGCCTTTGGCTGCGCCAGGGAGATGCGAACGGACAATCGGTCATCCATGCGCAACGCGTCGCGGATCAGGGCGTCATGCTCGAGGACGTGACAATCTTTCTCTACGGCGCAATCGACCGCTTCGAAGGGCGCATCGATGCACAATCTGCGGCACTCGGCAGAGGCGCCTGGACTCTGAAGAATGCGTGGGTAAGCGGTCCCGCCGGGCGCGTCCAGCATTATGACACCTACGCCTTGCCCACCAAACTTACGCCGACGCGGATCCAAGAGAGCTTCGCAGCACCTGACACGCTCTCATTCTGGGCGCTTCCGGGCTTCATCGAAACGGCGCGGCAGGCCGGGTTTTCCGCAACGCGCTACCTGCTCTATTTTGATTCGCTTTTGATGCTGCCGGCCGTGTTTGCCGCAATGGTTTTGATTGCGGCAAGCTTCTCGTTGAGGCTCGCGCGGCTCGGGGGTCTCGGACGCGTCGTCGTCTGGGGAGCCCTTGCGGGCTTCGGGCTTTATTTCTTGAGCGCGCTCACGCACGCGCTCGGCGAAACCGGAATTCTGCCGGTGCCTCTCGCGGCGGCCGCGCCCGCCGCGGCGGCTATCCTTCTTGGAATGACCCTCGTCTTCCACCAGGAGGACGGTTAACGATGCGTCTGGGGGGAGCGCTGATCCTCGGCTGCCTCGTTGCGGCATCGACAATGCCATGCGCGGCGTTTGCCGCCAGCGATGACCACTCTCAATCGATGTTTTCCAGCACCGCGATCCTGGGCCGGGGCAATGGACAGATGCTGCTGAAGGCGGATCGGATCGACTATGATCTCAACACGGCAGTGTCGACCGCGGTGGGCGACGTCGAAATCGACTACAATGGGCGCATCCTGCTCGCGGACCGCGTCGTCAACGATCCGAACCGCGATATCGTCACGGCAAGTGGCCACGTTGTGATGATGGCGCCCGACGGCTCGGTGGTATTCGCCGAGCAGGTCAGGCTTACCGACCGCATGAAGAACAGTGCGATGGAAAGTTTCGCGGCGCTCTTCGGGCAGAATGGACGTTTTGTGGCTGCGCGCGCGACGCGCATTGGCGGCGTGCGCACGGTGGCGACGAAGGCGATCTACACGCCGTGCAAGATTTGCAACAAGCCGGGCGAGCGTACGCCGGACTGGGACGTGAAAGCCTCGCGCGCCGTCTATGACGAAATTCATCATCGCATCTTCTACCGCGACGCAGTCGTCGAATTGGAAGGCATTCCCGTATTTTACACACCGATTTTCGAAAATCCGGACCCGACAGTGAAGCATGCGTCGGGCGTCCTCGTGCCGGATTTGGGCTCGAAGAGCACTCTGGGATATTTCGTCAAGGTTCCATTCTATGCTGCATTCAGCGATTCACAGGACGCGACCTTTGAGCCCGTCATAACAACCTTCGGCGGCGAGCAACTGATCGGAGAGTATCGCCAGCGGTGGGAGCATGGCGGAATGTGGCTGCAAGCCAGCGTCGCAGACGATCCGCACGCCGGCGCGAAAGAAAATCTCAATCAGTTCTACGGCTCGCTGTTCGGCGCCGGCACGGTGCCGATCGATGACGTATGGCATTTCGGCTACACGGCCCAGCTCACCTCCTATGCGAGCTATCTGCAACGCTACAGCATCAGCGACGCCGATCGGCTGACCAACAATTTGCTGCTGGAAGGTCTTGACGGCCGCAGCCGCTTCGCGATCACGGGTTATTTCTTTCAGGGCCTGCGCACGACCGACGACAACAATCTCTTCCCCGTGGTCCTGCCGCTTATCGAATACAACTACGTTCCGCAGCGGAATCTGCTCGGCGGCGATTTCCGATTCGATCTCTCCACGATCGCGATTTCGCGCAACATCGGAGAGGACGACCAACGCCTGACCGGAGAAGCTAGGTGGCGCTATCCCGTCATTATGGATGACGGCGAACTCCTCACCCTGCAGGGCGACGTGCGGGGCGATCTCTACCACACAAGCGACGTCAACGTGCTTGGCCAGACAGGACTTCCGGACAGCCAGTACATCACACGCGGCGCGCCCTATGTCGCGGTCGATTGGCGCTGGCCTTTCGTGTCGCCCGGCGCGTGGGGCATGACAGGGCTTGTCGTCGAGCCGATCGCCCAGGTGATCGCTGCCCCATATGGCGACAATCCGCCGGGCATTCCCAACGAGACGGGCTACGGCGTGCTGCCGACGGGCTCGCCCGCAGCCGATTTTCAACTCGACAGCAACGACATCTTCAATCTCGACCGGCTCTCGTCTCATGACCTGGTGGAAAGCGGCCCGAGTGCAAATGTCGGTGTGCGCAGTGAAGCTCTGTTCCCCACAGGCTCCGTCGAGTTTCTGCTTGGCCAGGCATATCGACTTAAGCCTGATCCGATCTTCGCGCCGGATTCCGGCTACGACGGCAGGACATCGGACCTCGTCGGCGGCGTCGACGTCAACTTTCAGCCGCATCTGAGCGTCAGCGATCGCATCGATGTCGACGCCTCAACGGGCACGCTGGAACGCAATGAAGCTGATCTCGATGCGGTTTACGGCCGATCGTCGCTCGAGATTGGCTATCTGAAGTTGCCTTTCGAAGAAGTAGTGACGCTGGGATCGAGCTCCCGGGAAGAGGCAAAGGTCCAGGCTCTCATAGGACTTTGGGGAAATTGGCTCGCCTATGTCGGAGCGCAGCGCGACCTTGTCGCGAGCAAGATGATTCCGACCAATTCGGCTTCGGCTATGACGACGAGTGTCTCGGCTTTTCCCTCTCGTATGAACGGAATTTCACCGAGTTCCGGGAATTGCCGGCGTCGACGTCGGTCATTTTTCGTTTCACGCTCAAGACGAGCGAGGTCCCGGTGCAGCGCTCCGGCATCTTCCCTCAAAATCTCTATGCATCGACGCCGCTTTGACGGACCGGCCGAAATGCTTATTCTGCAAACCTGAGCCGGGCGCCCGCGGATCCGCCGAAGAGGGACTCACGTCGGCAGCCTGAGACTCAACACTCGAAGACCGACTTGAACCCTCGATTTTACAGATATGCCGTGTGGGTCATGCTCGCGTTCGCGGCGGGAGCAGCGCCGATTGCTCTCGTCGCAGCGCCAGCGCGCCAATCTGCCGCCGCGCTGGCTTCGAACGCACCTGTGCAGCCGAACGCGGCAGATCTCGCCGGCTCTGTTGTCCATCACGGTGACGGCGTCGCCGCGATCGTCAACGACTCGGTCATCTCCGACTACGATCTGCGCCAGCGCATGGCGCTTTTCATTGCCACCTCGGGGGTTCGGCCCTCGGCGGACGCCCTGGACGAGATTCGCGGACAGGTGCTCAAAGAGCTCGAGACCGAAAGGATGGAACTTCTGGAGGCGCAGAAGGCCAACGTTACGGTCTCCGCGGCGGATGTCGACAAGGCGATCGACGACATCATCAAAAGTAACCATCTTTCCCTGGACCAACTGAAATCCGTTTTGTCGCAGGGTGGCGTCGACATGGCTACGCTACGCGCGCAGATAAGCGTGCAAATCGCATGGTCCAAGCTGGTGCAGGACCAATTGGGCGACCGTGTCCATGTTTCCCCGGAGGAGGTTAACGCCGAGTTCGAGCGGATCAAGCAAGGAGCCAACAAGCCGCGCTATCGGGTCAGCGAAATCTTCCAGGCCGTCGATTCGCCTGAGCAGGACGCAAAGGTCCTGAAGGACATGACCGATCTCGACAACCAGATCCAACTCGGGGCGCCGTTCTCCACCGTCGCCCGGCAGTTCAGCCAGAACCCCACGGCCGCACAGGGCGGCGATCTGGGATGGACCCAGGAAGGCCAGCTTTCCGCCGAATTGGAAGCGCGGCTGAAGGGAATGAGTATTGGTGATGTGAGCCAGCCCATACGGGCGTCCGGCGGATATTACATCATACAGTTGCGCGACAGGCAGGAGCCGGCCGGCACCAAGATTCCGACGGTTGCCCAGCAGAGCGCCATACCTACGGGCACTTTGCCGCTCGTGCGCGTCCTCCTGCCGATCGGTCCCAAGCCTGCGAAGGAGTTGGCCGAACGCGCCACGGCGGCGGCTGGGGCTCTCCGTGCCCACATCCGGGACTGTCAGCACGCGCACGACGTTGTGAGCCGCGTGCCCGCCGCGGTTTACCAGAATCTCGGAACCATGCGTCTCTCCGATCTCAGCGCCAGCATGCAGGCCGAGATCGCAAAAACGCCGGCCGGCGAAACCACCGAGCCCTTCACGTCGCCCGCGGGCGTGGAGTTGATCGTGCGCTGCGACAAGCCCGTGCCAATAGAAACGGCGATTGTCATTCCCACCCGCGATCAGGTCGAGCAGCAGCTTTACGAAGAACAGATGACGGTGCTCGCCCGGCGCTATCTGCGCGATCTGCGGCGCGAGGCCGATGTCGAATCCCGCTGACAAACGCGCGGGCTCTCCCGTTCTCATCACGATGGGCGATCCCGCGGGAATAGGCCCGGAGGTCGCAGCAAAAGCCTGGCGGGCACTCGACGGCCACGCAGGCTCCCATCCCTTGCGCCTTGTCGGAGAACCGGATGTTTTTCGCGTCCACGGCCCGCTCGCGGACGGCGCATTCTGGGCTCGAGGGGCGGCAGGCCACTCTACAACCGCCGAAGCGGTCATCGGCGCGATCGATGTTTCCGTTCGTGCGGCGTTGGCGGGCGAAGCGGCCGCCGTCGTGACGGCGCCGATCAACAAGGCCCTGCTGATGGAAGCGGGCTTTGTTTTTGCTGGTCACACCGAATATCTCGCTTCGCTAACAGGCGCGCGGCGCGCCGTCATGATGCTTGTGGGTGGTGGCCTGCGCGTGGTGCCACTGACAATTCATGTTCCGATAGCGGAGGTTCCGAACGCAATTTCTCGGGAGGCGATCATTGAGACCTCCGAGATCATCGTCGCTGCGCTCGCGCGGGATTTTTGCGTCGAGCGGCCGCGCCTCGCCGTTGCGGGGCTGAATCCGCATTCAGGCGAAAGCGGAAGGCTGGGGCGCGAGGAGGTCGAAATTATCGCACCTGCCGTTGAGAGCCTTCAGATGCGCGGCCATCTCGTGGAAGGGCCCCTTTCTGCCGACACGATGTTTCACGCCGAAGCGCGCGCGCGCTTTGACGCGGCGCTGTGCATGTATCACGATCAGGCGCTAATTCCGCTGAAGACGATTGCGTTCTGGGAAGGCGTGAACGTGACGCTCGGACTGCCCATCGTGCGCACATCGCCCGATCACGGCACGGCACCCGACATTGCCGGCAAACGAAAGGCCGACGCGCGCAGCATGATTGAGGCCGTCAGGATGGCCGCGGCGATGGCGGATGCGCGAGGTCTCTGACGGGTTGCCGCCGCTGCGGAGCGTGATCGCCGCTCACGGACTCGGCGCGAAGAAATCGCTCGGCCAGAATTTCCTGCTCGACTTTAATCTCACAAAAAAGATTGCTCGGGCGGCGGGTCCGCTCGAGAACACGACGGTTTACGAAGTCGGACCGGGACCGGGCGGCTTGACGCGCGCGCTTTTCACCGAAGGCGCAAGCCGCGTGATCGCGATCGAACGCGATGAACGCTGTCTTCCGGCTCTCGACGAAATTTCGCGCTGCTATCCCGGCCGCCTGGAGATCATTCGCGCCGACGCCGTCACGCTCGACGAGTCGGAGATGCTTCGTGAGCGCAACGTCGTGCCTCCCGTTCGAGTCGCCGCAAATCTTCCCTACAACATTGCGACTGCCCTGCTCGTCAAATGGCTCACGGTGTCCGATTGGCCACCGTTCTGGAGAAGTCTGACACTCATGTTTCAGCGCGAAGTTGCGCTAAGGATTGTCGGCAGGCCGGGTTCGAGCGAATTCGGACGGCTCTCCGTGCTCGCCCAATGGCGGTCGCGGCCGCGCATTCTGTTCGACGTCGACCGCCGTGCGTTTACGCCCTCGCCAAAGGTGACATCCTCGCTGGTGCGGATCGAACCCATGCAAACGGCACTCGCGCCGGCGCGGCTCGACGATTTGCAATCCGTCACCGCTGCAGCTTTCGGCCACCGGCGCAAAATGCTGCGCCAGAGCTTAAAGCTCATCGCATCGGATGCGGAGGCGCTCGTCCGCGCAGCAGGCATCGATCCGCAGATGCGCCCGCAGGATCTCGGGATCGAAGCGTTCGCCGCGCTTGCGCGGGAACGGCGAACTCTGCTTGAGGCCCGCGACGCGCCATGCGACAGTTGCAACGGTCCCCATACCTAGGAGAGTTGCGATGCGGTCTCAGGCGATCGTCGAATTTGGAGCGCCGCTCAAGGAGATCGAAGCGCCGACGCCGGTGCCACAAGGAACGGAAGTGCTTCTGAAAGTTCTGCATGCCGGCGTGTGCCACAGCGACGTCCACATTCATGATGGCTATTTCGATCTCGGCAATGGAGGCAAACTGCCGCTCGGTCTCAGATTGCCCCACACGATGGGGCACGAGATCGAGGGCGAGATTGTCGCGCTAGGGCCGGATGCAAAAGGGATCCGGCTCGGGGAGCGCCGTGCTGCATTTCCTTGGATTGGCTGCCAGGATTGCCCCGCCTGCCTTCGCGGCGAGGAAAATCTCTGCGCGAGGCCCCGGCAACTTGGATGTTCCGGGGGCATTGCCGGCGGCTACGCGACACACGTCCTGATCCCCCATCCAAAATACCTCCTAGGCTACGGGCAGGCGCCACCGGCTTTGGCCGCGGCCTATATGTGTTCAGGCCTGACCGCCATCGGCGCGATCAAGAAGATCGGCAATCTTCATCGCAATGACCGGATCGTCGTGATTGGGTGCGGTGGAGTCGGCCTGATGGGAATTCAGTTCGCAAAGGCTCTGACGGGTAAGGGGCCGCTCGCTGCCGACATCGACGAGGGCCGTCTGGCAGCGGCTCACAAGTCCGGCGCCGCGGCAATCTACAATACCAAGGATGCCGGCGCCGCGAACAAACTCATCGCGGACACCGGGGGTGGGGCCTATGCGGCGGTCGATTTCGTGGGCTCCGAAGCCAGCTTTGCGTTTGCGAATGCGGTCGTCCGCAGGGGCGGGAAGATCATCCTGGTCGGCTTGTTCGGGGGCGCGATGGCAATGCCGCTGCCGATGTTTCCCTTGCGAGCATTGACCATCGCCGGCTCCTTCGTCGGTTCCCTCGCCGAAGCCGAAGAAATGATGGAACTCGTCTGTGCGGGCAAAATCGACCCCATTCCGATCGAAACGCGCCCGCTGTCCGAAGCCGGCCGCACACTCGACGATTTGCGCCAGGGCCGCGTGACGGGACGTGTCGTGCTGACGCCGTAGCGGCGAAGCCTCGTTGCGTTCAATACCCGCGCGAAAGCGCGCGCACGAATTCGGAGAGGCCGATCTGGCGGACGCGCTTGAGGCGTTCGGCCGCGAGGATCGACTCGATTTGCTGCAGCGAACGGTCGAGATCGTCGTTGATGATGACGTAGTCGTATTCGGCCCAATGACTGATTTCGCCGTCGGCTTTGGCCATGCGCGCCGCGACGATAGAATCGGCGTCCAGCGCGCGCGCCTTCAGACGGCGTTCCAGTTCCGCGCGAGACGGCGGCAGCACAAAGACGCTTACGAGATCCTCCCGCGCCCGCTCGCGCAGCTGCTGGGTTCCTTGCCAATCGATGTCGAAAAGAACATCGCGTCCCCGGCCGAGCGCTTCCATGACGGGCGCTTTAGGTGTGCCGTAGCGGTGGTCGAAGACCGTTGCATGTTCCAGGAATTGTTTGTTTCGCACGGCCGTATCGAAGTCGTCGCCGCTGACGAAGAAGTAATCCAACCCTTCCCGCTCGCCCGCGCGCTGGCTGCGCGTCGGCATTGAGACCGACAGCGTGACGTTCGGATCCCGTTCGAGCAACTTGCGCGAAAGCGTCGTCTTGCCCGCCCCCGATGGTGAGGAGAGAACCAGCATCAGTCCGCGGCGTGCGATCGCCGTCATTCCACGTTCTGCGCCTGCTCTCGAAACTGATCGATTGCGGCCTTCATCGCGAGACCAACGCGCGTCAGCGCTATGTCCGAGGACTTGGAGCACAGCGTGTTGGCTTCGCGGTTGAGTTCCTGGGAGAGAAAGTCGAGCTTTCGGCCGACCGCCTCGCCGGCAATGATGAGCCGGTGGGTCTCCTGCACGTGCGCGCTCAATCGGTCGAGCTCCTCGCGGACGTCGGCTCGGGCCGCCAGAAGTGCGATCTCCTGCGCAATGCGTTCGTCGCCGGGCGCAGACCCGTCGAAGAGGTCCTTGAGCTGCGTTCGCAGTCTGTCGCGAAGGGCGTCCGGCTGGGCGGCCGACAGGCGTCGCGCATCTTGCGTCAGCCGGGATATTTCGTCTGCCGTTCGAGCAAGGATCGCTGCAAGCTTCGCGCCTTCCATGGCGCGCGCGCGGGCGAGCGCGTCGAATGCAAGGGAGAGTGTTTCCAGGATAGCCGCATCCCGCACGGCCCTTTCCGGAGCATCAATCGCGAGAATTTCCTCCTGCACGAGCACGCCCTTGAGCGCCAGAAGACCATCAACGCGCGCAGGCGCGAGCCCGTTTTCGGCGGCAATCCGTGTCGCAAGCTTGACCGCCTGGGCAAGTGCAGCCGTATCGACGCGCAGGCCTCGCGAGCCCTCCGGCGAATCGAGCGTGAGTCCGGCCTGGATATTCCCGCGGCGAAACCGTTCGGCGGCCAGTATCCGCGCTGCAGGCTCCATCCCCTCCATTCCCGGAGGTATGCGCAATCTCAAATCGAGGCTGCGGCCGTTGACGCTTCGCACCTCCCAGCGCCAGCGAAGACTTTCGAAAGCGCCCTGCGCATCGGCGAAACCGGTCATGCTGACAAGCGACATCGTCGTCTCCCGAACGCCCGGACAATAATCCGCGCTCCTGCGCGTGCAAGCGCGCGATTGCGCCGAGAAATCAGGGTCTACGGCCGGATGCGGAGAGAAGCGCTTTCGATCCGCCTCCAGCGCGCGACATTGCGGTCATGATCGCTCTTGGTTGCGGCGAAAGCGTGCCCGCCTGTCCCGTCCGCTACGAAATAGAGATCGGCGGATTGCTCGGGATTCAGTACCGCGGCGATCGAATCCTTTCCGGGATTGCAGATAGGCGCCGGCGGCAGGCCCGCGACGGCATAGGTGTTGTACGGCGAAGGCGCCTGCAGTTCGCTCGCGCGAATTCCGCGGCCGAGGGGATAACCCCTGCTGATTCCATAAATGACGGTGGGGTCGGACTCGAGCTTCATGCCGAGCCGCAGACGGTTGATGAATACCGCTGCGATATGCCGCCGCTCTTCCGGAATTGCAGTCTCCTTCTCGACGACCGAGGCGAGCGTGACGGCCTTGAGCGGAGAATCGAACGGCAAACCGGAAGCGCGAGATTCCCACGACCGGGCAAGAAATGCCTGCTGAGCGTCGCGCATCTTGTCGATGATCGCGCTTCGCGTCGCGCCTCTGGTGAACAGATACGTTTCGGGGAGAAGCGTTCCCTCTTCCGGTGTCGGCTGCTTCGTACCCGAGAGTTCGCGATCGTTGTTGACGATGTCGGCGATCATCTGGCTGGTGAGACCCTCCGCCGCCGTGAGCTTATGCTCGATCGATCTTCCAGTAATGAGAATGGCGCCCAGATCGTCCATGCTCACGCGTGACGGCATAGCGTATTCGCCGGCCTTCAGTAGTGGAGTTTCACGCCGCACCCTCACGCCGAGCGCAAAGAGCGACGCGCTGCGCAGGACGCCCGCGTCTTGAAGCCGGTTCGCGATGGTCCAGAGACCCTCTCCGGGCTTGACCACCACGACTGTCTCGCTGACGCCATTCGCGGCCGCAGGACCCGGCGCGGCGAAATTCCATCGCTCCCAGATCCACGCTCCGCCGGTGAGCATGGCCAACACGACGAAGATCGCGACAAGACGAGACATGCGAGCAATCGTTCTCCGCATACTCCACTATGACGAATCACAGGCGCAGCCTCTAGGAGGCCACCGTAAAAACGAGCGATGCGTTCGTTCCACCAAAGCCGAACGAATTGGACAACACGGCCGAAACGTTCCGCTTCCTCGCTTTGTGCGGCACGAGATCGATTTGGGTCGTGTCCGATGGATTGTCGAGATTGATCGTAGGCGGAACGATCTGGTCGCGGATGGCGAGGATGGAAAAAATAGCTTCCACCGCCCCGGCCGCCCCAAGAAGATGTCCGATCGATGATTTCGTGGAAGACATGGAAATTTTACCGGCGGCGTTGCCGAACAGCCTTTCCACAGCCTGCAGCTCGATCTCGTCGCCAAGCGGAGTGGAAGTTCCGTGTGCGTTCACATAGTCGATGTTGGCTGCCGTCAGAGATGCGCGGGCAAGAGCGATTTTCATTGCGCGATATCCGCCGTCTCCGCTGTCTTCTGGCGCGGTGATGTGATGGGCATCGCCTGACATCCCGTAGCCCTTCACTTCTGCGTAGATCTGCGCGCCACGCCGTCTCGCGTGCCCCAGCTCTTCGAGCATCACCATCCCGGCGCCCTCACCCATGACGAAGCCGTCGCGGTCGCGATCGTATGGCCGGGAAGCCTTTTCGGGCGTGTCGTTGTATGCCGTCGAAAGCGCACGGCAGGCGGCGAACCCCGCCATGCCAAGACGGGAGATCGCCCCTTCCGCGCCGCCCGCGAGCATCCGGTCTGCATCGTCAAGCGCGATCATC
>Ga0182024_10007295_pt1 | contig 23864 bp, 30 predicted proteins | sample P32metaG_FD_120480 | JGI IMG/M metagenome (GOLD analysis project Ga0182024, IMG submission 120480) | Permafrost microbial communities from Stordalen Mire, Sweden - P3-2 metaG (Illumina Assembly) | ecosystem: Environmental > Terrestrial > Soil > Wetlands > Permafrost | place: Sweden: Stordalen... | reverse complement strand
GCCATCAGCACGGTCGTCAGGCCGATCGACTGCGGGTCGAGCGCGGGGTCGCCCTGCGGCGGTGAGCCGAGTGGGTCGAGCGACGCGGCGAGGTGGCCGTGCGTGCGCAGCGAGCGCACGAGCGCGTTTGCGGTCGCCGCGGCCTGCAGCAGCTCCTCGCTGGGGGCGGCGCCGGCGGCGGCCGCTGGGGCCGGCGCGCGGCGCGCCGCGAGTGGCGCGAGCGGGATCGCCAGTGCGCCGAAGACGTCCTCGTAGAAGCCGTCGGCGCCCGCGAGCAGGGCGTCGATGCGGGCGAGGAACTGGCCCGATTGGGCTCCCTGGATGACGCGGTGGTCGTAGGTCGAGGTCAGCGTCATGACCTTCTCGGCGCCGATCTGCTCGGCGACCTCGCCGAGGCCGACCGGGTAGGCGATCGAGCCGGTCGCGACGATCGTGCCCTGGCCGGGCATCAGCCTCGGGACCGAGGCGACCGTGCCGAGGCCGCCGGGGTTGGTCAGGGTGAGGTTCGCGCCCACGAGGTCGTCGGCGCCGAGCGTGTTGGTGCGCGCCTTCTCGACCAGCGCGTCGTAGGCGGCGAGGAAGTCCGCGAAGCCGAGCGCGGCTGCATCGCGAATCACCGGCACCATCAGCGTGCGCGAGCCGTCCTTCTTGGCGACATCGACGGCGAGCCCGAGGTTGACTGCTTCGTCGTGGACGCGGTGGGGCTTGCCGTCGATCTCCTCGTAGTGGTCGGCCATGACGCCGAGCTCCGCCGCCGCGCGCGCGATCGCGTAGGCGATCAGGTGTGTGTAGGAGACGCGGGCCCCGGCCTCCTTGAGCGCTGCGCGGCGACCCTCGAGGGCCGTGACGACGATCGTTCGAAAGCTCGTCGCAGTCGGCAGCGAGCGGCTCTCGTCCATGTAGCGGGCGAGCATCGCGGCGCCGCCGCGCAGCTCGCTCACGGTTGCGGGCGCGGCCTGCTCGCCGTCTGCCGCGGCAAGCACGTCTGCCTTGAGGATCCGCCCGGAGGGCCCGCTCCCAGCCAGGGAGCCGAGGTCCACGTTGAGCGCCTCCGCCGTGCGGCGCGCCACGGGCGTCGCCTTGGCGCCGTCGCCTGCGTCCGTTCCCGTGGGCTGCGCCGGCGCGGGCTCGCTGGGTTTCGCCGGCGCCGTGACGGAGCCGTTGGCGGAAACTGCGCTCGACATCCGCCCGATCACCTGTCCGACCGTGACCGTGTCTCCGGAGACCGCGAGCAGCTCGGTGATCGTTCCGGCGGCGGGCGCGGGCAACTCGACGTCGACCTTGTCGGTAGAGATCTCAACGACGGTGTCGCCGGCGGACACGACGTCGCCGACCGCCACCGTCCAGTCGAGGATCGTGCCCTCGGTCACCGACTCGCCGGCTGCCGGCGTGACGATGTCGATCGAGACCGCCGCGGGCCCCTCGGCGGGCGCGGCGTCGCTCGCGGCAGGCGCATCCCCGTTGGTGGCTATCTCGGCGAGCAGCGCGCCGACACCCACGGTGTCGCCCGCGGCCGCATGGATCTTGACCACGGTGCCCGCGACGGGAGCGGCGACCTCGGCGTCCACCTTGTCGGTCGAGATCTCGACGAGCGTCTCGTCGGCGGTGACGTGATCCCCCTCGGCCTTGTGCCATTCGAGGATCGTTCCTTCGGTCACTGAATCGCCCATCGTGGGCATAACAACAGGCGTCGTCGTACCGGCAACCATCACAACGGACTCTAGCGTGCTGACAGGAGGTGCCCGCGCCGCTTTGGTGGCTTCTCACGCACCGACGCGCTCCCGACGGCGCTGCTCGCGGATGAACTCGGCGCTGCCGAAGAAGGGCCCGATCCCGCCGAGCACCGCGACCGCGACCGCGATCCGCAGGGGGATCACGCGAAGGCGGACCGCCGTCAGGCACACCATCGACATGCCGATCCACAGCAGCCCGTGTGAGAGGCCGAGGATGAAGGTGTACGGCTGCGGGTTGCCCAGGGCGAAGGCGACGATCAGCAGCGCCAGGTACACGAGCGAGTGAAAGAACGACGCGAATTCGAGCCGCTCGAAGGTGATCACGCGGCGGAGGCTGTCTTGCACGGCGGCCACGGCCTCTCAGGCTGGGGCGCTCAGCAGCAAAGCGGTCTGGCGCAGCGGCTCGTCGGCCTCCGAAGGCCAGTCGTCGATGTCCGCGGGCCACCAGGCGTATTCGTCGTGCTCGGAGTCGGGCACGACCTGCGCGCCCTCCTCGAGCCACGCGAGCCCGATCAGCATCACCAGGCGGTGGGGGAGACAGACCAGCGCCTCGGCGGTGAGCCGCTCGCTGGTCACCGACCACTCCTCCTGTAGCTCGCGCGCGAGCGTGTCGGCAGGGTTCTCGCCGGCGTCGACGGCGCCGCCCGCGCCGAGCGCCCAGCGCCCAGCCCAGGTCGACAGCCAGCCCGCGCGCCGACCGGCGAGCCAGCGGCCGTCGCTCGCGCGCACTACGCACTGGGCGGCGAGGCTCTGCGCGGCGTCGCTGCGGTCGAGCCGAAGCGCCCAGCGCGCCGGCTCGAGCTCCAGGATCAGCCGCGCCCCATCCTCGCGGTGGGACACGAGTCGAGCCGAGAGGCCGTCGTGGGCCGGCGAGCCGCGCTCGCGCAGCGCGCCGATCGCCGCGTCGGCGGCCTCGGTGGCGCTCGCCGGCGGCTCGTAGGGCGTGTCGCACCAGCGAGCGGTGACCTGCTCGAGCGCCCACGGTCCGCGAGCGAGGATGCCGGGGGTGAGGGGCACGGCCCTACAGGCTAAATGGAGCGGGGGAGGTGAGCGCCGCGCGCTCACCGCGCGGCCCTGCGAAGTGCCCTGGGCGCCGCGCCCGTCTCGCTAGGCTGCGTCGATGGCGTTCTCTCCCCCCGGCGGCGCCCACGGGCTGTCCGCTACCGGCGGCAGCGGCCGCGGCCGCGGCCGAAGCTCGCGCGTGCTGAGCTCGGGGCAGCAGCCCCCGCCCCTGCTCGACCCTGCCCGCGAGCGCGACACGCGGCGGATATTGCGCCTGTTCGCGCCCTACAAGGCGCGACTTGGGGTCGTCCTGGCGCTGATCATCGTCTCCTCGGTGCTCAACGGCGTCTCGCCGTTCCTGCTTCGCTCGATCATCGGCGTCGCGTTCGTCCACCACGACATGACGCTGCTGACCGAGCTCGTGCTCGGCATGATCGCGATCGCGATCGCCACCTCAGCGCTGGGCGTCGTGCAGACCTACATCTCGACCGAGGTCGGCCAGCGCGTGATGCACGACCTCCGGGTCGCGGTCTACCGCCACCTCCAGCGCCTGTCGCTCGCGTTCTTCACCCGCACGCGCGCGGGCGAGGTGCAATCGCGGATCGCCAACGACATCGGCGGCATCGACAACGTCGCGACCAGCACGGCCACATCGATCGCCCAGAACGCTGCGACGGTGATCGCGACGACGGTCGTGATGGCGCTGCTGAGCTGGAAGCTGGCGCTGATCTCGTTCGCGCTCGTGCCGCTGTTCGTCTGGCTGATGCGCCGCGTCGGGCGCGAGCGACGCGCGATCACGGCGCGCCTGCAGGGCCGCCTGGCCGACATCTCCTCGCTCGTGGCGGAATCGCTGTCGGTGTCGGGAATGATGCTCGGCAAGACGATGGGCCGCGGCGCCGATCTCGCCGAGCGCTTCGATGGTGAGTCCGACCAGCTCGCCGGCCTCGAGGTGCACTCGCGGATGGCCGGCCGCTGGCTGATGTCGACCATCAACATGGCCTTCTCGATCCAGCCGGCGATCGTCTACTGGGTAGCCGGCCAGAGCTTCGGGCACCCCGGCTCGGCGGCCTCGATTGCGACCGTCGTCGCCTTCACCACCCAGCAGACCCGGCTGCTGTTCCCGATCTCGCAGTTGCTGTCGGTCGGCACCGACGTCGAAGCCTCGATGGCGCTGTTCGACCGGATCTTCGAGTACCTCGATCTGCCCGTGGACATCGTCGAGGCCGCCGATCCGGTCGAGCTGCGTCCGGGCGAGCTGCTGGGGGAGGTCCGCCTGGAGGGTGTCGGCTTCCGCTACGGCGAGAACTACCCGTGGACGCTCCACGACGTCGACCTGGTCGTGCCGGCGGGGACTCGCACGGCGATCGTCGGCGAGACGGGCGCCGGCAAGACGACGCTCGGATACCTCGTCGCGCGCCTGTACGAGCCGCAGGCCGGGCGCGTCTCGATCGACGGCATCGACGTGCGCGAGGCCAGCTTCGCGTCGCTTGCGGCGACGGTCGGCGTCGTCTCGCAGGAGACCTACCTGTTCCATGCGACCGTGCGCGAGAACCTCCGCTTCGCGAGCCCCGCAGCGAGCGACGAGGAGATCGAGGCGGCCGCGCGCACCGCTCACATCCACGAGCTGATCGCCTCGCTCCCGGAGGGCTACGACACGGTCGTGGGCGAGCGCGGCTACCGCTTCTCCGGCGGGGAGAAGCAGCGCATCGCGATCGCGCGGACGATCCTGCGCAACCCGCCGGTGCTGGTGCTCGACGAGGCGACCAGCTCGCTGGACACGCGCACCGAGCGCGACGTGCAGGAGGAGCTCGACCAGCTCGCCGAGGGGCGAACGACGATCACGATCGCCCACCGCCTCTCGACCATCCGCGATGCCGACCAGATCGTTGTGATCGACCACGGCGAGATCGTCGAGCGGGGCACTCATGACGAGCTGCTCGCTCGCGGCGGGCGCTATGCGGCGCTCCTCTCGAGCGACCCCGCGGCCGAAGCCGAACCACTACATTGACGGCATGCCGTCGCTCGAAGCCGAGATGCTCGAGTTCATCAAGCGTGGACTCGATCATCACGCGCAGTCGTGCCCGCTCTCGCCCAGAGCGATCCTGCTGAATCCGGGCAACCACGAGCTGTTCGGCTGGGACGAGCTGTGGGGGATCCCCGTGCTCGCCGACGATCGCGTCGCACCCAAGCGCTTTCGCATCGACTGCGACGGCTCGGCGTTCGGAATCGAAGCCGAGATCGCCGAGGCGATCTCGGCGCCGGAGCCGCTGATCGTCCCGGTCGGGCCCGGCGTCGGGCGCGAAGGCGAACCGACCGCCTGAATTGGCTCGCACGGTCGCTCTGACCTTCGACGACGGGCCGAACCCCGACGCCACGCGCCGCGTGCTCGAGCTGCTCGGCCGCCACGGCGTCACGGCGACGTTCTTCGTCTGGGGCGAGCGGGCGCAGAGCCATCCGGACGTCGTGCGCGAGGTGCTTGAGCGGGGCCATTCCGTGCAGCCGCACTGCTGGGCCCACGTCTCTCACTGGACGCTCGCCCCAGCCGCGATCCGCGCGGACATCGACGCGGTGGGCGCTCTGCTGGCGCAGCTCGGGGCGCCGCCCGCGATGCTCTGGCGGCCGCCCTACGGCCACACGCTAACCGGCTCAACGACGGCGATCGCCGCCGAGCGCGGCCTCGAGCTCGCGGGCTGGACGATCAACCCGCACGACTACGCGGGCGGCGAAGCGGCGGCGATGTACGCCGAGGTGAAGCGCTCGCTCGCCGGTGAGGAGCGCTCAGTCCTGCTGCTGCACGACGGACACCGCGAGCGCGGGCAGCCCAATCGGCGCCCGGACGCGACCAACACGGTCGAGCTGGTCGCGATGCTGCTCGAGGACCGCGCGCTCGCATTCACCACGATGTCCGCCGGCATCGAGGACTGCCTGAGCGATGGACCGCCCGCACGGGCGTAGGTAGGCGCCCCGCGGGCTGACCGCGCTCGCCGGCATTCGCGCCGCTGCGGTATATGTTCGCCTGAATCGGGTGGGCTGGCTGAACTCTGCTCATTCACCGTCCACGCGAGACCGCACGCGATCACCCACCGGAGCCCGCGAACAGGAGGGAGACAGCAATGAATGAGTTCGAGATCGTGACGACCATCGATCGGCCCGTCGCGCAGGTTTTCGCCGCGTTGCAGGACCTCGACAAGGCGCCGCAGTGGAATCCCGGGGTCACCGAGGTCCGTCAGACGACCCCGGGGCCGCTTGGAGCCGGCAGCACCGTCGTCTACGTCGGCAGCTTCCTCGGCCGCAGCTACGAATCGCCGTCTGAGTACACCGAGTGCGTCGCCGACAAGCGGATCGTCAGCAAGACCACGTCGGGCCCGTTCGATCTCGAGGTCGCGATCGAGCTGGAAGCGGCCGGCGCCGGCACGAAGGTCACCGCGAACTATCGAGGCGAGAGCCGTGGCTTCTTCAAGCTCGCCGAGCCGATCGTGGTCCGGCTGACCAAGCGCCACTTCGAGACGGCCAATGAGAATCTGAAGACGCTGCTGGAGGCCGACGCCCTGTAGGCGGTAGCGTGCAGGCATGCCCGCGCAGTGGCCGGCCGTGTCCTACCCGCTGTGGAGCGCGACGTGCGACACGCTCCACGGCCACACGCAGGTCCTTGGCAAGCTGGCGGTGGCGCTCGCCCCACCGGAGCCGCAACTGCAGCACGCTGCGCTGCGCCTGACCGCACGGGGCTGGGAGACCGCCCCGCTACCCGCGCCCGACGACTCGGGGGCGCTGGTCGTGGCGCTCGATCTCCGTGCTCACCAGGCCGTGATCGAGCACAGCGACGGGCGATCAGAGCACGTCGGACTTGCGGTTGATCGCCCGGTTGGCGAGGTGGCGCGCGGGGTGCTGGCTGCGGTCGCCGCGCTGGGCGGTCCGGTGACGATCGACCCGACACCCCAGGAGGTGTCCTGGAGCGTGCCGCTCGACGAGGATGAGGAGCACGCGAGCTATGACCCCGCCCAGGTCTCCGCCTACTTCGCCGCGGCGACGCGCGCGGCGCTGGTGCTCGCAGCCTTCCGTGCGCCCTTCCGCGGCCGATCGACGCCGGTCAACGCGTGGTGGGGCTCCTTCGACCTGGCCGTCAACCTGTTCTCGGGCCTGCCCGCCGACCCGCCGTCGCACGACTTCATCATGCGCAACGCGATGGACGCGCAAGAGGTTGCGATCGGCTGGTGGCCGGGCGATTCGCGCTACGAGCGCGCCGCGTTCTACGCCTACGCCCACCCGGCTACTGACGCGTTCGCCGGCGCGACGATCTCCCCGGCCGCGGCGCGGTGGGAAGCGTCGCTCGGCGAGTACATCCTCGACTGGGACGACGTACGGGCCAGCGCCGATCCGCACGCCTTCGCGCTCGAGTTCGCGCGGGAGGTCTTCCGCCACGCCTGTGTGGCCTGCGAGTGGGATCCGGTGCTCGCGGCCACTGCGCAGGCAACGCCGCCGCCCGTCGCGTAAGTCGGCGATTCAGCGCGCGCGGGCTCCAGGCTCGGGTCTGCCCCTCACGACCTCCGCCGATGCTAGCCGCGACCGCACGAGAGGCCGTCGGCGCCGACCAATCAGCTCGGATCCTCGTACCACTCGACGCGCAGTGTGGCGAGGTCGACTCCGTTGGCTTCCATTGCCGTTCGCGGCTCGCGGGTGCACCGCCGAGCGCTGCGGCCGTTCTTCTATTGTTCGCGTTGGTGTCGCCGATGCAGCGGAGCCATCGCCTGAGGCAACGCTCCGCCCTCGCGAAATCGTGGCGCCAGCGCGCGCTGCTGTGCGTTCTGCTCGCGTTCGTGTGTGGCGTTGGCGCGGCCTGTGGCGGCGGGTCGCCTGCGGGCGTCGCGAGCCTCAGCGCGACGACCTCGACACACGCGGGCTCGCCCGCCGGAGGCTCAAGCGCGTCCTCGCCGTACACCAACGCGCTCAACTTCGCGCACTGCATGCGCCGTCACGGCGAGTCCGCCTTCCCGGATCCGCACAATCCCGGTGGCTTCTCGACGCGCGCGTTGGCCGCCCTGGATACGGCGTCGCGCCAGTTCATCGCTGCTGACGGTACGTGCCAGCGCTTGCTTCCCAACGATGGCCAGCCAACCCCGGCCGAGTTTCAGCAGACGATCACCGACGGTCTGAGGTTCGCCCGCTGCATGCGCGCGCACGGCGTGGAGTTCCCGGACCCCGGGATATCCGGCGATCAGATGACCATCGATCTCGCGAACGTCGACACGAATTCCCCGCGGTACACCGCCGCCGGCCGCGTCTGCGAGACCAAGCCCGGCTCGTGAGGTCAGCCGGTGTGCGCGGCTTCGGCGGCTTGTCTGTTTGAGATCCAGCCGGCACGGAGGAGGATCTCGATCGCGACCTCGCGTGGCGGGCGAGGGCCGTTGTCGACGACGAAGTCCTCGTGGGCGAACTGCTCAAGGATGCCGTCCAGCTCTCCCGTTCGCGCGAGGTGCCAGTCGAGCCGGCCGCCCGGTGGCATCCGCCGCCGGAGCCGATCGATGCGTGTGGCCTGTTGTGCTGCGAGCCGGCAGACGGTGATCTGAGCGCCCGGCACGGCCGCGCGATAGCGATCCAGGTCCGCGGCGTCCTCGAGGACGCACGCCAGGACGAGATGCGTCGCGCCGCGAGCCTGGTAGTTGGGCCACAACGCGGCCAGGTTCTCGAACATCAGGTCGCTGTTCCACGGGCTGCCCGATGGCCACTGCCAGACCAGCGCGTCCAGGTCGACGGCCGCGTTGGGGATCTCGACCGCGGCCAGCGTGTCATTGATCTCCGCCGCAATCGTCGACTTGCCGGCGGCGACCGTCCCGCTGATCAGCAACGTAGGCACAGCAACCGCCACGAGCAAAGGATCCCGAAATCTCAAGCGCCTCGACAGCACGGTGCTCCGAATCGCGCCGGGCGACAGCACTGTGAGGATGCATTGCAGGTCGCGCCGAGGACTGTGCGCATTGGTCGAACTCCGCTAGCGTACGTCGCCTGTAGGTGCCGATCCGCGATCTGCGTCGTCGTCGCGGCGATGGCGCGGACGAGACTAAGTCACCGTCTCACGAGCAGCGAGGACAGATGCCTCACGCAGCGATAACGGCCGCCCTCGTGCAAGCGGCTGCGACCGGCCACCGGCCACACGGCTTCATTGGGGTCGCCGTCTTCTTGATCGTCACCGCGGGGGTTGTCTACTACTTCTGGTGGAGGCGAAAGACGCAACGAGAGCGCGGCGAGCGTCGCTAGGGCTGCAGCATCTCGCGCCGGCAACAACGGGTCGCGATTTGAGCTGACGGCTGAGCGGCTTCCACGCCCTCAGGGTTCGATGGCTCTCAATTCCAGGATGCCGAAGCTCGCCCCCGGGTTCTTGGAAGCGACTTCGAGAGCCTCATCGAGGTCGGCGCATTCAAGGATGTTGAATCCCGCGATCTGAAAGGTCTGCTCGGAGACCGGCCCGTCGCCGACCGTCGTCTCGCCGGCGCGAATCTGAATGGTTCGCGCCTCCGAGAGCGGGCCGAGTACGTGCCCCTGGAGGCGTACGCCGCGGGCGTCCATTTCTTCACACCACGCTGCCACCGCAGCCGGGACAGCCGCCCTCTGCTCGGGGTCGAGCTGGACGCTCGGGTCGCGGTAGGTAAAGAGCATGTACTTCATCGCCCCTCCTTTGCTCCGTGGATATCCCGTACGACTTGGACGGCGCAGGGCGGGACCGCCACCGAACACGGGCCGGTGCGCGTCCCCTCGCGTGACCCCGGCCGGGGCTTACCACGCGCCTGCTTCGGCCGATCCGGTCGGGGTCGGGTGCTCGTCGTTACACCCAACCCCGCCCGTGAAGGGCTACGGCGTGTGGACGCTGTGAAGGTCGATGACCTCCTGGGTGATCTCGACCGGAATGTTCGGCTTCACGTTGGCGTCGAACCAGGTGTCGTGCTGCGCCTGCGTCTCCCACACCTCGGCCACGACAAAGCCGCTGGCATCTTCATATGCCACGTGGACCAGGAAGCCCGGCTGCTTCTTCAGCTGCTCGATCAGGGCCGGCGCTGACTCGTCGTACTGCGCTGGGCTCATCGCTGCACGGTGTCTAATCAGTACGGACATTGTGATCCTCCTCGTAGAACGTGGGCTGTTGGTTATCAGTCGATCCCGCTCGTGACGCTAGCCATGGCGGGCGTTGTTGGCAGGGGCCGCCGATCGACTGGCTCGGGCGCCTGCGCCGTCGCCGTGTGCCGACGCCGGCGACTCTCAGCTGTAGGCGGCGACGATCGCGGCGGTGTCCGAGAAGACCTCGAAACGCGCGAGCTTGCCGCCCCTGAAGGTCCAGATGTGTGCCAGGTGATCGGTGACCTTGCGGCCGGTGCGCTTCACCGTGGCCTCGGAGGAGATCAGCACGACCACGTGGTCGTCCTGGGCGATGAACTCGTGCGGCTCGAACCTGTGAATCTCCACCTCCTCGCCGAGGGTGGCGAAGAACCGGCCCGCCCTTCCTTGCCGCGATACGTTCCGGCCGCCGGAATGACGTCCGCCGGGCCCGGCTCGATCCATTCGATGTCGTCTGTGAGCAGCTCGAGAATCGCTCCTACATCGCCGCGGCCGAACGCTGCGTAGCCCTCTTTCGCGGTCTGGACGGTTTCCTCCACCGACATGCGTGCCCCCTCTGAGCGTTTGTGGACGGTGGCGAGCATAACCCGAGTCGCACGGCCGCATCGATTCGATAGCCATCATGCGCTCGGATCGAGCTGATCGACCGAGGCCTGCGGCCGCCGACGCTACAGTGCCGCGACGTTCTGCGCCGGCTTGCGGTGATAGCCCGCGAACTGGCGAGCGCGCATGCGTTCCGCCAAGGGCCCCATCAGCGCCATCGGGCCGCGCAGCTGTCCCTCGGCCACGAAGCGCACCGTGGTGCCGCCGTCGCTTGCCTCAAACGACCACGTGCCGTCGACGGGATAGGCCCCTCGACTATGTGGACGTGAAGGCGCTGCGGGCGCGTGAACTCGGTGAACTCGACCACCTGCTCGAACTCTTGCCGCCAGGCGGCTTGGTGCGCCCGCGGACACGCGTGCCCAGCCCCGGCGGCCCGTCGATGAGCTGCTCCACGGCCGTGATCGCCGTCTGCCACTTGGCGAGGTTGGCCGGATCCGTCACGTAATCGAAGACGACCTCCGGCGGGCACTTCGCCACGAGGGTCTCGCTGACGCGCATCGGCTGAGCCTAGTCGGAGCTCCCTACGACGCGACCGACACGCCCGCGGGCACGACCTCCGCGAATTTCACGGTATCGATGAACTGCCGGAAGCGTGTGAGCTCGCCGTCGCGGATGTCCCAGACGTGCACCACGGGAACGTCCAGGCTCTTCCCGGTCACCTTGCCGGTGCCGGTGTAGCGGACGACCGCGGCGACGCTGTCACCGGACCCGATGAGCTCCTCGGGCGTGACCGCGAAGCCCTCTACATCTGTGGAGATCGGGCCAAAGACGTTCTGCACGACCGCCTCGCCGCCACGGTACACGCCGCCGTAGGGCATTCCCTCGGCCTCGTGCCATTCGATGTCGTTGGCGAATCCGTCGAGCACGGCCGGCACATCGCCTCGGGCGAACGCCGCGTACAGACCCTTCACGAACTCGATGTTCTCCTCAGCCATGACGCTCCTCTTTGGTCGGCCTGCTTGGAATCTCAACCTACCGATTGTCGAGGTCCCACGCCCGACCGAGGCGCCGCCCCGCAGGCCGGAGGTTCCGGGCTGGTCCGCAGGCCGCTCTACCAATCCAGTCAGGTACCCATCCGGGTCGCGACCGAGGTCGCCGGGCGCCGGCCGGGGTGCGACGCAGTCGGTTCGGAGGGGGAGCGCGCCTGTCCGGCGCCCCCGGCCCGAAGGTCGTCAGGCTGAAACCTGGGCGTGGACCTCGAACGTCGACTCCTCGGGCGGTGCCGCGAACCCGCCTTCGATGCCTGCTTGCATCCGCGGCATGAGCGTGCTGTCGCGAAACTGCTCCCAGCTTTCCTTCGAGTCATGAATTGCCACGACCGTCCAGCCGTCGGCAGACGGGCCGGCGGCGTGAAACACCTGACCCTCGGGCAGACCGCCTGCCGGATGCACAGCCGCAACCGTCGCCTCGTACTGCTCCTGCGTCCCACCGGCGAACTGATGAACAAGGCCGTAAGCCATTTGCTTCCTCTCCGTTTGACGACAAGGTGCGGCGCACGCGCTCCGCATACGGGAGCAACCTAGAGCGCCGCGTCTGCGGGCGTGTGGCGGGCGCGTGAACCCATGGTGGTTCACCGGCGAGACCGACGCCGTCCTGGCCGACACCGGGCAAGCTAGCAGCGGTCGGCTGCGTGCGTACCGATGCCGGCCAACGGCACTAAAGCGCTTCTCTGCTCACGGATGCCGTACGCTCACGGCTGTAGGTGCTAAGCGGGTTTGGGAAGGACGGGAGGAGCCGTGCGGTCAGCGGTCTGGGTGGTGTTCGTGTCTGTGGCGGTCGCGCTCGGGGTGTTCGAGCTGACTGCGTCCGGCGCGACGATCACCCCACGGGCAGCGGCGGCGACCGCGACCCAGCCGCCGGAGGGGTTTGAGGCGAACTCGACGCAGGCGGTCTGCGCGCTGACCGGCTCGCACGGGGCCTACAAGGAGAGCTCGCCGAAGCCAGGCGCTCCGACCTACACGCAAACCGACTACTGACTGGTTTCCGGTGACAGTGGCAGCTCGCTCGAGTTTGACGGGAAGGTGTGGTGGCTCTTCGGCAACAGTGGAGCGACGGCCACCGTTGGCGACGCTTCGAACCGCTGGCCCAAGCTGAGCGACCTGAGTGATGGGTCCGTCGCGCTCGATAGCGATTCGATCGCGACGTCGTCTGAGCCTACGAGCGCTCCGCAGCCGCGCGTGCCCTACAACGGAATGCAACCGCCTCCGAACCAGCATTGCCCGGTACTGCACTTCATCACCCAGACGGGCACAGTTCCCGGCCCGTATGCGAGCCCGTCGCTGTCCCCCGATCCGCTCTTCCCGGGAGCCGGCCTATCGGTGTCGCTGCGCACCGGTGAGTTGCCGGAGGCGGGTATCAGCGAGGGCGACCCGGCGCACATGTATGTCGTGTTTGGTACCGATAACCCGGCGAACTGCGCGACCCTCTCGGCCACGTTTCAGGGGCCCTGTGCCGAGCCGCCGAAGGGGAGCACCGGGTCGACAGGCAGCAAGGGGTCGACCGGCGGCCCGACCCTCTGCAAAGGCGCGAAGGCGAGCCGGACACGGTCGGTGATGGCGGTGTACACAGGCAAGGGTGTCGCGTTCACGGGCCTCTACGACCTTTCATCGCCAAGCCCGACCAAGCCGCGATATTCGCCGACGTGCCAAACAAAGCACCCGTCGCAGGACGCGGCGAGGTTGGTAAACGTCCAGATGGCGAACGGCACTGATGGTTACCTGTACATCTGGGGAACCGAGGGCGGAGCGAACGACAACCATAGCCCCGTGTATCTGGCGCGCATGCTGGCGTCGAAAATCGCGACAGGGAAGGGCATCGCGTATTGGGACCACGGCAGCTTCGTCGCTGGGAAGCATCGCGGGACCCAGCCGAATGCGACCCCGCTGTTCACCGACAGTCCGGATCCGTGCGTCGCGCAGCTGGGGATACAGCACAACCCCTACCTCAACGAGTGGATCATGCTCTACCGCTGCAACGAGGCCGACCCTCCGGCCGGGCTCCCCAACGGGATCTACATGCGCACCGCGCCAAACCCGTGGGGTCCGTGGAGCTCGCCGACAACGATCTTCAACCCCGCCCCCGATCCGGCGACCCGTAGCGGGTTCTGCTACTTCATCTACTCCAAGGAAACCAAGGCGAACCCAGACGGCTCGCCAAAATGCCCGGACCCGGTGTTCGACCAGAAGAGCTTGGCGGGCGAGCATCATCGGCAAGGCGGCTACTACGGCCCCTACTTCGTCGCCAACTGGACGACCGGCACCCACGCGACGGCCTCAACCCGCGCGAGCACAACCATCTACTACACCCTCGACACTTTCGATCCTTACGGCCAGCTCATCATGCGCAGCACAATCCTCGGTCCGCCACTGCCGAGTCGTCCCACGGTCCCGCCCTGCAAAGGAACGACCTGCACGTGAAGCGGCTACAGCGCCGCTTTGCCAGGTGGAGCAGCGTTGAGATCACGCGCGCAAGCAGCGGTGTGCGCCGGGACCGACCGACCAGTACACGGCGATGATGTGCCGCCCAGGAGGACCCGGGCGCCCTCTCGTGCCCCCGCGCGCCCGTTCTCGCAACGGTCGCAGCGGCGATCTGGTCGATCTATCGACCGCAGAAACTACGTGGCGCCCTGGCCGGTCCCGGGCTGGTCGATGACCCCTTCCGCCACGCGTTCGACTATCTCGATTCGATAGCCGTCCGGGTCGCGCACGAAGCAGATCCGCGAGCCGCCCTCGCGGATCTGGTAGGGCGGGCGCTCGGGCTCGATCCCCTGCGTGGCGAGGCGCGCGAGCGTCGCGTCGAGGTCGGCGGCGCTGACGGCGATGTGCCCGTAGGCGGTGCCGAGCTCATAATGGTCGACGCCGTAGTTGTGGGTCAGCTCGAGCCGCGGCTCGTCGCCGTCGCCGGGAAGGTTGAGGAAGATGTTGACGGCCTCCTCGCGGATCGGCATCCGCCGGATCTCCTCGAAGCCGAGTGCCTCATAGAAGGCGACCGAGCGATCGATGTCGGTGATCCGGTAGCAGGTGTGCAGCCACGCCACGACCGCCAGCTTAGCGACGTGCGACGATGACCCGCATGATCATCGAACACTCGCGCAACACCCAGTTCCTCTCGAACACCTACCTCGTTTGCGACCACCCGGGCGGCGCCGCCGTGGTGATCGACGCCGGCGGGCCGCTCGAGCCGGTGTTCGCCGCGGCGGAGCGTCTATCGGTGGTCCCCGAGCTCTTGCTGCTCACGCATCACCATCTCGACCACGTCAGCGACGTCGGCGGCCTGACCGCGCGCTGGCCGACCCTGCCCGTGCTGATCAGCCCGCTCGAGCGCGACCTCGTCGCCGGCGCCACCGCGACGATCGAGCCCGGCCAGCGCATCAGCGCGGGCGAGCTCGTGATTCGCCCGCTGGCCACGCCGGGCCACACCGGCGGCATGCTCTCGTTCCTGATCGAGCACGACGGCAGCGCGGCAGTGTTCACCGGCGACACGCTCTTCCGCGGCTCGGTCGGCGGCGTGCGCGCCCCGGGGCACACCACCTACCAGGCGCTCAAGGACTCGATCATGGGGACGCTGATGGAGCTCGACTCCTCGACCGAGATCCATCCCGGCCACTCCGAGCCGACGACGGTCGGGCGCGAGTGGGAGCACAACCCGTTCATCCGCATCTGGCGCGGCCTCGACAAGGAGGGCTCGGAGCCGTGTGTCGCGCTCGGTGAGCCGGCGACGCTGATCCTGCTGGGCCCCGACTACGACGGCGGCCACAAGGCCTGGGTGCGCTGGCCCGACGGCACCGACGACATCGTTCCCGGCTCGCGAATAGAAGCCGGCTAGGCGGATGCCGCGCGAGCACATCCCGACCTCGCGGGTGGTGCGCTCGGCGACGATCGGGCGGCTCGCAGCCGGACAGGCGGTCAGGCAGTTCGGGACGCGCGCGGCGAACCTCGCGCGCGGGAGCGACGCGAGCGACGCGGCGCTCGCCCGCCGCCAGATCGAGACCGCCGAGCAGATCGTCGCGGTGCTCGGGACGATGAAGGGCGCCGCGATGAAGCTCGGCCAGGTGATGTCGTTCCTCGACGTCGGACTGGTCCCCCCGGAGTACCGCGAGGAGTTCCAGCGCAAGCTCGGCGAACTGCGCGACGCCGCGCCGACCGTCTCCTTCAAGGAGATGCGCAAGGTGATCGAGAGCGAGTTCGATGACCCGCTCGACGAGGTCTTCGCGCACTTCGAGCGCGAGCCGATCGCGGCGGCCTCGATCGGCCAGGTCTACCGTGCCCGCCTGCGCGACGGCCGCGACGTCGCCGTCAAGGTGCAGTACCCGGGCGTCGCGAGCGCCGTGCGCGCCGACATGAAGAACCTGGGGATGATCATGCGGCTGCTCTCGCGGATGGCCCCCGGGCTCGACGTCCAGGAGATCGCCGAGGAGATCCGCCTGCGGATCGACGAGGAGCTCGACTACGAGCTCGAGGCACAGAACCAGCGCGCGATGGCGCGGATCTTCCGCGGCCACCCCTTCGTCTACGTCCCCGAGGTCGTCGGCTCGCTCTCGCGCGAGCGGGTGATGGTCAGCGAGTTCGTCAGCGGCACCGGCTTCGAGGAGCTGAAGCTCGCCGACGCCGCCACGCGCGACCGCATCGCCGAGATCGTCTTCCGCTTCTACTTCGGCTGCATGTACCGACACCACCAGTTCTCCGGCGACCCCCATCCGGGCAACTTCATGCTGCTCGCCGACGGCCGCGTCGCCTTCATCGACTTCGGCCTCTACAAGCACCTGCCCGCGCAGATCGCCGAGTACGAGCTCGAGACGGCGCGCCTGGGGATCAGCGGCGACGGCGAGGCGCTGATCGCGCACCTGCACGCCGGCGGCTTCCTGCCGGAGCCCGGCCGCTACGAGCCGGAGCAGATCCTGCGCCAGTTCGAGGACGTGACGTGGTGGTACACGCGCGATGCGACGGTCGAGCTGACGCCCGAGATCGCGACGCAGGTCGTGATCGACATGAGCGATCCGCGCTCGCGCCATTACGCTCAGATGCGCCACGAGAACCTTCCGCCAGACCACCTCTTCGGCCGGCGCACGGAGACGCTGACGCTGGCCGTGATGAGCCAGCTGCGCGCCACCGGCAACTGGCACCGGATCGCGCGCGAGTGGATCTTCGGAGACCAGCCGGTGACCGAGCTGGGTCGCGCCGAGGCCGCGTTCTACGGCGCTAGACGCGGTGGATCTGGAGCATGCTCGTCGTCCCCGGAACCCCGCTCGGCAGCCCAGCCGTGATGCCGACGCGGGCGCCCGGCTGACACCAGCCGAGCTCGACGACGCGCGCGGCGGACTCGATGATCAGCTCTTCGGTGACCTCGTGGCGGCGCATCCAGGCGGCCTTCACGCCCCACATCAGGCCGCAGCGCTGGACCGTCTCGTGGCCCGGCGAGAGCGCGTAGATCGGCACGTTGGGGCGGTGCGCCGAGACCAGGCGCGCGGAGCGCCCCGACAGCGTCGGCACGACGAGCGCGTCGAGCTCGAGCTCGCGCGCGGCCACGCAGGCGCTGTAGGCGACGGTGTAGGCCGGGTCGCGCGCATCGCGGCGGACGCGGTGCTCGTTCCACTCGAGGTAGTCGGCCGTGGACTCGGTGCGCTCCGCGATCGAGGCCATCATCGCGATCGCGCCGACGGGGTGGGCGCCGACCGCGGTCTCCTGGGAGAGCATCACGGCGTCGGTGCCGTCGAGGATCGCGTTGGCGACGTCGGCGACCTCGGCGCGCGTCGGACGGCTCGAGTGGACCATCGAGTCGAGCATCTGCGTCGCGGTGATCGAAGGCCGCGCGAGCGCCCCCGCGAGCTTCAGCAGGCGCTTCTGCACGAGCGGGACGTCCTCGATCGGCAGCTCGATGCCGAGGTCCCCGCGGGCCACCATCACGCAGTCGGCGGCGCGCAGCACGGCCTCGGCATTCTCGACCGCCTGCGGCTTCTCGATCTTTGCGACCAGCGGCAGCCGCGTGTGCTCGCGCACGAACTCGACGTCGCCGGCGGTGCGCACGAACGACAGCGCCACGAGGTCGACGCCGATCGACTCGCCGTGCGCAAGCAGCTCGAGGTCGCGCGGCGGCACCGCGGGCAGGCGGTCGATCGGGCCGGGGATGTTGAGGCCCTGGCGCGAGACGACGGTGCCGCCGATCTCGACCTCGGTGTCGAGCTCGGAATGCTCGGGGCGGGCGCTCAGCACGCGCAGGCGGACGGCGCCGTCGGCCAGGTAGATGATCGCGCCGGGCTCGACGGAGTCGGCGAGCTCGTCCCATGTCACCGACATCCGCCGCGCGTCGCCGGGGGTCTCGACGCCGCACTCGAAGGTCAGCGTCTCGCCCGGCGTCAGCTCGACCATGCCGTCGCGCAGCGGGCCGATGCGCAGCTTGGGGCCCGGCAGGTCCTGCAGGATCGCGACGGGGCGCCCGACGCGGGCCGCGGCGGCGCGGACCCGCGCCGCCGTCTCGGCGTGCTCGTCGAGGCTGCCGTGGGAGTAGTTCAGCCGCGCCACGTCCATGCCCGCCTCGACCATCCGCTCGAGCACTGCGGGCTCCCGCGAGGCGGGGCCGATCGTGGCGACTATCTTCGTTCTGCGCATCGAGCGCGGGACACTAGCTCAAGGCGCGTGAACGTCAGGGAAATATTGAGCGCAGTGCTCGCGCAGGCATTCGCGCAGCCAGGCGCGCTCGGCGCTGCTCGCGAAGCGCAGCCGGCCGAGCAGCTCCTGCTGGCTGGTGAGCGGCTCGGCGCCGGCGATCGTCCAGCTCTCCGCGAGGCGCTCGAAGAGGAACTCGAAGGCGCGGTGCCAGGCGTCCTCGCGGGTTGCGCCCGGCGGCAGCTCCTGGCCGCTGAGGATCCTCGCGTAGCTCGAGCGCGTGCCGCCCGAGAGCGAGCAGCGCAGGACGATCGCGTTGCCCTCGCCGTCGCGGTACTCGCTGCCGGGCGCCCGCCCGCGCCCGGCCCGCCCGCGCGCGTGGCGTGGCGCCATCAGCTCTCGGCCTTCCGCGCCGGCTCGATCGCCAGCTGCGCGACCATGCTGCGGCCGTCGCGCTCGTAGCGGACGTCGACCGAGTCGTCCTGGCGGTAGGTGCCGATCCCGAAGGCCCCGATCAGCCAGCGCCAGCCCGAAACCCGGTCGCTGGCCAGCCGCCGCCCGAAGCGCAGCTCGTCGCCTGCGACCAGCTTGTAGTCGACGCCCTCGCGCTGGGGAACGCCGTTGACGTAGACGTCGAAGGGCGGCCGGATGCCCGGCGGCAGACGCACGGTCGAGGTGTCGGCCACGCCCACGATTATCCTCCGAACGTGGCCGAGCCGATCAGCTACCGCGTGCGCCGCGTCAAGCGGGCGCGGCGCGTGAAGGTCAGCGTCGACCCCCATCACGGGGTGGAGGTGCTGCTGCCGCCGCGGGCGCCGCTGCGCGCGGCCGCCGCCGCGATCGCCGAGCTCGCGCCCTGGATCGAGCGCGAGCTGGAGCGGCTGGCGGTGCTCCGCGCCGGCCATGCGCCGGCGGGGACGCTGCCCTACCTCGACGAGCGCCTACTGCTGGTCGGCGAGCCGGGGCGCCGGCGAGCCCACCGGCGCGGCGGGCAGCTGCTGGTCCCCGACGATGACAGCGCGCCGCGGGCGATCGAGCTGTGGTACCGCCGCGCCGCGCGCGCCGAGATCGCCGCGCGGCTGGACGCCGCCAGCGCCGCCGCCGGCACGCCCTACTCGAGCCTGACGATCCGAAACCAGCGCACGCGCTGGGCGAGCTGCGCGAGCGGCGGCGCGATGAGTTTCAACTGGCGGCTGCTGCTGGGCCCCGAGCGCGTGCTCGACTACGTCGTCTGGCACGAGGTCTGCCACCTGCGCCACGCCAACCACTCGCCGGCGTTCTGGCGGACGCTCGAGCGCCAATGCCCGGGCTGGCGACCCGCCGCGGCCTGGCTCGCCGACAACGGTCCGGCGCTGGTGTTGTGAAGGACCAGAGCCGTAGGTTGAGCCGCCGCAGCGACTGTTGTACCGTCGTCGGCCCATGTCAATGCGCCACCTGATCGCAATCGCCCTCACCGCGGCCGTCGCGGCGCTGCCGCTGAGCGACGCCGACGCGGCGCGCAGCAGGAGTGCGGGCACGCTCACCAAGGGCGATCTGGTCGTGATCTTCAGCGGCGCCGGCGGCGGCAGCTACCGCTACCACGAGCCCGCGAGCGGCTCCGGCAGCGCCTGCCGAAGCGCCGACACCAGCTACACCGAGAACGACAACTACCGCTGGTACTACCGCTTCGTGCTGCCCGCGGGCGGCGGCAGCAGCGACTCGCCGGCGGCGGTCGCCGGCGGCGGGCAGATCAGCGCCACCGAGCAGCTGCTGCAGTGCGCCGGCTCGGCGGCGCTGACGAGCAGCTGCACGCAGACGCTGCGCACGCCACCCGCCGCCAGCGCGCAGGACCTCGCCTTTCCCAGCGTCGTCGTCGGCACCACCGGCAAGCTGCTCACGGTCGGCGCGCTCGGCGAGCTGATCCCGGCCTCGGCGCAGCCGAGCTGCACGGGCGTCGGCGTGCTCGCGCCCAACCCGGTTCAGGGCTTCTCGCAGCTGCAGGCCGCGGTCAGCATCGACCGCGCGGACCTGCAGTCAAGCGGCGACGTCACGCGCCATTTCACGATGGCCGGGTCGGGCCTCTACGACGGCCTCGCGCTCAGCGGCAGCTGCAACTCCGGCGGCTGCGACGTCAGCGACTGCTCGGACTCCGGCGGCGCCGGCAGCGGCCCGCCCACGAGCTGCAGCTTCAACGAGGGCTACAGCGGCACGATCGAGGTCCGCGTCGTCAAGTAGCCAGCGCGCGGCGCAGCGCGTCGGCGGCCGACTCGCCCTTGCGGCGCTCGATCACCCGCCGGCGAAGGCGCCCGCTGAACGGCTCGCTCGAGCCGTCGCCGCGCAGATCGACGCCGCCGCGCTGCCCGCGCGGCCCGGCCAGCTCAAGGCGCGCCGCGACCTGCTGGACCGGCTCGATGTGGCGCGCAAACAGGCGCTGCTCCCCCCGCGGGGCGCTGGGCTCAAGCGCCCGCAGCGCCGCGGCGAGGGCTTCGATCGCGTCCTCGAGCGAGTCGTGACGCTCGTGCTCGACCGTCGAGCCGGCGCGGATCGTCAGGGTCCAGTCGCGCGCGCTCAACCACGCTGCGCGAGCGGCACGTAGTCGCGCCCCAGCTCGCCGGTGTAGATCTGCCGCGGGCGGGCGATCTTCTGCTCGGAGTCCTGCACCATCTCGAGCCACTGCGCCACCCAGCCGCTCGTGCGCCCGATCGCGAACATCACCGGGAACATCGCCATCGGCATGCCGAGCGCCTCATAGATCAGCCCCGAGTAGAAGTCGACGTTGGGGTAGAGCTTGCGCGAGATGAAGTAGTCGTCCTCGAGCGCGATCTTCTCGAGCTCGGTCGCGATCGCCAGCAGCGGGTTGGTGCCCGTGACCTCGAAGACGTCGTCGCAGGCACGCTTGATGATCCGCGCGCGCGGGTCGTAGTTCTTGTAGACGCGGTGGCCGAAGCCCATCAGGCGCTCGTTGCCGGCCTTCACGCCGGCGATGAAGTCGGGGATGTTCTCGCGGCGCTCGATGCGGTGGAGCATCCGCACGACCTCCTCGTTGGCGCCGCCGTGGGAGGGCCCGTAGAGCGCCGCGATGCCGCCCGCGATCGCCGAATAGGGATCGACGAGCGAGCTGCCGATCGCGCGCACCGCGCTGGTCGAGCAGTTCTGCTCGTGGTCGGCGTGGAGGATGAAGAGCGTGTCGAGCGCGCGGGCGATGCGCGGGTCGGGCTCGTATTTGAGCTCGGTCATCTTGTAGAGCATCCCGAGCAGGTTGCCGGCGTAGTTGAGGTCGTTGTCGGGGTAGACGTAGGGCATGCCCATGTTGTGGCGGTAGGAGAAGGCGGCGAGCGTCGGCATCTTCGCGATCAGGCGGATCGTCTGGATCGCACGGCTCTCGGGGTCGTGGATGCGGCTCGCGTCCGGGTAGAAGGTCGACAGCGCGCCGACCGCGCCCAGCAGCATCCCCATCGGGTGGGCGTCGTGGCGGAAGCCCTGGATGAAGCTCTTGACGTTCTCGTGCACGAAGGTGTGGATCGTGATCAGGTGCGTCCACTCCTCAAGCTGCGCCGCCGTCGGCAGCTCGCCGTGGACCAGCAGGTAGGCGACCTCGAGGTAGCTCGAGTGCTCCGCGAGCTGCTCGATCGGATAGCCGCGGTACTGCAGCACGCCGGCGTCGCCGTCAAGGAAGGTGATCGCGCTGCGGCACGACGCCGTGTTCATGAACGCCGGGTCGTAGGCGAGCAGCCCGAAGTCCTCCTCGGAGGTGCGGATCTGGCGCAGGTCGAGCGAGCGGACCGCGCCGTCGACGATCGGTATCTCATAGGTCCGCCCGGTGCGGTTGTCGGTCACGCTCAGCGACTGCGCTCCGCTGCCGCTGCCGTTGGCCCCCGCCTCGGTCTTCGCCTGTGTGCTCATCAAGTCTCCAGTTGGCCGCTCGGTTACCCCGATTATGCGCCACGCCGCGGCTCGGCCGCGGCACCCTAACGCCTTGGGCCCCGGATCAGTGCTCGACCTTGCGCGCCAGCGCGAGCACGGTACGCGTGCGCCGCGGCGCGGAGGGGCGGGCGCCGGCATGGGGTCCGCGGCGCGGGTGAAGCGGCGAGTAGGGCCGCGGCGAGCGCGGATGGCGGTGCGGGCTCAGCCGCTGCTTGCTGCCGCCGTCGCCCTGATCGCGCTGCGCGACCGGCTCCTCGTCGGCCTTCTTGATCGCCCACCACACGATCCACGCCATCCCGCCGATCGGGATCTTGATGAGCAGCATCAACCAGATGAAGGTCCAGGTCATGCGGGCGCAGTGATGGTACTACCGCGCCGAGCGGACGGCGAGCGCGGCGCGCCGGCGCTCAGCCGCGCAGCGCCGGCGGGTGCTCGTCGCTGAAGTGCGTGACGCGCTCGAGCTCGGCGACGCGCTGCGCGATCTCGGCGCCGGTCAGCCGCGAGACCCGCTCGGTGCCGAACTCCTCGACGTTGAAGGAGGCGAGCGCCGTGCCGTAGGCCATCGCGCGACGCAGCATCGGCTCGTCGGGGGAGCCGCCGGCGGCGGCGATGTAGCCGACGAAGCCGCCGGCGAAGGTGTCGCCGGCGCCGGTCGGGTCGACGACGTCCTCGAGCGGGAAGGCCGGCAGCGAGAAGTAGCCGTCGGAGGTGATCAGCGTCGCGCCGTACTCGCCCTGCTTGGCGATGATCGCGCTCGGCCCGGGCGGCGCCCACGAGAGCACCTCGCGCGCGGCCTTGACGGTGTTCGGCATGCTCGTCAGCTGCTTGAGCTCGGCGTCGTTGAGGACGAGGCAGTCGACGCCGCCGATCGTCTGCACGAGCGAGTCGCGCGCGATGTCGATCCACAGGTTCATCGAGTCCAGCGCTGCGAAGCGGGCGCCGGTGCACTGCGCGCGCACGGCGCGCTGGATGTCGGGCTGGATGTTTGCCAGGAACAGCACCTCGCTCGCGCGCGCGGCCGCCGACAGCTTCGGCTCGAAGGTCTCGAACACGCCGAGGCGGGTCTCGAGCGTCTCGCGGCTGTTGAGGTCCCAGCCGTAAACGCCTGACCAGAAGAACGTCTCGCCGCCGGCGACGTGCTCGATGTCTGAGACGTCGACGCCGCGGGCGCGCAGGACGTCGAGCTCGGCCTCGCCGAAATCCTCGCCGACCGGCCCGACGACGCGGACCTCGTCGAAGAAGGAGGCGGCCAGCGCGAAGTGAACGGCGGCGCCGCCGAGCATCCGCTCGCGCTCGCCAAAGGGGGTCTTGACCGCGTCGAAGGCGATCGATCCGACTACCGTCACGGCCATTGCGCGCCCTACCCTACTGTCCGGCGCGCACGCGTGCAGCCTGCCTTTACAGGCCGGCGGGCTCGCGGCTTTGGGGGGGTCGGCGCATGCGCCGACCCCGGGTTGGGTGCATGCACCCAACCCCCCACCCATAAGCTGTATGAAATGACCACCTTCAAGGAGCTCGGTCTTTCCGAGCCTGTGCTCGCCGCGCTGCGCGATGTCGGCTACGAGTCGCCGAGCGCGATTCAGGAGCAGGCGATCCCGCCGCTGCTCGCCGGGCGCGACGTGATCGGCCAGGCGCAGACCGGCACCGGCAAGACCGCGGCGTTCGGTTTGCCGATGATGCAGTACATCGATCCGGAGCTTGCGGTGGTGCAGGCGCTGGTGCTGACGCCGACGCGCGAGCTGTGCATCCAGGTGACCCAGGCGCTGCGCGCATACGGCAGCACGCGCGACGTCGACGTGGTCGCGGTCTTCGGCGGCGCGCCGATCCGCAACCAGGAGGCGCAGCTGCGCGGCGGCGGGCAGGTGGTCGTCGGCACCGTCGGGCGCGTGCTCGACCTCGTCACGCGCGGCTCGCTGCT
>Ga0182024_10007294_pt1 | contig 23867 bp, 19 predicted proteins | sample P32metaG_FD_120480 | JGI IMG/M metagenome (GOLD analysis project Ga0182024, IMG submission 120480) | Permafrost microbial communities from Stordalen Mire, Sweden - P3-2 metaG (Illumina Assembly) | ecosystem: Environmental > Terrestrial > Soil > Wetlands > Permafrost | place: Sweden: Stordalen... | reverse complement strand
CTGGCTGACGCCCGCGGACAAATGGCCGGTCGATCGACGAAAGGATTGGGTATCATGGGTAAATCACGCGCAAACACCGGCGGAAGTGGAGGCCGTGCGAACCTGCGTCCAGCGCGGCCGCCCGTACGGCGGCGACGCCTGGATCGCCCGCACCGCCAAGGCGCTGCAACTGCAGTCCACCCTCCGCGACCCAGGCCGACCCCGAATCCAGAAAAACGACTCCCGACCCCTTTGAATTGGCCGGAATGCGGCACTGAACAGCCCTCTACGGCCACGCCAACAGAACCAGTAATTCCATAGGAAGTGACAATGCACCCCATCGAACTCGACGCCATTTTGAAATTGGCCAAAACGCAGCTCCGCTCCGGCAAAGTCGCTGAGGCGGCGGTGATGTATCAGCGGGTATTGGTGGAAAATCCCAGGTGCGGCGAAGCGGTTCACTTCCTGGGGCTTGCCGCGATGGCCGGCGGAAAGTTGGATGAAGCGCTGGAACTGGTTCAGAAGTCGATTGAACTGGAGGACGGCAAGCCGGAGTTTCATAACAACCTAGCGACGGTGCTGGGGCAGATGGGCCGGACGACTGAATCGCTGGGGGCGGCGCAGCGGGCGATCGATCTGAAGGATGATTTTCCGGAAGTGTGGAGCAATAAGGGGGTCGCGCTGGAGAAGCTGGGCCGGACGGACGAGGCGATTGACGCCTATCGGCGGGCGGTCGATCTGCGGAGCGATTACGGCGAGGCACTGGCCAATCTCGGCAACGCGCTGTCGCGCGTGGGGCAGCATGATGAAGCGATCACGCGGCTGCGGCGGGCCGCCGAGCTGCGGCCGCGGGATTCGGGGGCGCGGAAGAGCCTGGGCAATGCCCTGCGGCGCGCGGGAAGACCAATGGAAGCGGTCACCGCATATCGCATGGCTACCGAGATCAACCCGCGCGATCCGGACGCTTACAACAACCTGGGGGCCGCCTTGCAGGAATCGGGCAAGGTGGCCGAGGCCGAGCAGGTGCTGCAAACGTGTTTGTCGATCAATCCGAATCATCTGGATGCGCACTGGAACCGGGGATTGGCGCTCTTGTCGCTGGGGCGCTGGCAGGAGGGGTGGGTGGAATACGAATGGCGGCGGCACCTGCGCGAAGACCTCGGCCAGAAACGCGGCTTTCCGCAGCCAGCGTGGCAAGGCTCGCCGCTGACGGGCATGCACGTGCTGGTGCTCTGCGAGCAGGGATTGGGCGATACGATTCAGTTCATTCGCTATGTGCCGATGCTGGTGGCGCGCGGGGCGAAGGTGACGGTGGAATGCCAGTCGAAGCTGCGGCCGCTGCTCAAGTGTCTTGAGAATGAGCATGTGAAGGTGATCGCCCGCGGCGAGCCGCTGCCGACGTTCGATATGCACGCCCGGCTGATGACGCTGCCGTGCATCTTTGGATCGACGCCGGAGGATTTGCCCAATAGCGTTCCGTATCTGAGCGTGGATGAGAAGCGGATCGCCGAGTTCAAGGAACAGTTCGCCAGTGAACCCGGATTCAAAGTTGGCTTGGTGTGGCAAGGGAATACGGCCCACAAGGGAGATCGATTCCGAAGCATTCCGCTCGAACTATTCGTGCCGCTGACGAAGATCGAAGGCGTGCGACTCGTCAGCCTTCAGAAAGGGTACGGCTCAGAGCAGATCGAAAAGAACAAAGAGCAGATGGAACTGCTGGAATGGTCCGACCCGACGGATACGACCGCCGAGGCGTTGCTCGACACGGCGGCGGTGATGAAGAACCTCGATCTGGTGGTCGCGGTGGATACCAGTGTCGCGCACCTGGCCGGAGCGCTGGGCGTGCCAACATGGGTTGCGATGCCGCTGGCCAGCGATTGGCGTTGGCTATCGGAGCGCGAAGACACGCCGTGGTATCCAACGATGCGTTTGTTCCGCCAGAAGAAGCTCGGCGGATGGACGGACGTGATCGAACGCATGACGACAGCGATGCGTAAACAAATCGCGACGACTTGCCCGGACGCAGCCAGCAATGCGGCCTGATTGGCATTATTTTTGGCTGAGCCATCCCTCGGATTTCATCCAGTCCGCGGCGCGCTCGGGCCATGTGGTTACTTGGTTGGCGGAGGGCCGAAGTCCGTAGCCGTGTCCACCGCTGGGGTAGACGTGAAGCTCCGCGCGAACTTTGGCCTTGGCCAGGGCATCAAAATAGGCCATCGCGTTTTGCGGGCCGAGCGGGTCGTCTTCGGCCATCACCAGGAACGCCGGCGGCGTGTGCTTGTTCACAGGCAGTTCATCGACGAGTTTGATTTCGCCCTTGGCGGTCGACAAATACGCGGGATAGATCAGAACGGTGAAATCGGGACGCAGGCTTTGCTCGTCAGCCGAGTCAACTTTGTCGTAGCTTCGCTTCTCGTAATTCGTGCTGGTGAAGGCAGCCAGGTGACCCCCGGCGGAGAATCCAAGGATTCCCACTCTTCGTGGATCGATTTCCCATTCCCTGGCGTGCTCGCGAACCAGCGCGATGGTGCGCTGCGCATCCTGAAACGCCGCCTCGTGCTTGGGCAGGCCCTGCCGGGAGGGGACGCGGTATTTGAGCAGCACACCGGTCACGCCAACGGAATTGAGCCATTTGCAGATTTCGGTTCCTTCCAGGTCATAGGCCAGAATTGAATAGCCTCCGCCCGGGCAGACGATGACGGCGGCTCCATTGGCATTTTCGGTCGCTCGAAACACCGTCAACGTCGGCACGCTTACAAAGCCGAGTCGAATGACGCGCTTGCCGGGCGGATCGTTCTTCGTCGTGTCATGTTCGGGCCCAATGTCACCCTTTTCGCCGGGCGCGATTCCCGGCCATAAATTGATCGGCTTAGGCTCGGCGGTCTGTGACAACGCCATCGACGCGGCGCATGCAAGTGCCAACAGAAATGCAATGACTGCACTGTTCGTTCGCTTCAAGACGATTCCTCCGCACAATTTTCACCAGCTTCATCAAGACTTCACCCGGCGTCAGGCAATATCGCCGCATCGCTTGAATCGTTGGCCGGCACTCTGGGATAATTTTCACAATGTTGCAGCGAATGAGCGAAGTAAGGTAAAGTCACCACTGTCGTTTCACGTCATTCGTTTTCCCGCGTGCCGCCCACGCTCTCGCGTGTCGCGCACGCACATCTTGGGAGAGTCGATATGCCTACCGTTCGCGACGTCCTTTCCTCGAAGGACTCCAATACCGTTCACACCATCGCTCCGACGGCCAGCGTGCTTGACGCGGTCGAGGCGATGAACAACCGCCGAATTGGCGCATTGCTCGTCACCGAAGCCGGCCAGCTTGCCGGCATCTTCACCGAACGTGACGTGCTGCAACGCGTCGTTGGCGCGATGCGTCGGCCGAGCACCACCACGATTAACGAAGTGATGAGTCGCCAGGTGGTCACGGTGAGCCCGGAAACCGATCTGGACGAAGTCAGCACGTTAATGAGAGAGCGGCGGATTCGTCACGTACCGGTATGCGACGGAGCCGGCGCGCTGATCGGCATGGTCTCGATCGGCGATATCAACGCGATCCACGCCACGCATCGCGACGCAGCGCTCACGTATCTCAACGACTACGTCTACGGACGATGTTGACCAGTTCAGGAGTTATTCTTACAGGTATTGGGAAGCCACGGCGATGAAGCGCGTCTGCGCTTCATAGAGCGCCGTATCGAGCACGCGCTGCTCTTCTTCAGTCAGATTCCCCCGGGTCTTCTGATCGAGGACGGCCAACGTATCGACCTGATGCCGGGCCATGTCGAAGTTAAGGATGGGCTCGCCGCCCATGGCGGCCACTTCTCCCAGATACATCAGGGTTTGCGTCAACAACTGGCTGACCAGCGTTGGAATGCCCGCTGGTGGAATCTCACGCTGCCCGCGACCGCGCGCCGCGCGCCCAGCCGTGCCCGGCGCCGCTGCCGCGGCGGCCGGTGGAGGGGGTGCAGCGGCGGCCGCTTTCTTCTGCTCTTCTTCCGCAAGCCGACGCTTTTCTTCCTGCGCCTGCTTTTTCCAGTCCGAATCGATGTGCAATGACGGTTGATCTGCCATATTGGTCGCTCCCGGCTAAGGCGCGATTGTCAGCCTAACCCGCCAACTTCGCAAGGCTCACATTTTTTTCCGCCTGGCATCTCAGAAACATTTCATGCGGCCCCTGATATGCTGCGCATGAACCTACATGCGCGACCCAAACAAAATGTTATCGGACGATACAGTTCGGGCAGCCAGATTTATTTTGTCTGATCGCTGCTGGTGTTAGAATGGACTGGTGCGGACTTTACGGACCAGTGGCAGGTCAGTTTCGGACGGCTCGGCGCCATGCTTTTTTAACGTCACGTTGCGAGCCTCCGCGGCCTTGGCGCACTGGGGACTCTTGAGCCGGAATCAGTAACAGGTTGATCGATCAATGGCCCAACGCTCCAGTTTGAAACCCGCCTCGATTTCCGCTCCGACGCTGACCCCGCAGGGACAGCTCGCCGGCAAGCCCGCGATGCCGCTGTCGCGGCCCTTCACGCTCATCGGCTCGCGAAACCGCGCGCATCTGCACCTGATCAGCAGTTCCATCAGCCGGAATCACTGCTGCATCATCGTTACCGACAATGGGCTTTATCTCCGCGACCTGGCCAGCCGAACCGGCGCGATCGTCAATTCCCGCAAAGTAAAGGAATCTGATCTTCGCGACGGCGACGTCATTCAGATCGGCTCGTTCAAGTTCAAATTTTCAGATCCCGCCGGACCCGTTCGCTTCCCTCTTACACCGAAGGCCGGGCTGGCGATCTTGCACTTCAGCGACGGCGCTCACACCGAAATCGATTCGCGAAGCCTGACCATCGGCCGTCGATCCAATTGCGATATCACATTGGATGATGACGCGGTTTCTAATACGCACGCGATCATCTTCGAGGCCAACGGAGAGCGCTTTGTTCGAGACTTGGGTTCGCGCACCGGCACACTGGTAAATGGACGCCCGATTCACCATCAACTTCTGAGCTTCGGCGACACCATCCGCATCGGGACAACCGACATTCGATACGATGCCAGCGAAGCGGCTGAGGAGTCGCTTGTCGAAGAAGCATCGGCCGAACCCGAGCTTGAGTCGATCAGTCTCGACGCCCTTGATGCCGTGGAGTCGGAGCCCGAGCCGAGCGCCCTGGATGCCATTGACGCCGGAGCCGACGAACTGCAACCGATCGAGCTTGAGCCTTCGGCCCATGAAACACCCTCAGCGCCTCCGTGGCAGTCTGCGGGATCGCGCCGAATTCCGCTGGATAAAGACCCGGGCGACGTGATTGACGATGAAGCGGCGCCCGAGGAAGTCGCAGAGGCAGCCCCTTCACATGGCAATAACGGGGCTATCCCTCTGCACGCGGACGACGAACTGACCCCGGCTTCGTCGACTGCTGACGAGCTGATTCCGCTAGAGCCGGAGCCGACGACGTCCTATGTCGCGCCGGCCGCGTCATTCGTGCTAGTGCCCGAAGAGCCGGATTCGAGTTCCCAGTCGATTTACACGATGAATCTGCCGTCGGCGGATGGCATTGCGCCACCGGTCCGTTCCAGCGAATCGCCAACGCCCGATGTGCATGAGCCCGCGTCATCCGATGCAGCAACACCGCCGGCTGAAGAACTTTCGAAACCGGCACCAGTCGAGAGCATTGAGATTGAGCCAGAAGAATCGCCGACGGAGGCAATTCCGGTCGAGCACGTTGAAGTGGAACCGGCGTTCACCGCGCCGAATGATGTTGAAGGGGTCGCGGAGCCGGAACCCGTCACGGCGGCAGAGCCGGCGGTCAGTTCGGTTGACGATGAATCAACCTTCACTGCACCGGTCGAAGTCCACACGGCTGACACCGCAAAGGGCGCGAGCGAGACTGCTGAACCGTCCGAGGCTGACGAGATCGCGCCCCACCTTGACGATATAGCGTCCGAAGGCGTGCCCACGGCGTTCGAAAACCTTCCGATTGACAGCGAGAATTCGATAGCGCCAACGATTGAAGAACACGTCCCGGATCCGGCGGCCGAACCGATAAGCTCCGAAGACTCTTCCACCGACGACTCCGCGTGGACACTCTCTGTGGCCGCTCCCGATGAATCGCCCGCCGAGTCAACTCCCGTCGAAAACGGCAGCGGTGAGGAATCATCCGCAACGCTTATTGCGAATGCCGAGATTGAACCGGCGGAGGCTTCGACGGCAGCGCCCGAGCACACCGCCGAATTGACTGTCACGGCCGATGAATCATCGCTGCCCGGCGTTGTCAATGTCGACACCGCCGCAACCCCGGAACATCCGGTTCGCCCCGAGCTTCCGCCGGACCCGGCGACGGCCGGAGCGCCGGCTGAAACGCCGGTTGTGATTCCACCTGTGCTGCCAGTCGATTTGGCTTCAGCCGCCGGTCTCGCGGCTGCTGCGGCGGTGGTTGGCGAAGCCGCAGCGAATCTGGCCCCCACCAAGCGAGGTCGTGGCCGATCCAAAGCGCCGCCAAAACCTGCGCCGGCGCCGAGAGGTGGCCGAAAGAAAAAGGCGACGACCGAAACACCTGCCACTTTGCCGGTAACAGTTGAGGCGTCCCCTGTTGTCCCGGAACCACCTGCCACTGAGGTGATTCCTCCGACACCAATGCCGCGTAAGCGGGGTGGCCCGCGCAGGAAGACCGACTCCCTTCCTCCAGTCGATGAGCAGTCGAACGTCGTTGAATCGTCGCCGATTGAGGTTCCGGCGGTCGAGACCGATGTAGTGCAAGAAATCTCACCTCCCGTTAGAGAGCCTGTTCCAGCGATTGAAGCGCCCGTCGAATCCGCGCTCGAAGAACCGCTGGCGGTTGCAGAACCGCAGAACATCCTCACTGCGCATTCAACTTTGGCTGAGCAGGCCGAGTCGATGGATTTCAGCAAGCCGGTGGCCCAGGCAGATGAACCGCCCGCCATCAGCGAAATTCCCTCGCAGCCAATCGTTGAAAGCGCCGTTGGCGGCGTCGAACTTCCACCAGGCGACGCTGCCCCAAGCGAAATTGAAGTCCTTGAGGCGACCGATCCAACGCCGGAGTCGGCCCAGGTTCTGGAACCGGAACTGGCTTCACGAGAATCCGAAACGGCGGCAGACGACTCAGAGCTCGACAAGACGATGGCAGGCCTCTCGCTGACCGATACCGCATTCGGCCGCGCGGTTGTCGATCTTGGCAGCGCGGACTCGGCTTCGCTGGTAGAAGAACCTGCCCACGCGGCTTCTGCTGAATCAGAGCCCGAAGTTGTTGAGCCAACTGCCGATGCAGTCGAGTCGGTTCCAGAAGCGACCGAGGCGGCGCCGGAGGCCCCTGAGGCCGCCGCCGAAGTATCGCCGCCGGACGAGCCTCATCACCTAACCGCCGCAGATGAACTGCCCGCCGCGCCGGCCGAGACATTTGACGCCACACGGCCCGTGGACGATGCCCTTGGAACCGCGGCACACGATGCATGGACACAGACATCGCACTTAGAACATGAGCCGCGGCCAGCGGAAGAGGCGTCGCCCGATGATCCGCATCGTGACGCGGTCGCACACGCCGAGGAAACCGCTAACGCAGCCCAATCGGATTTCACGCTTCCGGAAATTGATGAAGTCGCACTTGCGGATCGGGTTGATGAGTCACCGAAGCCGGAAACATCGATCGAACCGGTAGCTGGCGTCGAGCTCGTTCCGCTTGAACCGAGCAAGCCAGACCAGGAGATGCCCGAGCATGCTGACAAGACGGATGAAGCACCGGCGGCTCCCGAAGCCGACGCCGGCGACGACTTCGACTTGCCTGACATGGATCTGAATATCGATTTGACCCAGGCGCAAGACGAAATCGGCCTCAGCTTGGGCGAGCCGCATAGCGGGCCTCCTGAAAAGGCTCAGAAGAGCGATGATGCCGCACTCGATCATGCGTCTGAGCCGGCACCACTAACGGATCCGACTCCAATTGCATTGCCCGAAGAGCCGGCGACAACTCCCCCGGTGACGACACCAGCGGCGGAAACTTCGGCGAAACCCGCTACGCCGGTTATCGATCCATTTTTTGGAATGAATCGAGACCTTGCGAGCTTCCTGGGCGGTGTTCCGCTTACGCTCACCACGGCGACGCCGATCGCACCCGTTGCCGATGCGGGATTGAACACCGCATTCAGTGGCGCCGGGCAAATAGCGAATCCACCGGGAGCGAATCCACCGGTGACCGCACCTTCGACTCCGCCGGCCGCGGCAAAGCCACCAGAGCCGTCGCAGTTGGGAACTGCGATTCCTGATCCGGACGAAGTTCCGGAGATCGATTTCTCGGCAACCGATGAGCCGTTGGATTTGTTTGAGGATTCGCCGGACAAACTGGATGAGATACCGGATTCGCTGGCTCCTATCAGCGACGTGAGCAATGTGCTATCGCCGGTGCCGCCGGCGCCTCCAAGGCAGCCGACGCCGCCGCCCGCGCAACCAAGCCCACCATCCCCGACGACTCCCCGGCCAGTGGTCCACGTGCGGCCCGCCCCACCCGCGCCAGCGACGCGGAGCGTAACTCCGCCCCCACCGCCGAAGACGTCGCCCCTGCGGTCTTTTACGACGAATGTAAACACTGCAAGCCCGCCCATGATACCTGGAGCGGGAGCTCCAGTTTCGTTTGGCGGAGCGCCAACGGGCGGCGGATTGACGGCTCCATTCGGCGCGGTTGGCACACCGCAGAGGGGCCAGGTTGATGTATTCTCACATACTGCTTTTCCGCCGCTTGACCCGTCAGTCTTCTCCGCACCACCGCGACCTGCGTCGCCGCGCCCGGTGACGCCCGGTGCGGCGGCCCACCGCGAGAGCGAAGCCGCCAAAAATGACGCGGATGATGTTCTGGGAATTGAGATTGACACGCTTCCCGATTTAACGCCGTCGGTGCCGCGCCGGACGGCTATCCCGCCGAATCAGCAGACGCGATCCGCAAGACCTGCCACAGCCGTCGGCGCAACGCCGGTGAAGCGGCCATGGTGGAAGAGTCTGAAAATCCTGCTGCCACTTCTTGTTGTTGCCATCGTGGTGGTGATTCTGGTGGTGATGTTTTTTCCGCCGCGGCACACCGTTCAGGGAACGCTTCATATTCGCGGGCTTGATAATGACAATCAGTTATCGCGTCGAGCGCAAGTCGCGGCTCTGCGAAACCTTGTTACCGATCCGCATGTACATGATCTGGCGGTTGCGAGTCTCGAACAGAAGCACATCTCCCCCGGCTTCTTAAATGATCCCCCTGCAATCGAGGCGCTCGCGGACGCCAACACTTCACCATTTAACGATGCCTTGAATGGTGACCACCGCGATCTCCTGCTGAACCGCGCGACAACGGATGTTGCGGGTGATTCAGCTCGGATGTCCGCGCTCCTTTCAGCGATATACGCCGCGCGGGGCACGCAGAACGACAAGGCTCAAAGCTTGAAACGCCGTCGGGACGATGCGTCGGCGCTTGCTGTCGATCAGGACAAACAGCGGCAAGCCGAGCAGACCATCATCGACGGCATTTCGAATCAGCTGAATGCTTCGCCGGGCGCTTCAGCGGCGTGGCTGCTCAATCCGCAGGTGGCGGTAACTCAACTTCAAGTCGACGAAGTGGATGCTCGTCAGGCCGCGGACCTAGCCACGGCCAACGTGCAGATCAAGCGTAAGGCGCTAGGCGACGCGCAAACTGCCGCGGCGCCGACTGACGCCAACGTTCTGGCCGAGAGCCAGCGTGTGAAGCAAGCGATTGCCGATCTCAACGTTCGGCTTCAGGCAGTGCACCTGGCGCAGGCTGGGAGAGCGGATGAATCGGCGCAGCGATTTGCGTCATCACTCGACACGATTGACAAAGGATTGGCCGACGCCGCCGGTGGAACTCTGGCGCCCGCGCCGCTGACCGACGCCCGAAACGCCGTCGCGGCGATTCGCGAGCTCGACAGCGATCTTGCGGCCAAGATACATGACGACAACAAGACCGTCGCCCAACTTCGCCGACAGATTGCCGATCAACGCGAATCTCACCTGCGGCAGATCTGGTCCGGAGATGCGTCATTGCAAGCGATGGTCGAGGAGCGGAATGCCCAGTCGCATCGCTACGGCGCCGCCATCGACAGCAACTACGTCGACGAAGCCGGCAAGATAAAGGGAGTTCTGGAAGATCTCGATCGCAAGATTGAGGCGCGCCGCAATGAGCTCGCGACCGGCAGCCAATTCGCCGATCCGCTTCAGCAATCGCTGCAAGACACGATCGATCGAACCGAAACCGCTCGCCAGGCCGGCGAAGCGCAGATGGCCCAGAAGCTGCAAGCGCTGATGGCCATGTTCAGCGGTGATGGCCCCGCTGCGTCGCTGCCAGGGTCGCCGAAACTCGCGCAAGCTGCCTCGGATACGCTCGTCGCGCGGCAGGCCTACGCGACCGCCGCCTCGCTATCGGCCACCGGCGCCGATGCCGAGGCGCGACGATTGCAACTCCAGATCGCCGAGCAGCAGGCTCGTCTCGATTCGCTCCAACAGGAACCGGGTAATTCCGGACCGGTGGAAACGGCCCGTCATGATCTTGATGTCGCGCAGGGAGCCGAGGCCAAGGCGACCGCCGCTTACACGACCGTACACAACAACCTGGCGTTGCTTCGCCAGCTCGTGGATGAGCGTGCGAAGTTCGATACACTGACGAAGTCGTTGCAGCTTGCTCAGCAGAACGTTGACGAATCGAAACCAACCCCTGAGTTGGCACAGCCGGACCTGTCGTCGGTAACCCCGATTTATGCACGCGATCAGCGATTCATCTACCTCATCGCCGGCCTGGGCGGTGTGTTAGCGCTGTTTGCCGCCCCACTCTGGCTGACGATCGCTGACACACATCACGAGCGAATTGATCCTGTTCAGAGACCACCGATATTCGAGCCTCTGGAAGATCCGAGTATCTATCCGTCCATCGAGTCGGACTCTGACTCCCTCTTCCAAAAAGATCCCGCCCACGTATAAATGTCAGGTCATTCAATTTTTGAATCGTAAACTCGGTTACGCGCGCCCAGTGTGGCGTATCCGGTGCTCCCTGATAAAACATCAACTTGCTCGTAATGGTGAGTGGGATGATTCGAAACCGCCGCCGTGATTTCCAGACCGCCGGCCACGGGGGCCGGGCGAACCAGAAGATTGCGGGCGTCATTAGCCGGCCCCCACATGTTCCCTGGACGGATGCACACTTCCAGACCCTTATCGCTCACCCGCCAATCAGCCGGCGTCTCGCGAATCCACGACCAGCCGTCGCCAAGTTTTCCTTCGAAACGATCGTGAAATAAAACGTTCGGGGTCTCGCCGGCATATGCGAGTGCGAGCAAACAAGTCAGCACGACTGCGCGGGGTGTCATGCCCACGAGTATACCGTCGGCACGATCACAGCTCAGGCTCGGAACGCGCTGAACGTAATCGCATCGAGATCGAGGCTGCTGAATTGCCCTCGCGCGAAGTAAACCTGCGCCAGCCCGGCCGACATGGCGGCGTTGTCGGTGCAGTAAGCGAACTTTGGAAAGTGAACGGGCAAGCCGAATTGCGCAAGCGCCTCGCGTAGTCCGCGATTGGCCGATACCCCCCCACCGACGATGATCGACCTGGCATTGAAACGCTCGGCGGCGCGCTGAAGCTTCAGCCGAAGCACGTCGATGCACGCCGCCTGGAACGACGCGGCGACGTTCGCCAGTTCTGATTCAGAGAGGGTCAGTGGCGGGTGCTCTTTCACACTCTCGCCGCGTCGCGGCACGCCGCGAATGTGATAGAGCACGGCGGTTTTCAAGCCGCTGAAAGAAAAATCGAGGGAATCGCGATCGAGCAGCGTTCGAGGAAAACGGATGGCGGATGGATCTCCGCCCTGCGCAAGCTTGTCGACGATCGGCCCACCCGGATAGCCCAATCCCAGGATCGCGGCGACTTTGTCGTAGGCTTCGCCGACCGCATCGTCAATCGTCGACCCGATCAGCGTCACATCGAGCCAGTCGCGCACGATGTATAACGCCGTGTGTCCGCCGCTACAGACAAGTCCGACCGCCGGCAGCTCTGGCGCTTCACCCGTGTCGAGCATGACACTATAAAGATGCGCGTGAACATGATCGATGCCAATCAGGGGCTTACCCAGCGACCACGCCAGCGTCTTGGCGGCGGTGACGCCGATCAGCAACGACCCGATCAGGCCCGGCCGATGCGCTACGGCGATCGCATCAATGGAATCCCAATCAATTAAGCCGTCGCTTTGCAGGGATTCTCTCAACACCGGCAGGATGCCTTGGATATGCGCTCTGCTCGCGATTTCGGGCACGACACCGCGATAGCGCGCGTGAATCTCTACCTGGCTGGCGACAACGTTGCGAAGAACGCGCGTGCCACCGACGACAATTGCCGCGGCGGTTTCGTCACAAGTCGATTCGATGCCGAGAATCGTCGCCATGATCAGGATGCCGCGGGCTGAGTCGCGGCGGCACTCGCGCGGGTCGCGGGCTGCGTCGTGGGAACGAGCTGATCGTCACCAAACTTGTCGATCGAGTTGACCATCGTGCTGACCGCTTCCCGTAACTGAATGTCCGGGGCCGGCTGCGTCGCCGCGGGCTGAGTCGCCGGCGTCAGCGGCAGCGGCTTGTGAAACAGCTCCGCTTCGCCTTGCTCCTGATAGATTTCAGCTTCCAGCTTCTCACTCACCGGCACGTTGATCTGCGGTTCAACGCCCCAATCGGTCGCGCCCTTTTTGCGGTGCACGAGACGCCCGCTCGGCAGATAGTAGTAAGCGACAGTCAGCTTCACTTCCCCTTCGTCTTTTTCGAGTTGAATAACTTCCTGAACGGAGCCTTTGCCAAAGCTTCGCGTGCCGAGGATGAGGGCGCGTTTGTTGTCCATCAAACTGCCGGCGACAATCTCGGCGGCGCTGGCCGAGTGCTCGTTGACCAGCACGATGATCGGGAAACGCTTCGATAGCGCCGCCTTCGGGTCGGCTCGAACGGTTTCTTCGGTGCGATGCAGGCCTTTTGTGACGACGATTACGCCGTCGGGAACGAAGAGATTGACGACCTTTGTCGCCTGATCGAGACGGCCGCCGGGGTTGAAACGCAGATCGAGCACCAGACCCTGCACCCCTTGGCCCACGATGGTATCCATCGCGCGCTTCAACTCGGTGAACGTGTCGCCAGTGAATTGCGTGATCCGCAGATAGGCAATCTTCGGCGACTTGGAAACCCAGTAATCCCAGGCATTGGCAGCATCGCGCCGATAGCCCATGACGGTGGGCATGACGATCTCCTGCCGTGTCATGTTGAGCTCAACTTCCTTGCCGTCGGGATGTCGGACGTTGAGCTTCACGGGCGAGCCGAGCGGGCCTTTGATGATCGTCTGCACTTCAGCAATCTTCTTTCCCTTGATCTCAACGCCGTTGACGGAAACGATAATGTCGCCGGCTTGAACGCCGGCTTTGTGCGCCGGGCTGTCGGGAATCGGGCTGACGACTTCGATGTTGCCATCCTCAAGCTGCGAAAGCTCGATGCCGACGCCTTTGAAGCTCCCTTCGAGCAGCGAATCAAATTCCTCGGTCTTTGCCGCGGGAATGTAGACGCTGTATGGGTCCAGCTCGCCCATCATTCCGTTGACGGAGCCGTTGCGGAGCTTGTCCTCATCGATCGGCTCGACGTAATTCGTGGACACCTGCCGATGCACGTCAATCAGTGTTTTGACGAAGGCATAGTCGTCGTCGCGATGGGCCATCGATCCAGGCAACTGGAACGCGAGCATCGCGATCAGAATCAAGCTAAGAATCCACGCAAGTTTTTCACGATTCATGCAAGCTCCGCGGCGGCAGCGGCTTCTCGCCGGCCAGAACAAACCGATAACCGGCGTGGGAATAATAGCAGGCAAAGCCGATCCCCGCGCGGTCGCGCAGCGAAAGGATTTCATCGCGGTTAAAAGCCTGCCGAACGCTGACGCGGGCGTCGTGGCGGACCATGGGGTTGGCCGCAAGCGTCAGCGCAACGACGCCAAGATACGCGCCGCGACAGCGAATCAGATCGGCGGCGATTACGCCGCGCGATGCTACGCGACTCATCTCTTTGAAGACGGATACGACGACATCTTCATCCAAATGGTGCAGAAACATATTGGTGATGACGTAATCGAAGCTGCCGTCGGCGAAGGGAAGATGCAGTGCATCGGCAACCGCGAGCGATAGATGTGGGTCGGTCGTTTGCTTTGCGGTGTCGATGACGCTCTTTTGAAGATCGACGCCGGTCACTCGAACATCGAAGCCGCGAGCGCGGGACCATTTCAGAATCGCCAGGGGGATGTCGGCCGAGCCGGTGGCGACATCCAGGATGTGGACCGTTTTACCGCGTGGCCAGGATTGGCTGAATGCTTCGAGGTGCGAAAGCGTGGCCTTTGTATAGCGAAGGAGAACGTTGATTCGGCGAATGTAGATAAGACTCTTGCGAATTAGCGCGGGGTCGGCGCTCGGATCGTCAAGCCACTCGGCTTCCTGTTGGCGGCGGGAGAGCGATCGGAGCGTCTTGAGCATCCACTAATGCCCGCGTGGCAGCGATGCCAGATAGGCGCCCCCGACTATGTACAACACGCCGATCCAGTTCGTTAAAGTTGGACGATCGCGAAGAAGCAGCGCCGCAAGAATCACGGCAAAAGGCATGCTCAGTTTATCGATCGGCGCCACTTGAGAGACCTTGCCAACTTGAATCGCGCGGAAGTAGAAGAGCCAAGAGATCGCGCCCGCGACACCGGACAGAACGATCATGAGAATCGCTTTGCCATGCAGCGTGTGAAGCTTCGACCAGACACCGATGATTTGGCAAAACGCCGCGAGGAACAGCGTCATCACTATGCTACGGACGGCCGTCGCGAGGTTCGAATCCACCTCGCTCATACCGAGCTTTCCGAAGATGCCAACGAAGGCAGCGGCGACTGCGGAAAGTAGAGCGTAGAAGAGCCAGGGTTGCATCAGAGACCGACGATGTTGAAGCCGGAATCGACGTAGATGTTTTCGCCGGTGACGCCGCTGGAGAGATCGCTCAGCAGGAACAGCGCGGTCTTGCCGACTTCATCCCCATCGACGTTGCGCTTGAGCGGGCTCTTTCGGGCGACGTGATCGAGCATCTCGTCAATCCCGCCGACACCCATGGAACTCAGCGTGCGTAGTGGGCCGGCCGAGACCGTGTTGACGCGAATCTTTTGCTCGCCGAGTTCGAACGCGAGATATCGCATCGTTGATTCAAGTGCAGCCTTGGCGACGCCCATCACGTTGTAGCCGGGAACGGCTTTCTCACCGCCCAGATAGCTGAGGGCAATGATCGATCCGCCGTTGGGCATGAGCGGGACGGCAGCGCGGGACATCGCAATCAGGCTATAAGCGCTAATGTCGAGCGCCTGGATAAACACGTTTCGCGGGGTGCTGAGAAACTTGCCGACCTTCAGGTAATTGCGATCCGCGAATGCCAGGCTGTGGACAACGAAGTCGATCATGCCGAACTGCTCTTTGGCGGCGGCGAAGAATTTTTCGATGTCTTCGTCTTTGCCGACATCGCACGGATAGAGCCAGGATTGGCCGAATCCGCCCTCTTCCAGCGCCTTGCGGACGCGGCGTTCCATCTTTTCCAGCGGAAGAAATCCGAAGCCGCAGGTTGCGCCCTGCTCGATGGCGTTTTTAGCGATGTGCCAAGCGATGCTGCGATCGTTGGCGACGCTGAGAATCAAGCCCTTCTTGCCGTCCAGCAAACCCATGAATCCTCCAAAGGGCGATAGCATAGCCGGGCGGATTCACACGGCAAGACGGCGCGAATTGACACAGCGCGATCAAGCCGCCACGGGTGGCCGGCCCATCAGCACAAGCCAGCGAAAATGAGAGCGCAGAGCGCTCAAGAAGCTCTTGTTCGCGTTGTAGCGAACGCCGAACTCGTCGCAAACCTGCTCGACGACCTTCGAGAGAGCCGGATAGTGAATGTGGCAGATCTTATGGAACAGGTGATGCTCGACTTGGAAGTTCAAGCCGCCGAGGAACCACGAGAGAACGCGATTCGAGCGTGCGAAGTTGGCGGTGGTAAGAACCTGGTGCGTGGCCCAGGAATTCTCGACGCGCGATCCGCCCTGTTCGGTAACCACCGGCATCGGGAAATCGGCCGCCTCCACGCAGTGGGCCAGCTGGAAGACGACGCTGAGCACGACGCCGCTGACGAATGCCGCAAACGCGTAAACCCCGAGCACGGCCCAAATCGGATGCAGCAACATCGGGATGACGAATGCGAGCGTGAAGAAGACAACTTTACCGAGGATGAAGATCAGCAGATCGACGCCTTTTGGCCGCGGGATCTTGTGTCCGCCGATGCGACCGATGGCGATGTTGTAAAAGTCGTCGACCAAATGCCATTTTATGGCCAGGAATCCGTAGAGCAGCCAGAGATAAATGCCTTGCAGGCGGTGAAACGCGTAATGCTTTTGATCCGGCGCGAGACGCCCCAGGAAGCCGATGTTGATGTCGTCGTCGTAGCCGCTGAGATTTGTATATGTGTGATGGATGGAATTGTGTTTCCAGTCCCAGAGGTATGAGCTACCGCCGACGAGGTCGAGCGTCAGGCTCATCATCTTGTTCACCCATGTTCGCGCTGAATAGGCTCGATGGCCGGCGTCGTGCTGAATGTTGAAGCCGATGGCCGCCATCGACAGGCCCAGAACGACGGCCAGCGGTAGAATCGACCACCAGTGCGTCGCGACGAGCAGGAGCAACAAATACGCGCCGGCGAACCAAGCCAGGATCGTGGCGGTCTTAAAGTACATCTGCGGACAATCGCGGCTCGACCGGCCTGTTTTTTCAAAATAGCCGTCGACTCGACGTCGAAGTTCCAGAAGGAATCGGTCAGTTCCACCTGCGCCGAATTTCAATCGCGGCAGTTCAGCAGACGCGGAAGGTTGGTTCATGTTTGGCTTCACTCTTTCGGCAGTCGCCGAAGGTCTTAAAAACATTCGTTGGGCATATCACTGATCGGCAGGTCGCCTGTTTGACGCACATTCGTTTCAAAACAAAGTAGTCGAAGCAACTGGGATGCCAGAGCATAGCGTCGCGACAACTCAGATCAAACGTATCCGACCATCAATAAATGATTAATAACGTTCCGCGCTTACGACAGGCCATACCGAGTCATCAGGCGGAACGGGCGAATAACATAGTGCAGCGGAGCCAACAACGGCGGCAGCGGGACAGCGGCCCAGTCGCCCACGCCAGGGCGGAGATGGCCGGTCACGTAACGCAAGCGATCGCGCCAACGCTCGCGCATCTGCAAGTCAAAGCGGAAGCCCAGGGGCTTTGGCGAGGTTTCCTTAGCCACCGCGCTGAGCAACCGCCGCCGCATGTGCCTGGCGATGTCGACCGCCTTTATATCGCGACGGACCTCTGTCATTACGTCATCGGGACCGGCCTCGTTCAGGACGGATTCCGCCAGAAGCACGCCGATGGCGAGCATGCGCGCCATTCCAGCATCGGCAGCAAGCTTGAAAATATCTGGCCATGCCCCCTCGGGCAGATGCCGGATGAGGGCGGCGATGTCGCAGATTCGATCGAGGCGCTCCCAACGATCCTTGCCGCCGTTGAGGCTGAGAATCAGCAGCATGTCTGAAGAGCTCGGCGTCCGCACGGCGAAGCCGGCGACGGATTGCATGACGGCCCGCGACCAAAGCGCTTGCGGATCGAGCGAGACCGCGAACTCGCGCAGCGAAAACGCCCAGTGCAGATCGACATTCAATCGCGAGTTTGGATGCACCAGGTGATGCTCGCAATGAGATCGCAGATAAGTCTCGCGGGCACGCGCTTTGAGGCCGTTTAAGTACGCGGATTCGCGGGGAGTCGCCGTGGGATAGAACGGTTCGTGGCCGATCCGCAAGAGCAAGTTGGCGGCACGAATGATGTCTTCGTGATGGACGAGCAGATCGAGATCGCCCGCCTCGCGCATCGAAACATCATCATAAAGCGCGGCGGATAGCGCAATTCCCTTAAACACAATCACCGGGATATTGGCCGCAAGAAATGCTTCGAGCAGATTTCGCATCTGGCCGGCAAGTGCGAGCGATCGGGCGGCGTTGGCTTGCACGAAGCCTCGCAGCGCGATCTTCGTTTCGTCAGGAACGCCCAAATCGGATCGCTCTCTTAGATTCGCATATAGCAATGGCACGACGCGATGCCGCACAGCGCGATGAAAAATCGCCGGCCAATCGTGCGCGGTATCGGATGACACTGCGGCCCCGGCGCAAAGCCGCGCCAAGCGAACGCTCGATGGATCGAAACTGGAATCGAACTCGGTGCTCATGCGTTGGCGGGTTCGCGCAGATTCTTCTCGATCAATGCAGCGACATCGCTGAGCCGTCGCAAATCGCGGCGGCGCACCAGCTTCGCGACAGGAACGCGTGTGGCCAACTTCACGACCTGGGAAAAATGCATCGCCGCTTCACCGGTCGAGCTCACGAGCTGCGCAAGATACGAATGGCGGACCAACTCGACAAATCGCAGCTGGGGCGGGATGCGATGAATCGCTTCGGCATCGCCGGTCTCAAGAATGAAGATTCGCGACAGTGGCTGCGGCGCGGTTGGAAAGTCGCGCGCCGCCGGCTGGGCTCGCTTTTCAAATCCTGGATGAACACGGCTGAGAGATTCCGGTTCTGCATTGAGCTGGGCCGCGGATTCTGGAAAGAGCTTTAATTGCGGATACGCGGGGGCGACAAGCAGCGATGACCCGCTTCGCAGATCGATCGGCAATAGATCGTCGGTAAACATCGGATGCCCGCGCGCATGCAATGCTGCGGCGAGTGTGGATTTCCCTTCGCCCTTCTCTGCCGCAAATGCGACGACTTGTCCGCCGATGCTCACTGCGCTGGCGTGCAACACCAAGAGCCCGCGCTGATGAAGCAGTAACGCGAAGACCGGCCCCAGAAGGAAGAGCCTGATTGCTGATTCGTCGGCGCCTGCGGCGCGGTCGACAACAATCTGGTCGCCGCCGGTGATGGCGAATCGGGCGACTTCCGGATAACCGACGCCAAAGTCTGACGGCCTGATCCACATCAGCGGCGAGTTGTTATCAGGCGTTTCCGAACGAACGCTTCCAAGTAGAATGCGGACGTGAGAACCGGCGACCGCGCCCGCATCGTGAGGCAGCTCGGAAAGCTCAACGTCCGAGTCGATTCTGAGGCCAAATGCGGTATATCGCCGCGACGACGCCATACTTCTGATATCGGCCATTTCGGCAAGGCGTTACGCAGAAACTGTATGCGCGCAACAAAGCAAGTGGATGCGAGCATCCACTTGCTTCATCGCTTAGTGCGAACAAAAGAGTTATCGAACGGGCCACTGGAACAAGTTGCTGCCGGGGCTGACGGGGCCGATCGGCATGTCCCTGTGCTGCGTCAGCTTAGCGACGTCGCCGTGCGTGGTCAGCTTGGGGGCGGCGTAGGCTTTCTTGGCCTTCTTCGCTGGCTTCTGTACTTTCTTCATGACTCGCTTCTCCTAAAAACTACTTCGACCCGCGGGCCGCGAACACCGTGGACCCGGCTGGCCGGAACCCAATCTCTTATCCGAAGGCCGCCGGCAGTGCCGTAAAGCGGCCCATTGATTCGTTACCAGAGCTGTACGATTCGCCCTGTACTTCAACCCACGCGTGGGCTTGAAACTCACCTTGCGATCCACGCGCGACGCCGATTTTCAAAGTCGGGTCATAGCCTTCGCGTCGCAGCAGGATGTCGGCAGTCAATGCCTGCGGCAAGCAGTTTGCGCCTGGCACGTATACCGCACATCGAGCAACCAGCTCCGAAATCTGCCCCGCGCCATATCGCGGCGTTGCCAGCGGTTTGGCACGTCCCAGCTGCCGCGTTACCGACTGCACCGTTCGAAGCGAAACGACTCGAAGGCCGATCCGCACAAACCAGAGCAGCGACATCGCGCTGACGATCAGGAACTTTGTCTGCCGATCGACAGCGGCGAATTTACGAGCGCGACTGATCGCGGACCTGAACCAGCCCATGGCTTTCCAATTCCTCGATAAGCGACAGCAAGTCTGCCTCGCAGCGACCGGCATCGACCTCGTAATCATCCAGCAGCGAGTCGCGAATTTCGTGAATCGCCGTTGCGTTGCCGACCAGTTCCCAGATATCAGCTCCAACGGCCTCCAGGCCGTGATAGATCCCGGATTTCAAGTCAAGAATCACGATCTCATCAGCAAGGCGGCTTGAAACAATGTCCTTGCCGGTTGAGACCAACGCTTCGGTTGAAAACTTCATCAATGCTGGCATTTTCCCCTTGCCCGAGAGGCCGGACACCGGCTTCCCATTGGTTTTAATTTAATAGCGCAATGGGCGAGAAGCAAAGAGATTTCTTGATCAAGTTTTCGCAATTCGGCGGGAAACTGCGCCAGTAGTTCGGGATGTACCGTTTAATCGCATAGCGGTCCGTTTAATAGGTTGCCAGACGGCCTGCCGGCACTTTTTACGCTCCTCTTTCAAACCGAAGTCTCAGCAGTGGAGGCTTTGGGATGGAGTTGAGGACTCAAAGGCGCCGTCGGCCCGCCGGACCGCCCGAGCCGGTCGAATCGCTGGAAGCACGTCGGCTGCACTGCGCCAACGACGGCTGCCTCGATCCCGTTCCAGGACCGAACCTTGCCGACCCCGTCGTCGGGTCGACCCATAAGCTGCATTCGACGCCGACCCTAAAGTCAGCCTTGACGGCGATTCCGGCGCTCAATAGCGACCCGGGCGCGGTCGCGACGGTCTATCTTGATTTTCATGGGGAGCCTGCTCAGGCATGGGGCGGGCAGACAGTTCCAGCCACGCCGGCCTACGATATCGACGACGATCCGACCACATTCAATGCGCAGGAGTTATCGAACATCACGCAGATTTGGTCGCGCGTGTCGGAAGCATATAGCCCGTTCAATGTGAACGTGACGACCGTTGACCCCGGCAACTGGAATTACACCGGACAGGGCACCGCCCTGCCGCAGATTCGCGTTGTCATCGGCGGCGATGGATCGTGGACCGGGCAAGTCGAAGGGGGCGTCGCGTACGTTGGCTCGTATGACAACTCCGGCGTGCCAAACACGGCGTACGTCTTCTCTGACAACCTCGCGACCGGCGATCCGCAGTACACCGCCGATGATGCGACACACGAAGCCGGGCATGCTTTTGGATTGGTGCACCAGAGCGTTTACACCGGGACGACAAAGACCGCCGAGTACAACCCGGGAAACGGGACGACAGCACCGTTTATGGGTAACCCACTATCGCCGAACATTCGAGCTACGTGGTGGGATGGGCCGTCGTCCAACGGCTACAACCAAATTCAGGACGACGTGCAAATCCTTTCGAATCCGTCGACTGATCCCGGCTATCGCACGCTGACAGTCGGACAGACAACAAGTAGCGCGACATCGCTCAACTTCAGCTCGGGCAACTTCTCCGCATCGGGCATCATCGAGACCACGTCCCAGAACGATTACTACGCTTTCACGACCAGCAGTATGGCCACGGACACCTTCAACCTCAACGTCGCCCAGTATGGCGCGATGCTGCACGCACGTTTGGAGATTCATGACTCTGCCGACAATGTAGTCGCGTCGGCGGCCAGCGCCAGCACGCTGGGACAGTCGATCACGGCCACGCTCTCGCCAGGCACCTATTACGTGGTCGTCAAAAGCTATGGGCAGTACGGAGATATCGGCCAGTACACGCTCAGCGGCAACGTGGCCGGCGCGGTGGCGCAACAGCCGACTCCCACAATCCTGGGCTCGGCGTCGGCGTTAGCCGGCGCGCTCTACACGCTCAACCTGTCGGCAATCAACGAAACTTCGACCGCGCCCGGGTGGACGATCAACTGGGGCGATGGCTCGGCAATGCAGACAATTACCGGCAATCCCGCCGCGGTCACGCATCAATTCGCGGCTGCGGGAAATTACTCGATCAGCGCCACGCTAAACGACGGCAGCGGCGATTTCGATTCAAACGGACTTGTCGTTGCTGTGAGCGACGCCCCGCAACCGCAGCCGCTTACGCCCGACGCCACATTCGGCAGTCTGGCGATACGCGGTCGGCGAGTGAAGGTCGGACGATTCACCGGCAAGGGTTCACAAAGGCTCTACACGTTTACACTCGGTCATGCGGAACTCACGAACATTCGAATCGTGAGCGATCGGCCGGGATTGACTATGCAGATCGTGGACGCCAGTGGGAATGTGCTGCAGAGCCGAACTGGGAAGGCCACGGTCAACAGCACGATGACGCTCGGCGCGGGCATCTATTACGTCGAGTTGACTTCAAGCAGCATCCGGCCGGCCGCTTTCAGCCTGGTTACGACCACTCGCCCAACCGTTAAATCCGAAAAACTCCGCAAGCCACGGCTTGTCTGATCACTTCTAGAGAATTGACTTCTCTTCATCGAAAAAGATGCGAACGGTCAGCGCCGCCGTTGGATCATGCAGCACGGCGCTCGCGCCGGCATCGTCGGACCAGTAGCCGTATTTCGGTTGAAATGCCTGCTGATACACGTCGAAGCTTTGGGCTGCACCCGGCTCGTGAGTCATCCGATCGCCGAGAATCAGGATTGGCCGCGGCCACAGCGCCTTCAGCGCAACCACGGCCGATTGGTCGTGCAAATTGGTTCCAATCTGAGCGGAAGCCAGTGGGAGAATCGTGTTCATGATCAGCCATTGGCCGGGGCCCATCGTCCGGTGGGCTGAGGCGTCGCTGACAACCTGGCTAAAACGATCGTACGGGTTGTAAGCCGCGATGGCGGCGATCGATTGTCCTTCATCGCTCGGATCAGCCGCGGCCTCAATTAACGCGACCGCGCCGAGTTCCTCACCCAGGCCAACGATCCGGCGCGACGCATCGGCGCGATCGCGATGCAAATAGCGAATGGCTCCCAATACATCGCGGCTCTCCACGCCGCCGAACCCGGTAAATTGACCACCGCTCTGGCCGTGGGCGCGAAGATCGATCGCGAGAATGTTGTAGCCGTTGGAAACGAGGCTCTCGACGAGAAATAAATCGCTGCTCTTATCGGCGCCGAAGCCATGACAGAGCAGAACGGTCGCGTGTCCTTTTTTATCCGAGCCATGATGGTCGGTGTGACGATTCCGCGTCACCGGGATCCACCAGCCGGCGATTTTCGTTCCGTCGGTAGCGTCAAAAGACACGGATTCGAACGATGCCGCGAGAATCGACTGCGGATCACCCATTGACGGTGCTTTGGGACGATAGAGCAGCAGCACCGATCCGAGATAAGGGGTGCCGAGCGCGACGATCAACAGCGCCTGAGCGCAGCCGGCTAGAATTTGCAGGATGAGCGACGGAGGTCGAGAGTTGCGATTGTCGATTCGCAGCATTCTCGAGACGACAAGCCAGAGCAGCCAGTTGAGACCATAGAGTACGCACATTGCGGCCGCGCCGGTGTAGGCCGCGCGCATCAACTGCATGATCGGCAGCTCGAAGTTTCCAAGCGAGCGATAAGTCAGTGCGACGCCGGCGCCGAGCAGCAGTCCCATGATCCATGCACGGCAAACCACGTGCACTGGATGCCAATTGCGGCGACGCCGCGAAGCGCGGATCGCAACGGCAACGGAGATCAGCGGGATCGCCAGATAGGCCCAGGTCACGATCGGATAAATGTATTGCATCGAGTGGAATTCCCGATAACGCCGCATCATCATAGCCGCGCGACCGCTAAGCTTGCAGTGTAAATTCGGCTGGCAGCGGAAGCTCAAACATGACCGGCTTGCCGGTTCGGGGATGCTCAAATCCCAATCGCACCGCTGCCAGCATCAGGCGCGTGCCGTCATCCTTTGCTCCATACATCGCATCGCCCACGATGACCGTG
>Ga0182024_10007293_pt1 | contig 23871 bp, 30 predicted proteins | sample P32metaG_FD_120480 | JGI IMG/M metagenome (GOLD analysis project Ga0182024, IMG submission 120480) | Permafrost microbial communities from Stordalen Mire, Sweden - P3-2 metaG (Illumina Assembly) | ecosystem: Environmental > Terrestrial > Soil > Wetlands > Permafrost | place: Sweden: Stordalen... | reverse complement strand
CCCGGGCGAGAAGGGGGCCCCCCCGCGGCCCCCCCCTGCCGGGCCCGGGGGGGGGGGGGGGGGGGGGGGGGGTAGCTAGAAGCTCACGGAGCTCCATCGCGTAGGCAATAAGTTCCGCTTCAGGGGGAGTTGGGTCAAGTCGGCTCGCACCGAGGCGCTCGACCTCTGCCTCGACTGCGGCGACGATGCGGCGCGCGACATCGCTTTGCTCCGAGGGGCTCTGGCAATGGGGGCAAACGTCAAGACCGTCAATGGAAGCCCAGGGGCCTGAACCGCTGAATATCGACAGGTCCTGCAGACCGCCGGCCGGGATTTGTTCGATTTGAAGCACGGCCTCACCCTCATCGGCGTCGGGCTCCCGGCCACAACGCGAGCACAGGTTTTCGGGCATGAGCTACGGTATCTCGCAGAGGCAGATCGCGTCAGTTTGTCCGTGGCACGCTGACTGCGGTCGAGCTTCGGAGAAGGCCCGCAAGCGAACTAAAGCGAGTTCCCGGTGACCAGTTATGATCCCGCGAGGTACGGCGAGGCCGTAGGGGATGAATACGATTCGCTGTATCCCGGGGTCGAATCAGAGACTGAGGCGGCGCTACACATGTTGGCAACGTTAGCCTCCAAGCACCGCTCGGAGCCCATTCTCGAGTTTGGTATCGGGACTGGGCGACTGGCCCGTGGTCTACAACAGATGGGCTTTCGTGTCGCGGGCATTGATGGATCCGAGCGGATGATCGCTAGGCTTCGGGGCAAGCCCGGTGGAGAAAGAATTGATGTAGTCCTTGGCGATTACCGAGATGCAAACGTGCCCGGAGACTTCGGCCTCGTCATCTTGGCGCTAAACGGAATCTTTGACCCTCGGGGTCGGCAAGCTCAGCTGGACATCTTTCGGAATGCCGCCCGACACCTGATCCCCGGTGGCTACTTCGTCGTGGAGTCATGGGTCATGAGCGATTCGCAGCGGAGCGGCTCGTGGTCCGTGGTCCCCCGCTATGTCGGCCATGAGCATGTCGAGCTCCAGCTTGCACGGTACGACATCGCTACGAACTCGATTCATCGCACTCTTGTCCACCTACGACCCCAGGGGCTGGAGTTCGTCGATGTAGTCGACACGTATGCCGCGCCTGGTGAGTTGGACATTATGGCTGAAGTAACGGGGTTTGATCGTATCGCCCGGTACGGGGGTTGGTCGGAGGCGGTGTTCACCGCCACCACGACAAATCAAGTGTCGATCTATCAGACACGAATGGACAGATCTTCTACTGAGTAGCGCCTTCACAGGCTTGAGATGTTGCAGCGGCTGGTCCACCGGACGCCACCCCCGTTGGGTCAAACGAAGTTGGTAGGGCCCTCACCCCAGCCAAGGAACCCATCCAGCGCCATCGGCCAGGTGGAACCAGATGTCGCTGTTGTACGGAGCGACGTTGGTTGGGTATGGCGCCCTGCCGTGGACCCTGTGGGTGCCGAGACTCCCATCCACGGGGCCTGAGCAGCACGAACGCCGTCCAGGGGAACCAGATTGGGAAGCGCGCGCTCCCAAGGTCGTAACGCTGGCGCCTGCGATCGTCTTCGACTTCATGTTCAATGCGAGCGCGTTTGATAACACGGAGAGTTCATGGTGCCACAGGTTTCGTGGGCTCGGTCGCAACCCAAGTCCTGGCTCCCGATTCAGGCCCAGGAGCGAGGGACCGATGCCTCGCCGGTGTCAGGTCGAACATGCCGCTAATCGCCAGATGGGCATGCCGCCGCCCGATCCCGCCCCGACCTTCAGCTCCTTTGGAAGGTCCAGGTCAAGGGTCCGGGTGGGATTTTCGGCACCCACAGGATCTTCTCAATTGGGATCCGACATTGGCAGCAAGCTCGTGACGGAAGCGAGCCTCTCATCGATCCATCAATCGCATAGCGTTGCAATGATCTGTTTCGCCTGTCGGGATATGCCTTCGCATTCGACTGCTTTCAGTTCTTCAGCCACAACGTCATGAGGCAATCGATCATTCGGCTCCAATCGCCGCTGCGCGACTAACGCCTTTAGTACAAGTGATGGACAACCTAGCTGGGCGGCCTGATCAATCGACTGAGCGAGATAGTGCTGAGCCCGTTGACGATGGAGACCAAGATCGGTCGAGAGATCCGAGTGATCGGTCAAGTAAATCGCGGCATCTCTGTAAGCGATGCAGGTCCCTAAGCGATCGCCCATGACACCGGCGGTTGTGATAACACCGTGCGGTGCTTCGAACTCACCTGATGTACGAGACGTGTACCGCGACACGTTAAACACTCCCCACGTATAACCGATGCTCCCGCAATTGCTACTCAACACCGACCAACTCCTGCGCACTAGTGGTCTCAATATGCCCACTCGGCGGGACAGGCGGTCCGGAAACGTAGTCAGACGAATAAGATGTTCCAAATAGTCGGCGCAGAATCGAAAGTCCGAGGTTCTCACGGCCGTTAGGTCTGACTCAGTGCCGGGGCGCAGTGACCGAATCAGTCGGCGGGCTAGTGGGGCCCACCGAACGGCCGTCCAGACGACGACAACTAGAGCTGCGAGGCTGCGAATCATAAATCGAATATCAAAGGGCTCACCTGGAACGACCCTCAGCCACAGGTTGGAAGTTTGGGCATAAGTGCTTGCTATGGCACAGCGCCCGAGCGCTGTCTTCGACCCGAAGCTGCGAGCCTCTTGTCGCCCCTGATGTGCAAACTCCCGGGCACGGGTAAACCGGTCCAGGGACGAACAAGCGTGAGCTCCCCACAAAAGTGTTTGAATGCGCGCGTCCGCGTCTGCCACCTCAGCCCACCGTTCAGCAAGCTTGGCTGCATCCACGTGACCTCCAGCCGCAGCGCAGATTCCGGTCAAGATGGCGACAGACATGCCCTGGCGCCCGACCACTGGCGCAATATGAAGGCTGATCCCTGACTCGATCTTCTTTTGATAGTCGGCCTCAACGTCACCCTCCGAGCGCAGAGCAGTCACCTCCGAGGCAAATTCGACAGCAACGTCCGACCAGTACGCTGGGTAGCGCAGACATTCGGACGCCAGCGCTCTATGGTTAGAACCAAAGAATCGATCTACCCAGAGAACTCGGTCGCCGGTAAACTGGGAGAACAGCCAGGGGAATAGGTCAAAGTCTCTGCCGCTGTAACCCACGATCAACAGTCGGCTAGGCGAAGGCTGGAACTCGAATCCCGATATCGCTCCGGCACACTGTGACAAATCACCAACGGTCGACTTGAGATACGCGGGGTGCTCGGCAGTGCCGTGGATCTTCACCAGAGTCACTTTCCCAGGCTGGACGGAGAACTCACTCGTGCGCTTCCGAATATCGAGAACTTCGCGCTCACAAGCAATTCCTAGCCTCTCTGCAGTCTGCTCGACAAAGCAGTCAAAATTTGTCGTCACGATCGGCCAACCATTTTGTGCACAGATTGAAACGAGCGCCGCATGACCAACGTTTGGTAGTGACCCGATCTGCCTGGTGAAGGCAGGATCAAGTATGCGCCATATCTCAAGGATGTCACGCTCGCCAGTTGCTTCGACAATCGCTCCGTAGACTACCTCTGGGAAGAGACGGCCCGGCGGCTGGTTCGCCTGGATCGGCCGCAGTTCGATGTCCCCCGGCGCGTAATGCGCGAGTTCGATAATCGTCTTGAGGACTGGATTGCGAATCTCAGCTACTCCCGGCGCCCAGGTTGGTGCGCCTACCGAGAGTCCTGAGCCGGCAACAACCAGTGTTGGAATCTCGGCTCGCAACCAAGAAAGCGCAGCTTCCCGACCAACTTGCGCCAAGATCCGTAGTTCCTTTTTCGCACCGACTGGTTGCCTCTGACCGGAATTGTATCTGTTCCCTTTCGTAGGCGACATTCCAATCACACCAGGACTTAATAGTCGAAGCAAGCGCGTTGCCGTCTACCAACGTAGGGAGCTATTCGACACATAGCCGACGGTGACTGAGCCGATCCCGACATCCTGCACCGAGATTCTCATCTGCATCTCGGCTGCCTGCGCCGTCTGGCCGACAAGTCGATCGCCTCCATGGCTGTGCTGCGATAATTGAGTTCTGTGCGGTGCCATCCGAGTCGTCGGGTTTATTTCTCGGGCGAACAGTCCGAGAAAGACTGACACGCCCGGTAGAGGAAAGGCAGCGCCATGGTCCAGTTTCGGCGCGAGCCCTATGTACACAACCTGCTCGCGTGCTACGCACAGCGTATTGATCACCGATCGGCAACCCTAAGGTCAAACGGTTCGCAAGAGCGATCCGATCGGAATGCCTCTTTCACCCACTGATCATGGAGGCACGCCATCTCGAAAGGGCTTTACGCAGCCATGCGCGGCACCTACGATGGTCGTCCCCTCACCAACGGCGGTGCCAAGAGATGCCCGCCCGCCGCCTCACTGGCACACCCGCTGCTAGGCCGGGCAAAGGAACATCACGGTCGAAACGGTCCTCGGCGCCATCAACCGTGCGAACTCATACATGAGTACGAACTCGTGGGAAGAGTCACAGAATCGCATTTTTCGGGCACTACGCCGAACGAAGAGCGGTTCTAGCTCAACCCGGCGGCTCGCCGGCTTCTCCAAGCCAAGAGGCATAGGCCATGTAGTCGATACCAGACGCACTGCCCATCGCCTGCAGTCGTCTGAGTAACGAGAGCACGAAACTGATCAGGGCACATTCGCGCGGGCCGACCGAGACACCGTCGGTCGAGGCGTTCGAGGCCATCTCAAAGGATCCTTCGCCGAGAACACACCCGACGTCGATCCACCCCTCGGTACCGGCGTCGGTCAGAGCCTCGTGGAACGCCTCACCGAAAGGTGGCGACCATTCCGAGCCCCCGGCTAGGAATCCCCCCAGAATTGGGGCCGGCTCTCGAGCAGGCATTATTCCCATCGCCCACCCGAATCCCACCGACGTTCGGCGCAAGTGACGGACTGATGCAATCTTCTGGGTGGTGTAGAGCAGGTTTCGCCGACTCATTTCCGGTTTGATCTCGAACACAGCGTAGACGCTCTCTGCGGGAACATAGACGTGTCCGCCCCACTCCCAGAAGAGCGGCGAATAGTAGCGATCCACCACGGCAAGGTCGATCTGTTCGCTCTGGCCCCCATCCGAATCGACTACAAACGCGGAACAGATCGTATAACGCTCGGGTAAAACACCCTTCAACATCTCCTGCCACTTGGTCTCGGTTCCGTGGCCCTGAACTCCCGCATGACCGCTGACCTCGCGTCCTGTCCCGAGGGTGGCGAGAAGTTGTCTTTCAGTTCCCGCGAACGCCTCGTGAAGATTAAACCGGTCGCGCTCGGACTTTCCTGTATTGGCCGTTGGGGTCATCGAACAAGCCTCACAGAGGCACCCTTCGCTCTTGCAATCCGACGGGTCCTCACAACCGTTCGGACGCAAACGGCGGAGTCGGATCCATACCGTTTGCGGCAGCCAACAACCCGATTCCAGTCACCGGGCCGTGAGGGAAAGCACCCAGAATCGCTGCCGAGACGAGCCGATCCACCAGGTCCGAGTATGTCCACCCGTACGATCGATCGGCCGTCTCGCCAGTCGCGTCTGCGATCGCCACGATGTCCATGTGGGAGATACCCGCGCCACCAAATAGCCGCCTGAGGACGTCGATCCTTTGATCTCTATTTGGTCTCGTGAAAGAGAATGTCTCGGCCGCACGTCGTCTGATCGCCGGGTCCAGTGCGCCAAGGCGGTTTGTGCACATAATTACGACCACGGGAAGATCGGTGCGGGCGAACTCATCTACACCCCGAATCAATTCGTTCACACCTGCCCTGTCCTCATGATGCATCTGCGCGAGCTCTCTCGACTGGGCGAGGGCATCCGCCTCGTCCACCAGCAGAATCACACCGCCTGCGCGCCCCTCTGTACCCTGACGAAGACCGCTCGCCGCGCGACGCACCTCAGCAAACGCGGCCTCGATCAACTGAGTCATCTCGCCGACAGCACCGCTTCCTCGAGCCGTCAGGCTGAGTCTGAAGAGTGTAATCGGCAAGCCCGTCAGGCGGGCCACGGCATCGCCAAAGGTCTCGGCCAGCACCGTCTTGCCGGTACCGACGTCGCCCGCAAAGACAAACATCGGCGGCCTAGCGGCAAAGGCTTCCAGCATCGTCAACCCCCCGCCGCCGTGGTACCGACTTGCCCAGTCGTTGAGCTCTGTCGGCAGCAGCATGCAGGCGACGTGTCTGATGAGACGGCTCTTGACATCGTCGAGTCCGACGAGGGCTTCGTACCGCCTTTGCGCAACGCGTTCAGGGAACTCGTCGACGCCCGCGAAGAGCCCAGCCGACGTGTCGTGGATCTGCTGCGCGCTTACCATGGCCGATACGTCCGCCGCACGACACCGACCCCGCCCGATGCATACGTCCGGTCCGACTCGACCCAGTATCCGCCCTCGGTGCCCGGTTCATTCGCCGCGACCCGCTCGAACGGCAGGAGCGATTGGACGCTGATTTGCTCGGCACTTGAGAGGGCATGCCAGGCCGAAGTCGTAAAGAGATACGAGTGGAACACAGCGCCGCCAACGTCGGCACTCGGAAACACTCCACCCGACCTGGCGTCCGCCACAAGATTGCCCTCGGAGTTGACGCTGTACGACAGAGCGAGGATCCAGTTTCCGTTTCGGCGGAACCCATACTGGACGCTGCTGAGGTAACCGCGGGAGAGGAGGACCGACAGCTCCAGAAGGTAGTCGGCGATCATGTCATCGGGTGGTGCTCCATAAAGCCGCTGCAGTTGCCTGAGATCCGCGGCGACTTTTGACGCGAGGTACTTCGCGTGAGTGACGGTGAACGACGATGTGGATGTGTAACTACTCACCGATCATCTCCCGAAGCTCGGTCCGAGGACATCTCGCCAGCAGTCGTACGCCCTCCCCTGAGTCGTGGCGTAGTGGGCCTCAGCTAGGGCGTCGAAGGCTTCCTGGGCCGCATTCACCATCACCGACCGGTCAGCAATGCTGTAACGGCGTGCGACATTATTCACGGGGTTGACCGGGTCGAACGCCTCGATTGCGTCGCCGGTCCGCGCCGGCAGCTCACCAATTGCGTAGCCGTCGTCGAAGGCAATCCGCTGCTGAAGGCCTGTCTTCACGACGTAGGCGAAAAATTGCTCCAGAGCGACTGAGTAGTCGCTGAGATCAATTTGTCCAGTGTCTACTAGGTGAGCGCAGAGGAGCTCCACGAGGAAGCTTTTAAACCGGAAGTCTGGATCGAGGCGTTTCCTCTGGCGCACCCACCACTTGGCCAGCCTGATGACCTCGGTGAATGGACGACCGTAGGTAGCGCGGCGAGACCGGATGAACTCCAGATGCAACGAGACGCTTGTGAGTACCCGATCACCCGTATCTTTCGTAATCAGGGAGCCGATATTGTCAGCCGCACCCTCGTAGAGTACCGGCACTACATCCACATCGAGCCCCGAACCACGGAACGTTACCGTGACGCAATGCTGCTGCTGCACGAACTGGTCAGCCTCGAGGGTTGGGTACGCCTCCCGCAGGCGGGCGACGAGCCAGGAGAGAAGCTGTGGGAGGTCAGCCGGAGCGGATGCCTCCTTGACGTAGACCGCGACATCCATGTCGTTGATCGTGCTGAGGGCCGTTCCCTTGGCGACGCTACCGGCGTGGAGCATCTTGACGAGGTCGTAATCGGGGTGAGCATCGATATACTTCTCCAGCCGATCGCGTAACCGGTTGACCTGGGCTCGGTGCTCAGTGACGTCGGCCCTGTGGAGGTTTACCCTCTCGTCCGCAAAGTCGATCACGTCGGAATGCGTGACGAATCCCTCAGACAATCCCTGATCCTCTCCCTCGGCTCACTTGATGCAAGACGCCGGGAGGCTCGCTGCCGTCCGGCGAGTAGTCCGGAATCTCGACGAAGATTGCGAACACGTGCTCGCCGGAGCGGACCGCCTCCGCATTAAAGATGGGGCTGACCACGCTCTCCCGGTAGACGAGCCTGGCCTGACCCTTGGCAGACCCATCGCGCACTGCCGAACCGAAGATGCTGTCCTCTCCTTGGTCAACCTCGTACTGGCTGCGAAACGGCGAATGGGCGGTCGCACAGTACGCAGTCACAGTGCCCAGAGTCACAACCGCGTGTCCGGTCGACGGGATCCGTGAGGCAACCCGCCTCGCACAGGAGGCTCGCGACGCATTTGAGCTCTCGTAGAGAGCGACGAACTCAAGCGCCGTCGGGGGCATTGAAAGCAGGCGATCACACAGCTCGGCCGAGACAAGTACCTCAGCCGCGAATTCATCGCAGACCTCTTCTTCGAGGTTGCGATCGCGGGCGAGCCACATGAGGTCCCAATCGTTGCGTATTAAGTGGTGGGCAAGTTCGTGGAGCGCCGTGAAGGCTCGTCTTCGCGGCTCCGCCGCGGCTGCGATGATGATGCGAGGTGGGTCCTGGAAATAGCAGCCGTCCACAGCGCAAAACCCGCTGCTCCGGTACTCCTCCCGTTCGGTGACGGCGATGCCGATGCAGTTTCTGATCGTGTCAAGAGTCGCACTGGCCAGCGCTGCCCTGATGTCGCCAATCTCGACAACGAGCCGCGACACGCAGCGGTCCACAAGGGTTGATTCCGCGCTCACCTCCCGAAGCGGTCACGCACAAGGCGGCGCCAGTCGAGCGGCGCGGCCTCATCCCCGGCCCTTCTTGCGGCAACTGGCAACAATTCGCGAAGGGCGAGACGTCGCTCCTCCGAGTCAGTGTGTCCGGTCTGTGCCGCCCTTGCCTCGATCGCCCGCCGGTGATCCGGATGATTCAACTCGCGGAGGAGCCCGGGAGGGACTGGCGGGGTTGCGGCCAGGACGACCGCCGGATCGATGCCCACCATCCGTCCGATAATCGAAGCTTCCTCAGGCGCCAAGAGGCGCTCGCCGCCCAGGAGGGCAAATGTGCTTGGCGCATCCAGCCCGAGAGCCTCAGCAAGGCCTCGAGGATCGACCGGCCGCAGAAGATTGACTAGTGACTCCGCAGCCAACGTTTCTTGCGCCGGGCTCGCGGGAAGGTCCAGCCATTCTGCTTCTGATAGCGACGCGAACTCCAACGCCAGGCCATCCCGGTACTCGCGTCGCTCGTCCACAACTTCGATGATCGGTGGGCCGACCACGATGACTTCTTCCACCGATATCCCTTTCCGGTACGCCTGCCTGACAGCCGCGATCTGGTCGAGTACATCGACCTCGCCGAGGCAGACGTCGAGGACGTAGGGCGGCACGATCGACTCCAACCCGACCCAGACTGCGATCCCTGTACCGATGGGCGACCACGACGGGGCGACAACTACCGTGTAATCGTCTGCCATCCACTCATCGAGACTTGCAGGAGCGACCGTAAAGTCGTCGGCGCCGACCTTGATGAGGACCGCCAGAGCAGTGGTATCGCCCCATCGGAGCCGCCAAAGCTGTCCGGCGTCAGGCTCGGGGGTGTCCGATCCGAGCGCCTCGGTGAGGCGCGAATCCAGGACGGCGGCATGCTCTGGGGCAAGCGGCGTTCCAATCTTGATCAGTGGCAATGCGTCTCGGATCGCGATCCTGCACTCAAGACACGCCGACAGATGGTCCTCCACGTCTCGACGGCTGGCGTCTTCGAGCAAACCGTCGACGTAGTCGGCGAGCTCCGTGAGCAACGGATGGCTGTAGAACGAGATATTGGGCATCTCACTCTCCTTTAGACGCCGAGCCCATGGGATCTGTCCGCCCGAATGCCCACTGTTCGCACATTGAGGCGAGTAATCGAAGGACCTCTGGTCGGTCTCGCGATTCCTGGAGTACAACTTGCAGCTTCGCCCTCAGTCGATCGAGGCCCGCTGCCGCCGCGCTTTTGCTCACGCCTACGAACTCGCCGGCCTCCCGAACAGGTTGGTCGAGAACCAGGAACAGAAGGCGTTCGCGTGCGGTTAGCTGTGCAAATGCGACGTGCGCGTCGATGGCGTCGAGAGACTCAGACTCCGCGTCCGGGGCAACCGGGCTGTCTGGCCAGTCGATCGCGCCAACAAGGGGTGAGCGTCGCAAGCCGAGTCGCATGGCGAGCACCCACAACAGATCGTCAATCACCACCGATCCTTCCGCTGCTGCCAGCACTTGCCTACACAGTTCACGTATAGAGGCGCGGTCGGCGGACGGGCCTTCCTGGAGCCTCACGAGTGCGATCGGAACGCTCGAAGCCGCAGCCAGGAGTGTCTCGATGCGGCCCGCCCAAACCCCGGTTGAGCCGCCCGAGAGGACCCAGCGGCCGGACCCTTCTTGACCGGGACCCACGACAGCGAAGATGGGGTCGGACTCCAGTGCTGCCAGCAGGCGCCGTCGCAAACGCCCGCGCTCGGTAGCGCGAGCCGTTGAACGGAAAAAGTTGCGAACTGCTGCTTCGAGCAGCCTGGCGAACGAACGTTCGTCATAGGCGAGGGCACCCAGTTGGTTCATTCGCTCGGTCGAGCGCTCCCCGACAAGGAAGTCGTGGGCGACTTCCTTCACGGCATCTGAGGTCCAGGACGAGTGGCCGTCTGGAGGCGGGTAACGATCGAACCGCGCTACGGCGGCCACCGACTTATACAGCAATGCGGCACCCTTTTCTCCGATGGTGCCCAGCTCCAGCAGTTCTTCGTGCGGACCGGTGATCATTCGAACCACATTTTCATCACGTCGTCGATGTAAGGCGAATCGAGCATGCCCACGAGTCGAACGTTCGGCGGTCTGAAGTGACGCTCTTGAACCTTCCTGGTGAACCGGTGGACCCACTTGCCAGGAAGGTCTAGCTCGAGAGATGAGTCTGCTGGATGAGCAACGCCTCGCAGATCCACTCGCGTGCTCGTACGCTCGACAACGGTGACCATCTCGCCCTCTCGCATGGGCGCTGCTACCACCACGACTGGTCGCTCATCCTTGGGATCACCGTCCAGGAAGATCCACGGTTGGACCCAATAGACCTGAGCGACGACTGGTAGTTCAGGATCCATGTGTGAACGGCCGCGATAGAAGACCCACGCGTTCTTAAGACGCCGAAAGACCAACATCGGTCCGCCCGTCGACGCGTTTCTGTCAGTCGCGCGCGATCGGGGTAGATCCTGTGATCACGATCACCCCTGTATCGACAAACTGCTTCTTTGAGCTGCGTTTATGTCGGAAGGTCCATCGCAATGTCAGGGACCCGCCACACCCGCTGGCGAACAAGTCGCGCCGCTGCTCTGACGCCCTTACGGGTGCGGCGGAGATGCCGACCGCCGCGCGTCGAGCGAGAAGGCGAGCTGGACGAGCCGAAGGCGTGGGCCGGGGTCTCCGATCGGGAGCCACACCGCATCGTCGGGGGTGGAATCGGGTGAGCGCACGGCGGTGGCCACCGGGACGCCGTGGTGAGCGAGGACTCGTCGGGCATCGACTTCACGGCGCGCAGTGGGAAAGGTGAAGAGCACCCAATTGGGGTGCCCTGCGGCCTCGGCGAGCTTGGCATAGCCATCGAGCTTGTCGGCCAGGCGATTCAGTCGTTCGGTACAGTTGTCGTGCTCAAGGAGAAACGGCATTGAGGCGCCGTGATCGACCCAGACGCCATACCCGTCGGGGCGGACGACTTCACCCCACTCGCGCCCACAGCGCCGCTCGGACCACCAGTCCGCCAGCTGACAGCCGGACCGGGTGCGGGCCGAGCGCAGCAGGGCGGTGAAGAAGCCGTTGACCCCGACCAGATGGGCTAGGCGCTGGCTGGCGGCGAGATCGTGGACTAGTCCGTGCCGCCAGTCGAGCTCGGCCACATCCACCCCGGCCTCCGCCGCGACGAGGGCGACACCAAGGGGACCGAGCACCCAGTGGAACGGAGCGAGATTCGCTCCGGTCCGGGGTCGGAAGCGCTCGAGCACGTCGAGGGCGCAGAGCTCGGAGAGCCGTGTCCGGGCTCGACGTTCGCCGGTGAAGCCGACGTCGGCCACCTGTGCGGTGGTGAGCACTCGATGGTCTTCGAGCAGACGACACAGCTGACGGTCTCGTTCGGTGATCCGACCGAGCACGGCCAGCAGTCGATGATCGAGGTCCCGCCAGCCACGACGACCCGCAGGGGGTGCGCCTTTGGTCCTTGACCTCGAGCTCGACGACGTCGGAGAGCTCTTCGAGACACCGTCTGATTCGCCGTGCGACGACAATCCGTTTGCCCACGCCGCACTCATCGGCCCTTGGCCGGTCATCTCGACGTCCTCATGACCACTCACCCCCTTAAGTCCGCCGACACCGTGGACCCCCCACCACCGGCGTGACCCGGGGTGATGGCGCCAGGTGAGGGATCCGATGCAGGACGGATCCCCTCGGGGAGCCCCCGACGGACCCCCTCGTGGAGCCCCTCACGGATGCACCCGCTCATTGCCTCGCTCCGGCGTCCACACGCCTCGAAAGTGAAGCGGGTGTTCTGGGGATGAGGGCGATGTCCGCCGGCCCCGTCACCCGGACCCCGAACCCAGCCGGGCGCGAGGAGCTGGTCGTGGCGGTGGTCGTCATCGTGGTCTGGCACGCTCACTTCCAGTCGTGGGGTGTCGAAGGACGCTCGTCCGGTCGCTGGTCCAATGGCCGGCCCTGGCCCGAACGGCCCCACCAGAAGAACAAGGGGTTGTCGTGCTGTTTCCGACAAACTCAAACGCCATGGAGTCCTCCGAGCTCAGCCCTGCGACGGTGCGGAGCAGCCCGACGGTGCCGTTGCAGTCACGCCAAGCGCACCGCCGGCCGAGCCTGTCCCGCTTCACTCCGGGCCACGGCTGCCACTGAGGCGGCGAGCGCTCCGGCCTCGATGTCCTGGACCCTGCTTGGACAGCGCCGCACCTGTGGCAACACGAGCCGAACTAGCTAGGCCCGACAGCATTACCCCTGGCGAGGCCAACCGGCGACGGCCCGCCGAACAATCGGCGAGGGCCACGTACTCGCCGATCACGGCGACGCGCAGCTCATACCCAAGTGGTGTAGCGCCATCTGCTTGTAGCCCCCGAGCGCCACGGCTCGATCGGAAGGCTGGCCAAAGGGGTCTCGTCGGGGACGAGGGGGTGCCCAGGGATCACGAGGAAATCAAAGGTCCTTTCCAGCGGGTCGGAGGCGATTCGTTGGGAATGCAACCAAATGCCTCAGGCGGATCCGTTCACTTCGGAGCTGGAATGAAGACTTAGGGCCTCCCCCGCATTTCCCCCGAATTGCACCCGCGGGGCGCTACCCCGCTACTACCCCGGATGTGGGGTAGTCATGGAAGCAGCGAATCAGTCAGAGGCGTTTGTGCAGCTCAGCGCCGCGGGGTACTCGGGAGACTGACGCGTGGTACTCGATCCACCACGAGGTCCCAGATCCTCGACGAAATTTCTCGGACAGGTGCCGGGGCGCGGTGTTTGAGGACGCCCCCGCCCACTACCCCGCGTGTCGAGTAATAGGTCCCCCACGTGTGGGGTAGTGGGCTGCCGGCGAGACTTCTCGAGATCCTCCTGCTTGACAGCGAGAGTCGACGAACCGTCCTCGAAAAGGATTGTCGAAAAAATGGCTTGAAGTCCTTGTTCTATGGGTGACGCTTCATCGACGGTCGAACGCAGTGACTCTGTTTGCCGGCGCAGTGACGTTCGCACTACATCCCGCCCCCGGGGGCTACCCGATTCGCTACAGACAACGGAGGCAGCCGATTCTGATTCAACGTCATCTATCGACGTGGGCACATCTACGCCGACGTGGGAGCCGTACTCTCACGGTGCGAACCCTACGCTCACCGCGCCGACACTCCCGATGTCTTCAATTTGCGTCGTCGAGGTGCCGGGTACTTGGTCGGAGTTGTTCGCCCCTGCGCAAGACTCCCGACAGCGGGTCGGCACCGCCAGCCAGATCCTTCGCCCTCGAACATGTTCGCCGGTCGGGGCCTCCTCGCCTCGTCCTGATCCACCACTCGGTTCTCCGTTGACTGTCAAGGACAACCGTGTGAGACGGCCTTCGGCGCCCACCTCAGCAAAGGAGGGGGCGCTCGTCGTCCACCGACCTGGCTTCGTCCCCCTCCCAAAGGACTATTGGGAACCCGCCGTCAGGGCCCTGTCCAGCCTGTTCGAGGACCTGCTGTACAGAATGGCGGGTTCGAGCCGCGAACTTGATCTTCGGCCCGAATCGAGGTCTCATGCGTCGGACCCCGGCCCTGAACAGGGTCAAGTGTCGCCGAAGCACACGGAGGGCGCATGCGGATAGCCACCTACACGAGGATCTCGACTGACGAGGAGCATCAGCCCTACTCGTTGAGCGCGCAGTCTGATCGACTGGGTAAGTACATCGACAGCCAGGAGGACTGGCACCTCGTACGCGAGTTCTCCGACCAGATGAGCGGGGCCAGCCTGGAGCGCCCTGGGTTGAAGCGGGCCCTCGCCGGAGCCCGTGCAGGACGCTTCGATCTGCTCCTCGTCTACCGCGTCGACCGGCTGTCTCGCTCGGTGCGGGGCCTCGCTCAGATCCTCGAGGAACTCGATAGCGCCAACGCCGGTTTTCGATCAGCGACGGAACCCTTCGACACCACCACGCCCGCGGGACGGATGATGGTGCAGATGCTTGGCGTCTTCGCCGAGTTCGAGCGAGCCACCATCATCGACAGGGTCATCGCCGGCATGGAACGCAAGGCCTCCCGAGGGGGCTGGTGCGGAGGACAGCGACCCTTTGGCTATGACATCGACCGCGAACACGATTGCCTCGCTCTGAACGAACACGAGGCACCGGTGGTCCCGGTCATCTTTCGCATGTACGCCCAGGAGCGACTCGGAGCCAGGGCTATCGGCAACTGGCTCAACGAGCGGGGGCGACGCACGCGCCAGGGACGCCTTTGGAGCCACGCTTCGGTGCTGACGGTGCTCCGAAACCGCGCCTACCTCGGTGAGATCTTCTTTCGAGGAGCCCACTACCCAGCGACCCACTCGCCACTCGTTGATCCCGCCATCTTCGAGGCGGCCCAGGTGCTTCTCGTAGAGCGCGGCGAAGACCGCTCGCGCCGTCGCTCCAACTCCTCGGACTACCTCCTGAGTGGCCTTGTCTTCTGCGCCCGATGCGGCAAGCACTACGTCGGTGCCGCCGCCCACGGGAGAAGTGCCCGGTACTCCTATTACGTCTGCCACTCCCGACAGCGCTACGGGGTTTCCGGCTGTTCAAGCGACCGACTTCCGGCCGAAGAGCTTGACGAGGCAGTGCTCGCCGCACTGTGTGAAACCTACGAGAGAAGCGACCTCGTCAGCGAGGCGCTCCAACGAGCGGCTGAGGCGCTCAACGCCGGCCGACCTGACCTCATGCAGGAACTTGGGGCAGTCGAAGGTGATATTGCCAAAGGCGAGGCCGCCGTTGATCGCTACCTGAATGCCTTCGAAGCTGGGAAATTGTCTGAATCTCAGCTCGGTCCACGGGTCGACAAGTTGTCCAAACAACTGGCCGAATTGCGCTGGCGCAAAGAGGAGATCCAGTCCCGACTCGAAGAGGATGTCGTTGGACATCCCGACCCCTTGCAGCTCGATGCTCTACGGCTGCAACTTCGTCACGTCCTCACGCACGGCCAGACGCCCACTCGCAAGGCAGTCATGAGAGCACTTACCCACCGGGTCACAGTTAAGGACCGGAAACAGGTGTACCCGACGTTTCGCCTCTCCGTCGACGCGGTTCGGATTGTGGACGGAGTGGCAGCCCCAACGGGATTCGAACCCGTGTCGCCACCTTGAGAGGGGCACCGAGGACGAGCCGCCGACCAGCGACGATCAGTGAAAGTCCAGATAGACGGCAGTTTTGACCTCTCGGCACTTCTGGTCATTTTGCGTCATTTGCCATCAGATGGGGCACGGAAGGGGCACGACAAAAAGGGCTTGAGCAAGGGGAGCTGCGACCAGCGCGTCCTCGTGCCGCTGAGTACAGCAAAGAGGCCAGAAGCCCAGGGACCCCCGCACCCGGCACACTCCGGGCTCCCTCGATAGCGCTGATCCGGGCTTCTGCGCGGACGAGACCACGCGAACGGTCCCGAGTGACCTCAGGCCGGAAGGGATTGCTCCCCACATATGGACCTTCAGCCGCTCGGGACCATGGCCATTGAACGTCATCGAGAGCGTCTTGGCAAGTCGTTTTTTGCCACCGGTAGCGAGCCGCTCCCGCCGCGCTTGCCGTCCACGGGGCCGGTTCACTCGCTGCCCGAAGCGCCACCCCCGCCATCGTCAGCGCGCCCCGAACGGCCCCGAGGCCCACCCCCATTAGCAGGGTCATGTGGAACACGGGGAGACCCACGTCCTCGTACAGCGCTCGCACGGTCCGATCATCGAGCGGGAGCGGGGCCAACGCCTCGAACGGCCCGGTGGGGGTCCAGGTCTCAGGAACGACGACTCGGTAACGGGCCAACACTTTGCGGATGGTGGGGTCGGCGTAGAGGCCGTCGAGGAGTGTTCGACCCTCGTCCATGTTGGAGTTGAAGCCACCCCGCCGCTCCGGCACCCCCACAGGGAGGGAAGCCGCTGCCCTGGATCGCTCGATTTCACAGCGCCTTCCCAGGTATAGCTCGGCCTCCTCCCAGCCGCATATATGACGATTAGGTTACGAACACAGCGGGAGGTGACCCTGGGTGAGGCGGAACGGGTCGCGGGTTCGAGACGGTCTGGGCGAAACGGTGGCCACCGGCTGCTTCATCGGGGCCGGTCTTGGAAGCACCACCCTGGTGTTTCTGCTGCTTGGAGCCGTGGGTGGCCTTTCCTTCGGAAGCTGCAGCCTCGATGTCGGGTCCACGCCCAGCGCTCCGGTGCGAGACGGGTTAGGCATCGCCGTCGGCGGGGACGGGTCCCAGGTCGTAACCGTCGACTCCAGTAGCGGGCTCCTCGACGTCATCACCGACGGCCAACTACGCAAGCAGGTTTTGGTGGGGGGCCAGACCACGGGCGTGGCGCTGTCGCCTGATGGCCAAACCGCTTTGGTTACCGACAGCGAGGTGGGGAACTCCTCAGGGGTGCTGGCGATTGTCGACCTTTCGACCGCATCCGTGTCGGCCCGTATCCCTGTCGGGAGCGGTCCTACTGGTGTGGTCTTCTCCCCCGATGGGCGACTCGCCTACGTCGCCGATACGGGCTACTTGGGCGCAGGCAACGTCGAAGTCGTCGACGTCAACCGTGAGATGGTCACGGGCTCGGTCACCGTGGGGAAGCAGCCCGCCGGACTGGCGGTGAGCGCCGACGGGAGCAAGCTCTACGTGATTGACGCCAATCTCTATCTCCCGCTTCCCGTGCCTTCAACGCCAACAGTGCCGGGAGATGTCGACATCGTCGACACGAGCACTCTGAAGGTCACCGCCACGGTTCCCGTGGGCGTCGCGCCGTTATTCGCTTCGCTTTCGCCCTCGGGGGACACCCTGGCAGTGGGGGACTACGGCTCGAATGCAGTCACCCTCCTCAATACGACAAGCCTGCAAACCCACACTGTCTCCGTCAAACGCGGTGCGTTCGGACTGGTCTACTCGCCCGATGGCAAGCGCCTATTCGTCTGCGGTGGAAACAGCCCGCTCGTCGACGCCGCACCGGGGGCGGAGCAGCTAGACCATGTCTCGACCGACTCCGTCTCGGTGGTCGACGTTCTCACCGGAACAGTCGTGGCGTCCGTAGAAGTGCCCAACGACCCGACTGCCGCCGCCACAGGTCCCGACGGAACCGTCTACGTGGCGCTAGGCAGCTACCCGGCTGTGGCTCGCATCAATCCCACCAGTCTTCGAGTCTCCGAAGTTGGCGTTCCCGGCTTGGCACCCCCTTTGCATCAACGCCAAGAGCGGATCAGATGACCGGCCCATCGTCGGTCGACGTCGACTGGACCCGGGATGTTCTACCGTCTCGCTGGCCTCGTGATCGCCTTGCGGTCGCGTCGGTGATCCTGGCCTCCCTGTGGCTCTGGTGGGTGGGTTCGGTGGCGGGCCTGGTGCTAGGAATCGTTGCCCTGGCCCGCGCTCGAACTCAACCGGAGCCCATGACCAGTCGACGATGGGCACGAACCGGCATCGTCCTGGGCTTGATTGGTGTGATCACTTTCTCGACCTTCGTTGCACCACCCTTGATCACGGCGCTGCGCCACCACTTCGAGGATGCTGCCGCTCGGGCCACCCTCACTGACTTCGAGACAACCCTCAAGAAAGAGGGCGACTCCCATTTTGGCGGCTTCCCCACGTCATTGGGAGCTCGGGACTCGTGGGTGCTTCCGGGTGGCTCCGACATCGTCGTGGTCAGTCCTGGTAGAGAGTCAAGCAACTTCAAGGAGGTCAGTGCGGAGGTATGGAACCTTTGGCTCGATCCTTCACCCGACCACGGCGTCACCATCTACGCAGCCGTTCTGTCCGGGACAGGATCATGCTTCTACTTGAGGCAGAACCACAATGTGGCATATGAGATCGAGCCGTTCGGTGCCGGAACCTGCACCGCTGACGATGCGCGCAGTAACTCGAACTGGAGGCCCTTTAGCACTTCGTGAGCAGGCGATGGCGTTGCTCCAGGAGCTTCAGGACGTCCAACGGAGACTTTGGACGCTGAGGCACGAGCTGCGGAAACTGCTGGACGACGAGTGACGAGCGCCAACGACAGCCGTGATTAGCATCTCCTCCACGACTCTCTCCACCGGGCGATGGACACGTGTTCAGATCCGCCCTGTATGCTCGCAGAACTCCTTGAGGCGCTCCATCGACGCGACAACATTCGCCCGTGTGAGCCTGACTGCGAGCCAACCCAGCCCCGGGACCCGCGAGCGCACTTCGTCTGAAGTCACAAGCGTCGTGCCACCCTCCGCGAGGGGACTTATCCGATATTCCTCATCAACGTGAATGAAGGCAATGTCAATCGTCGCGGTCATGCGGAGCGGCTCTTCCACCACGAGAATCCGGTCATGGAGCGTGAGGCGCAGCGGCCCGAATGCGCTTTGCCAGCGCGCATGGTGCCCGACTTGGGGATAGTCCACAGGCACGTCAAGCGCCATGACGCCGTCCCAGACGCTCACCTCATCTGGGACTGTTAGGGCGCTCCACACTCTCTCGACTGGAGCCGCGATCTGGGTCGACACGCAGACACGCACGCATGCAGCCTATGTTCAGGGCTGGTCTCCCCCAATCCTGGCCAAGTAGGCACGCTGTGGAAACTCCTATGGAGATGCGACATTGCAGACGTTTGAGTTCGAGTTGAGGTCGTGGGAGGCTCCAGATGCTCTTGAAGAACACCGGTGATGGAGTCCTCAATGGACGAGTTGTCCGAAGAAGACGAATGGCTGTCCTCTCCCAATGGCCAGTTCCAGCGACAGTTCTCCGACGCCATCGCCCTCGTGCTTCTCGATGCCGACACCCTCCTCGGCAAGGGTGCCATCACTCACATTGTTGATGAGAACGAGGAAGAGTTCCTGAAGGAAATAGGTCCCGACGTCGAAGCCCCACCTGGGCACCTGATGATTCATGGCCGTCCCCGTGGTGGTTTCTCGTGGCACAGCGAGATGACGTGGCCGGACTTTGTCATCAGCGCCGCTGAGGGAGTCCAAGAGGCGGTTTTCGAGGGAGAGGACTTCTGGGGCATGCCGTTTCCACCGTGTCGTGTCCATCCAAATCATCCGATGGTTCCTGCGGTGGTGGATGGGGTCGCGTGTTGGACGTGTGCGCGCGGAGAGATCGAACCCATTGAGATTGGTCACCTGGCTGATTCGATAAGTTGGAGGACTTGACGGAGTTCTAAATCGCCCAGCGCATCTTGGTCCCTTGACGCTAACTGAACCTCTTGACGGCCACATCCATAGCGATATCGCCTGACTTCGGACCGGTGTAGACAAAATACCCGATGTACCCATGCTCCTCAACGAAGTAGTTGAGGTTGTAGCTGCCTGGGTCGCTATACATCAATCCAAGCTGTTCAGCCGACCCGATACGTGGTGCTTGCAGGACGGGTACCCCAACCGCTTGGGAAATCCCGGGAGCATTTCGTCTGATCGCGGCGAATACAGCTACAGGATTTGGAAACCACGCGACGGTTTCTTGGAAGCTGGCTCCTGTGACGGCATCATTGAACCAGGACTGGAATGCGTAGCCACGCGGCTCTGGACCAGTACACGGGCCACTGATGCATGGGATAGCAATCTTAGTGTGTGTGTACAGACGAGCACCGAACCAACCCTGGCCTAGCTCTTTCGCCTCGACCGTCTTTGCCCTAAGCGCTGACTTCGTTCCCGGAGTGGTGGGCGAGCTACATGCTGATGACAATGCGACAATCAGCCCGACGCCGACCGAAAGACGGATTAATCGCGAGAGGCGAATGATCTTCGGGGTCGCCGCCACAGGAAAAGCCGCGCACACTTTCGCAGGCTGGTTGCTAAATGCAATCTTGGGGAAGAAGGGCGCGGGTAGTGCCACCACCTGCCACGGTTACCAAGCGAGCGAAGTCGGTACTCCAGTCGTACACCACGTATCGCCCGGAGTGCAGGACGAAACGGAAGGTATCACCCGCCCTGGCGACCTTCTGCGTCGCCACAAGATCTTCACCTGAATCTGCGCCCAGGCTTTCAACACGCTGCAATGCGGCGGCGTCCTCACCCGCATAGAGACTCGCGTAAACCTGGACTGTGGGCGGGACTACCGACATGCACCCCCATGCTCTTCCTGTCAGTACTCCGGTAGAAGGTGTTGTTGAGCCGCATCCTGACAGCACCGCGATGATGATTGCCGCGCCAACCATGATTCGGACCAATGTCATCATGCCCATTTCTGGCGGTGTTTAAGAACCGCCCGTAGACCTCGGCTCTGGGTCCATTGTCGCTCTCCCACTTGCCCGCATGTCAAGGTCCCTCTGTGGAAGGTCACGGCTCGGCACATCCCCGGCTCCCGTGCCTTCCCCTGAGCCGCCAGTCGTAGAACGACGACGTCGGCTCTGGCGGGATGCGGGCGCTGCGTGACAGGGTCCGCACCTACCGTCGATCTGTCGTGTCCGGTATCCCCCGATGATCGCCCCCGGTCTCGCGGACCAACACTTGCCAGTGCTCCGGTCCGTCTGGAGATTCAGGCTCAGACGGCGTGAATAGATAGGTTCAAGACCGGCATGTTGCTTCCGGGAGGAGGACTGCTGTCGACACTCAATGACAGTGCGGCTGAAACAACCGCCGGGCTCCCTGTCCGGTGACCTTCGATTGTGGAAAGCTCACTGGAAGAAGCAGTAGTGCGGATTCCTTTTACCTCTGAATATTCCGACGGATCAAAGTTCTTGACCACTGCCAAGGCGAGGGCGAACTCGTTCGGTGGAACGCTGATCTCCTCGGTCAGACCCACGGGGTTACAGCTGAGATCTATCTGGGTCACTTCTGAGGACCCAGTCGGGCCGTTGATCGTCGCCAAGCACGAAGCGACGACACCCGTCACGTCGTAGTTGGACGAGGAGGGTTCGCGTCTACTCCAGCCGCTAACCCCTTGATCGCTGAAGAAAGATTCCACGGAATGGAGGTTTGTCGGCAGCGTTGGCGCCGGTAGGACCGCAGCGAGCTTGGTCCCCCCAGAACACCCCGTAAGGATCACCGCTGCGACTGCCATAGCGGCTGCTGTGCCCCGCATGAGCTACAAGGCTACCTGGGTATGCGTGACGGCGCGCCTTCGATACGGGCAGTCACGCGCAAGGACGGGGACCACATACCACCAGATTCCCATTGCTGCTCGGAGTGAGGTCTGGACCGACAACGCATCGGAACCAGCCAGGTCTCCGGAGCCACTGTGATCCCCACTGGGCATCGCTAATCGCCTTGGCAGCGGGACCTCGGAGGGTGTCTACCAGGCACCCACGCAGCCGCCAGTCGAAGATCGGTGACGCCCCCTCTCCGACGCGAACCCCCACTCCTCCACCTGACCTTCCCTGCCCACCCTCCCGTTATCTTGGTGTCACTTCATCCAGACGAGCCGAGGCACCTGGGCCTTCGACGCTCACCAACCGACCGACAGGCACGGTGGCAACGCCAGGCGATGAGGAGGTCCAGATGTCCACCAACAATCCAGCCCGCCGTGACGCGCGTCACTGCCCCCAGTGCGGAGCAATGGGAATCCTCCGACTCGACCAGCCTGCCGGTGACCACGGTGAGATCGAGGACCCGATGATGATCTGTCCCGTGTGCGAGGACGAGTTCAGCGCCACGGGGATGAGATGGTTGGGAGCCTTCGACGTGGCGAAACTAACCGACAAGGAGATCCACGAGATGGCCGAGCAGATCAACAATGTCTGGTTCCCTGACGCCAGCGATGACCGGCTTCACGGTATCTCGGATGAGCTCGGGCCACTGCTTGACCCCTTTGGTGGACCCGACGAGCCCGATCCCGATCTCACCCATCCACGTGAGGAAGACGGGGCGGAGCCATTGGACTAAATGAGGTATCCGCCCATGGTCGTGTCCCGTTCCACCATCAGGCTCACAACGAGCGCCACACCTTGCCACGCTGTCGTCGACCAGAACGAAGAAGACAAAGGGTCATCCATCGACTCAGAACACAGCAACGAAAGTGCTGTCGATCACGATCTCGTAAGACAATCAGTTCGTCCCTCAGCCGATGTTGGCTGCTGGTGCGGGCAACCTTGTTGATCCTCAAAGTTGAGGAGGTGACGTGCCTGCCCTAGATGTAGCTTGTGCTGGGGACGACCGGCGAGGTTCTATGTGAGTGACGTTTCGCAGGGGCCAGGCTGGTGGTACGCATCGGATGGGAAGTGGTACGCACCCCAACAGCACCCTGGTTTTGTGTCGCCAACGTCATTTCCCTCCGTTCCCCCTACTCCTCTGGCAGCGGTTCCGACGCCATGCTCTCCAAGACATAGCCGGGTGGAAGGCTGGCATCCTGATCCGCTTGGGATTCATGAAGAGCGGTTCTTCAAGCAGGGAAAGGCGACGCCACTGGTTCGAGACGACGGGGTCGGGTCGTATCACGACCCCTCCAAGACAGAGTGGAAGCCACCAGATCCCGCAACTCGCATTGAACTCAGCGCCGCGCACGCGTGGGAATCTGCGACAGTCTCGGGGCCAGCCACCAATGGCAATCAGACCCCTGACACCATTGACATCGACGTCAGCGGTTTGTCCGAAGGCCCGGGCTGGTGGGTCGCTTCAGATGGCACGTGGTTCCCCGGCCACCTAGTAGCAGGATTCCCTGCTCGCTTTCAACCGAGGGTGGTGGCCCTGACGGGGAACGCTGCAACATCTGCACAGACGCTTGTGATGCAACCGGTGTCCCCCAGGGCCACGCTGCCTGAACCACCCATGCCAGACGAAACTTCGAACACCAAACCCCTCGCCAGACGACTATGGGCGTCGTTTGTGGTCGTGGCAACGCTGGTCGTTCTTGTCGCGGCGATCAGCTTGGCTCGCGGAGGCGGACACGATCTCGTGATTCATATCGTCATCGTCGTCGTCACTGCGCTGGTGGGTTTCTTTCTTCTGTGGATTCCCAACATGCACGCCAATCGCAACCGCCTGCACCCAGTCTTGGTGGCGTTGCTTACAATCTTGCCCAGTGGTGTGCCTTTTGTCATCGGCTTGACCGGGAACTATGTCGGTACTGCCATCCTGCTGTTCGACCCAGTTGCATGGTGGTTATTGATTATCGCCATGAGGCTCGCGGGGACCAGGGGGGACAACCGTCGTCAGAGGTCCCATCAAACAGGAGTTTCGAGTCCAGCCCTGCCGATCCCCTTACCCAAACGGGGCAGCATTTCTGAGGTTGGACGGCCAACGACTCGCTCCAGAGGGTCTATTCGCTAACGGTGGTGTTGACCTCACACTTGTTTGCCTCGCAATGCCCGCCGTCTGCGGGAGCTGCCTGGTCGTCTGACCCGTTCCCCAGATGTGACGACGGCTATCGCCTTTGGGATTTCTTGACGATCAACTAGT
>Ga0182024_10007292_pt1 | contig 23874 bp, 21 predicted proteins | sample P32metaG_FD_120480 | JGI IMG/M metagenome (GOLD analysis project Ga0182024, IMG submission 120480) | Permafrost microbial communities from Stordalen Mire, Sweden - P3-2 metaG (Illumina Assembly) | ecosystem: Environmental > Terrestrial > Soil > Wetlands > Permafrost | place: Sweden: Stordalen... | reverse complement strand
CAGATCTTCCAGGTCTTCAGGAGAGTGCACATCGTGCGGGATAAGGTCGTTGACCTGATCATAGGTCAGATATCCCTTCTCTTTGCCTGCGTCGATCAGCTTTTTTATGTCGTCGTACTTGTCATCAAGTGCCAATGCAGATTATCCTCAGGACGTTCACCGGATCGCGAACGCCACAGTCTCTTCAGCGGTGGGAGTTTGGACGGAGTTGTGCGCGAGGCACACAAACCTTAAAAGTATAGCACGCCCAGCGCTCGTCCTGCCCGTATCTCTTTTCCCGCTAATTCTTTAGATGGCGTCCGACCCCATTTCGTTCCAAAGTAAGGGGGCTAGGAGTTTCGCTGTCCCAAGCCTCTCCGTCGACAGCAGCCGCGACCAGTCCGGGTCTCCACCGTTCGGTCAGGATGCTTGGCGGGCCGCCTCGGCCAGTCCGGGGTCCATCAAAGCCCGCTTCAAACGGACCTTTTCCTGCAAAAGTGCCTGTTTTTCCGCCGTCGAGAGCCCCTGAGGCTGCAAAGCAGTCTGCACTTCCTCCAGTCGCCGCCGCAGATAAATCCTGCGCAAAGCCCGCACCGCGCCTTCCACCGTCTCGGGCGTCAGGTCTTCCTCCTCATGCATCAGGATCGAGGCCAGCAGGCGCCGGTCCTCTTCCGTCTTCGGCAATTCCATAACGTCCGCTGTCCCGGCTGCTCCCTCTAGCAGGGCCTCCATCAGCGATTGCGAGGCCAGCCCCTCGTACAGATTTTCCGATTGCAGCGCATACTGCGCCTGACGGGCCGGATCGAATTCTTCGTCGGTTCCTTCTCTAGTTGAACTTCGCGTGACGCCCGATTGCATCTGCGTTGCCGAGGCCAGTGCACGGATCAGGACGCGTTCCGCACCCGTGATCTGTGTCTCAGCCGTGGCTTTCACTTGAGTAGCGGAGCGCGTCGACGCCACATGCTTTAATTCCTGCCGTAGCACGGCGGAATCAATGCCCAGCTTCTGGGAAATTTCCAGCGCAAGTTCATCGCGCGCGATGCGGCTCGGCACCCGCTGAATGTGCGGAAGTAGATGGTTGACCGCCTTGACTTTGCTCTCCGGGTTGCGTACAGGAAACATGGCGCGCGCCCGATCGATCAGATAGTCAAAATATTTCTGCGAGTGCTTTAGCGCCGCCCCATAAGCCTCCTTCCCTTTGCGCCGGATAAACAGGTCGGGATCGAATCCAGTCTCAAGCGTCAGCACCCTGATGTTGAATTCTTCTTCGACCAGCAAGCCGAGGGTGCGCTCGGTGGCGCGTGCTCCAGCGGTGTCGGGATCGAAGTTGACGATGATGTTCTTGGAAAACCGGCCTAGCAGCTTGGCTTGGAGTTCGGTGAAAGCAGTGCCGGAACTGGCGATTACGTTGTGGAACCCGGCAGCATAAACCGAGATACAGTCCATCTGACCTTCGACCAGAATTGCGTACTCTTTGCGAATCCACTCCTTGGCGTTGTCGAGATTGAACAGCACCCGCGATTTCGAGTAGATCGACGTCTCTGGAGAATTCAGATATTTTGGTCCTGCCCTCTCATCCGTAGAAAGCGTACGTCCCGTAAACGCAATCACCTTGCCCTGATCATTGCAGATTGGGAACATCACGCGATTGCGGAATTTGGAGTAGATGGCGACGGGCTGCAAGCTGCGAGCTGCGAGCTGCGAGCGATCACCGTCCGCCGTTCGCAGTTCGTCGTTCGCATCCGACCTCTCTACCGCATTTGCATTATCATCCTGACCCTGAGCCTGCCGAAGGGGGAGGGGCTGCTCTTCCTGCGACCTGACACCTGCGACCTGAGACCTGTCTTCCTCCTTCCACGAAAACAGCCCACTATCTCGCAACAACTCCTCATCAAACTCCCGCCGCAAAGCGTCGCGCAGCAGGAATCCGGAATCCGGAGCATACCCAATGCGAAAACGCGCAATCGTTTCCGAATCCAGTCCGCGGCTTTTCAGATACTCGCGGGCATTCGCGCCTTCGGGCCGCCGCAGACATTCCTGAAAAAACGCGACCGCGCGTACATGCACGTCAAGCAGCGCCATGCGAACCTGAGCGTCGCGCGCCTCCGCTGGACTGGAGAAAGTGACCTTCGGCATCGGTATGCCGAGCTTCTGTGCGATGAGCCGGACGGCTTCCGGGAAGGTGATGTTTTCGACCTTCTGGATGAAAGTGAAGACATCTCCCGACTCCCCGCAGCCGAAGCAGTGATAAAACTGCCGCGTGGCGTGTACCGAAAACGAAGGCGTCTTCTCGGCATGAAACGGACAAAGCCCTGAGAAGTTCTGCGCCCCAGCCTTCTTCAGCTTGACGTAGTCGCCCACGATTCGGACGATGTCCGCCTGCTGCTTCAGGGTTTCTTTGAAGTTGTCGGAGGAAGTCGAAGTCATTTGGGGCACATCTATACTCTACAACTCGCTCCAACATTCGTAGATAGAGCTAAGGCCTGAAAAACAAATGCGGCCTGGGCCAGCCACCCAAGCCGCATTGTTATCGCGGACGTTCTGCCTGTCATCTTTCGCCGGGGCGAAAGATCATCGCGCAACTGCACTCCGAAAAGTGCCGCGCATCGATGTTCACCTGAAGCTTGCGCTTCACGGTTCCGATTCAGCGCTTTCATCCTCCTTGGAAGGGGGATTTCTTTGGAGGCCGCAAAGCCCGGGCGCCGACGCACTGGACATGCGCCGAATTTCCCCCGGTGACTCACTCTCGAAAATCACCGGCAACGCTGAACCTTTGTCGGAACAGATTCAGAACATCTCACGCTTTTGACTGCAAGCACTTTGCGCGAGCGAAAAGATTAACGCAACGGCAAAATGCGGTTTGGTTGTGTAAAAACTGTGGAGGCGCGAAACTTCCTGTGGAAAGGGAAGGAAAAGTGTGGCGTTATTTGCGCAAGTGCCCGGGTGAGCGCAAGTGGGAAAGTCCAATTCCTGCAAGTTAGGTTGGGCAGACCCTGAAGTCGAGCGAAAAAGCGGGGACTCGAATACCCCAGCCGCGAAGCGGCAAAACAGGAGAGACCGGCACGTGAGTGCCGGGTAAGCGAAAGTAGGAAGGCACGAGTCCCGCAACGGACGGCACCCGGCTGTGCCCGGCCCCACACGCCCACAGCGCTGCCGTACAATACCTCCGATGATTGCGCATCTTCGAGGAACACTGCTGGCGAAACACCCGAACCAGGTGATCGTCGAAATTCATGGGGTCGGCTACGACGTTGCCATCAGCGTGCCGACGTTTACGGAGATGCCGGCGGCGGGCGCTGAAGTCGCGCTCCACATCCACACTCACGTCCGCGAAGATTCGCTCAGCTTATACGGATTCTTGCGGCTTGCCGAGAAGCAGCTTTTTGAGAAGCTGCTAATGGTCAGCGGGATTGGTCCAACACTCGCAATCAAAATCCTGAGCGGCATGCCCGCCGACGAGATGGTGGGAGCGATTCGCGGAGGCGACCTGGCACGGCTCACACGGATTCCAGGAATCGGCAAGAAGACGGCCGAGCGCATGGTGCTGGAGCTGCGCGACAAGCTGCCGCCGCCGGGAGTGTCCGAAGCGACCGCTTCCCCCGCGAGCCCGGTGGAGGAAGATGTTATTTCGGCGCTGATCAACCTTGGCTATCAGCGCGCAGCGGCGGACAAGGCGTTGCTGGGGGCGCGAGGGGGCAAAGGTCCCCAGAGTTTTGAAGTGCTGTTTCGCGAGGCGCTGGGAGCGCTGTCGAAGTGATCTCGCTGGTGCCGCGGCTGGTTGACGAGAACGAGAACAAGCTGCTCAAGAAGCCGCCCTACACGGCCTCCGAGCGAGCGCTCAAGTTGCACAGAGAGCTTACCGTCGCCGATCTTCACGCCGATTCGCTTTCGTGGGGCCGGGACTTGCTGGAGCGCGGCACCGATGGGCATGCGGACATCCCGCGCCTCGCCGACGGCAACGTTGCATTGCGAGTATTTTCTCTGCCCACCAAGAGTCCGCACGGGTTGAACATTGAAACCAATGCGGACAAAAAACGATGACATTTTCTGGCTCGCAATTGTGGAGCGCTGGCCGCCCGCAACCTGGAACAGCCTGACGGAGCGGGCTCTACACCAAGCGCGGCGTCTGCATCAGTTCGCGCGCGGTTCGAGCGGCGGCTTCGTGGTAATTGAAAGCGCGGCCGATCTTTCCAGCTACCTGGAACGCCGCCGGAGCAATCGCCACCTCACCGCTGGACTGCTTTCGATCGAAGGGGCGCACGCGCTCGACGGCAAACTGGAAAATCTCGACGTTCTGTACCGCGCCGGATACCGCATGATGTCCCCCAGCCATTTTTTCGATAACGATATCGGAGGATCGGCGGCGGGAGTTCTTAAGACCGGTCTAACCGAAAAAGGCCGCGAGTGGGTCCGGGAAATGGAGGCTCGGCACATGATCGTGGACCTGGCGCATGCGTCGCCCAAGACGATTGAAGACGTTCTGGCGATTACTAGCCGTCCGCTGGTCGTTTCGCACACGGGCGTAAAAGGCACATGCGACAACAATCGGAACCTCTCCGACGACCAGATTCGCGCAGTGGCGGCAAAGGGTGGCTTGATCGGCATAGGGTATTGGGACACGCCAACCTGCGGAACCGACGCGCGCGCAATTGTAAAGGCGATGCGCTACGTTTCCGACCGCGTGGGCGCTGAACATGTGGCTCTCGGTTCGGATTTTGACGGAGCCGTGACCGAGCCCTTCGACACGACCGGATTGGTCGAAATCACCGATGGGATGCTGGAGGCAGGCTATTCTGAGCAGGAAATTCGTATGATCATGGGGGAGAACGTGGTGAAGTTTCTACAGGCGAATCTGCCCGAGAAGTAGCTCCATCCCAGCGCGCGCAGGGACGTCCGTCCAGTTTGAATCTGCACAATTTGGGTTAATTGCCGACGAAGCGCAGATACAGGTCGCGGTCGTGGCGGCACGTCTCGGCCATGTCCTTTACTTTTTCCCACGCCTCTAACTGACTTTCATCGCGCACGCGATCTTTTGCGCGGTCCCACTCCTTGAGAAACGCTCCCATCTGCAGGTGATTGAACACGGTTTTGCCGAACGGATCGATGCCGCTAAGCAGCAGAAAATCCGCTTGATTGGTGGCGGGCACCACCCCGTGCAGCATGACCCACTCGCTGCGTTCGCCGAGATCGTCTTCGAGTTTCACGACCAGGGACATGGATCGCCTCACGAATGACGCAATGGTACTGGCCGAAATGTAACAGTCCCGGGCCCCGTTGTCCAAGAGGAACCGGTATCGAAAGTAACCGCAGATGGATGACCAGGCACTCGTGTGGTGGCGCGGCCCTCCCCCGCCACGACGGAGCGGAGCCCCATCCACGCAACTCATGCCTCGCCGACGCGCGCGCCGTGCTGGAAGTGGTATTGAAGAATCTTCGCAGCCAGGGCGGGAGTCACACCCTGTCCTTGTCCCTGTCCTTGTCCTCGCGATTCGATGCAGCGAACCACTTCGCCGCGACAAATGACTTCGGTGGCGGCCAAACCGGCAATTTCCGCGGGGAGCACGAGGCTGATCTCCAACAGCGCATTCGGATGGAGCAACTCCTGCGCCTGGAAGAGCAATCCGGAGCGGCTGATATTCTCAGTGGTGCCCGGACGCCAGCTTTTTTCTCCGAGCGGACGATAGCGCAGTGGCAGATGAAGATTAAAACGGCGAGCTCGGAACGGTGGAATCTTCTTTTCAACAACGCTTGAACCGGCGCGGGACGACATAACGACCTCCAGGAGAATAGGTTCGGAATCCAGCACCTCGCGGACGCGGTCCTTCAGAGCGGGAAGGCTGAATGGTTTTTGCAGTAAGTTAACGCCGGCGTCGAGCATGCCGTCGTGACCCACCACATTCTCGGTATAACCCGACATGTAGAGGACCCGGACCGCCGAGACCAGCTTGGTGACATGCGCAGCCAATTCCCGCCCATTCATCCCGGGCATAATGATATCCGTGAGCAGGAGGTCGATAGCGCCCTTGTGGCCGTCGACAATTTGCAGAGCGGCGGCCCCGTCCTCGGCTTCGAGGATCTTGTAGCCCTGCCTTTCCAGATACTGGCGGGCCAGTCGGCGGAGATTGGGTTCATCTTCGACGAGAAGGATGGTCTCATTCCCACGCTCGGCGCGGGGAAGACCGAGAGGAACCTGCGCCGCGGCGGCATCTTCTCCGCCATCGACCCGCGGGAAATAGGCACGGAAAGCTGTGCCGCGCTGGGGTTGGCTGTCAACGAAGATAAAGCCGCCGCTTTGTTTCACGATGCCATACACCGTAGAGAGGCCAAGGCCGGTGCCCTTGGCTCCCTTGGTGGTGAAGAAAGGCTCGAAGATGCGCGACTGGGTATCGTTGTCCATTCCGACGCCGGTGTCATTGATCGCGAGCATGACATAATCGCCCGCGGTGAGCGGAGCGTGAGTGCGCGCGAAGTTTTCGTCCAGCGTGACGTTGGCGGTCTCGATGGTCAGTTTGCCGCCCTGCGGCATGGCGTCGCGGGCATTGACGGCAAGGTTCATGATGACTTGATCGATCTGGCTGGGGTCGGCGCGGACGGCGCCGAGCACGGGCCCCGGAACCATGACCAGATCGATATCCTCGCCGATCATGCGGGTGAGCATTTTCAGGTTCTCGTTTACCGCTTCGTTCAAGTCCAGCACTTTGGGGGTAAGCATCTGTTTCCGGCTGAAGGCCAGTAATTGCCGGGTGAGGGAAGTGGCGCGTTCTGTAGCATTGGAAATTTCCTGCGCCGGCCCGCGCAGGCGGGGATCGGATCCGAGGCGCTCGAGCAGAAACTCGGAGTAGCCGGAGATCACCATCAGCAGATTGTTGAAGTCATGCGCGATGCCGCCGGCCAGGCGGCCGATGGCTTCCATTTTTTGTGCCTGGCGGAATTGCAGCTCCAGCATCCGGGTTTCGGTAACGTCTTCCATGAAAATCTCAAAGCTGCCTCCGTCTTTGCCGTTCGGAATCGAGCGTCCGGAGATGCGCGCCACCATGACCGAGCCATCCTTGCGGACCCACTCAGTGGTCAGGTTGTTGAACTCCTTTCGCGCGTGAAAATAATCGGCGGTTCGAAACCATTGCTGGGCGTCGGCGTACAGACTGCCCAGATGCCTGCCAGTGAGCTCAGCGGCGCTGTCATAACCAAACATAGCTACCAGCGCGGGATTTGCGTCGTGCACGATTCCGAGGGCGTCACAGCGGCAGATGCCGTAGGGCGCGTTCATCACCAATGAGCGAAAATTACTCTCGGACCGGTGCAGGCTTTCCTGCGTAGCCCGGAGGGCGGCATTGAACCAGCAGATCAGCAGGGCCACGGCAAAGAACAAGGCGAGGTGCGCGATCGCCTTGTGATACTCCCGTGGAGTCTGTTCTCCGTTGAGCGAATAGTAGGCGCTGACGGTGAGCGCAAAAGAGGTGGCGGCGAGTCCGGGCTTCCATCCTCCGTACCACGCGCTCACCATCACGGCGACCGCGAACACGACCAGACGGCTCTCCGCGATATCGGAGAAGAATAAGGTTGGGATGAGCGCCAGGACAGTGCTAAGCAGAGCGACACCGTAGCGCAGTATCGGAGCGCGAGCCGGAGTTGCCGCGAAAGTGCGGATGAAGGGGAGTTTCATACGCATGGCCTCATGCTATGCGTAGACCGCGCGCCGGGCGAGTTACGCCAGTCCATCCGCTTTCTGCTGGCGCACACTGGCCAGAAGTACAGCATCCTGGCGCAAGCTGGTTGCAACAGAGCTTGCAAGAGAGACCAGTAACGACGACACTACGGGCACTACAGAAGCGAATAACTCGCCCGCGTAGGGACGGACGCATTCGGAGCCTACCCTGAGCGAGTCGAAAGGCTCCCAGCCGAGCGCAGCTCGTCGGGAAATACCGGAATGAATATCGGATTCTTCGGCGGCACCTTCGACCCCATTCATCGCGGACATCTGGCACTGGCCCAGGCGGCTGCCCATCGGTACTCGCTGCGGCAAGTGCTGTTTGTCCCGGCGAATGTTCCTCCGCACAAACAGAAGCACCCGCTCTCCGCGTTCATCCACCGTTACGCCATGGTGGCCCTGGCAACACAGGACCAGAGGGGATTCGTGCCCTCGCTGCTGGAGGCACCGCGGTGGACACCCGCCGAGCTGCGCTCGGCTGAACAGCGGAGGGCGGCTGCCGCTCCGTCGGGTGTCGCGAATTATTCGATCGATACCATTCGGCGCTTGAAACAAACTCTCAAGAGGTCGGATCGGCTTTTTTTCCTGATCGGAATCGATGCCTTCCGCGACGTCGCGAAATGGCATGAGGCGCGCGCGCTTTTGGCGGAATGCGATTTCATCGTGGCCAGCCGTCCCGGATTTTCATTGCGCGACGTGGCCGAGTCGTTGCCGGAAGATTTGCGTCCTCCGGCTGTAGTCACTCGTCCGTTTCATAAGCAGCCGGCAAAGGGCGATTTGGTTCTTCCCGGGGTCGCGCTGCATTTGCTGGAAGGAGTTCACCAGAGTGTTTCCGCGACCGCGATTCGGACGGCAGCGGCTCAGGGCAAGCCGCTGGCAAGATGGCTCGACCCACGCGTCGCCGATTATGTGCGGAAACATGGACTGTACCGCGCAAATTGATTGCAACTGCGGCCCCGTAATAGTCCGTGTGGTGATGAGCGGCGCCTGTCCTGAGCGGAGCCGAAGGACCCCGTCCAACTACCTCCTCACCGCAAGCGGGTTACAATCAATGAGCCCGTATGAAGAAAAAGGACGACCTCAGACGCCAGGTGAGTGAAGCCATTCTCGCCTGCCAGGACAAACAAGCTGAAAATGTGACGATTCTCGAACTGGAAAAAGATTCGGGAGCGTTCACCGATTACTTTGTGATGTGCAGCGGGACCAATCCTCGCCAGGTCCAGGCAATTTCCGACGCCGTCGACGCACGCCTAGAGGCATTGGGCCTGCGTGTGACGCACTCCGAGGGCTACAAACAGGCGGAGTGGGTGCTGCTCGACTACGTGGACTTCGTCGTCCATATTTTCTCCGAAAAAGCCCGCCAGTTTTATGATCTGGAGCGCCTGTGGAAGTCGGCTAGGCGGCTGGAGCCCGCGGAATTGCTGGCGAAACCAAAGCCGCGGCGTGCAGCAATTGCCAAAACCACGCCTGTTAAGACAACCGCGGCCAAATCCAAGACCGGGTCCGCGACGCCCAAGAAGCCGCGTAAAAAGAGGTCCTGAAGTGTCCGCTTCGAATCCAGCGCTGTGGGGTTCCTCTTTCCGGCTCGTAGCTGCGGAAAAATGGGAGGCAAAATCGGCAGTGATGGCAAGGCGGTCACGGCGGCCCTCGTTGAATATTCGTGTCCGTCGCCTGAGCGCAAAAGCTGGCGGTTCGCATAAGAGCATGAGTAGCGGTTCGTGTTGTGGCGCTCTTCAGTTCGTATCTGCATTGCTTTAGTTCGTATCGCTTGGCGATGCCGAAAGTTCCTAAGATTCAGATAGCCGTCCCGGAGGGACGCCCCAACTTAGCCCAGCGCTTCGGCGCTGGGAAAAGCGGGAAACTATTCAAGTCTCGGAGGGACGAACCAGTCCTCACGCACACTCTTTAGAGCGTGAGCAGTCGATATTGCAACGCGGGAAGCCCTGTGAAGATCAAAGTGGCCTGGATCGGCAAGACAAAAGAGCCCGCAATCGAGGCTCTTACCGACGAATATTTGAAACGCATCTCCCGCTATGCCGAGGTTGCGGGCCTGTCACTAAAAGACGAAGCGGCAATTTTGTCGCGGGCGAGCGGCGACCGGCAGCAGAAGCGGGAAAAAGAGCGGCACAAGCTGGTCCTTCTCGATTCGCGAGGAAAGCAGCTTTCATCCGAAGAGCTGGCCGAGTTTCTGCAGCGCGAGCAGATCAACGCGATACCACTGTTGTTCGCGATCGGCGGCAGCGACGGATTCAGCGACGAAGCGCGGCGCCGGGCCAGCTTTACGCTGTCCCTGGGCAAGATAACGCTGCCGCACGAACTCGCGCGCGTGGTTCTGGTGGAACAACTTTACCGCGCTTTCACCATTCTCAAGAATCACCCCTATCATTTAGGACATTAACCTTATGGTAACGGGCAGCGGCCAGTCAGCCTCTTTCCCGCGAGACGGGATTCCCGGTCCCGATGCACTTCTGGCAGCTTCACAGCGGCGCGAGACTGGCTTACAGTATTTCTTGACAGGCGAAACAAGGTCTGGCTTGGTTAGCGAGGCACCTCCCCCAAATGAAAAACCCGTATGACGTATTACGAATGAAGGAGCAGGAGTTGATGCGGGTCCGCAAAGAGATGGAAGCTTTGCGGGTCGCAGCGCGCTTGCTGGGCGCCGAGGACACGGGCACAGCCAAAGGCGAAGGTCAGCCGCAGCTGCAACGAGTCGTCGAAATGCCTTAAAGCCATAAGGATCTACTCCCCGTTTGACTCGAGGCGGACGGAAACCAAAACCGTCCGCCTTATTGTTTGTGCTCGCCATGCTGGATTAGTTTTGCTCCCACGGTGTCGCCGAGCTTTCAAATTGCCAATTAGAAATTGTCAAATTACAAATCTCTAACCATCCGCGTACAATCGGACATTCGGCCTTATGTCGGATCTGCGCCGTGGTCTCATCATCGTGAATACCGGGCCAGGCAAGGGGAAGACGACTGCCGCCATGGGCACGGCTCTCCGAGCTGTTGGACAGGGGATGCGCGTCCTGATGCTGCAATTTCTGAAGGGCTCGTGGCACTACGGCGAACTCGATGCCGTCAAAGTTTTCGGCGACAAGTTCATCTTGAAACAGATGGGACGAGGCTTCGTGAAAGTCGGCGCCGAGAAACCCGACCCTGAAGACGTGCGCATGGTGGAGGAGGCCTGGGCCGAGGCCGAGAAAGCGATCCGTTCCGGCGAATGGGACCTGGTGGTGCTCGATGAAATCAACTACGCCATCAGTTACGGTATGCTGGATCCAGCGAAAGTAGCTGAGAGTCTGAAGCAGAAGCCGGAGATGGTGCACGTGATCTTGACCGGAAGAAACGCGCATCCGACAATTGTCGAACTGGCCGATACGGTAACAGAAATGCGCCAGATCAAGCACGCCTACGAGAAAGGCGCGATGGCGCAAAGAGGAATCGAATATTAGTTCTGAGCTCTTAGTTCTCAGTTCTCAGCAAGAACGTCGCCCGGAAGGATTTTGCTGAGACCTACGACCTGACACCTGCTCCTTATGGCTTGGTTCAAACGACAATCCGGCGAGTTGGATACCTCGGGCGAAAAGAAGGTACGTACCGAAGGGCTGTGGGTGAAGTGTGACGGCTGCCGGCAGATTATCTGGAAGAAGGATTTAGAAGATAACCTCAACGTCTGCCCGAAGTGCGACAAACATTTCCGCATCGACGCGCGATCCCGCCTGGCACAGCTTCTCGACGACAACGAATACGAAGTTTTCGACAGCAACCTTGCCTCCACCGACCCGTTGAAATTTGTGGACCTGAAAGCCTATTCCTCACGCCTGAAGCGCGCGAAGTCCGACACGGGTCTGAAGGACGCCATTATTAATGCCCGGGGCAAACTGAACGGCCTACCGGTAATCGTAAGCTCCATGGAGTATTCGTTCATCGGCGGGAGTATGGGTGCGGTAGTAGGCGAAGTCATCACCCGGGCAATTGAGAAGGCGATTGAAACGCGCACGCCGATCGTCATCGTTTCGGCATCGGGAGGCGCGCGCATGATGGAAGGCGTGATCAGCCTGATGCAACTGGCTAAGATCTCCGCTGCGCTGGCGCGCTTGGACGCGGCGCGGGTGCCGTACATTTCGGTGTTGACCGACCCCACCACCGGAGGCGTGACCGCCTCATTTGCCATGTTGGGCGATCTCAACATCGCCGAACCCGGCGCGCTGATTGGCTTCGCCGGGCCGCGAGTGATCGAGCAGACGATCCGGCAGAAACTGCCGCCCGGTTTTCAGCGTTCCGAATTTCTGCTGGAACACGGAATGCTCGATGCCGTGGTGGCGCGCAAGGACTTGAAACCGTACATCGCGCGGGCTCTGGATTTTATGGTGCAGGCGGCGTAGAAGCAGTCGCTGGTCGTCAGTCGCTAGTCGTTAGCAAACCCTCGGCTAGGAACCGAACACCGGATCCGCTGCTCAAAGTCCTTGGGAAGCACTCTGACCTCCAGCAGCATCCTTCTAATGAGAGAGCGTCGAAAAGGGCGGTCGGACTTGCTACCCTAAACGTGTCCACTGGGCGAACCGCGAGAACGACGGCCTTCTTGCCGAGTGGGCGAACGACCAACGACTGACGACCAACGACCGATGTCCTACGAAACCGCAGTCGCGCAGATGTACGCGTTGGGCCACGAGCTGGCGCAGACGCCGTCGCACAAATTCGATCTCACATACATGCGGGTGCTGCTGACGGCGCTAGGGCATCCGGAGCGCAGTTTTCCAACCGTGCTGGTCGCCGGCACCAACGGCAAGGGTTCAACTGCCGCGACTCTGGCATCCATCTTGCACGCGTCCGGGCTTAAGACGGGCCTGTATACCTCGCCGCATCTGGTTCGCATTAACGAGCGTATTCGGGTCAATGGCAGAGCGATGATCGACAACGATTTCGCCACACTCCACGATGTAGTCGACCGCACCGCCGAGCGGCTGGTTGAAGAAGGCGATCTGCCCTGGCATCCCAGCTTCTTTGAGATGCTGACCGCGATGGCCTTTGAGTATTTCGCGCGCAGCCGGCCCGACCTGGTTGTGCTTGAGGTCGGCATGGGCGGACGTCTGGATGCAACCAATGTAGTCGAGCCACGCCTCAGCATCATCACCGACATCTCGCTCGATCATCAGAAATACCTGGGCGAAACCGTCGGCGAGATTGCACGTGAAAAGGCTGGGATCATCCGCCCAGGCGGGGTTGTAATTACGCTGCCGCAACTGCCCGAAGCCAATGACGTCATCGGAAACGCAATCTTGGACTCCGGAGCGCGGGCGGTGAATGCCGTCCCGTACGTTCCGCCGGTCTCGCCTGGAAGCGCCAGTTGCTTGAGCAGCAGCGGGCCACAGGGTCGAGACGAGAAGTCGGGCATCTGGAATCGTTATCCGCTCGAAGTCATGGGCACACAAATCCTCGTCGAGTCGCCGCTGGTGGGGCGTCATCAACTGCGGAACCTGGCCCTGGCGATTGCGGCGGCCGAGGAACTGCACGATCAGGGATTCGCACAGATCACGCCGGACACGATCGCACGAGGCATCCGCGAGACGGATTGGCCGGGGCGCTTTCAGGTGGTGCCCGCCGCGGGAGATAATCCCGAGTATGTGCTGGACGTCGCGCACAACCCGGCCGGGGCCTGGGCGCTGCGCTCAACGCTTTCGGCGGCATACCCGGATTTGCGTGAGATTACGATGGTGTTTGGCGTAATGCGCGACAAGGCGATGCAGGAAATTACCGAGATTCTGTTTCCAATTGCCAACCACGTGATCATAACTCACGCCAACAACCCACGCTCGGCGAGTCCGGACGAGATCCGAAAGGCCGCGTCGCGAGTGGCGGCCAGCACTGACATTGAAGAGGCCGAGGACGTAGCCCAGGCCCTGAACCGGGCGCGAAGGCTTACCAGACCCGGAGGTCTAGTCGTCATTACCGGCTCGATTTACATTGTGGGAGAGGCGATGCGAACCCTCGGTATCCGCATCTAAGTTAGTGCGCGCGTGGGTGTAGCGCGGGCACTCTTGCCCGCGAAAAGCTGGACGCACAGGCAACCGTGAATAAAATCGCCACAACCGCGGAGCCGGAAAAAGACCCAGCCGAGCCACGTTCAGCGGGCCAGTCAGCTGTCCCTCCCTGGAGTGAGGAGCGAGCAACGCTTCATCCTGTCAAGCGCCACGGCTGGCTCAGCCGCCTGCGCTCGTATTTCATTCTCGCCCCCCTGATCTGGGCGTACACCATCATCCTGGGCACACTTTCTCTAACCTGCTCTCTCTTTGACCGCGACGGACGCGTCCAGCATAAACTCGCACGCTTCTGGTCGTGGCTAATCATGAAGACGGTCCTGTCCCCGGTAAAAGTCACGGGCATGGACAACATTAAAGGACCAACTACGAACCGGACCGGCAACGCCAAAACCCGCGTGTATGCAGTTACGCATGCATCGGCGCTCGACATTCCAATCCTTTATGTGTATTTGCCATTTCAATTCCGCATCATCTTCAAAAGTGAACTGCTCTCCTACCCATTTGTGGGCTGGCATCTGAGACGCTCTGGACAAGTCTGCATCAACCAGCAAAACCCGGCCGCTTCGATCGGCGCCGTAAAGTCCGCGCTCAGAAGTCTGCGCAGCGGCATGCCGCTGGTCATTTTTCCCGAGGGCGGCCGTACCTTGGATGGACAAATTCAACCCTTTCTGCCGGGCGCATTCTTTATGGCGATTAAGGCGCAAGCCGACATCGTCCCAATCGCGCTCGTCGACACCTTCAACCTGCTGCCGATGAACACCTACCATATCAAGTGCCAGCCCCTGGAGATGCGAGTTGGCGAACCAATCTCAACCACCGGCTTGACCCTGCGCGACACCGACGCTGTATCCGCCAAGGTGAAAGCGGCAATCGAAGCTTTGCATTCCGCGCCCAGAACTACATAGAAAACCTAGTCGTCCAGATTTGCGAGAACCGGGCCACCCTGACGAATCACGACTCTGGGATTCTGATACACAACGCAGCTTCGCAGAAGTTTTGCCGGAAACTTGATTCCGAAGGTGTGCGTGCGTCCGCCACGACCCTCGGCAGCTTTGCTTCCTTCGTATTTCCAGTCCCCTTCGCGGAGGAAAGCAATGTCAACTCGCCAAATCGCGACAGCCTTGCCGATCTTCAACCGCTTGATTGGGTCGACCGCGTAACGCCAAACCATGTACCAGCCCGGGTGATTGTAGTGCGATTGCAGCGCCCACGGCCTCGTTGACCCTCTGGATTCCAGTGCATGCTGCGGCGGCGGGTTCAACCTCCCGCGCAATGAAAGATCGGGAAACCGCTGCTGAGCAATGTCGGGGTGCTTGTGTTTCTTGTAGGGACTTAAGGAATGAAGCGCCTGGATACCAAGAATGCCGACAATCCCGCTAAATACATTCGCTTGCTCAAAGTAAATATCGATGAGTTCGTCAGCTCGGCTTTCGACATGTTCGATAGCTTCCCGTATATGCGTAATCTTGAGCTCGGGAGGCAGTCGAACCGCACGGTCGAAACCGTCTGCTTGTAGTGCCATGTCGGCAACAAGGTGTCACGGTTCCAGCGGTAGCGCAAGACTTTGCTGTAAATCCTGATGGCCTTTCGAACCTATTCTGCTACTAGCTCTTCCATTCCCCGGGATCGCCGCCAGCACCGGGATCGCTTCTACCGCGGCACTGAAAAACTCCGGGTCGATTTCGATGCCAAAACTTTCGTAGCCGACCGAAACCGCCGCCGCAATAGTCGAACCGCCGCCCATGAAGGGATCCAAAATAATTCCCGACCCCAGCGGCAAGCATGCGCGAACGATCTGACGCATGAATGCTTGCGGCTTAAGCGAAGGGTGGGGAGAAATCGAGCGCTCTTCGCGCCGGGTGGGGGCTGACAGTATGACATCGGAAAATGGAAGGGCACCGGAGATGCGGCGCAAACCGCCGGTTTTCCATCTACGCAAATTGTCCTGAACCCGTCCTTCACACGGCTTGCGGAACAGACCCCACGGCTCCCATGAAGACCGCGGCATAACGGTAACCTCTGCAAATTCGCGATGCGCATTCTTCGGCCTATCGCCACCCCTCAAGGTCTGCACCAGTCGAATGATTTCGCCCCTCTTCTCAAACCCCGCTTCCAGCAGAGGAACATAGACCAGGTGTGACAGCAACGGATTCGTTGCAATGAAAATGTGGGCCCCGGGAACCATGACGCGAAAAGCTCGGCGAGCAAAATCGGAAAAGAAATGCCTCAGCTTGGAGAGTTCATTGTCGGTCAGAACAGTGAACCGCGGAAGCGGGCTACGCACACAGCCGTCAAACGCGGGAGGTATTCTCCATACACCGCCCTTCCCCCGGCGCAGCTTCTGTTTTTCCGGCACAGAGTATTCCTTGAGACCGTAGGGAGGATCCGTGACGATAGCGTGAACTGAATTTGCCGGCTGCTTGTCCATCCATTCGAGACAGTCGGCCAAGTGCAGGGAATACCTGACGCCGTTGAGACGAAATGCCGTCTGCTGATGGCTCTGAGCGGTGGAGGAACTCATCTCTGCATTAAGTACCACGAACGGCGGTGGATTTGTACAACCGTTTGGAGGAGTCGCTCGCCGACGAAATCAACGTCCGATCCTCAGCCCGTTTGACCCTCCCCGTTCCCTCCTTTAAACTCAAAAGATTCAGCAGAATACAAGGCTCACTCATGTCTGACAGCATTCAGGTGAAGCTCCCCGACGGCAGCACCAAAGAAGTCGCAAAGGGCGCCACCGCGCTCGACGTAGCCAAGTCCATTAGCCCGCGTCTCGCCGACGCCGCTCTCGCCGCCAAAACTAACGGCAACCTGATCGATCTCACCCGACCGTTGGACAGCGACACCGACCTGCGCATCCTCACCGAAAAGGATCCCGAAGCGCTCGAAGTTTATCGCCATTCTTCTGCGCACCTGTTGGCCGCGGCGGTGCTTGAACTCTTTCCTGAGACCAAACTCGGCCACGGTCCCGCAACCGAGAACGGATTTTTCTACGATTTTTATCGGCCGACTGCGTTTACTCCCGAAGATCTCGAGAAGATCGAGAAGAGAATGCAGGAACTCATCGAGCAGAACCTTCCCTACGCGCGCGAATTTTTGCCGCGCGCCGAAGGCCTCGAAAAGTTCAAGGGCGAAGGCGACTTCATGAAGTGCCATTTCATCGAGCAATTCACCAAGCCCGATGAAAAAATTTCCATTTACAAAACCGGCAAATTTCAGGACTTCTGCCGCGGTCCGCACGTCCCTTCCACCGGAAAAATCAAAGCCTTTAAACTGCTCAACATCGCCGGCGCGTACTGGCTCGGAGACGAAAAGAATCCGCAACTGCAACGCATCTACGGCACGTCGTTCTTCTCCAAGAAGGATCTCGACGCTTACCTGAACGGCATTGAAGAAGCAAAAAAGCGCGACCATCGCGTACTCGGCAAACAACTCGACCTGTTTTCCATCCAGGAACTCGCCGGACCCGGCCTGATCTTCTGGCATCCGAAGGGCGGCATCATCCGCAAGGAGATGGAAGACTGGATGCGCGAAGAGTACCTGCGCCGTGGGTACTCGCTCGTCATTACCCCTCACGTTGCGCGCCGCCAGCTGTTTTTTACCTCGGGCCACGAAGGCTACTATTCGCAGAATTTTTTCGACGTCATGGAACTCGACGACGCCGAGTATCGCCTCAAGCCTATGAATTGCCCGGGCCACATCCTGATCTATAAAGATTCGCTGAAATCGTATCGCGATCTGCCGGTGCGGCTGGGCGAAATGGGCACGGTCTATCGCTATGAACGTTCGGGAGTGATGCACGGCCTGCTGCGCGTCCGCGGCTTTACCCAGGACGATGCGCACATCTTCTGCACGCCCGATCAAATCGAGGCGGAAATCGTAGGCTGCCTCGAATTTGCGCTGGCAGTGCTGAAAGCTTTCGGATTCGACAAATTCCAGACCGAGCTTTCCACCTGGGATCCAAACGACAAAAAAAGTTTCCTGGGCACCGACGAACAGTGGAACTTGGCGAACCACACGCTGGAAAGTGCGCTGAAGCAGCTGAACATCGAGTACAAGACTATCCCCGGCGAAGCCGCGTTCTATGGCCCGAAGATCGACATAAAGCTAGTAGACGCCATCGGACGCCTGTGGCAGCTCTCCACCGTGCAATTCGACTTCAACCTGCCGCAGCGCTTCCAGCTCGAATACGTAGCCGAGGACGGCACCCGCAAGCAGCCGCTCATGGTCCACCGCGCGCTCTACGGATCGGTCGAGCGCTTCTTCGGCGTGCTCATCGAACACTACGCTGGAGCTTTCCCGGTCTGGCTCTCACCGGTGCAGGTAGCGATGATTCCCATCGCCGAGCGCCATACAGAATACGCGGAAAAAGTCGCGTCGCAACTGCGCGCCGCAGGCGTGCGCGTGGAAGTCGATTCCCGCAACGAAAAGATGAACGCAAAAATCCGCGAACACGCGATGCAGAAAGTGCCGTTCCTGTTAGTGGTCGGAGACAAAGAATCCGAAGCGAATAAAGTCAACGTCCGCACCCGAGGCAAAGAGAAGACAGAAGACATGGCCACGGCCGAGTTCGTGGAGAAGATCAAGAAACTGATCGTGGAGAAAAGCGCCTCTTTGTAATCCGCCGCCGCGCGTCCCTTTTATGCTCCAAAAGGTACCATGAAAATCTAACATGGCCCCCTAGATTTTCATGATGCAAATTTCGACTGCTTTTGTCCGTTCCCGTCCTTTGAGCCGCCCCATCCCCTGTGTTAGCATCAAAAGTTTCGCAGGCGTTGTTGGGCTGGCCTCTACCCTGTACTCATCCTATTCCGGGCCGTATCACCCTTCCTGTAAGCCTGCGGGAGGAGACAACCCGTGAAAGTGTACGAAGCAGCCAATCTGCGCAACCTTGCCCTCATCGGACACGGGCATGCCGGCAAGACCACGCTGGTGTCCGCCATGCTCTACACCGCCGGAGCCGCGCCGCGCCTCGGACGCGTCGACGACGGCTCCGCTCCCACCGACTACGACGAGGAAGAAATCGCCCGCAAGATGTCGATATCCGCTGGCCTCGCCTTTGTCGAGTGGGGCAAGACGGATGCGAAGGTCAAGATCAATCTGCTCGACACTCCCGGTTTCAACATGTTCGTCCACGAGGCCAAGATGGCGCTGCCCGTGGTGGACGCCGCGCTCGTCGTCGTGGACGGCGTTGCCGGCGTCGAGGTCGTCACCCAGCGCGTCTGGGCATACTGCAACGACATCGAACTGCCGCGCATGATCGTAGTCAATCGCATGGATCGCGACCGCGCCGACGCCACTCGCGTCCTCGAATCGCTCACCAACGCCTTCGGACGCGCTGTCACTCCGCTGCAGCTCCCCATCGGCAGCGAGAAGAGTCTCAGCGGCATTGTCGATCTCGTCCGCATGAAGGCTTACACCTACGAGATGGGTGGAAACGGCAAAGGCAAAGAAGGCCCGATCCCAGCCAACATGGCGGACGCAGCCAAGGAAGCGCACGAAAAGTTGGTGGAACTCGTCGCCGAGGGCAAAGACGAGTTGATGGAAGAATACTTCGAGAAAGGCACCATCCCCGAAGAAGATCTGGTCCCGGCGCTGCACGAAGCCATTCGCGAAGACAAGCTTTTTCCCGTGCTCTTTACCTCCGGCCTCGGCAACATCGGCGTAGACGAGCTGATGGATTTCATCGTGGACTACACTCCCGCAGCCAGCGAGCATCATGCCATCACCGGACAGCCCGTAAGCGGCAACGGTGAGCCCGTCGCGCGCAAAGGCACGGACAACGAGCCTGCTTCCGTCTTCATCTTTAAGACTTTGTCCGACGCGTTCGCCGGACGCATTTCCTACTTCAAGGTTTTTTCCGGCGTGCTGAAGAACGACGCATCGCTGCAGAATTACAATCGCAATATTCAGGAAAAGTTCGCGCACATTTCGGTCGTCCAGGGCAAGCAACTGATTCCCGTCCCCGAGTTGCACGCCGGCGACATCGGCGCGGTCGCCAAGCTGAGAGAAACTCTCACCGGCGACACGCTGGGCGACAAATCATCGCCGATCCGCTATCCCGCCGTGCAGTTGCCCGAGCCAGCCATCACCTTTGCCATCGAGCCCAAGAGCCGCGCCGACGAAGACAAGCTCGGAGTCGGGCTCCACAAGTTGATGGAAGAAGACGCCATGCTGCGCTTCTTCCGCGATCCGCAGACCAAAGAATTTCTGATCGCCGGCACCGGACAGCAGCACATCGAAGTCGTGGTCTCCAAGATGAAGAAGCGTTACCACGCCGAAGTGGTGCTGAAAGCGCCCAAAGTTCCGTACCGCGAAACCATTCGCGGCAAGGCCGACGTCCAGGGACGCCATAAGAAGCAGACCGGCGGCCATGGCCAGTACGGCGATTGCAAAATAAAAATGGAGCCGCTGCCGCGCAACTCCGAAGTTGAATTCGAGTTCGTCAATGATATTTTCGGCGGCTCAATCCCTCGCAACTTCATTCCCGCCGTCGAGAAGGGAATCAAGGACGCAGCCGCTCGCGGCTATCTCGCGGGCTATCCCGTGGTGAACTTCCGCGCGATTCTCTATGACGGTTCTTACCACGACGTAGATTCGAACGACCTTTCATTTCAGATGGCGGGCCGCATCGCCTTCCGCAAAGCGATGGAAGCTGCCAAGCCGACGCTGCTTGAACCGATCATGACGGTCGAGATCACCATCCCCGACGAATTTGCCGGCACCATCATGGGCGACCTCAACAGCCGCCGCGGACGCATCCAGGGCATGGATAACAAGGCCGGCAACACCATCGTGAAAGCCGAGGTCCCCATGTCCGAGATGCTCACCTACGGCGCCGATCTCACTTCGATGACCCAGGGGCGCGGCAGCTTCTCGATGGAAATGCACCACTACGACACCGTCCCGCAGCAACTGCAGGACAAGATCATTGAGAAGGCTAAGGCGGAGCGGGGTGAGGTGAAAGAAGAAGAGGAGTAACAGTGGGGTACCCTCCCCCTATACCTCGGTATATTAGAATCATCAAGTTAGGCAATAATTCCCGCCAAAGTCTTCGGAAATAAAGACTTACAGTCAAAGTCTTCAAAAATAAGGACTAAATTTCGAAGTGTGCCTTTTCGTCCCGAATTGGGAGCGAGTGGCGCATACATTTTGTGGGAAACGTCCCTCTCTGCCGGATAGGTCACGGCTTGGCGCGGAGTTACTAAGTGGTAGATAACCGCGCTTCTCCACTGTGTTTTGCTTTTCTTTCTATTATAAGACGGGTTGTCAAGTGTTATTGGTGAAGGAGTATGAGGAGTATCCCGGAATGAGCGGCGGCATCGAGTGTTGGTATCCCAGGTGTCGACTGTCCGAAGGCCACTTCTCGAAAAGCGCGCGAGAAGTGGCGCACCCCCAGAGTGATTCAGTCGACGGTCAGAGACATCCTCATACTCCTCTCGTTGATGTGGCCCACCCGCCAGTTAGGTATTCCTTGAAGTTATCGGAAATGTGGCGCAGCAGTTCTGATGGGCTTGTCATTGCGCGCTGTTACTGGCGACCTGCAACTTTCCGGGGAGGGTTAATAATAGCGCGAGTGTGATAGCTCTGGAAAATGGAGCAATGCTTTGAGAGTTAACTCTGAAATTCCAGTGATTTCAGTGGGCAGCACAATCCTCTACGAATCGTCGGATTGCCGTTCTCCTGATGCATCGAAATCGATTCCATCCAATCTGCGCCCCTGAGTTCCCATGTGACTGTTGGACTCCACGCCTACAACACGGTAAGAGTTAGAAACCCCATCGGAACTTACTCTGCTAGGAATACGCTCGACATAAACCAGTGAGCGCGACGCCATAAAGCTTATTGCGGTCTTGATCCTGACGCGCCTGATATCCGTGTATTCCTCGATCTTGTCATATCCAATATTTGCAATGTTGGTTCGTCTGTCTCGTCGCGCGACCATCAGGAAGAAAAGCTTGAGCGCGTCGAGTTCCGCGACCCTCCGGAGCTGAAAGTCGGTGAACGCCGCAATGGTGCCGGAGGAGTACATATTCTTGCCGGGAAACTTGGCCCATCCCCCAGAAATGTCGTAATTCGCGAGTTTGTAAATACTGCGCGCGCCATTCGGTTCACGTTCAACGACCTGGATTCGCTCCAATACATCAAGACCCTTGGAAACTTTCGCCCGGCTCAACAAGGTAGCTTCACAGAAATCGTCGTATGTGACGCGTGCGACGCCTGTATCAAGATCGGTAGCATGGGCGATCACCGTCAAGTCCATTAGCGCGGCAATGTGATCCGCCCCTTCTCCGCCATTTCTCCAAGAGAGAGCTTTCAGGCCACCATCGTTAATCCACTTCGACGGAAGCAGAACCCAATCCCTAATTGCCATTTCGACGCCCCTTGGCGATTTTCGCAATAGTGGAAATCGCAAATGCCGAAAGTGCAAAACTGCCCAATACAACCAGGGCCACGAGCGCCGCAATCGGCATTTCGCCGAGCGTTTGAGAAAACTTGATAATTGTCGTCATGTTTCTTTCCTCCGAAAAAGTCGTAAAAAATCGCGGAATTTTCTGCGCAATTTTATTTTTTCAGAGCTCGATTGTTTTATCTAGAGACAGTATACAATATCGCGAGGACATAAATTGAGTTATAGGCCTATGAATAGCGACTTAGTTGTGATATTGAATAGTTCATCGCAGTAATCGTTTCAGTTCATGAAATCCATTTAGTGAACTGTGTGCGGTGCGGAACGGTTCGATACCACCAAGAATTTCCGCACTCAAACTTCAGATTTCCCTGCGTGATTGAGTGGATTACGATCTGCGTCACGCACGACAAGGACTACCTGATCAAAGGCGACCTGCGTCGAGGCAAACCCCCGGGGTTGAGGAACGTTCCGTCTCCTCCCGGTGTCCTCGGATTCCTTCGCCAGTTTCCAGCGCCGGACTAAGCGCGACGTAGAGGCTGGAAGTAGTGATCGTAGTTCGGCACTTTTTCTCCCAGCAGCTTCAGCAGCATCAGCCCTTCGGTCGAGAGCCGGAAGCTGTAATTGGTCAAGGGCAGTTCGCGAGCTTGAACGTCTATCTCGTGCGCCAGACCGAAGCCCTGCAATCGGCAGCAGACGCCATACCCAATCTCGCGGGTGTACAGATTGCTCTCGGTTGCTTGTCCCAGAGCCATAGCGATCTGCACCGTCAATTCCTGAGCACGCTGGATAAAAGTGTTGGGGTGATTCTTCATCACGTTGCCCGTGACTGAATTCATCTGAGACTTCCAATCCCCTTCTTTGTTCATTATCGTGTTGAGAACTTTGAGCACCGTAACATCGCGATCGTTAAGCTGCTCGATGGTTTGGATGAACGACGCAACATCCTGAATTTGCTCCTCGCTTCGTAGGGCATTCCCGATCAGCTTCATGTACCGTGCCCGTTTCTGGTCATTCCTTTCTCGCCAATCGTAAGCGAAGGCCAACTGTATCGCCCGTTGCACATCCGCGTGGTCGGCTTTCGTGGTATCGACGTGTTCGAATTCACTCTTAACCATTTCCCACATCTTCGTGACCCGCTCCTTTGTGGAGTCCTTATCGAACAGTGCGTCCGCCACTTTCAGCAGAATTTCCAGAGCCAATCCGCCATCGGGAAATGCCAGCTTCGCGCCCGTACTCCCGACGAGCCTGGCTATTTTGGTGGGCAACTGGGGTTCGCCCTCCTTCATGCAGTGCTGGTCAAATGCATCCAGCGGATTGTCAATCGCCATGCTTCCTCCATCGCGTGTAAATCATATCGCGGGCGGCCCATTCGCGCCCGACCCTCAGCTGTCCTGCCGAGCCTGCGATACATTGGACAACTGGTCGCAAACGATACCAAGGTATCGAGCAATACCTTGGTCCAATTGTTTTCCCTTTTCTCGTCAGGCTTAATAGGTAGCAGGTATAAATACGAAAGAACTAGAATCAGCGGATGACCACTGTTTATCGGAATAGGAGTCGTCAATGAACAGCGTACAAATCGAACAAAAAAGCTATGAGATGCCCCCGCGAGAGGGGATCAGCATCGCGCAATTTCTCACCGTCGCCGACATCGAGCGATCGGCTCGCTACTACGAAAAGGTCTTCGGCGCTCGCATTCTGAGCCTGGGTGACGGCAACGCGCCTGGGTACCTT
>Ga0182024_10007291_pt1 | contig 23876 bp, 12 predicted proteins | sample P32metaG_FD_120480 | JGI IMG/M metagenome (GOLD analysis project Ga0182024, IMG submission 120480) | Permafrost microbial communities from Stordalen Mire, Sweden - P3-2 metaG (Illumina Assembly) | ecosystem: Environmental > Terrestrial > Soil > Wetlands > Permafrost | place: Sweden: Stordalen... | reverse complement strand
TTTGGTCTACCCAAAAGTCACAAGTCATGTGTGGGCAATGGAACGTAGTTCACGGGCCCGCCGCGAGCAACTCCCAGTTCATGCCAACGATGTGTGGAACGACGAGCGCGGAGCGTGAGGACTACACTCCGCTCCGTTCTCGCCTATACTAACCGAAAACCTAAAACCGGAACTGGAGGACAACTCATGAATCGCGTTACCATTTACTTCTTCTCGCTGCTGGCCATCTCCCTGTCGCTCACCCTGATCGGCTCAGGCTGCGGCAAGAAAGACACGCCCCCCGCGGCCGATGGCAAACCAACCGATAACGCAAGCAAACCAAGCGACGGCAATAAAGCTGGGGATGGCAATGTCGTCGCCCCTGTCGATGGCAAGCCTGCGATCAAGCCCGGTACCGGCACCATTACCGGTATCGCCATCTTCGACGGCACTCCGTCGGGATGCATGCCTCCGGGCAAGCTCCCTGAGACCACTGGTTGCGAGGCGCCCAAGGATAAGAGCTATCAGAACTGCGAGCAAAAATGGATCGTGCTTGGCGACAACAAGGTGGTCGCCAACGTGGTGGTGGTGCTCAGGCCGCCCAGCGGTGAAACGTTCCAGGCAGGCAAGCGGACCGATGAGCTCGTGTTGGATCAGCCGTTTTGCGCCTTCGTTCCGCACGTGATTAGTATTAAGCCTGGGCAGAAGCTCGTCGTGAAGAACTCCGCCAAGATCGTTCACGATACCAAGGTGCACGGCGACGGCAAAAACCAGCAGGAGGCAGGGGGTGTTGTCCCAATCGATGGGAAACGAGAATTCACGATTTATCCTCAAACGAAACCACTTACCGTCAATTGCACGAATCATCCATGGATGAACGGTATCATCTGGGCGTTCAACCATCCGTACTCGGACGTCACCGGCGAGGCAGGAACCTTCAAGATTGAAAACGTGCCCACCGGCGTCAAGCTGAAGGTGGAAGCCTGGCACGAAGGCATGGAAGGCAGCGGGTTCTTTCACAGCGAAGAATTCACTCTTGAACCAAAGGAAGAGAAAAAGCTCAAACTCACCGTCAAGCCCAAATAACCAACCGGCGAGCGGGGACGTTAGCCCTGACGCCCCCCGCTCGCCCAAATTCACTTTGTCGAAATGAGGTTTTCCATGCCTCACATCCCTCACATGCCATTTCCGTTCGCCCGAAGCAGAACCGTCATCCCTGGGGTTCTGGCGCTCCTGACGATGATGGTCGTGAACGCCCAAGCGGTGATCCGGGCGCAGCCCGCCGACACTTTGCTCAATCCCGGCGATGGGACCATCACGGGCAAGGTGGTCTGCGACGGCAAGCCGCCGGAACCCATGGAGCTGCCAAGCATTGCCAAGACCGATCACTGTCAGGCGTCGCCGGAACAGCGGTTTCAGAATTGCGATCAGAAGTGGATCATCGGCAAGGACAAAGCGGTTGCCAATGTCCTCGTCGTTCTCAAGCCGCTCAACAAACAGAAGTTCGCTCCGACGGAGAAACGGAACGATCGGGTTGTCATCGACATACCGTTTTGCACTTTCGTGCCGCACGTCGTCACGGTCAAACCCGGCCAGAAGTTGGTGATAACAAATAGCTCCAAGGCCTACCATGATCCGAAGGTTCGCGATGAGCGCTCTTTCTGCGGAGCCGACCTCACCGAGATCATGGCTCCGAACACCGAAAGAACCTATCAGGTTCATCGTCAGAGCAAGCCGCTTACTGTCGCTTGCATCAATCACGGCTGGATGTCCGCGGTCATCTGGGCCTTCGACCATCCCTACTCCGCAGTCACCGACCAGGACGGCAACTTCAAGATCGACAACGTGCCCACCGGCGTCAAACTGAGCGTCGTCGCCTGGCACGAAGCCGTCGGTTACTTTCACAGCGAGGACATGACCTTGCAGGCGAAGGAAACCAAGACCTTCAACTTTTGGGTCAAGACCAGGGGACAAGCAACTCTCGCGCGGGACGGGGACAAGATCCGCGCCGTCTACAAGAACACCACAGATCGCGAGATCAAGGCGGACAGCTACTACATGAAGAATAGCATCCTGGCCCTTGAAGTTCGAGATGCGTCGGGCGAGAGAATATTGACGGTGCCGCCTTCCGTTCCCCCGGCCAAGGCTGAGTTCGTGGTGATTGCCGCTGGGAAGGAGTTGTCCATTTCGTACGATATCACAGCGAATTTTAGCCCTAGATTGTCGGCTGGCACCTACACCGTTCGACTTCGTCTCGCGGACGATTGGACTTCGAACGAACTTCCGTATGTCGTCGGCAAGAATCGCGAATGAATATGGCTCACGATACTTTTGTCCCTACCGGGACTAAGATCGCTTGAAGAGGTATCGGCCTGTCATTCAAGGTCAAGCCAGATTGGCAGTTTGATACCATCGCGCACGGGGGGGTATCATTCACGTTTCCGTGCGCGACGGTACCCTAGCTTGCACAAACCATTGGGGTTGCACCGCTTACAGAAAGGGACCGTCGCGCACGATCAAAATCATTTTGTGCGCGACGGTCCCTCCCATACCCCTTCAACGTCGTTGGCCGCGAAGCGGCCCTCCAGGCTTCATGGCCCCTTCACCGCCCGAATGATAATCTCACGCGCACGCACCGTCTCGGGGCTGTAGGGCGATAGGTCGGTCAGGTTCTTGTAAAACTTGCGGGCGTTGTCGAGTTGTCCATGAAGGGCGGCCGCCTGAACCTGGGCCAGCATGAACTGACGGCGTGTCGTCTCGCCCTGGTTCTTGAGCGACAGCATTTGACCGGCCAGGACGACCGCACGCTGAAATTCCTTGCGGGCCAGATGGGCCTCGACGCGGGCGACCATCACCTCGGCATCGAGCCTGAGCAGCGGGTGATCGTGCAAAAGAGCATCGATCTGGTCGATGGCGTTGTCCGGATCGTCGCCGGCGCCCCCGGCCAGGCGGCGGATGCTTCGCAACTGCGCGGCCAGGCGAAGACGCTGCGCTTCGTCGAGCGGCCAGGACTTGGCACGAATGCCTTCCAGTAACTTGCGGGCCTCGTCGATTTTGCCCAGGTGCAGGAGAATGTCGGCACGAGCCCGTTCCCAGCGAGCGGGGAGCTCGACGTCGAGGGACGGGCCTGACACCGCGAATACGGGGCCACGATCCTTGGGGAAAAACTCGATAGGGGCCGGCGACTCGAGCAAAAGCACCAACTGGTTCGCCCCCGTTCGCAACATCTTGGCAGGCGCAACCACGCGACCTGCACGCCAGCGCCAGGGCTCGCCCAGCGGCTCGCCGTTGAGCCAGATCATGCCGGGACTCGCCATGGACCCACCTGGCCCCTCGCTCATTATCTGGCCCAGTTCCAGGACCAGCGGCCTTTGCGGGCGGTCAGCAGGCAGGGTTATTTCTTTCGTGAGCCAGCAGCTGGTCCAGGTCTTGTCGCCCAGGCGAATGGGCAGCTTGCCGCTGAATTTCGGATCGTCCTTGGCGTGCTGTTGCCAGGCGACTTTTTCGAGCAGCTTGGCCAGCGGCGTACGCACGACATGGGGCGGAAGATCCAGCAAGGGGGCGAACTTCCAGCCATCCGTCAGGTCCACTTCCGTGCGTTCGCCGTCGATCTGAACGAGGAGATCCAACGCATCCGGGGCCTTGCCGTCGATGTACGTCAAGAGATCGGCGAGGGCCAGGGCAGCGAGCTTCTTCTGCTGCGACGCGGGCGGCGACTGGGCGACGGCGGCCCGCAGGACCTTCTCGGCCACCGCGTAGCGCCGTTCCTCAGGCTCGGCCAGCGCAATGCCGAGATGATACAGGCGATCATCCGCGGTCCCAGCGATCACCTCATCGACGCGTTTGGCCCAGGCAGGGCCGAGCGCCTCGCGCAAGTCGTTTCGGCGAAATTGACAGGCCCAGGCATGGACGTTCAGCAGTTCCTCGATCGGCGTGACGGACGTATATTCCGCTGCCCGACTTTTTAGGGCATCCACCAAAAGATGAAACGAATGGCTTTCCGGCCAATCCCAGCGCGGCTGAACATGAACCTTATCCGTGCGGCTGGCCAGCACCTTCCCCGACTTTTGTTCCACGGCCTCGACCGTCACCTCGCGCATGCCGGTGCGGCAGAAGACGTGCCGAACGGAGGCGCCTTCCGCCTGATGGCCATCGTCAAAGCGCCAGCGAAAAACGACGCCGTCCGTCGGCACGGAGAGCTGACTCGCGAATTGCCAGGCGACCATATCCTCAGCCGGCCATTGTCCCAGACACTGCTGAGCGGCAACCTGATTGGACCACACGATATTCACCAAGGGCGTGCCGGCTTCGCGGCTTTGCAGAGCCTCTTTCGGCGACGCAACCGCATAGGCGATTGGCTCCAGCAACGAAATATCGTGGCCCAGCAGATGCGGGGCTTTACGTGAATTCGTGCTCCAGCCGAGCGAGACGTGGAACTGACCATACGCGCCGTACTGGTACACCTCAATGCGATGCGGCCCGGCCGATAGCTTGACGGCGGCGATCTTGTGCGGATTATTCGGGCCGGCGAGCAAGGCCATCGCTTCGGCCGGCCCCAGGTCGATCACCGTCTGTCCATCCACGACCAGGAACCCCGCCGGACGAGCTTGCAAGTGGAAACGATATTCATCATCGGCGGGCAGCCGAACATGCCCCACGTAGCGGGACATCGTCAGCGGGGCGCCCCGCGGGGCCATCTTGCTGATGCTTAGGTCGGCGTGCATTGGTTGACACGGCAAAAAGCTGCGCCACACTTCTCCTTGAGTCATCTTGCCGGCGACGAACTCGGATTGCTTCCACAGTTCCTGAAAGCCGGGCAGGCTTTTGACCTTGGCGTCATATCGATCGAGATAGCGCGTTTCGAGAACCAGGCCTGCCTCGGGAATCCAGTTGGGTCGGACGAGGTTGTGTTTACGATCCACCGGGTAGACAAAGAACGGTCCATCATCCGCCGAGGAATCGAAAAGGGTGACCCATGGCTCGCCGGGTTGGGCCCAGAGCGTGACCGCCCCGACCTGCTTGCCGGCTTCGGTGTAGACCACAGGCACGAGCTTCGTCGAATCCTGGCCGGGCACGTGCAGCACGGCCCGAGCCACCTTGGGCCCCGCCGTCAGGAAGCCCGCCTCGCGCAGGAAGGCACCATCGGCGTGGATCTTCAAGGCACGGCTACCGGGCGGAATCGGCAAGCGAAAATGGCCGCCATCGGCCGGCGGGCCCAGTTTCAACTCGACGCCGTCGGCGAGAATTTGCACCTTGCCCTGAGCCTTGAAGGTCAACCATTTGAATTCCGGCTTCACGGCAAAGACCGCTTCGCCTTGCACCTGGGCCGGTTTGTCCTTGGCGACGGGCGGAGTTAGTTTCGCTTCTTTCGTGACCGGATCGAATACCAGGCCATCGCCCGCCTGTCGCGGCAGGTCGGCCAGAAACACGTCCGCCGGGCCGCGCCAGTTCGGATCGATGGCGAAGGCAAAGCGCATCTCGGCTTGCGGCGCGTGCCAACGAGGCGGCTGGGCCGCGAGGATGACATGGTGACAGGATGACAAGCTGACAAGGAGGCAAAGCGAAAGTCGTATCATAGTTATTCACCAAGCCCGCATGCGAGGTACTCCGAGCATGCGGGGTTAGTATCACCCCGCATGCTCGGAGTACCTCGCATGCGGGCTTGAAGTTAATTGTCACCTTGCACCGGCCCAGTTCTCGACCACCCGATAAACCAGCAGCCCCTTTTTGGCGAAGTATTCCACGCCAGCCGGTTCGACAAACAGCTTGCCGTGCTCGCCCATCCAGATGGCATCGTAGCGTCTGCCGGGTTTGCCGTCGATGACCAGGGCGCATTCGTCGCGGCCCCGGTCCGTGAGCTTGGCCACGTACGCCAGGTGGGCACCATCCGCGCTGAAGGTGAGCTGGCTCAGGACGCCGTCGCATGCCGGGCCGCTCTCCTTGCCGTCGAGCAGGACTTGCCAGCGGCCCTTTTCCAATACGGCAATGGCGACACGCTTGCCATCCTTGCTGAAGACCGGCGCGTCCGGCGAAACATCGGCGAACGGGCCGAGAACGTCGCCGTCGATCACAACATGGTGCTCCAGGTTTTTCCTGGCCCGATAGCCGAGGCGAACGCTATTGGCGCTGAAACGCGGGGAGTGCACCTCATCGAACTCGGGGCCTACCTTGCCATCGAGCACGAGCCAACGTTTGCCCGCCTTGCCCGCGACGTAGGCGAGACGTTTGCTATCGGGGCTGAACGTCAGACTGTCGGCGTCCACCACGCCAAACCGTGGGCCTTCCTCGGCGCCGGCCATGACGAAAGAGGCATTGTCGGATCGGGCCGCGTAGGCGATGCGTTGACCGTCGGGACTGAACACGGTGCGCGGGTAGCGAATGCCGGCAAATCCCGGGCCCGTCACGCCATCGACGACCATGTGCACCAGTTTGCCCTTGCGAGCGGCATAGGCGACTTTGCCCTGGACGGAGTGCATGAGCGGGCTGATCTCATCGAAAGACGGTCCTTCCTTGTCCCCCAAGATCTTGTCCGTCACGACGGCGAACCATTGGTCGCCTTTGCGGGCCACGTAATCCAACCCGAGCGGACTATTGGGCGAGATGGTGATGCTGCCGCGCGCGATCGCATCGAAGGTGGCGCTCACCGGCATTTCCCGGCCATTCCACACGGCCAGGTATTCCTTGGTCCCCACGCGCACAATGTACGCGAAAGCACCGGGTCCATGACCGGGAACGGGCAGCGGCGTGCCTCGGCCGATGCTGTCACAGGGCGGACTCGAGCTCAGTCGGTCTTTGCCCTTACCCGGCAGCACCGTCCCGGAAACCAGCACCATCCGGCCTTTTACCCTGGCCCGGTAGGCGAACGATTCACCATCAGGGCTGAAGCAGAAGTCCCAGACGCCCCAGAGGCGATTACCTTCCTCGTCCACGATCACTTCATAGGGCCCGAACTTCTCTCCTTGAACGATCTGCATGCACTGGCCCTCGACCCGGGCCTTGTAAGCGAGGTATTTGCCGTGTGGACTGAAGACCAGTTCCGCGAGAGGCCAACCGTCGCGCACCAGGGGATAGCCCTCGCTTTCGACGCCGTCGTGAATGATGTAGCACCGGGTCCCGAGCCGGGCGGCAAAAGCCACACCGCGGCCATTGGCGCTGAAGATCGGCGTCCCCTCGGCAATGCTGTCGTAGGTCTTGCCCATCGGCTTACCATCGACAATCACGCGTCGGCCCTTGGTGCGCGGATCGAAGGTGACCACGGCGAAACGCTTGCCGTCAGGACTGAGCGTCAGCGTATCAGGGATCGCCTGGCTGACGTCGCCCAGCAAGCGAACCTCAGTCGCGGGGGCGTTGGACACATCGAGTACAAGGAGAAAGCACAAAGATAACCAGGGGAGCCTCTTGCACAAGCGCCAGCGGTTGGATTGAATAGCCATCGAGATCGGTGTTCCATGCGTGTTTCAGGCGAGCCGCAAAGAGCAAGACATTGGCTTGTGCCTCGCCGCGGAGACGAATCCATGAGCATGCTTCCAAAACTGATCGGGCTCTACCGCGAGGCGGGCCTGGAACCGCTGACGGGGTACAATTCGCACCACTTCGGCAACTATGGCGATGCGCCCTTTACCAAGTTCCTGCGCGGCCCGCACCTGGTGGCCATCGCCGGCCTGGCGCTGCAGGAAGTGATGCTTCTGGAGCACTTCGCCAATTATATGTCGCCACGAAACATCCTCATCATCGGCAACGCGTACGGCTGGAGCACGATTGCCCTGGCCCTGATTTTTCCCAAGGCCGCCGTGCTCGCCATCGATCCGGGCGCGGAGGGAAATGACGTGACCAATGAGATCGCCCGCAAGGCCGGGTTGTCGGCGGTCGCGGCGTTGGGTTATTCGCCGCGGGACGTTGGAACGTTGTGCGCCCAGCATTTGAGCGGACCGGCCGACCTGGTGCTGATCGACGCGGTTCACGATAACCCGTCGGTGTGGAACGACTTTGCCGCGTGCTGGGCCCAGAGCCAGGCCAGCACGATTGTGCTGCTCCACGACGTGATCCAATGGAATTTGGTCGATGCCGTTCGGCGGATCCGCGCCGAGCATGCTTTGGAGGGGCGCATCCTGACACGCACGGCCTCGGGCATGGCGGTGCTGTGGAAGACGGCACCGCAGGAGTTCCAGGACTACGTGGGCGTCTTCACCGAAGATCCGAACATATTTCGAGGCTATCGCCGCCTGGTTCTCGATTCGTTCGTGGACAAGTTGTCTCAGCCGGTGAACAAGCTTTGAAATAAATCAGCGTGCGCAATGCCACCGTAGCCGCATTCGCAAGAATGCGGGTGAAGCGAGCGATGCCCGCATTCTTGCGAATGCGGCTACGGGAGAGTGCTGCGGAATTGTGCAAACTGATTTAGCTCTCTTGCACATGCGCTCAGAAATGGATTGAATAGCCAGGGGATTCGTGAACCGTTTCAGTCCGAACGGAGGCGACCGTGAAAGATGTGAAATCGCTGCTGCTCACGCTGGCCGGCATCCTGAGCGCAGGCGGCTTATCGGCCCAGGAAGGTCGCGGCAAGCCGGACGATTGGTTTGTCACCAAGACGCCGCCCAAGTCGCAGGCGCCGCCGCAGCAGATCAGCTCGTCGGAGCTCATTCCGATTCTGCCGGGGCCGCCCGCGGTGCCCGAGAGCGCCTCGGAACGCAAACGGCCGCCGTCGCCCGATTATCTCATGGGCAAGGTCGTGTGGGGACAGTCCTCCTCCATCGGCAATGTGACGCTGCACGACTGGAACCTGGCTGCCAACGACCTCGAACACATCATGCAGCAGGCTCGTTCGCGAGGCTTTGCCTACTTCCCGGCCCAGACCAAGCTGAACGAGTTCGACTTCGATCCGAAGCGTCTCCCTGCCCTGATGATCAGCGGCGTCAGGCCCCTCAAGGTATCGCCGGCCCAGGCGAAGAAGCTGCGCGAATATGTTCTCAACGGCGGCATGATCGTCTGTGATTCGGTGTACGGTTCTCCGTTCTTCTACGAGTCGGCCCTGGAGCTGTTCAACCAGATGTTTCCCGAGTCTCGCTTTCGCGTTCTGCCGGCCGATCATCCGCTCTATCACATGGTCGTCGATGTGGACAAGGCGCAATACGCCTGCGGCACTCCGCCAAAAGCGGATGGGAGAAAGGGAGAAGGGGAGAAAGGGAGCGGCGGCGACTCCCCGTATCTTGAAGGGATTTATGTCGGCAGCCGGGTGGGCGTGCTGCTGTCGCGCTACGGGCTGGGATGCGGCTGGGAAGGGAAGATGGACATTTTCCCGCTCTTGCAGGAGCGTGGCCTGAAGCCGAGCGCCTACAGCGTGCAGACCGCTCGGCAAATCGGCGACAACCTGGCCGCGTACATCATCGGTTACGCCCAGGCCGGCGAGATCGAGGGTCAGCCGGAACTGTTCGGTCTGCCGGACCAGAAGGACCCGACCGCGGAGTTTGTCTTCGCCCAGATCAAGCACGATGGCGCCTGGAACGCTCACCCCGGAGCGGCCCGCACCCTGCTCAGCAATCTCAAACGATTTTCGACGATTCCGGTCAACCTCAAACGCGTCGGCGTGGACCCGGCCAAGGACGACCTGGCTCCCTATCCATTCCTCTACTTGACCGGCCTGGATGATTTCGTGCTCGCTCCCCAGGCTGTGCCGCGTTTGCGCAACTATGTCGAAAACGGCGGCACCTTGCTCATCAACAATTCTCTCGGTTTGGCGGCGTTTCATCAGGCCGTGCCGCGCGAAATGGCCCGGCTCTTCGCCGACAAGCCGCTCAAGCAATTGCCGGCTGCGCATCCGCTTTTCTCCAGCCTGTTCGACATCAAACGGGTCGATTATGCGCCGACGTTGCGCAAGCACATGGGCAAGGAACTGGGCGATCAGCCCTTGCTCTTCGGGCTGATGGTCGGCGAACAGAAGCGGCTTGGGGTCATCTACAGTCCGTACGACCTGGAGGCCGGCTGGAACGAAGTGTACTATCCGCTGCTGCGCGGGTATGAACCGTTGTCGGCCCAGCAACTGGGCATGAATATCATTGTGTATGCGATGACGCATTGAGTCAGGTGTATTCGTTTAGCGTTCGCCGGAAAAAGCCGGCGACGCCGGCTTTTTCCGGCGAACGCTAAACGAATGCAATCCCAAGGGAACATCCGTGGCGCAAAACATCTTCTTTCGCTGTCCGAAATGCAGTAAATTGATGTCCGGAACGGCGGCGATGAAGGATCGCTGGGTGGCCTGCACTTGCACGCACAAGTTTCAGGTAACCGACAAGGACCTGGTGGACGCGCCCGGCCCAACAGCGGCCCCGGCGACGTCACGCCCAGCCCAGACGGGACCGCTCGATCATATTCCTGAGGATGCCCGTGAGGCGGTAGCCGCGCTCGCCGCCGCCCATCAGCAGATCCTGGCCGAGATCGGCAAGATCATCGTCGGCCAGCGCAAGGTTCTCGAACAAATCCTGACCGCGTTCTTCGCCCAGGGACACTGCGTGCTCATGGGCGTGCCGGGATTGGCCAAGACATTGATGGTCAATTGCCTGGCCGATACCCTTTCGCTCGCCTTCAAACGCGTGCAATTCACCCCCGACCTGATGCCGACGGACATCACCGGCACGACCATCCTCGACCAGGACGACCACGGCAAACGCAAGTTCGCCTTCACCGCGGGGCCTGTTTTCACCAACATCCTTTTGGCCGACGAAATCAACCGCACCCCTCCCAAGACCCAGGCCGCCTTGCTGGAAGCGATGCAGGAACGCCGCGTGACCGTGGCCGGGGAAACGCATCGGCTCCCCCTGCCCTTCCTGGTGCTGGCGACGCAAAATCCGCTGGAGCAGGAAGGCACCTATCCCTTGCCGGAAGCCCAGCTCGATCGCTTTTTGTTCCTGGTCAAGGTGGATTATCCCAGCGAACAGGAGGAAGAGAAGATTTTGCAATCCACGACATTGGAACGTTTGCCGGAGCTGCATTCGGTGATGACGGCCCCCGCCATTCTCGCCGGCCAGGAGCTGGTGCGGCGCGTCCCTGTCAGTCCCTTTGTGACCAACTATGCCGCGCGCTTGGTGCGTTCCACCAGGCCCGGCGACCCGGCCGCCCCCGACTTCGTGCGCAAATGGGTGCGCTGGGGTTGTGGGCCACGAGCGGGGCAGGCGTTGCTCCTGGCGGCCAAGGCTCACGTCGTCTTGGCGGGGAAGTTCAACGTATCTTGTGCCGACATTCGCACCTTCGCCCATCCTATTTTGCGCCACCGGCTGGGGTTGAACTTCGCCGCGGTCAGCGAGGGCTACGACACCGACAAGATCATCGATATGGTGCTGTCGGCGGTGCCGGAGGAAAGGCGCTGATCGGCGTCCGTGGGTCAGGATTCCGATCCTGACCGCGTCCATCACACGTCAGGATCGGAATCCTGACCCACGAACAAACTATGTCCGAAGGCGTCTACAAATTCCTGCCCGCTCAACTGGCCGATCGCTTGCGCGGCCTGGGGCTCGGCGTGCGCAAGCAGATGGACGGCGGCATGCAAGGACTGCATCGCTCGCCGGCGTTCGGCTCCTCCGTCGAATTCGCCGAGTATCGAGCCTACGTGCCGGGCGATCCGATTCGCCGCATCGACTGGGCCGTCTACGCCCGCACCGATCGCCATGTCATTCGGCAGTTTCACGATGAGGTCAACGTCCGCGCCTATGTTCTGCTCGACATCTCCGAAAGCATGGCCTATCCCGAATTGGCCAAAACGGATGGCCCGATCGGCAGCTGGGGCGCCATGAGCAAGATGGATTACGCTTCCTTTCTGGCGGCCGGCATCATGTACCTGACCGTGCAGCAGCGCGATTCGACGGCCCTCTTCACGTTTGACGACGAGGTACGGCAGGTTTTCGATCCCGTTTCCTCGTTCGTCGGCCTCAAACCGATGCTGCTGGCTCTGGAAGACATTACCCCGAAACGGGCCGGCAATATCGAAAAGGTGCTGCACTCCGCGGCGGAGAAGATCGCGGGCCGCAGCCTGATCGTGCTCATCTCCGACCTCTTGCAGGACCCGCGCGAAGTGCTGCGCGGCATCGGCCATCTCACCCATGACGGCAAGGAGGTCTCCGTCTTTCACGTGCTCGATCCGAGCGAGCTGAAGCTGCCGATGGATGGGCTGTGCGAGATCGAATCGCTGGAGACTCGCGAGAAGATGCTGGTGGACGTCACCCAGATCCGCGATCGCTATCTCGAAAAACTCCGGGTCTATCTGGACGAGGTGCGCACCGGCTGCACTAACGCGGGGGCCGACTATTTCCTGGTCGATACGCTCACCGATGTGCGCGACGCCCTCTTTCGGAGGTGCATGCCGTCATGAGCGCAGCCGCGTCGCTGTTCATCTATCTGCTGCCGCTCGCCGCTCTGCCGGTAGTGTTTCATTTGCTGCTGCGGCGGCGACGCAAGAAGAAGGTCTTTTCGACGCTGATGTTCTTTCATCGCGTCGATCCCCGGCTCAGCTCGCGCCGCAAGCTGCGCGAATTGCTGCTGCTGGCCTGCAGGGTGCTATTGCTGGTGTTCCTATTGCTCACGCTCGCCCGGCTGACATTGCACGCGACCGGCGGCCTGCTCGGCTTGCAAGGGCAGCAGGCGGTGGTGGTGATCCTCGACAACTCCGCCTCGATGACGGCTCCGGCGGCAGGCGGCAGCCAGAGCAAGCTGCACCTGGCCATCGAAAGCGCTCAGGCCTTGCTCGACCATCTCGACAAGTCGGCCGAGGCGGGCGTTGTTCTCCTTGTTCCCGACTTCGTGGCCGACCTGGAGAACTCCGGCATGACGACGGACCGCGCGGCCCTTGCCAAATCTCTCGATCGCGTCCAGCCGACCGAAGCCAGCGGCAACCCCGCGCGGGCGCTGACCCGGGCCCTGAGCCTGCTGCAATCGGCGGAATCCGCGGGATCGGGCACCATCCACGTTTTCACCGATCTGCAGGAAACCGAATGGTCCCAGCCGGCCCCGACCGCCTGGGGCGATGGCGCGGCGGGCGGCGCTCACATCGTCTTTCACCGCATTTCAGGAACGCCCGTCGAGGGGGCCAATGTCGCCATAGTACAGGCGGAACTGATCGGCCGGCGCATCTTGCCGCGCCAGCCCGCCAACATCCAGGTGCTGCTGCGCAACGAAGGCACCGTCCCGGCCAAGGTGCTGCTCAACAGCGAAGACGATCAGCACAAGACCCACAGCGAAATGGTGCCCCTGGAGCCGGCGCAGGAACGCCTGGTGCAACTGCTGGTGCTGCCGGAATCGCCGGGCTACCACTGGGTCAAGATCTGGATCGAAGGCGACAGTTTCGCCGGAGACAATCGCGCGGTCGTCGGCTACCTGTGCGAAAATAAGGCGTCCGTGGTGCTGGCCGGAAAGCAGGCGGATTATGGCGTGCTGCCGTTCGCCCTGTCCCCGTATGCGGATGGCCGGTTCACATCGCTGCAGCTCCTCTATGTTCCGGTGGATGAACTCCGTGCCCAGGTCGAACGCGAAAAACCGGTCCTGGCCGTGCTCACCTGGGACGATCTGGGCAAGCTCGGCCAGGCGGATTGGCTCGGTGATTTCATCAAGCAGGGGGGCAATCTCGGCGTGCTGCCGCCGCCGGAGGGAGCCGGCGAGAAGGGCGACGTACCTGCCTGGCTCGGAGCCGCGATCGGCGTGATGGAATTTTCGCCGAAGGATATGCGTCTGGACGTCATCGACAAGACGTCGTCGTTTTGGTCCAGTTTTCGTGACACCGAAGGCCGATTGCGTCTTGGCCAGGTTTTCGCCCGGCACTATCAGCCGCTGCAATTGAGCAAGGACGCGGGCTTCTCGTCGCTGCTGGGGCCGGGGCCAGACAAGGTTGTCCTGGCGACCAGGAAGCTGGGCAAGGGCCAGGTGATCGTGAGCGGCCTGGCCTTCGATCCGCAATGGACCACGCTGCCGAGGCTGAAGTCGATGGTCGTCTTCGCCCAGGCGATGGCGCTGGGGGGACGGACGCGCGAGCCATCCGGGCTGTACGTCGCCGCCGGGAGTCCGCCGCCGGCTCTGCTCGCATCAGGGGGCGACGGCGTGCACATTGTTTCCCTGGTCGGCGATCCGTTCGATTGGACCGGCGTGCGTGGCCAGGTGCCCGTTTTCCCTCGCAGCGGGGCCTACTCGATTCAGGTTGGGCAGGAATCGTTCTGTTTGTCGGTTCGCAGCGCCGACCAGGAAGGGAGCCGACGTTTCATCGAGACCGACGTCGTCCCGGCCGCCGCGGGGATGCCGTACACGGTTCGCACGCTGGAGGAAACGGATCTGACGGAAGCTTTGAATGCGTCGCGGGCGGGATTGCCGCTCTATTTACCGCTGTTGATTTTGGCCATGCTTGCTTTGGTGGCGGAGAGTTTGCTTGGGGCGCCGCCGGGAAATGCGAAAGAGTCGAATCAACGGTCGTGAAAAAATAGTTTGGCCAATTACTTGGGTGGCACGCCCTGAGGTACTCCGAAGGGCGTGAATACCTTGCAACTGAGATTTATTCCTGAGCGTGAAAACGCTCCAGGCAATACTTCGCCTCCCGCGTCAACCGCGACGAAACCGCCCCATCCGCCAGCGATTGAAGCACTGCGCGAGCCTGAGGCGTGCCGATGCGTACCAGCACGGTCAGCGCCCGCAGGTGCCGCAGCTGTTCGGTCGATGGCCCGCTTTCGAGGCGGGTCAGCAGGCGCTCGGCTCGGCCCAAAGCCTCGTGTGAAAGAGAGCCCTTGTATATGTGCTCGCGCAAGGGGGGCCCCGGTTGTTCCTCAAGCATTTCCAGCTCGCGCTCCGCCGCCTGGCGAACGGAATAAAGGTTGTCATCCAGCTCCTTCAGCAACTTCTGGAGCCGTTCCTGGAGCGGCACGGCGGCGGGCTTGAGACGCTGGGCGAGAAACGGCACGGATTGAGCCGGGTCCACGGCCAGGAAATGGATCGCCTCGTAGGCATGGGCAGGATCGCCGGCCAGGTCGTGCCAGAGATCTTCCAGCGGTCGAGGAGTTGCCGCCGCGGGCCAAAGTTGCTGAAGCATGGCAGGCGCCCTGGCATCGAGCACAACGATCGCGCGATCGCTCGCAGCCACAAGGCAACTTCCATCCGTGGAGTAGACCACGGCCGTCAAGTAGCCGCCGGCCTCCAGCCCCGTGGGACGCAGCCGCTCTTGCCCGGCGGCCAGGTCCCAGAAGGCCAGGGACGCGGAATCCGGACTGGTCAGGAGCCCGTCGCCATGGAACGAGAAGCCGAAAGCGGCATTGGACGACAACGGCCTGGAGCGAATTTCCTGGCCGGTTTCGACTTCCCAGATGCGCAATCGGCCCGATTCGCGAAACGCATAGTAGCGGTGGTCGCGGGACACGTTCGCCGCCTGGGCCATGACCAGCTTGCCGTCGGGCGAGAACGCGATCTGATTGAAGCGCTCTTCCGAACCCATGATGGTGCGGGCGACCTTGCCGGTGTTCACGTCCCAGATGCGAATCATGCCGACGTTCACGGCGAGTTCTTCGCTCACCTGGATCTGGGTCATTTCCGCCGTGCCGAGCCAGCGGCCATTGGGCGACAGGCCAAAACCGTTGGTCCCCCGATTCGACGCGGCTTCCGCCGAGCCCTGGATGAGCGAGGTTTTCTTGCCTGTTTCGACGTCCCATTTCCAGACGCCGGCCATGCGATTGACCGCGATCAGCGACTTGCAATCGGCGGAAAACATCAAGCCGGCGATCCACTCGAACTGCGTTTCGTTACTGAGTATGGCGGCCCACGCGGCGGCGGCGTCCGGCTTGGATTTGTCCAGCTTGGTGGGGTTCGCGAATCGGCGATTTTCCTTGCCCGTGACCGCGTCCCAAATGATCACCGTGTTGCTCTGATCCGCGGATGCGAACCAGCGGCTGTTCGGCGCATAAGCGACGTGCGTGATCGCTTCCTTGTGCCCCGTCAGGCAGCGGATCTCCTTGCTCGTCTTCACATCCCAGACGCGGACGGTCGCATCGCCGCTGCCGGAGATCAGCGTGCGCTTGTCCGGGGCGAGGGCGAGAGCGGTCACCGGCTCCCGATGGCCTTCCGAGGGCCGCACTTCCTGGCGCGTCGTCAGATCCCAGGTGCGGACCGCGCTGCCCTTGGTCGTGACCAGCATTTTGGCGTCGTGCGTGAAGCCGACGAAGTAAGCTCCCAGCTCGTCGATGGACCCAAGCTCCTTGCCCGTGGCGACGTCCCACCAGCGGATCATATCATCCTGGCTGGCGGTGGCGATGGTCTTGCCGTCGCGCGAAAAGATGCAGGTGCAGTGGCCACGCTTGACCTGGGGACGCGGCAAGAACTTGTCGGAAAACATGTCCCACAGGAACAGATTGTCGCCGGAGTGATAGGCGATCGTTCGGCCGTCGGGCGAAAACTGGGTCCAGACGGCCGGGATGCGCGTGTTGCGAACGAGCTTGCCGGTCGTCAGGTCCCACATCATGATGGTGTGGTCCTGGCTGCCGTTGGCGGGCAACGCGCCGTCGATGTACACCTTACCGTAGCCGGGAACGGTGACGGTGGGATTGGTTCCGCTGGACAGCAAGTATTTGCCGTCGGGCGAGAACGCCAATTGTGCACCCCTGGTCTTGTGGCCCAGCAGGGTTTGCTTGATTCGGCCCGAGGGAACTTCCCAGATGCGGATGGTGGCGTCCTTGGGCGTCGGCGTCTCTTCTCCGCCATAGCTAAACCTTGATGAGAGCCCGCCGACGTAACCATAAGGACTGGCGCCGATGCCAACGCCTGAGGTGGCGATGAGCTTGCTGTCGGGCGAAAACACCAGCGAGCCCGTCGCTCCGGGATGGCCGATGAACTGATTGACCTTGTCCCCGGAAACGGCGTCCCAGAAGGTGATCGCGTTTTTCGACCATCCCCAGCCCACGAGGAGCTTGCCGTCGGGCGACAGGTCCAGGCGGTCGGTTTGCATGCCGTCGTGACGGTAAATGTCATAGGGGGAATAGATGCCGCCCTTGCTGCTGAACATGATCTCTTCTTCGATGGCCATGCGGTAGTAGTAAGAGGACATGCCTCGGCCGAAAGGACGGCTCGGATTCCCGGATCGATTGCCCATGTTGCCATGACGGCGCAGTTCCTTGCCGCTGGCCACGTCCAGGAGCCGAAACGCCTCGCCGCCGTCGCGGGAGATCAAGGTGCGGCCGTCATTGGCCAGCCAAACGTTGGCGCCGGAGCCCGAGGCGCCCATGCGGGCCAGCACGCCCTTGGCCTCCCTGGCCAGGTTCTTGAGCGGCGCCGATTTTGGTGCGGCCGGGGGCGGCAGCTTGGACAGGTCCCACACGAGCGCGGCGCCGTCGCTGCCGGCGGTGATGGCGCGCCGGCTGTCGGGCGTGAAACTGGCGAACATGACTTCATCCGCGTGAGCGTCGATGCGGTGGAGTTGCTTGCCGGTGACGCTGTCCCAGATCGAGCAGGCGCCGCTGTCGTCCCGGGCTGCCAGAAGCTTGCCGTCGGGCGAAAACACAAGGAAGCTGCTCAAATCCACGGGAGCGGCGAACCGGCGAATGCGAGCCAGCGAATCGCTGTCCGAGAATGAAACGAAACCATCGCCGCCGACCGTGGCCAGGAGTTTGCCATCGGGTGAAAACGCCAGGGCGCTCACGATTTGTCCCTGAACCGGCTCAATGCGACCCGTCTCCTTGCCGTTGGCGACGCTCCAGATGCGGGCCGTGCCATCGCTGCCCACGGTCGCCAGGGTTTTGCCGTCCGGACGAAGCGCGGCCAGGTACATGCCTATTCCGGGCGTCGTGATGCGCCGCAATTCCTTGCCAGTGTCCGCCGCGAAGATCTTCACGCTGTCCTCGCCGATCATCGCGGCAAAGATCTTCTCGTCGTTCGAGAAGCCGATGAGACGGTCGGCGTTACGTTTGGCGCGCCAGAGCAATTGCCCGTCGGCAGTGTCCCAAAGGCATGTTTCAAGATCGTTCGCGCTCAGGCTGAGCATTTTCGTTCCGCGGGGCGACCAGATGACGTCGAACATCATCTGATTGACGGCGCCCATCCGGCCACGCAGGCGTCCCGATTCCACGTCCCACAGGCCAACGCGTCCGTCCGTTTCATAGCCGGCCAGGGTCTTGCCGTCGGCGGAAAGCCTGTGAACCAGGGAACCCCCGCCCACGGCGTAGCGCGGCAACTCGAGGCGTGGCTGTCCCGTCATGGCATTCCACAAGCGCACCCGGCCATCCGCGAACGTCACGGCCAGGAGCCCGCCGTCCGCGCTGAATGCGGCCGACGTAATGTAGCTCTGTTGCCCCATGGATATCTTGCGGCACCCGCCCAGGACCAGATCCATCAGGTGCACCTCGCTCGATCCATTCAGGATGACGGCCAGCGTTTTGGCGTCGGCGGAGAGCACGCTCAAGCGGAAGCGGCGCAGCGCCTCGCCGTGCCCCTCCTCGCCGTAACCGTGGGGAAACTCGCCGGGGTAGCTCGAGGCCGTCGGCGGCGGCGTGGTTTCCATGAACTGGCGGATCGATTCGTGCCCGGCGATCTCGCGCACCACCTTGCCGGTTGCCATGGCCACGATCGTGAAGGACTCGGTATTCCGCACCACGAGCAGTTTGCCGTCCTGCGAGCAGCCGACGAATTGCCGGCTCGGCCCGGCCAGCTGCCGAAGTTCCGCACCCGTCGTCAGGTCGTGCAGGAACAGCCCCTTTTCCGAGTGGAGAATGACCGTCTTGCCGCCCTCGCCAAAGGCCAGGGCCCGATCGACGCCGGACTTCGGCTGATGGCGCCAGGGCTTGCCGGTGGCGGGCTCCCAGATGGTGCCATTGCAAATGACCAGCCGCAGATCGGGCGACGCACTAAACGGCATAGCCGCCTTGATTTCCGGAGAGAACCGACCCAGCTCCTTGCCCGAGGCCAGGTCCCAGCACACGATTTGCATGTCGTGCCCTTCGGTAAAGAGCACCTTGCCGTCCGCGGACAGGGCCGTCACTTCGGCGGCAATCGGGAATTGCCGCTGTTCCTTGCCCGTCGCCGGGTCCCAGAAACGGATGAGCGCATCGGCACCGGTCGAGATCACGGCCTTGCCGTCCAGGGAAAACAGCACGCTGTTGGCGGTGCCCCGATGGCGCATGCGCTGGCTGCCGAGCCGAGCCACGGCGCCCGCCGGCAGCGGGTCGCTGACGCTGTCGAAACCGGGCTGCGGCGCGGGCTCTGGGGCCAGGCGTTCGAGCAGCTTGATCGGCTTGGCGGGGATTTCCACCTTCGCTTCGCCGACAGCGGCAACGACCGGGCCGGCAGGCGAGGCTGAGGGTTGCGCCCGTTCGGCCCGACTGGCCAACCGCTTGAGAGCGGCCCGGGCTTCCACCGTTTGCCAGGCGCCTTCCGCGCCGCCGGCCAGGTCTTGCAGGATTTGCCGCGATTCCTTCGAGTGCATCTGTTCGAGGACCTGGATGCCGCGGCGCATGCGCAAGGGATCGAAGGCTTCCAGCAGCATCTCGACCTTTTGCTTGATTTCCGGAGCGGGCCGGGCGGTGACGGTCTTGCGCAGCTCTGCATCAATGGACGAACCCAGCCCCTCCAAAGCCGCGTAGGCTTTGGCGCGCATGTCGGGAGAATCAGAGTCCAGCTCGGCAATCAGCTTGCGCACGGCCTCCAATGCCAGAGTGCGCGCCGGCGGCAGCTTCTTCTTCAGAAACGCGACGCCGCCAACCCTTGTCTCGGCCAGATTCCAGCGTGCCTCGAAATGTTTGCGGGCAACGGGGCTGCCCAGGTCCGTCCATAACAGCTCGAACCTTTCCTGGGGCATGTTGACAAACTGGCTCGGCGGCGGAGCATAGCGCGAACGGCCGAAGCGCTTGGCCGGGTCCAGGATCATCACCGTGCCATCCGCGATGCCGGCGGCCAGCCGTGCGCCATCCGGCGAAAACGCCAGCGACGTCACCTTCTCCTGATCGCGGTAGACGAACGTGCCGAGCACCGTGAACGTGGCCAACGGCGTCTCATCGCGCCAGTGCTTGTGGTCTTCTTCCGTTTCGCCCAGCATGCCGTCGCCGGAATAGAGCAGCAACTGTCCGTCGGGGGAAAACGCCATGGCCCGATGGCATTCAACCACGGTACTGTTGTTGGCGAACAGCAACTCGCCGTTGTCCAGGTCCCACAAGTAGTAGGTTTGCTCCGCGGTGCCGCCGAACAGCGTCCAGCCATTGGGCGCGAACTTGAGAGCAACGATCGGTTCCTCGAAAACCGGCCGGAGCTTGCGGCCATCGAATTCCTGGCCGGGCTTGAGCTTGTTGAGTTCCTTGCCATTGTTGGCGTCCCAGAGAGTGACGCTCTTATCCTCGCTGCTGGACGCGAGCAACTGTCCGTTCGGCGACAAAGCCGCGGCCAAAATGCGCTCGGTATGGCCGCGAAACTGGCGCACTTCGGCGCCCGTTGCCACGTTGTATTGGCGGATGACATGCGTTTCGTCCGCCAGCCAGGCCAGGGGTTGACCGTCGGCGGAGTAGGCCACATGCAGCAACCGTTGGCCGACAACTTGCACCGCCGACGCTTTGCGTCCGCCGGCAACTTCCCAAACGGCAGCGCAATCGTCCTTGCTGGCGGTGATGAAGTCCTTACCGTCCGGAGCGAAAACGATCGACGTCACCCGGCGTTCGGGCCCACGAAAACGGCGCACCAGTTTGTTGGTGACTGCGTCCCACACGCACAGTGAGTGATCCCGATGGGCCGATACCAACGTCTTGCCGTCCGGAGAATAGGCCAGGGCTTCCACGGCACGGGCGTCGGCGACGTTGCCGAGCTGGGCAACCGCTCCGTCCGGCAACGCGCCGTTTTTCGGCTTGGTTTCGCCCTCGCCCTCGCCGGAGCGCGTCACCGTCCATGTGAGACCCAGGAAAAACAGGGCGACCAGCGCGACCTTGAGAGAAGGACGTCGTGGGCTCTCCGACATGGGGATCCTCCTTGTGTCAGCCGACATCGAGCGAGCGTTCAACCGCGACGCACGGGCGAATCGCCCGCCGAGATGTCGCAGGCACGCGGATTCGTTCGTTGAAATGTACACCACTGATTTTAACCAACTTTGGCCGCTTAGCAAGTAAGATTTCGTATCATTACGAAACGTTCACTTGGCAAGGAGCGCGGACACGATGAATTCCGTCACTTCTTGCAGCGTCTGATTCGACGTATCGACGGTCAGCTCGGCGCACTCGGAGTACAGCGGCTCTCGCTGCGCCAGGATCTCGCGCACCTCGTCGAGCCCACCCTGGGCCAGGGACGGTCGTCGCTCCGCGGTGGTGGTGTCGGCCTGAATGCGGCGGTGCAGGGTCGCGGCGTCGGCGGTGAGCCAGACGACTCGGCCGGTGCGGAGGAGATCGCGATTGCCGGGACGCAGGACGACCCCGCCGCCGGTGGCCACGACGATACTTTGCCGAGTGCAGAGGTCGATGAGGACCTGCGTTTCCTTGTCGCGAAAGCTGGGTTCGCCTTCGTCGGCGAAGATCTGGCGAATGGTTTTGCCGAAGCGTTCTTCGAGCACCGCGTCGGCGTCGCACCAGGACCAACCGAGGCGCTCCGCCAGCAGATGGGCGACGGCGGTCTTGCCGCTGCCGCGATAGCCGATCAGGAAAACGCGCGAGTTGGTGGTGGACACATGGACCTCCCCGTTGTTGGGAATCGCGGGACCATGGCCAACCGGTTTCCTCGTTTAGCGTTCGCGCCAGGGAAACGGCATGTTCATGCCGTTTCCCCGGCGCGAACGCTAAACGAAGATTCGGGACGTGATGATCCGCCGGTTTTCAAACGGCACCGCTCGCCAGCTCCACCAGCGTCCGCACGAAACATCCGGTGCCGCCGGCGCTGCGGCTGGCGCTTTCCTTGTCCGCAAACGCCGGCCCCGCAATGTCCATGTGCACCCAAGGAACGTCGGCAACGAACTCCTCGAGAAACTTGGCCGCACTGATCGCCCCGCCGTAGCGCGAGCCGCCCGTGTTCTTGATGTCGGCGACCTCGCTCTTGATCATCTCACTATAAAGCGGATACATCGGCAACGGCCAAACCAGCTCGCCGACCGTCCGCGCCGCCGTCTGGACTTTTTCGCTCCACCCATCGTTGTTGCTCATGACGCCGGCGACTTCGCCACCCAGGGCCACGACGCACGCGCCGGTCAGCGTCGCCAAATCGACAATGCGATCCGCCTTTTGATCGACGGCCCACGCCAGAGCGTCCGCCAGAATGAGCCGGCCCTCCGCGTCGGTGTTGAGCACTTCGATGGTCTTGCCATTGCGAGCCTTGAGCACGTCGCCGAGCTTTACCGCCTTGCCGCTCGGCATGTTTTCGACCAGGGCCATGATGCCCATGACGTTCACCGGCAGATCCAGCTCGGCAATCGCCTGCATCGCCGCCAAAACCGCCGCGGCCCCGGCCATGTCGCACTTCATGTCCACCATGCCGTCGGTCGTCTTGATCGACAGCCCGCCGCTATCGAAAGTCACACCCTTGCCGACCAGGGCCAGCGTCTTGCCGTTTCCGCCCTTGCGATGCCGCAGCGTCACCAGTCGCGGCGGCCGATCCGACCCTTGAGCGACCGCTAGCAGCGAACCCATCCGCTCCTGCACCAGCCTCGGCTCGTCAAACACGTGGCATTCGACGCCGGCCTTTCGGGCCACTTCTACCGCTCGTTCGGCGAAGGTTTCCGGATACAAATCGCACGGCGGCATGTTCACCAGCTCGCGGGCCAAGCTGACCGCTCGACCCTCGATCTCGGCGCGCCGCACCGCCGACGCCATCGCTTCCAGCGGGCCGGAAGCTTGCGCCACGATCCAGATCTCCTGCGGGGCGAAGCGGTCCACCTTGTTCTTGCGAATGCCGGGCCCTTCCGAACCTTGCATCAACCCGACCGCCACGAGCCGGGCCACGATCTCGGCCGGAATGCTCGGAACGCCGTCGGGAAGGGCCAGTGCGAGCCGGGGATAGGATTTGGTCGTGGTCAACTTCGCCGCCGCCGCGGCCGTGTTCAGCAGCAGCGACGGATCGGCTTTCGCGCGCTTTCCCAGGCCCAGCACCAGGACGCGCTGGGCCGATACGCCGCGAACGTCGTAAAGCGGGGTCAGCTCCTTGGCCTTGCCGGTGACATCGCCGCGCTCGACTAGCCGGCTCAGGGCCCGATCGAGCTTCGCGTCCAGCTCCGCGACCGGGGCGGAAAAGGGCTCGTCTTCCCATTTGGTCACGATGAGCCAATCGGCGGGGATTTCATACAGGGGGGCGAAATGGACAGATAGTTTCATGGGCTTATTCTATACGGTACCATCGAATGGGAAGAGGGAGTATTCATGCCCGACTACGACCGCGGCTTCAAGATCGTCGCCAAGGCTTCCGGCCCGCAGCTCGGCCGCCTGGCCGGCGTCACGGGCCAATGGCAACCGATCGGCGGCGAAGTCCAGGCGACCGAACGGCTCGCCGACCGCGCTTTCCGGGTTCGCCATGGCCGAGAGCGGTTCGTCGTCTACATGGAGGCGTACACCTACTGGCAGTCGTCGGCGCCATGGAGCATTCTGAGCAAGAGCGGCCTGCTATCGGAACGAGAGCGATTGCCGACGCGCAGCCTGGTTTATGTGCTGCTGCCGCGCCGGTACAAGCCTCAGAAGGGACGGTTTGTTTTGCGTGCACAAGGCCGTCGCACGCAGCAGGTCTGGTTCAAGGAAATCTGTCTGTGGCAGCAGGTGCCCGAACCCTGGTGGGAGGATTCGCCGGGAATGATGGCCCTGTATCCATTGTGCAAGCATCATCAGCCCCACGTACAGGCCGTCCAGCACGCGGCTCGGGTCATCTCGACGCGAACGGCCGACACCATCATTCGGGCCGACTTGCTGACAACGCTTTGCATTTTTGGTAGACTGGCGTATCCGGAAATT
>Ga0182024_10007290_pt1 | contig 23877 bp, 24 predicted proteins | sample P32metaG_FD_120480 | JGI IMG/M metagenome (GOLD analysis project Ga0182024, IMG submission 120480) | Permafrost microbial communities from Stordalen Mire, Sweden - P3-2 metaG (Illumina Assembly) | ecosystem: Environmental > Terrestrial > Soil > Wetlands > Permafrost | place: Sweden: Stordalen... | reverse complement strand
TCTGGACGCACCTGGGTGCGCCCGTCTCGCGGCAGGTACCACCAGTACCTGCCTTGCGAGACGGCCTTCCCAGTCACGCCCAGCCACTCGTCAATTCCCACAACTAATTCCCCTACAGACCCTGAAGACCTAATCCATCGAGAGCGGGCCCTGGGATTCTCCCGCCAGGAACTGCCGAATGAACGGATTGTCCGAGTTCAGCATGTCCTCGGCGGGCCCGGCCTCGACGATCCGCCCGCGCCACAGCACGTTGATGTAATCGGCGACGCGACGGGCGCTCATGATGTCGTGGGTCACGACCGCGAACGTGGGCATGTACTCCTTGCCCTCGGCCTTGGCCTCCTCGACCATGTCACGGTGGATCTCGAGGATCAGCTCGCCAAGCAGCGCGGTGCGCACGGGGTCAAGCCCGGAGTCGGGCTCGTCGAACAGCACGATGTCGGGGCCGAGCACGAGCGCGCGCGCAAAGCCGGCGCGCTTGCGCATGCCACCTGAGAGCTCGTTCGGGAAGCGCTCGCGCGCGTTGCCGAGGCCGACCTCACGCAGGCGGCGCATGACGATCTCCTCGATCTCCTGCTCGCTCTTCTCCGTGTGCTGGCGCAGCGGGAAGGCGACGTTGTCGTAGAGGTTCATCGAGCTGAACAAAGCGCCGTCCTGGAATAGCAGGCCGAACTTCTTGCGCATCTCGAACAGGCGATCGTCGGGCATGTTCGGCACGGATTCGCCTTGGACCAGCACGTCACCCGAATCCGGGTACAGCAGCCCCACGATGTGCTTGATGCAGACGGACTTGCCGGTGCCGGAGGGGCCGAGGATCATCGACACCATGCCTTCGGGCAGGCCCATCGTCAGGCCGCGCAGGATCTGGTTGGGGCCGAAGGACTTGTAGATGTCGACGAACTCGATGACGTTGCGTCGGCCCGACGGGTAGACCTTGTAGCTGTGGTAGTCGTAGTAGTCGTCGGGCACGCCGGGCGGTGGCTCCGGGCGCTCTGGCTGCTCGATCGCGGACATAGGTATCCCTTTACCCGCCGATCGGGGCGCGTGGGTTGGTGCCCCAGAAGAGCTGGGTGCCAAGCATGCTGATCAGATGAACTCCCACGATATTGAAGACCATAGATTTGGCCGTGGCGGTACCGACACCGACAGGCCCACCACTGGCGTTGTATCCGTAATAGCACCCGACGAGCACGATCAGGACCGCCATCGCCATCGCCTTGATCAGGCTGAACAGCACGTCCGGCGGATTCTGGAACTGCCAGAAGATGAGGAAATACCCACCTGAGGACACGTCCCCGATCTGCTGCACCACCGCCAGATAGCTCGCGAAGAAACCGGCGCCGATCGAGCACAGATATACGAACGGCAGCACCAGCATCATGCCGACGAGCCGGGTCGCGCACAGGAAGGTGACGCCGCTGATGCCCATCACCTCGAGCGCGTCGATCTCATCGGAGATGCGCATCGAGCCGAGCTCGGCGACGATGCCAGTGCCGACCTTGGCCGCCATCATGTAGCCGAAACACAGAGGCACCAGCTCGCGCAGGTCGCACCAGGCGGCGAAGACGCCCGCGTACTCCGGCGTGCCGACGCTGCGGTCGAAGTAGGCGCCCTCGATCCCGCACTGCAGGCCGATGATGAACACCAGGCCCCAGATCACGAGTGTCGAGGAGACGATCAGGATCCCGGCCTGCCGTAGCGTCTCCCCGAAGTACTTGAACACGCGCAGGTTGATGACGTTGCCGATCACCTCCGCGCCGAACTTGACGATGTCCCCGAAGGACTCGAGCCAGGCGCGCGGGATTGCGATCAGGTCTCCCATGTCACTTGACGATCGTCGTCAGCTGCGGGTGGGTGGCGAGCAGCACCTGGGTGAACACGTAGTTGAAGGCGAAGATCGCGAGGAACGCGATAACGACCGCCTGGTTCACGGCGCGACCTACGCCCTCGGCCCCGCCCGAGGCGGTCATCCCCTTGTAACAGCAGACCACGGCGATGATCGCGCCGAACAGCGTCGTCTTGACCACCGAGCCCCACAGGTCGGTGGTCGAAGCGTTGTTGAAGAAGGTCGCCCAGAACGGTCCCAGCGGCTCATGGTTGACGAGTGTCGCCAGCACGCCGCCGAAGACCCCGAACAGAAGCGCGTAGATGTCGAACAGTCCGGTCACCAACATCAGCGCCAGGAAGCGCGGCACCACCAGGTTCTTCACGGGGTCGACGCCGAGCACCTCGAGCGCGTCGAGTTCCTCGCGGACGCGGCGCGCGCCGAGGTCGGCGGTGATCGCGGTCCCGGCGACACCCGCCAAGACGATCGCGTCGACGAACGGCGCGAACTCGCGGATCGAGGCGAGCACGAAGAAACCGCCTAGCCGATCGAGCGCGCCGAACAGCACCAGGAAGTTGGCCGCCTGCAGCCCCGGCGCCTCGTAGCCGAAGGCGATCGTCGAGATCAGCAGCGGCAGCCAGCAGAGTCGCAGCGCGAAGATGAACTGCGAGACGAACTCGGAGCCGTACGGGTACGGCGGCCTGACAGCCGACACGATCGTGCGCCCGGTCAGGATGACCATCTCACCCGCCTCCTCGAGCACGCCACGGGTGGGGGCGAACGCACGATCTACCGTTGTCCTGATCAAACTCTGCTCCTCATCCTGCGGTCACGACGGAGAGGCCCGCGCCACCACAGCGCAAGCGTACGCGACGGTCTGGCGGACGGCTTTGCTCGAACCACCTACGGATACCCCGCCTGGGACGCGGGTATGCTCGGGCAAAGTGAGTGGACGGAAGGTCATCATCGTGGCCGCACTCGCGGTCGCGGGGCTCGTATCGGCCTGCGGCGGCACCGAACAGAACCCCGGCGAGCCCCACGCGAAGTTCCCGGTGTCAGTCACGAGTTCGTTTCAGACCAACCAGCGGCTGGCCCAGCAGACGAGCTTCACGGTGACCGTCAGGAACACCGGCCACAGGACCATCCCGAACGTCGCCGTCACCGTCACCAACCCCCGGTACGGCAGCGCGGCACAGTCCTTCGGAACGCTGCTCGCGCCGAACGCCGCCGGTCAGCCGATCCTCGCAAGCCGCTCGCGGCCGGTGTGGATCATCAACCGGGCGCCGGGGCCGTGCGGGTACAGCTGCAAGCACCGCGGGCCGGGCGCGGCAGCCACTGCATACTCCGACACCTGGGCGCTCGGCCGGCTGGCTCCTGGACACACGGCCACATTCCAGTGGAAGCTCACCGCCGTTCAAGCCGGCGACTACACGGTCGAGTACCAGATCGCGGCGGGACTGAACGGGTTCGCCAAGGCGGTGCTATCAGGCGGCGCGGCCGCGCGCGGCAGCTACAGGGTCACGATCTCCTCGACGCCGGCGCAGACAACGGTGCAGAGCGACGGGCAGGTGGTCCAGCGGAGCTGATCTCCCAGCCGGTGGCCAGCGGGCCACCCGGATGGGCTCACCCGCCCACGCCGGTTTTCGGCGGGAAGCCGCCGTCCAGGCGCGGCGGCACCCTCGCCGGGGGCTGGCTGCCTCAGCGCCCGACCCTCAAAGTCGTGATCACGCTCGCTATACGGGCGACGAGGGCGTATGGCCGGTCATTGATCTGTCGCGCGGTGATGCGAATGGCCTGGTGTCCGGTGGCGGCGAGGTGCTGGTCACGCAAACGATCGGTCTCGAAGCGGTCGCGTTCACCGTGGTGCCTCCAGCCATCGAACTCGACCACGAGCTTCAAGTCGGGCCAGAGCGCGTCGACGACGTGGCCTGCCGCCCTGACGTTGGTGACGGGCAAAGGCAACTCCGCGTCGCGCAGCAGCCTCAGCAGTCGGCGCTCATAGAGCGAGCGGGTGTCCCGCAGAGTCTGTGGCGGGTCTAGCAGCGCACGGAGCCGTGCCACGCCCTTGGCGTATGGGTTCCTGGCGATGACATCCTGCAGCTGCGACATGCGCAGTCCCTGCTTCCTGAACGCGATCAGCATCGCGGCCTCGAGTTCGAGTTCGTCCAAGCTCCCTGCGAGGTCGAGCACCGTACGGGCCGGCGAGGTGACCGGGATGCCGTGGCGTGCGCGGATGTCCTGGCGAGCGAGGGACTGCGCGCGATGGACCCTGATCCCCGGTTGCGGGCGGTAGCTCGGGGCAACGAGCAGGACGTGGACCGCAGTTCGATCATTGGGTTGCTGCGTCGAATCCAGCATCTGCCACAGCCCTGCGGCATCGACATCTGACGCGACCGCGTAACCACGGAAGTAAAGCGCTGCCGCCATAGTCCGTCCCCGGCGAGTCTCGCCGGCACCGCCGACTCGATAAACCGAGGGGAACGTGACCCGCAGCCAGCCCGTGCGAAGGCGATGGGACAGCGCGCCGCGGCCCGTGCCAGCGTCAAGCAGCTGGAATCGGTGGATCAGGCCGTGCTGCAGCTCCGCCAGACGCAGGATCTCGCGATCACCGCGGCCTCGGACCTGCTCAAAGTGACAAATCGCAGCTCGCTGTGGCGATCTGTCACCAGAGTGCGCGATTTCGTGTGCGTCGTGACAAATCGCGGCGTCAGCGGACGATTTGTCACGCTGAGCATGCGGTGGGGCGGTCATGGCACCGACTATGGCGTCCGTACCTGCTCCCCAGCCCAACCTGTTACGGGATTGGCACGTTTGCACCGGCTGGACCGGTTGCCCCAATGGGCGGGCTCACCAATTTGGACATTTGGATAGTGACGTGCGCGGGTAGGTCCTATAGCTTGATGTTGCAGCGCTCCAAGCGCGGCCGCTCAGCCACGCGTGCCTCCGCCGCAGAGGCGCGGACAGGAAGGAACAACCAGGAACATGTCCCCAATCCGTCAGCAGAACGTGTTCGCAGCCCAGTGGACCCCGAACGGGGCGGCGCTCGGCGCACCCGATCTCACCGTTGCCGACAACCAGATCTTCGGCGAGAACGTCTTCAGTTCCGCGATCCAGCGCCAGCGTCTCCCCCACGACGTCGCCAAGACGCTGGCACAGACACTGGCCAGCGGGGAGGCGCTCGACACCTCCCTGGCCGACGCGGTCGCCCTGGCGATGAAGGAATGGGCGCTCGAGAAGGGCGCGACCCACTACGCGCACGTGTTCCAGCCGCTCACGGGCCTGACTGCCGAGAAGCACGACAGCTTCTACGCGCCGACCGGCGAGGGCACCGCGCTCGCCTCGTTCTCCGGCAAGGAGCTGATCCAGGCTGAGCCGGACGCATCCTCGTTCCCGACCGGCGGCATCCGCGCGACCTTCGAGGCGCGCGGCTACACGGCATGGGACCCGACGAGCCCGGCGTTCATCCTCGAGAACCCCAACGGCGCACTGCTCTGCATCCCCACGGCGTTCGTCTCATGGACGGGTGAGGCGCTCGACCACAAGATCCCGCTGTTGCGCTCGATGGACGCGCTCTCCAAGTCGGCCGTGCGGGCGCTGAAGCTGTTCGGCAAGGACGCCGCCCGCGTGTTCACGACCGTCGGCCCCGAGCAGGAGTACTTCCTGATCGACGAGCAGTACTACTTCGAGCGTCCGGACCTGCTGACGACCGGCCGCACGCTGTTCGGCGCCAAGCCGCCGAAGGGACACGAGCTGGACGACCACTACTTCGGCTCGATCCCGGAGCGTGTGCTCGCGTACATGCTCGAGTGCGAGCGCGAGTTGGCGCGGCTCGGCATCCCGATCAAGACCCGACACAACGAGGTCGCGCCGGCGCAGTACGAGATCGCACCGATTTTCGAGAACTCGAACGTCGGCTCCGACCATCAGCAGCTGACCATGCAGGTGCTGCAGAACGTCGCGCGGCGGTACGGCCTCGTGGCGCTCCTGCACGAGAAGCCGTTCGCCGGCGTCAACGGCTCGGGCAAGCACAACAACTGGTCGATGGCCACCGACGAGGGCGAGAACCTTCTCGACCCGGGCGACACCCCTCACGAGAACCTGCAGTTCCTGTTCTTCTGCACAGCGGTGATCCAGGCCGTCAACAAGCACCAGGGCCTGCTGCGCGCATCGATCGCATCGCCGGGCCAGGATCACCGCCTCGGCGCCAACGAGGCGCCGCCGGCGATCATCTCGATCTTCCTCGGCACCGAGCTCGAGACGCTGTTCGAGGCGATTGAGTCGGGGGCCGCGGGCGAGTCGACGCCGGAGTCGTTCCTGGGGCTGGGCACGCCGGTGCTGCCGCCGCTGCCGATGCACGGCGGTGACCGCAACCGCACCAGCCCGTTCGCGTTCACGGGCAACAAGTTCGAGTTCCGCGCGCTCGGGTCGAGCCAGTCGCTCGGCCTGCCTAACACGGTGCTGAACACGATCGTCGCCGAGGCGGTGGACTACCTGTCCGAGGAGCTCGAGGACGCGCTCAATGACGGCAAGTCGCTGGAGGAGGCGATGCGCCCCATCATCCAGAAGAGCTATGCAGCGAACAAGGCAGTCGTCTTCAATGGCGACGGCTACTCGGACGAGTGGCACGCCGAGGCTGAGCGCCGCGGTCTGCTCAACCTCCGGTCGACGCCCGATGCGCTGCCCTTCCTTATCCGAGACGACACGATCACGGCGTTCTCCAACTACGGCGTCCTGTCCGAGCGCGAGCTGCACGCGCGCTATGAGGTGTTCCTCGAGCAGTACGTGACCAAGCTCAACATCGAGTCCGAGACAGCCGCCTCGATCGCCCGCACACTGCTGCTCCCGGCCGCGGTCCGCTACAAGGCGGAGCTGCTGATGGCGGAGGAGCCGGAGATGGCGAGCGAACTCGGCGAGCTGATCGCCTCATTCGTCGAGGAGCTCAAGGCGCTCGACACCGCCAACCTCAAGGAGAACCATCCCGAGGACGACGGCATCCTGACCCACGCCAGGTACATGCACGACACCGTGTTCCCGGCGATGGGCGCGGTTCGCGAGGTGGCGGACAGGCTCGAGAAGGTGGTGGCCGACGACCTCTGGCCACTGCCGAAGTACTCGGAGATCCTCTTCATCAAGTAGCTGCCACACTCGGACTCATGGGCGCTGGTGGCCTCAACCACAGCGCCCATGCTTGTTAGCGATCCGCTACGGGCAGTTCGTCTTGCTCCAGACTCGAAGCGCCACTTCGGCCGCCTTGAGGTTGGGCTTGCTGAAGTCGGCCACGGCCGCCTGGAGGGCCGCTGTCTGGGCGGCCGTCGGAGTTTTACCAATCTCGTAGCCCGACTTCTTGACGGCCGCAGCGAAGGTTGTGAATGCTTTCGCGATGGTCTGCAAGTCCGGCCGGATCGCCGAAGGAGCGGCGTTGGAGAGGTTCTGGAAGTCCGCCGCAGCTGCTGCTTCATTGAACTTCGAGCCAGTCTCGCTGGCCAGCGCCTCGCCGAATTTGGCGCTGACGCCTGCGAGTTGGAGGCAGTTTGTGCCGCTCGCGAACGATATCGGCGTAGTTGCCGTCCTGGTCGGCGTGGACGTTGACGCCTTTGTAGTCGTCGAAGACTTAGACGACTTGGTCGAGGACTTCGACGACTTGGTCGACGCCTTCGACGAGCCGCCCGATGTACCGCTCGACGAGCCGCCGCAGCCCGCGACAAGGACTGCTGCAGCCAGAACTGAAAGTGCTCCAACTCTCATGGTGTGTGCCCCCCCGGCTTTCACGATGAACTGACTCGCCGCATCTTACGTTTCGTTGCGGCACGTGCGCAAGTCGATTACTTCCGCGGTATCGCGGATCTTGCGTGGTTCTTCTTAGCCGCGCTGCCGAGTTCCTGGTTAGAAGGCGTCGACCGTGGGAAACTCCGGTTGGCCTGTGAGACAGGCTTGCAGGTAGAGCGCGACCCCGATATCACCGGTCCATAGCGTGTAGCGGCCGCGACCGTACTCGGCTCGGTGTCGGTCCACCTGCTCGGCGGCGTGCATGGCGAAGCCGCGAGCGCGTTCCAGCCAGCAATGATCGCCAGTGAGAGCGAGCAGTTTGAGAAAGGCAAACCCGTTGCCTGCCGTGCCGTGGCAGAGCCCGCCACCCTTGCGCAGCGGCCCGGCTTGCCAGACCAACTCGCCCGCTGCGACCGCCATGTCACGCGGGATCAGGTCGCCGATCGTGCTAACGATCCCGGGTGCACCGTGGCACCACTGCACGCGGATCTGCGACTCAGGCCCGTCCAAGGCCCCGGGCCAATTGATCAAGCCAGCGTCACGCAACGCCGTCCGGGTCAGTGCTCGCAGCACACGCTCCCGCAGAACGGCATCTTCAACAAACCCACGTAGAGCATGGACGTTTCCAGCGAACCCGTGCCCGGGACCGATGTACTGCATGAGACGGCCATAGAGATCCTGTGTCCACAAGTCAGAAGTCGTGTCCCAAGCCGCCCAGAGGGCTCTTGCGCTCTCCAGCCACTCATCATCCAACCCGCACGCTCGCGCGGCGAGCATGGTCCCGGCCGAGCCCCACATCAGCTCCCAGGTCGGATGCTCGCGATTCTCCCGAACCAAGTCACGCAAGCGCCCAGAGTCCGCAGCGGATGAACCGACCGCGGCCGCCACCACCAACAGCCCAACCTCACCCATCCACAGACTCGGCGGGTGCGCCTTCGGGCCAAAATCGGGCGTGGCACGGTACCGCTCGATCGCCGAAGCTGCAGCCGCCCGCACATCGAACGAGGAACCCAGCTCCCAGAGCCCCCAAATCATTCCCGCGCTCCCCAGATAAAGCGAGCAAAAGCAATCATGCTCATCAACATCATCGAGCGGATGCCCAGGCCAGAACCCACCCGATTCCGCTACCTCGGCATCAGTAACAATCGAATCGATCGCGCCGCGAGCGAGCGCCTCGTCCCATTTCGTGTCCGTCAACGCCTCGTGCTCATCAGCGCGCCACAACATCCCGCCACGATTGTCCCAAGCGCGATGATGAGGTGATGCGCTTGCGCTGGTCTTGTTCAGCTCGTGCGGTGGCGTTCCTTGCGACGCTCGCGTTACTGCTTCTCGCGGTCGGTTCTGGAAGCGGAGCGGTCGCGCGCGTGCGCGCCGCGGGTCGTGGCCAGGTTCTGCCTCGGACCGACTGCCCGGCGTTCCCGTCAGACAATGTGTGGAACACCCCGGTCATCGGTCTGCCTGTCGACCCGCGATCAGGTGCGTGGCTTGCGCACATGGATGCCGGCTCGACGTTCCTGCACCCCGACTATGGGCCTGGTGGTGGCGCGAGCCCGTACGGGATCCCGTGGCAGGTCACCGCGCGACACCCGAAGTTCGTGCGGGTCCATTTTCTGTACGCCAGTCAGAGCGATCGCGGCCCGTATCCGTTCTCGGCCGCGACGCCGATCGAAGGCGGGCAGAACGCCAGTGGTGATCGGCACGCGATCATGGTCGACCCCGCGACCTGTGTGCTCTACGAGCTCTACGACGCACGGTTCCGGCCCGGCAACGCTTCGACCGCGGGTTCGGGTGCTGTCTGGAACCTGCAATCCAATCGCTTGCGGCCCGCGACGTGGACCTCAGCCGACGCGGCCGGACTACCGATCCTGCCCGGCCTGGTCAACTACGACGAGGTCAAATCCGGACACATCGATCACGCGATCCGATTCACCGCCCAGACAACCAGCACCAGCTTCCTGTGGCCAGCACGGCACGAGGCCGGCGCGACCAGCAACCCCGACTACCCGCCGATGGGAGCGCGATTCCGACTCAAGGCATCGTTCAGTTTGCCTGGGTCACGCTGCGCGCGAGCGTGTCAGGTCGTGATCACGGCAATGAAAACCTACGGGCTGATCCTCGCGGACAATGGCAGCAACTGGTACTTCCAAGGCACCACCGACCGGCGCTGGACCTACACGATGGTCGATCAGCTCAAACAGATCCCAGCCAGTGCCTTCCAGGCCGTCAACGAGCGCTGCCTGATGATCCACCCGAACTCCGGGCAAGCGAGACAACCAGGCACCGCAGCCTACGAGCGGGCCTGCGCTCGTCCTTGAGTGGCGCCTTCCTGACTATTCCGAGGCGGGCCAGGCCGCGGTCGCGCGCACACCATCGCCCTCCTCAGGCTTGGGACCGCCGATTGCGATGATCTCGAGCCCCTCGGAGCCGGCCTCGAACGCTCGAACGACCTCGGGCGCGACGCGGATGACATCCCACGTCCGGACCTCCTGGGTCTCGTCATCAAGCAGGATCCGACCCGAGCCGGCGACAACAACGTAGGCCTCCTCCTGCTCTCTGTGGCTGTGAGCCATCGGGCTGCGCACGTTCGGGGCGTACCGAAACAGACTGACCCCGAGGTCACGGGAGTCCAGATGCTTACGGCCAAAGCGGCCCTCAACACCCTCCACCCGCCCGGCGACGGAGTCCTCGACCTCGAGCAGGTTGACCTTCGAAAAACGGGACATGCGATCTCCTCAGCTGGACAGTCGAATCAGTGTGGCGAAAGAGAAACCTAGCTGTCGAGGCGTTAGCCGTTGCGCATCGCGGCGGCGAAGCGCTCGACGATCGCCCCCGCCGGCTCCACTGAGCTGATCGCACCCACGCTTTGGCCGGCATACATCGCCATCGCCTCGACGTCACCCTCCATGCCCGCGAGCGGCACGTTGGCCGCGTAACGCGGTATGCCGATGGCGACCTCCTCACCCTCCTCTGGGCGCTCGCCTGACGGTGGGCTGCCGGCTGCCTCCCAGCGCTCATAGGTGCTGTTGCGGAGCACACGATGCGGGGACGCCGGCCAGCCCACGTCGAACAGTTCAGTCAGTGCCGTGTCGCGAGCTTCGGCTTGCACCAGGCGCGCTTTGTACCGCGGATGGGCGTCGGACTCATCGCTGGCTACAAATCGGGTGCCCATGACGACAGCGAAGGCGCCGGCAGCGAGCGCGGCGCGCGCCGAGGCCGGATCGCCGATCCCGCCCGCCGCAAGCACTGGCAACGACACGGCCCTTCGCACCTCGGCCAACAGCGGCAGCAGCCCCACGACACCCTGTACATGACCGCCGGCCTCGACACCCTGGACGATCAGCGCGTCAGCACCCGCATCGGCCGCCGCTCGCGCCGCCTCTCCCGAGCCGACCTGTACCAGCACTCGCGCACCTCCGGCCCGGGCGCGCGCGACCAGCTCCGGACGAAGCGCGAAGGAGAACGACACGATCGGCGCACGCTCCTCAAGAGCCACCTCGAGCCGCTCGTCCTGCTCAAAATCGAGCACGAGATTTACGCAGAACGGCCGATCCGTTGTCCGCCCGATTGATTGGACCCGCTCGCGCAGGACGTCCAACTCAGTCCACGACGCACCCAGCGAGCCGAGGCCTCCCGCCAGCGACACCTCGCTTGCGAGTCGAGCCGTGGCGGCGCCGGCGACGGGCGCCTGCATGATGGGAACCTCCAACCCAAGAGCGCTCACGACGCGAGCGTACATCGCCCGTCTCGGTTAGTGCGCTTGCTTTCTTGGTGGGGGCGGCACCTCTGCCCGGTGGTGGCTTGGCGGCCACCACCGGGCGGTGTCAGCGCTGCTACTGCGACGAACGACCGCCGTTGATCGTCATGCTCGACTGGCCGGCGGACCCTGCGCCGCCGACACTGCCGTACGAGTAGCCGCCCGCGCAGTGGGCTCCGGACGGGCAGTTCGGCGCGGACAGTGCCGGCGTCGACGGGACCGTCACGGTGTTGGTTCCGGAAACCGTCGTGACCTCTGCGTTTGTGGCCGTTACGGCACCCGGCCACCACGCCAGGTACCAACCATCCGTAACGGTCGCCTGCACGGAGCTACCGTCGCTGAGCTCGATCGTGACGGCGGTGACACCCGCTCCGGCCGTACCGTCGATGAGCGTCAACGCGTTACCGGCGGAGTCCCGCATACCACCGCCACGGAACGTGATCTGGCCTGCCGCAACGCTGATCGGCGCCACCGTTGTGGAGTGCGAGGACATCGAAACCCCATCGCCGTTGAGGCACACGTCGGTGGTGGTCGAGTCAGCGTAGATCGACGCCGTGTACGGACCGCGGGAGTCGGTTAGAACCGGGCTCCCGAGATCCTGCCCGCATGCCTGCGCTGGTGGTGTGAGCGCTCCCGCCGCCCGAGTTGTCGGCGTCGACTGCCAGCCGGCGAACGCCGGAGCGGCACTTGAGCCGAGCGCCACTAATGTGGCAACGGCCGCCGCCACGCCTGTGGCGCTAAGCGCACCAATCGCTGGAAGCGTGCGGATCATGTGCCGGCGAGGGCGGTAGTCGATCGCCCGCAGGCGAGCGATCGAGTCTGGATCGAGCTGCGCAGACAAGGCTTCGCGCAGACTCTCTTGGAGTTGGTCGGGCATTGCGTTCAGAGCTCCGGTGTTGGTTTGGGGATTGGTGCGAGCGCCTCGCGCAGCCGCGCGAGTCCGCGCGAGGCGTTGCTCTTGACGGTCCCCGGCGAGCAGCCGAGGACCTTGGCCGTCTCGGCCTCTGTCAAGTCGTTGACGTAGCGCAGGACGAGCACGGCGCGTTGACGTGGCGTCAGCCACGCGAGCGCTTCGAGCAGCTCGGCACGCTCCTCGAGTCCTGCCAGCAGATCCCGAGTCGGTTCGTCGCCGACCGCCGGCGCCCCGTCGAGCTCGCCGTGGCGCCGGGCACGCGCACGGGCATCATCGAGCGCCAGGTTGACGAGGATTCGCCGCGCGTATGCCCATGGCTGCGACATCCTTCGCACGCGTGGCCACCGCCGTGCGATCTTGAACAGGCACTCCTGAACGAGATCCTCAGCCTCTCCCGGATCCCAGGTAATCACGTAAGCCGTCCTCAGCAGTTGCTCAACGTTGCCAGCCACGAACTCATCGAAATCGTCCATCACCTCATATAACCCCCTGCCGGGCGGGAATGGTTCCCGCGTTTCCACCGCGGATGGCTGGAACACGACCGTGTCCGGTGTTCCGAACGAGGGTCACGCCGATCAGTGGCGAACAACGGAGGGCATGGATGTTGCACGTCTGCAGGCGCTCCGCAACTTGGCGAAACCGGTTGGGTTTCGAAGAGAGGTGAGAAGGCGTCACGCAAAAGCGTTCGCCGCGGCGCTGGCGTCGGCGACGCTCGGGCTGGCGTTCGCGACGGTCGGACCGCTGACGGGAGTCGCCTCGGCCAATGGTTCCGGTTCAGGCGGGTCCGGTTCAGGCGGGTCCGGCTCAGGCGGGTCCGGCCTCGGAGGCACAACCCCGACGACAACCTCGCCGTCGAGCAAGAAGGCGGCCGCCACGGTGGGCGGGCCGGCGGTGATCGCGGTACCCAAGAACAATCCGTTCGCGGGCCGCGGAATGTGGATCTGGGAGATGCAAGACACCGATCGCGACAACGTCGCCGTGATCATCGCCCAGGCCAAGCTCTACAAGATCCGCACGTTGCTGATCAAGAGCAGCGACGGCACGACGATGTGGAGCCAGTTCTCGAAGACGCTCGTCACCGATCTTCATGAAGCGGGACTGAAAGTCTGCGCCTGGCAGTTCGTTTACGGGCTACGCCCCTTGATCGAAGCCAACCTCGCCAGAAACGCGGTCAAGGACGGCGCCGACTGCCTAGTGATCGACGCTGAAAGCGCGTACCAGGGCAAGTACCCCGCCGCCTCGATGTACATGGCCCGGCTGCGCAAGCTGATAGGCAACGGCTTCCCGGTGGGGCTCGCCGGCTTCCCCTACATCGACTACCACCTGAGCTTCCCGTACTCGGTCTTCCTCGGGCCGAACGGCGCGCAGTACAACCTTCCGCAGATGTATTGGGCCGATATCGGCACGACCGTCTCGGCCGTGTTCTCACACACGTACGAGTACAACGAGGTCTACCGGCGCCCGATCTTCCCGCTCGGCCAGCTGTTCGGCAGGCTCTCGGCGATGGCGATCGAGCAGTTCAACACACTCGCCTCCGACTACGGCGCGACCGGTGTGAGCTGGTGGGACTGGCAATCCGCGAGCCTCTCGTTCTTCGGCGACATCGACAAGCTCGGGGACCCGCCGTACGCCTTCAAGCCGAGCCGCACGGCCGCGACCATCTTCCGTGGCAACAAGGGCGATCTGGTGATCTGGGCCCAGGAGCACCTCGCCGGCGCGGGCTTCAAGCTCGCGATCGACGGCGACTTCGGTCCGGCGACGCAGGGCGCGGTCAGGGCGTTCCAGAACAGACGGCACCTGCCGGTCACCGGCACCGTCAACGGCGCCACCTGGGATGCGCTCGTCAAGGTCACGCCAGTGCACGTCACCTGGACCCGCAAGAAGGGCGGCGTCGTTGCGATCGTCGCCCACAATGCGAAAGCCGCCGGACACATGACGCAGCAGACGCTGGTCGAGCCGGCGCCCTCATGGGTCAATCAGATCCCGACTCGCAACGAACTTCACGGCGAGCCGGGAGCCGGCCGGCCGCGCAACGCCAGGCACTGATTCTTGTACTCGGGGTCGGCTGTGACCTCGCGTCCGAACCAGTACGGCGCGACGAACGACTCCGCTCCCCAGGGATCGTCGAATTCGACCTCGGCGACGATCAACCCGCTCAGCGCACCGTCGTAGACATCGAGCTCGACCAGATGGCCGTCCTCGGCGCGCAGGGTGTGGCGGACCTTCTCGACACGAGCACCCTCGGTCGCGGGCCACAGCCCCGCGAACTGGGCCTCGCTCAGCTCGACCTCGGCCTCGTTGCGAACCAGTCCCGTGCCCGACTTCACCGTCAGCGTGCAGCGCTTGCCGCGACGGCGCACGCGCGTCTCCGCCCCGCCCTCACCGACGGTCAGGTAGCCCTGGTCGATCCGCTGCGACGGTGCCGCGAGCGCTTCGCCCGGCGCGTCGTCCACCAGCCACTTGCGCTCGACCTCGAATCCGGACAAGTCAGGAGCCGGTCAGGACGGTGCCATCGGCGATGCGCAGGCCCTCGGGCGGCGCGGCGAGCTCTACGTCACCGCGCACGACGACGCCCGCGCCGAAGTGGACATCGCCCTCGACCACCAGTCGCTGCGCCTCACGCAGCGAGGGAGGCCCGTCGGCGATGCGCCTCTCGAAGTCTTCGATCATGCCGAAGTAGCGCTTGTCCAGGGCGACGAGCGGAATCTGGCCATCGACTCCCGGCGCAGGCTCGACATGGAACTCGTCGCCCAGGCGGTAGGCGTCGGAGCGCAGCACCAGCAGATCATCGGTGGTCTTGACCGGCACGAAGCGGGTGCGCGGAACCTGTAGCAGCTGCGCGCCCGGGAAGCTGCCGATCGCCGCACCCATCGCGCTCTCCAGCTGCAGCACCGGCGGTGAGCTCGAGTCGCGCGGGTCGACCGTCTTGCGGTTGACGATCACCGGTAGCTCGAGCGCGCCATCGTCGACGAAGCGGGCCTCGAGCGCGGCCAGGTCGATCCACAGCGAGTTGGTGTTGTAGTAGCGCCAATGCTCGTAATCGCGGAACGACTCCTCATCCTCGGGCGGTGTCTGCGCCGTCTCGCGCAGGACCAGGCGACCGTCACTCAGCCGCCGGGCGATGTGGCCGCCCTTGCGGTCGGCGGCGGTGCCGCGCACCACCTCCATCAGAAACGGGAGCTGCTCGCGGACCATGTGGCCGGCGATGCGCGCATCCACAACGGCCCCGAGGTTGTCGGAGTTGGCGATCATCACGTAGCGGAAGCCTTGATCGCGGAGCGCCTCGAGCATCCCCGAGCCGACCAGCGCCGCGTATACGTCACCGTGCCCGGGGGGACACCATTCGAGCGCGGGAGCTGCCGGCCAGCGGGCCGGCAGCATGGTCGCAGCATCCAGCTTGGGCACCATGCTCTGCAGGAAGTCCGGCGGAAGCTCGGGCGTCGAGAGCTCCCGGGATTGCGCCAGCGCGTCGAGCGTCGGCGCGCGCGTTGCCTCGCTGTTCATCAGGATCAGGGGCAGGCGCACGCCATGGCGGCGGCGCAGCGCGAGCGTCTGGCCGACGATGATCTGCAGGAAGCTGCGGCCGTCCCGCGCCTCGAGCAGGGACTTCGGCTGCTGCAACCCCATCGAGGTCGCGAGACCGCCGTTCAGCCTGATCACGGCGAGGCGCTCGAGCACCATGGCGGGGTCGACGCCTGGCAGTTCGTCGAGCTCGAGCACGTCTGGCGCGGGCTCCAGCTCTGAGCTCGGGATCAGTGTCGCGACGCCGTTGCGGACGCGCGCGAGCGCCGAGCTGAACTGGCGGATCGCGGCGTCGCTCTGGCCCGCCTCGCGCATCTTCGTGGCGGCGGCATCGATCTGCTCATCGCTCATCGGCAAGTCCGTTTTCGAGCTCATCCAACCAGGTGGTGGCGTTGCCGTCGCTCGGCGCGCGCCAGTCGCCGCGCGGCGACAGCGAGCCGCCGGAGCCGACCTTCGGGGCGTTGGGAACGGCCGAGCGCTTGAACTGGCTGGTCTGGAAGAAGCGGTGCAGGAAGACTCGCAGCCAGTGCTCGATCTGCTCGAGGCTGTACTCGTTGCGACGCTGCGGTGGGATCAGATCGGGCCAGGCGCCGCGCTCGCGGTCGCCCCATGCCTGCCGGGCGAGCCATGCGACCTTGCTAGGCCGGTTGCCGAAGCGCAGCACGTGGTACAGGAAGAAGTCCTGCAGTTCGTAGGGGCCGACGGTGTGCTCGCTGTTCTGGTGAGGAGCGTCGTCGCCGCCGGCGTCCTCGTCAGCGCTCGGTCCTGCGCCTGCCGGGATCAGCTCGGGGGAGATCGCCGTGTCGACAACAGCGGCGAGCACGCGACCGGCGTCGTCGCCGAACTGGTCGGTGTCGACAGCCCAGCGCAGCAGGAACTGGATCAGGGTCTTGGGCACAGACGCGTTGACGTTGTAGTGGGACATCTGGTCCCCTACCCCATATGTGCTCCAACCGAGCGCCAGCTCGCTGAGATCGCCGGTGCCCAGCACCAGCGCGCTGTGGCGGTTGGCGAGCCGGAACAGGTGCGAGGTGCGCTCCCCGGCCTGGACGTTCTCGTAGGTCGTGTCGTAGACGGGCTCGCCGGTTGCCGCGGGATGACCGATCGATTCGAGCATCCGCTGGGCGGCCGGCCGGATGTCGAGCTCGTTGGCGCTGACGCCGAGGGCCGCCATCAGCTCGCGCGCGCTCTGCAGCGTGTGCTCGCTCGTCCCGAAGCCGGGCATCGTGTAGGCGAGCACGTTTGCGCGCGGCAGCCCGAGGCGGTCGAGTGCGCGCGCTGCCACGATCAGCGCATGGGTCGAGTCGAGGCCGCCGGAGACGCCGATCACGAGCTTCTCGATGCCGGTGGCCTCTAGCCGTGTCTGGAGCCCGGCGACTTGGATACGGTAGACCTCGTCGCAGCGCTCGTTGCGAGAGCTGGGGTCGACGGGCACATAGGGGAAGCGCTCGACCTCGCGCAACAGCGGAACCGGCTGTGTGGTGGGCGCGAGCTCGAACTCGATGGGTCGCAGCCGCCTGAGGTGGTGGCGATGGTCGTGGATCGCATCGCCCCAGGAGCTCGTCTCGGTGCGGTCGGCCTTGAGACGGTCGAGGTCGACGTCGGCGGTGAGCAGTCGGTCCTCGAGCGGGTAGCGCTCCGACTCGGCGAGACAGTCGCCGTTCTCGTAGATCAGCGCCTGGCCGTCCCAGGCGAGGTCGGTGGTCGACTCGCCGGCACCCGCTGCGGTGTAGACGTAGGCGCTGAGCGTGCGGGCGGAGTGCGCCGCGCAGAGCGTGTGGCGGTACTCCGACTTGCCGACGATGATGTTGCTGGCCGACAGGTTGGCGAGGATCGTCGCGCCCGCGAGCGCGCCGTATGTGCTGGGCGGAATCGCGGCCCAGACGTCCTCGCAGATCTCGACGTGGATCGTGAGGTCGGGGACGTCGGTCGCGGCGAACAGAAGTTCGTTGCCGAAGGGGATGGTCGCGCCGTTGATCTCGAGCTCCGGGCGGATCACGTCGCGTGCGGCGCGGAACTGCCGCTTCTCATAGAACTCCCGGTATTCGGGCAGATAGCTCTTGGGGACGGCGCCGAGGATTCTGCCTCGGTGGATCACGACGGCCGCGTTGAAGAGGCCCTGCTCGGCGCGCAGCGGCGCGCCGAGGACCGTGACCGGCGCGAGCTGCTCGGTGGCCGCGCGAACCCGCTCGATCGCCTGCAGCGTCGCCTCGAGCAGCGCGTCCTGGCGGAACAGGTCCTCGCTCGTATAAGCGGCGAGTCCGAGCTCGGGGAACACGACGAGCGCCACGTCCTGATCGTGGGCCTGGCGCACGAGCGCGATGCTGCGCTCGGCATTGAAAGCCGGGTCTCCGATCCGGACGCGCGGCACCGCGGCGGCGACCCGTACGTAACCGTGCCGGTAAATCGAATCAAACGGCAAGCGCCGAGTGTCGTTGCCTGAGTGCATATTCAGGAGTATCGCGCCCTATCGCCGCACGCCAAGCGACGCAGAGATCGGTGCAGGTCGCATGGCGGGGCAATGCGGGTTGGTGTGGCGGAGCGATGCAGGGCAGTAGCGGCGGCCCGGGGACCCGCCGTCAGATAGCGTTTGCGACGACCCACCACACGCACTCGCTAGGAGGAACCTTGATTCTGATCGCGTACGACGGCTCCGACGACGCCAAGGCGGCAATCGAGCAGGCAGGCAAGCTGTTCCCCGGCGAGACGGCCACGGTGCTGACGGTCTGGGAGCGCTTCATCGACACGATGGCGCGCGCGGGCGCGGGCGCGGGTGCCGGCGTGATCGTCGACTACGACGCGATCGACACGCAGACTGCGCAGAGTGCATCCGAGCAGTCCGAGGAGGGCGCGAAGCTCGCTAACGAGGCGGGACTTACGGCGAGCGCGAAGACCGCGGTCGTCGACACAACGATCTCCGACGCGATCCTCGACGAGGCGGCGTCGGCCGGTGCGAGCGTCGTCGTCACGGGCAGCCGCGGCTACACGGGCGTGAAGTCGCTGATGCTTGGCAGCGTCTCGCATCATCTGGTGCAGCACGCCGACCTACCCGTCGTCGTGGTGCCATCGCCGGCCGTCGCGAAGGCCCGGACCGAGCATCGCGAGAGCCTGCGCTAGAGCGCGCTCGCCGGCGGCCCGCAGACCGGCCGCTCAGCGCGACGCCGTTGGCTCATCGAGTGCAAGCCGCTGCCTGATCTTTGCAGCGAGCCGCAGGCGACCATATTCGCCGGCGGTGATCGCCAGCCCGGCAACGATCGCTCCTGCTCGGCGTAGTCCTTCGCGGTCTCCACGAACGGCGTCGCTCAGGCCACGCAGAACCCCCAAGGGCAAAGTGCGGAGTACGTAGGTTCTTTCGGACGCGAGGCCATCTTCTGTTCCGACGAGCGTGGCAATCAGGGCTTTTGCGCCAGCCTCGAGTGTGCATCGATCGATGAAGTAGCCCCATCTCGCTCGCTCGGGCGTGACCGTGTGAAGGACCGCCGCCTGCTCCGAGAAGGCCCAATACCCGCCTTCAAACGCCCTGACGGCTCGGATCGCAAATTCCGTTTCGTCTGCCGTGCCTGCCGAACCGTTTCCGCGTCCAAGAGCCTCGGCCCAAGACCCGACGCGTTCGGCGACATCGGCCCGAACCGACATGTTGGCGCCTATGGGATTGCGAATACGATTCTCATCCATCGGCAGACCCAGATACGAGCATCCCACGATCCATAGGAACTCGTCCGGGAACCAGGCCGGACGCGGCGATTGCCAAAGTGGCCTGGTCGGCCCTCCGACTCCCAGGACGTTCGGGTCCGCATACGCACTGTTGTGCCCGTCGAGCCAGCTGAGACTGGCCACCGCGTCGTCGTCCAGGAAGGCGAGGTAACGGCCCCGCGCGAGCTTGGAGCCTGTCATGCGGCCTCCAGAGAGACCTCTCACTCCCGCGTTCATCACCACGTTGACATTGCTGAAGGCGGCTTCCGCGCGCGCCCGCAACGCTTGGTTTCCGTCGATCACAAGGATTACCTCCAGGGGCTGCCGCGTCTGCCCCGCGACGGACTCTACGCAGGCATTCAACTCAGCCCACCGATCGGAGGTATATGCACAGATGATGACCGAGAAGCCGTCCTCCCGGGGAGTCATATCCGACACGACAGTGCTCTCGGAACTCACGCAGGCAGAGTAGCGAGCGGGTGGCTGGCTGAGACTCTCGGCTCGGCCTCATATCCGCTGTCGGGAAGCCCACCGGGCTCAGGTCGCTGGGCAGCGGGCTACCCTATGGTTGCCGATGGGAAGACCTACCCACTCGAGCCTCCGCTGGCGGCCCACGCGCAGGCTCGGTTTCAGCCTCGTCGCCGCCGCCTCGCTGTGCGTTGGCGTAGCTCCTGGAACGGCCCAGTCGCTGATACGCGGGTCGCAATCTCCGAGCAGTAAGATCGTGATCCGTCCCGGCAAGGCCGGCGTGGCCGCAACCGACTATGGCTGGAACAACCCCGGCCTGCTCAAGTCAATTGGGGCCAGCTGGGCCTTCAACGGCGAGCCGGATGTCACTCCTCAGGGGAGTCCGATCACATGGATTCCTGAGGTGCAGAACGAGTCGATGCTGACGCCCTCCGTGATTGCATCGCTGAATGCGGCGCACCAGAACGGCACAGCGAAATACCTGCTGACCTTCAACGAGCCCGACAATGTTCACCAGTCCTACATGAGCCCGGCTGAGGCCGCCAGCCTGTGGCCGCAGCTGGAGAGCACAGGGCTGGAGCTGGGGTCGCCGGCCACGGATTGGACGGGCGACGGCTGGCTCGCTCAATTCATGCGGATCGCTAAGCAGCGTCACCTGCGCGTCAACTTCATCACGCTGCACTACTACCAGGACTTCACCAGCCCGAATGCGGTTGCCAGCCTGCGCAGACGCCTCGTCAAGGTCTACGACACGTATCACAAGCCGCTGTGGGTCACGGAGATCGGCACTGAGGACATTGAAGACTGGGGCGAGCGCATGACGCAGGCCCCCACCGAAGCGCTGGCCGCGCGCTACACGCGCCAGGTTCTGACGATGCTCAACCGGCTGGCCGTGGTTCAGCGCTACTCCTGGTACACCGACACATGCTCGACCCCTCCATCGTGCCAGCTCAGCTCGCTGTTCACCTCCAGCGGCGGGCTCACGGCTGTCGGGTATGCGTTCAAACAGGTCGACGTCGGATAAAAGCGCCGCGCAACCGCTCGAACCGCGACGGGAGCGCCAGGCTGAGCAGCCGCAGACAGCAGAACACGAGCGCCGCGACTGCTACCGCGATGCGTAGCGCCAGCACCCAGCCTCCTGTAGACAGTGCGGTCGAGCTGATGCTGGCACCTGCCAGACAGAGGACCACCACAGCGGGGCGGACGCGCAGCGGCGGGCAGCCGTCGCGCAGCAGCAGGTGGTAGGCCGCGGCCCAGTAGCCCAGATCGATCAGCGAGGCGAGCCCGGAGCCGTCGATCCCGAACGGCGGGATCAGCAGCAGGTTCAGCAGGATATTGAGGGCTGCGGCAGTCACGGCCACGATCGCCACTGGCCGCGCACGCCCGTGGACGATCAGCGTCTGCGAGTAGATACCTCCGATCACCGCCGGGATAGCCTGCACAGCGACCAGCGCCGTGACCAGCAGCAGGCCATGGCGGTGGAAACGGGCCGGGACCCAGATCGCGAGCAGGATCGGCGACACGGCCGCGACTGCGAGCGTGCAACCGGCCGCCAGTTGGCCGACACCGTCACGCGTGGCCCCGACCACGTCACGGAGCACGCGCTCGTCCTCGATCGCGAACAGCCGAGACACCCAGATCCCGCCTAGGGCGCCGAGTGCGATCGCGACAAAGCCACCGATGTTGGCCGCCACCGCGTAGCGCCCGAGCGCTGTGGCCCCAAGCTTCGCCTGAACGATCAGCCGGTCCGAATCGCCGATCACAAAGCCCGCCACGGACGCGGGCAGCAAGGTCAGGGAGAACTTGACTATTCCAGCAAGCACCTGCTGATGCCCGCGGCCGACTCGACGCGGGCGCGCGGCAGCGAGCACGACGATCACAGCTGTGAGCTGGCCGACGACCTCGCCCAGCATGTAGCCGCGCGCACTGCGCCCTTCGATCAGCACGAAGATCACCGCCAGCAGCTGCGCGAAGATCGACTGTGCAAACGACGCCGTGACGTACCAGCGCAACTGATCGCGGGCCCGGATCAGACCCAGCGGAGTATTTGTCAGAGCGTTCAGGACCGCCCAGATGACCGCATACTTGACGGTAGCGGGGAAGCTACCGAGGCCCAACAACGGTGCCCACCAGCGCCCGGTGCCGTAGAACAGGGCACCGCCCGCGACGGCCATCGCACAGGCGACGGTGACCACGCGTCGCGCGGCGTCCTCGCCCTCGCGGGCGAAGGCACGCTGAACACCGGTAAACAGGCCGAACCCGAGGATCACGAACTGAACCTGCATGACCGCTGTCGCCGCCATCGCACGGCCATACTGCGTCGGCAGCATCAAGCGCGTCAGAACCGGCGTCAGTAACGCCGTGATCACCAGCTGCGCCGCCCAGGCCGCCATGTAGATCATGTCGCGTCCGAACAGGCGACTGACCGCCGTCTGGACGGCGGTCTCGTGGTCGCCGCTAGCCATCCGCCGCGATGGTAGAGCGGCGGCCAGCTGTACAGCCAGTTATGGGCGCGCTAAATCATCGCCGGATCTGTAGTGGCGTGCCCGTAAGATTCCCGCGCCTAAGCACGACAGTTTGTTTTGGGGGTTTCATGACGCGAGCGAAGGTTGGAGTCGTTTTCGATGTCGAGACGACGGCTGCATTCCCGCTGCTCGACGCTGTTGGGGACGTGGCGGAGATCATTTGGGTGATCGGCGACGGGCGCGACGGCGGCAGGCTCGCCCGCGCGCTGCTGGAGCGATCGGGGCACGTCGTCGAGGTCGTCAGCAGCGATCCGGATGCGGCCGCCGAATCGCTGCGCGACCAGGGGATCGAGGGGATCCTCACCTTCAGCGATGAGCACATCGTGTTGACAGCGGAGATCGCCCAGAGACTGGAACTCCCCGGCTGCCCACCACACGTCGCGGTCACGGTTCGCAACAAGTTTCTGCAGCGCATGGCGCTGAAGGCGGCGAATGTGCCGCAGCCCGAGGCCTGGCACCTGCCCCCCAGGCTCACCGCCGGCGAGCTTCACGACATCGCGTCGACGGTGAGCTACCCGGCGATGCTCAAGCCCGCTGAGGGCACCGGTCAGGAGGGCATCCTACGTGTGACGTCCGTAGCCGATGTCGAAGCTGGATACGATCCGGCCACCGACCAGATCGTCGAGGAGTTTATCGTCGAAACGGAGGCTCGGGACAAGCGCTTTACGGGCCACGTCTCCGTCGATAGCGCCGTCACAGACGCCGGCATCAGCCATGCGCTGATCCAGAGCAACTTCGCGCTCGACGGCTACCGCCTGACGGGCAGGTTCATCCCGTCAGTGTTTGACGAGCACATCAACCAGCAAATCCTCGAAGCGGTGAGGGAGGGCATCCAAGCGCTCGGCATCCGGCATTCGCTGGTCAACACCGACGTGATGATCACGGATGACGGACCGATAATCATCGAGATCAACGGACGTGCCGGTGGCGCGTCACCCGACTTCCTGCGTCTCGTATCGGACGTGCATCTGCGGCGTACCGCGGTGGAGGTGGCACTCGGGCGTCCAATCAAGTTCGAGACGCTTGTGCCACTTCGCGGCGTCGGGTTCAGGTGGGACGTCAATGCCCCGGTCGGTGCTCGCTCGCTCGTGGCGGTCCATGGAACCGAGGAGCTGGCCGCCTCGCCGTGGGTCGATCTGGTGCAGATGCAGGCGCGTCCAGGGGATCCGCTGAGCCGGGACGGTACCTTTGGCGTAGTTATGGTGTTGGGGCACACTGCCGATAGGAACGAACTGGTCGCAGCGGTTGAGCTGATCAGCCGCACGGTGGAGATCGACTACGAGTTCGACCGCTAGCCCCGTTTTCCGCGGTTGCTGAGGGCAAGGTCTGTCTGTGTCGGCCAGGGTGATTGGATTTGGAGGAGGTGCAGGATGTGTTGTTGGGTGTCGGTGAGCGTGTCGAGTTGGATGCC
>Ga0182024_10007289_pt1 | contig 23886 bp, 19 predicted proteins | sample P32metaG_FD_120480 | JGI IMG/M metagenome (GOLD analysis project Ga0182024, IMG submission 120480) | Permafrost microbial communities from Stordalen Mire, Sweden - P3-2 metaG (Illumina Assembly) | ecosystem: Environmental > Terrestrial > Soil > Wetlands > Permafrost | place: Sweden: Stordalen... | reverse complement strand
GCGCACGTGTCAACAGCAGCAACTCAACGTCCTGGTCTATCTGACCGCCGCCATCGCGGCGCATCGCCACCGTCAAGCGGTCGCGTCCTTGCTACGCAGGCCTCAGACCCCCTGAACTGTTACCTTTCGACTGACCGCGAAGTGCTCCGAAAAATACAACGTCGGAGCGACGGGCGTGGGCTGCTGGGGCACGCGAGGAGTATAGCGGGCAGACCTGCACCGCGCCGTCCTGTGAGACGCCGACGATCGCTAATCGCCGCCCGTCTCGCCCCTTCTCCGGGTCACGCGGGACCACGAGCTGCTGATCGATGACGTCAACCGAGCCCTTGATTCGCGGGGTCACGCGATTCTGCCGGCACAGACGCTTACGACACTGAGGGCTTTGCCGCGGCGCGGCGGGTTCGAAACCACTCCTGCTTGGCAGAACGGCGGGCCAGTTCACCATGTTCGGTAAGGAACTACCGATTTGAATGCTCCAGCCAAGATTTCGTTGCCGATTAGGAATCGAGAGACCGAATCGGTTGCGAGGTCGGGATGTGGAGTTGGGCCGACGAAGACGGTATCGATTGGGATCGAAGCGCCGGTAAGTGCGATTGGGAGCGTAAGGTACGGCAGGAGCATGGATCGGCCTTCCCGGTACTGGATGCGGGGATCCCTGTCGTCCGTCAGGACCGGGGAGACAGCGCGCCATTCTAGCTCTTCCTTGAATGCGGGGTGCTTCAAGAGCGCGCCAACGAGTAAGAGCTGGGTTTCAATTTGCTCGAAGACGTGAACGTATGCGTCGGTCGCCGCCCTGTCGTGTTCCGGTCCGACTTCGCTGGCGACTTGGAGTATTGAATCGAGAATCTCGCTTGCGAGCTCATTCTGTTCAGCATGGTCGTAGATGCATCTGCCCACTCGAAAAGATGCCGCCTGGGCTGCGGAAAAAAGGGCGTTAAACGAAAAGCCTAAGCTGACGCCCCCCGCTTCCGGGCAATACGCGCGCCACTGACTCAGGAGGTCACCTTGAGTGCTAAACGAAGCAGCAAAGACCATTCTTGCGGCCGGCCGCCGCTGAGCTAGCCAGTCGTCAAACTGCTTGAGAACTCCGTTCGGGTCGTCGCCCATTCCTTCTCGGCCTTGGATCGCAAAGTGCAAGGTGCGCAAGAAATGAGTGAGCTCAGCCGCATCGCTCAGGTACCGAATGTCCGTAGCCCATAGAGACCCGCTCTCAACTATCAACCGCATCGCTCTGGGCGATGTGTAGTGAAAAAGAAGATTTCCGGGTGGTGTGCCCCGGTACAACTTGTCTGCGATGCGATCGACTGATCTTGCCTCCATGGTGCGGACGCGTATGCCCCTGTCAGCCGATCGAGTAAATGCCTTGGTCGTGGAGCCGATCCGATTCGATGATTCCGCGAATGGAGTCAACTATCCAGTCCGTCCGGTGATTGTGCTCGACGGCGTGTGTTTCACCGGGGAACAACAATCGAATGCGCCAGCTGTCATTCGCGCTCTTTAGAACGAGCACCAGCGCAAGTCGGCTGCTGCGCTGGTCCTCCACTATGTGTGCCTCCCGAATGATCCAGGTATGCCTGGTTCCGGCAATCTCAGTGCCAATGAGGCGATCAAACTCAGGCCAGCTGCTTTTCATTGCAAACCGTTCTTGTCCATCCAACCCTGTCGGAGACGGCAGCGTCATTCCGCAGATTCGCAGATTCTAGACTGGGCTGCCGCTCTCGCGGGCGCACCACCCGATTGTCGCCGATCACCTCGGCGGCCGGTCGAACCGGCGATCCCGAGCCCCTCAGAACGGCGTCGGACCCTCCGCGCGCCGCGCCTCGATGGCGTCGAGCACGCCCTCGAGGCCGTTCCCCTGCAGCCCGGCCAGCGTGTCGTCGAGCCGGCCGATCATGTACTCCAGCGTCTGCACCCGCACGGGCGAATCGAAGGGGATCGGGGTCCCCCACGACGGGCCCACTCCTGGGAGTGACTGATAGCGCGGATCGAACGGCAGCACGGCGAGCGCCACTTTGAGGTTGGCAGCCTGTTCCCTGAGCAGCTGGTTGTAGGCGCCGAGTCGCTCATTGGTCAGCCGCGCGAGATCCGCCTCCGCGTGATGAATCCACTCCAGCTCGAGCCGGAGCAGGCTGTGGAGGTCGTGGTCGGCATAGGCGGCCGTCACCTCCTGCATCAGCGCGCTCTTCCGGAGCCGGATGTCCGCATCCTGCTCGAGATCGGGATGGAGCACCTTCGCCAGCCGCCGGTAGATCGTGCCGATCGCGGTCTTGCGGGCCTCCTCGGCCTGCTTCGTCCGCTCGTCCTCCCGCCCGACGCGCGGCGGTCGTCGGTGCCCTGGCCGGCGCTCCGCATGTGGCTCGGTCTGCCGCCGGACCTCGTCCTCCAGGTCGGCGGCCTTCGCCGCCGTCTCCTCGTCGCTCATGCCGCGCTCGAACGCCGACAGGTCGACCTTGAGGCCCACGTCGGCGAACATGGTCTCGATTTCCGCCCGTGCCTCCTGCCTCGCTTCCTCTTCGAGCTCGGTCAGGGGACCGCCATGCAGCTCCTCGAGCAGCCCGCGCAGCTCGTCATCCATGGCGTCGGTCGTGCCGAGGATTCTCGCGACGTGCTCGACCATCAGGAGCCGCAACATCTGCCGGTCGCGCGCCTCCAGGCGCCCGTCAGCCAGAAACGGTCTGAGCCGGCGCACGACGTCGCGGCGCAGCGTGGAGACGCGTTGCCGGCGCGGGCGTATCTCCTGGGCGTGAAAGATCAGGCCCGCATCGAGCCGCTGCGTCGTCTGGTCCCACTGGGCCCGCAGCCGCCCGACGCTGGCGACCAGCCGGTTGAATGCACGCTGCGCCTTGCCCAGAGAACGTCCCGGCTGAGGGTGCAGCACCAGGCGGCGTTCTGCCGTTCGCTCCCTGGAATCGTCCTCCGGGAAGGAACGCGGCGGCGTGATCATGAGTGGGCTCGTCGCGGCCGTGCCACTGTACCCGATCGTGTCAAGAGAGACCTTCTTTCGGAGCAAATATGTGTCATTTTTTGCTTCAAAACGTCCATGGCCAAGCACGCGCAATCAGCGGACAAGTCGCTACTTGACCGCATCAAAGGGCACGGCAGAGGCTGGGTGTTTACGCCGCGCCATCCAGGGATTATGTGACTCCGGCCGGAGAACGGACGAAACGCCCCACAACAGCTGCGGACTGCAAGTCGGTAACATCACCGGCAGCATCTGACGGATCGTCAGGCCTTCGGACCCTTCTTCGCCTTGCGCCTCGCCCAGTACTTGCGCATGCCCTCGCTCATCGCTGCGCGAGCCTCAGGTGAAATGTGGCGCCGACGCCGCTTGCCGAAGCCACCAGCGGGGGAGCTGCCAGCGCGCCGCAAGTCTGGATAGGTCCGTAGGATCTCAGCGACCTCCTGCCGGAGCTCGGACAGGTGCACCTTCGCTCCGAGCTTCGCCCAATATCGCTGGCGGTCTTTCTTCACGGCCACTGGGTGCCTCCTTGACATGACGCGATGTGAATCACAACGACAGGGGAACGCATTGTCACACTACAGAGTGACCGGGCAACGAGCAATGTTACCAGCGCCGGCCACCGGTCCAATCTTCGATTCCGTCTGCGACCCAGCTCCGGCGGGCGGTCGATACCCGCTTCGTGCCAAACTGGTATCAGACAGGCTCCGCAGTTAGGAAGCGGCCTATGGGCTTTGGCGGTTTCTCACGGAAGCGTGCGGTCGGCCTCACGGCCGCGAAGGCCAGGCTGTCACGCCGCATCGGGATTCCGTTCACCAAGAGTGGTCGGCAGCGGAAGATCGGAAGGATCGTCTCCGGTGGCGGCTGCCTCGTCGCGGTTGCGTTCATGGTGGCGATTCCGGTCGCTCTGATGGCGATTCTGTTCGCGCTCATCCGACACTGATACCGGCCCGCCGTCCACGTTGCTGAAACCTCGCGCCCGACATCTCAGGTAACGCGCAGGTCGATCTTCCGAAACCGCTGGTCACCTGAACACCAACCCAGGAAGAGGCGCGGACTACTCTGGTCTGGGACGGGCTGGGCCACACCAGTCGTACTGCTCACACCAAGCGCTCGGCAGAACCTCTGATAGTCGCCCAGCCACCGGGATTCCGGGCTGAAAGACTGGACGATCATCACCGCGGTCGAAGCATGGAAACTCCTGGCAGCGAGAACTGCTGACGCTGTCCGGTGCAGAAGTTGGTAACGCACGTCGTCTGGAAGAGGGGCGGCCAATCGGAGCGTTCGGTGGAGAAACTCGAGCCGTTCCACTTGCCCGGCGCTCGCCGCTCTGCGCTTCTCGCCGATCGTCGGTCCAAATTCCTCGTCGACCTTGGCCTCCACGGCGATTGCGGCCAGGCCCCTAGCATTCGACGCAATCGCCAGGACGTCGGTGCAGGACGCGGTCGTGCCGCCTGGAAGCGAGACCTCCCACTCCGGGGTGGCGAGGAGAAGTTCAAGGCCTGACAGATCCGGATCGTTCGCCGCATCGAGCGCCGCCGTGATCTCTGGCGGAAGGCGCGGGGCCGCGTCCTCCCAAGAGGCTGCGGCGCTCATAGCGGACTTTCCGGCCGCCCAATGGAGGTCTGGCTGTGCCAGCAACCGCTGCCAGTCACGTCCCGTCACCGTGGGAACAAGTATCCGCTTCACAGAAGCACTCCTTTGCGTCGGTCCAACGGCGGCCCTCATTCGTGGCACCTCCGCTGCACCTCCCGCTGCGCAAACTTGCGTGCAATCAGGCACCTCCGCCCGGCTCATCAAAAAACCCCTGGCAGGCATGGCAGAAATACTTGCCCGGCTTGGGACCGTTCGCGATGAGCTTGAACTTGGTCGTGGCCGCCGCGAGGCTGATCGTTCGCCCAATGATGCCGCAGTGCACGGCGGCAGTATTCTCGGATCCGCAGCGCGCGCACACTGGCAGCGCGTCAGCCTCGAAGCGCCGGATGCTCTCGCCAATTCCCGGATAGTCCTCTTCGAGCCGACCGAGTGCGTCTTGGCCGACCGTTATCATCGGCATCCTCCGATCTCATTGACGCTACTCCGAATCCTCCGGCGTCACAAAGTACTCCGCCGCGGTCTTGAGGAAGTCTGGCTTCAAAGACGCCGCCAGGCCGAGCCGGCGAATCCCGTCGATCTTCGCCACAAGCCGGTCGAAGCTGAGAAAACCGCACAAGGTCGCTAGCGGCTTGTCGCGATAGGCAAACGTTGGCCTGGCAATTTCCTGTTGGACCTTTCTTCGACGATCCTCTGGGGCCACGAGATAAAGCGGGATGTCAAGGTTTGGTTGTAGAGCGAGCAAGTCGCTCATTCGAAGGAGGCCGGAATAGACGGAGGTCGTCGATTCGATCTCGAAGGCGGCGACGATCGAGTTGTCCTTGATCCACAGCACATCAATGAGCTCGATGGTTCTGGTTGTCGCCTCGTTGAACTGACGCGGCAACTCATCCAGCATATTGGGGAGCGCGCCGAGGGCCTGCCCTTGGTGCAGTCTTCCGCGATCGTTGCGAGCGACCCATACGTCAAGGCCAAGATCAGATCCAAGCCGAAGAAGGTCGTATTGGATCTCCGTGTGCCGAGTGCCAGAGACCGCCTCCGTCGGTTGCCGGCCCGGCTGCGTGTCGTCTTCGTCCTTTTCCGGAACCGACACGATAGTTGGCACCGCCACCTTGCCTTTCTTGAAATCCACTTTGAAGTACCGAGGCTTGCGCGCGAGCTTACGAGGATCGACGGGAATCGCGACGGGGCTCCTCTCGGCGTCGCGGAGTAGCGACATAACAAGGTCCCCGTCGCTTCGACGCTTGAACAGGTTCGGGCTCATCCTGAGAAAGCCCTTGAAGCCCCCTCGATGAGATGGATCGCCGTAGAAATCCATCTTGCCCTCCAAGCTCGTCATGGGTACGCCGAATTCGGCATCTAGCAGAACCAACGGTTGGACATCGAACCTCACCGGAAACTTGTCGTCCTTCCAGATCGCGCGGTCATCTTTGCTGAGACCCTTGACCTCGAGCGCGCCGACCCACCGCATCACACCTGTCAAGTAGCAGAGCAGAATGTCCCCCGGTTGGATCCGCCTGGCGTGGGAGCCCATCCGCTTCCGAAAGCCGCTTGTGACGGCGCCGGCCGCGCGAAACTCCTGCCAAGTGGTCCCTGTGAACAGGTCTAGCCAATAGTTGGGTGTGCTCATGATGTGGCACCGCATTCTTGCAGCCACCTCCGATGTTGGCAAGGGACAAGCGGATCGGACGTCGGTTCCGGCGTTCAGCGGGCTCTGCGCGGTGGATTCCACTCTTGGAACCAACGGCAGCTTGGATGTACGGTCAAGGTGCCGATGGCCGATTTGGGGCGCTTCAGGACGGCACAGGACGAGCGTCATTCGGGCTTCGCCGCGGCGCTCTCGGAAATACAGGCCGGCCGCAAGCGCGGCCACTGGATCTGGTATGTCTTCCCACAACTGGCCGGCCTTGGAGCATCGGCCACGTCGCGGGCCTTTGCCATTCGAGACGTTGCGGAGGCCCAAGACTACCTCCGTGACCCCGTCCTGTGCTCGCGGCTGATCACGATCACCGCAGCAGTCGTAGAGCAGGCGTCACAAGGTATGCGACTTGACGTGCTGATGGGCGCGGCGCTCGATGCGCAGAAACTGGTCTCGTCGCTGACGCTGTTCGGAGCTGTCGCTCGAGATCTTGCCACGGCTGAAGGGCTCGAGACCTGCAGGTCGCTTGCCGATTCCGCTGAGCGCGTGCTCGACGAGGCAGACCGTGAGGGTATTCCTCGGTGCCGGTTCACGCTGGCCGCCCTGCGGACGGGCGCCTGACGCCTGCAGTGCTATCGTGCTCGCGTAGCGAACCGCTATAGAGGACTCGTGGACCCCTTTCTCGACCAGCTGAAGACCCTCTGTCGGACGTTCCCGACGCGATCGAAATGGGTCTTCGTCCCGACGCACGCGATCGGCCGCACGCTCGGCGACCGGCTCGTCCTCGAAGGCACCAACTGGGCCAACCTCCGGTTCATTACGCCCCTCGACGTCGCGCTCCGAATGGCTGCGCCGTTCCTCGTCGAGCGCGGCATCGAGCCGTCCGAAGAAGACCTTGGGCCAGCGCTGATGATGCGCCTCCTCCTCGATCTTCCGATGCAGGGCGGCTACTTCCGACCGCTCGCAGACCACCCGACGCTGGCGCAGGCGCTGTGGACGACCGTCCACGAGCTGCGCATGGCGAGTGTGCGCCCGGACCGACTGGCGCCCGACGTCTTCGCATCGCGTGCAAAGCACACGGAGATCGTCGCGCTGCTCTCCGCGTATGAGCGCTTCCTGGACGAGCACCAGCGCGCCGACATGGCCACGGTGTACCAAGAGGCGCTGCGGCATGCGGACTGGTGCGCGATCCAGCCGCAGGACTGCTGGACCGAACTTCCCGATGCCAACTGGAACCCGCTCCAGCGAGCGCTCCTCGACGCTGTGCCCGGCGAACGGCATCTGCCTCGCGCGCTCAACCTCCCCGGCCTTCTGCTGCCTCGCCGACTCGTCTTGACCCGAACGGAGCGAATGCCCGCCGACGGTGCTACGAACCCGTTGGCATTCCTGATGACGCCGACAGCCAGGCCTACGCCCAACGTCCCGACGCCGACGATCGACCTGTTCCATGCCGGCGGTCGAGAGGCGGAGATCGAGGAAGTCTTTCGGCGGATCCTGGCCATCGGCGAATCACTGGACCAGGTCGAGATCGCCTGCGCGTCAGATGCCCACTTGGCGCTCGTGTGGGAAAAGACGCTCCGCCACAACTGGCCGGTGACGCTTGGAGCGGGCATCCCCGCCGCGTTCACGCGCCCGGGCCGAGCGCTGCTCGGACTCTGCGACTGGATTGAGACGGATTTCTCGGCCGGCCACTTCCGCCGATTGCTGCAGTCGGGAGATGTGCGCGTCGAGGACCACGAGGGATTCACTGCCGGCCAGGCGGCGCGTGTCTTGGCGCGGGCCGAGGCCGGGTGGGGGCGGGCCACCTATGAACTCGCCCTCGGACGTCTCCACAAGAGCTACGAATCTCGCGCTGACGATCCCGACGAATCGGACGCGGACCGCGCAGACTCGCGCGAGAAGGCCGAGCGCGTCGCGCATGTCCGCACCTGGATGACCGACCTGGTGGCGTTCGTGCCGCTGCCGGGAGACGACGCCACAGTGCCGCTGCAGGCGGTCGTGGCAAGCGTGCTCGACTTCCTCGAGCGCAAGACCGCTCGCAGCAGCGCGCTCGATCATCGGGCGGCGGCCGCGCTCGACGAATACGTTGGGGGCCTTCGCGCGCTGGGCGAATTCTCGTGTGGGCTCTCCCAGGCCCTCCGGTTCGTCCGCGAACGTGTCCAGTCGCTAACAGTGGCTCCCGAGCGCCCGCGCCCTGGTCATCTCTACGCGTCCCGCCTGGCACAGGCCGGCTATGCTGGCCGCCCGCATCTCTTCGTCGTCGGCCTGGAAGAGGGCCGCGTGTTTTCGTCGTCGACAGAAGATGCGGTGCTGCTCGACGCGGAACGGGCCGCGATCTCGCCGGACCTTCGACTGTCGACGGATCGCATTGACGAGGCGGTGTATGCAGTCCTCAGCCGGCTGGCGGTCTCCGGCGCTTCAGCAACGTTCAGCTATTCGTGCCTGGACACACGCGAGTTCAGAGACACGTACGCCTCTTGGCTCATGCTGCAGGCGTATCGACTCCAGCAAGGCCACGACGCCTTGTCCTATCAGGCGATGAAGGCAGCACTCGGGGAGCCGAAATCGGTTGTGCCTTCCGACCGCGATGCCGCCCTCTCACCAAACGGCTGGTGGCTGCGCGGGGTCGTCGGCACAGCGCAGGCAGGAACCGTCGTTCTTGGGACCGCCTTTCCACACACCGCGCGCGGTCGTGTAGCGGAGGCACAGCGCGAAACCGCAGAGTTCACCGAGTTCGACGGCTACGTCCCGGATGCGGGTCCGGGGCTCGATCCGTCCGACCCCCGCAACGTCTACTCGGTAACCGAACTCGAGAAGGCCTCCGAGTGTCCGTTTCGGTTCTTCCTGAAACGGGGGCTCGGTTTGCGCCCCGTCGACGAACGCGAACGCGACAAGGATGTCTGGCTCGACCCGCTGACCCGCGGATCCGAACTGCACGCGGTGTATGCCGTCCTGCTGCAGCGCACGCGCGACGAGCATCGTCGTCCCACCCCCGGGGACAGTGCGTGGCTCCTCGCGTTCGCACAGGAACGCCTGACGCAGCTGCAGCAAGAAATCCCGGCGGCGACGTCGGAGATTCTGGCGCGCGAAACCAGGGATTTCCTCGCCGACGTCGAGCTGTTCCTTGAAGCAGAGATCCAAGAGACTCAATCGACGCCGGTCGGGATCGAGGTCTCGTTCGGGCGGCCGCTGGACGACGACGAAGACCCGCTGGCACGGGCGGCACCCGTCGAGGTGGCTCTTGGCACCGGTATTACGCTCCGCATCGCTGGCCGCATGGATCGCATCAACGAGATCGCTGCCGCCACCTTCGAGGTGGTCGACTACAAGACCGGGGGGTTCTGGCGGGACAAGTGGAAAGGCGTGTTCGACGGGGGAACCCGTCTGCAGCATGCGCTCTATGGACTCGCCGCGGTCGAACTGCTCAAATCCCGCCACCAGAATCCGCACGTCAGCGCTGGGGTGTACTACTTCTCCAGCCACAAGGGCCGCCAGGAACGAGTAAGGATTCCGGCGCCCACCCGGGCGTCCATTGCGGCCGTGCTGGGCGACGTGCGCGATGTGATCCTCACAGGGCAGTTCATCCGCACGCCGGATGAGAACAACTGCACGTACTGCGATTACGCTGCGCTGTGCGGCAGCCGGGCGAACGTGCAGGCTGAAAGAAAGGCGGGGGACCCTCGGTTCCAGGCATTCGGGAGGCTCGCGGCTCATGAGTGACTCGCGCGCCATCGATCGGGAGTCGCGTCGTCAGATCCGCGAGGAGCTGCTCGAGAACATCCTCGTCGAAGCTGGTGCGGGATCCGGCAAGACGCAGATGCTGGCGGAGCGGATGGCTGCTGGCGTAGCGGCCGGGGTCTATCAGGTGGAGCACATGGCGGCCGTCACCTTCACGCGGAAGGCCGCGTCGGAGCTTCGTGGCCGCTTCCATCTGGCGCTTGAACGCGAGCTCGCCAGGGCGTGCGCCGGCCCGCCGGGATCCCCTGCGGATCCCGCCCAGATGGCGAGACTGCAGTCAGCGCTGTCGAACTTGGAGCGCTTCTTCGCCGGAACGATTCACTCGTTCTGCGCGCGACTCCTGCGCGAGCGGCCGGTCGAATCGGGGGTGTCTCCGGGCTTTACCGAGCTCGACGAGGTGCAGGACCTGGAGCTGCGCCAACGCACTTGGCGCGAGTTCGTGACGAACGCGCGCGCCGCCGGTGATGCCGACATGATGGCGCTGCTCGAGGCCGACATCCGCCCAAAGGATCTGGATTCGGCATTCGCGACCATCTGCGAGAACGGCGATGTGGAGTTCCCGACGGGGGAGGGCGCATGCCCGGATCCCAAGCCGGCGTTTAAGGCGCTGGAGGAATTCTGGACGGAGCTCCAGAAGCATCTGCCGTCGCCGATCGACCCCGAGACCACGTGCAAGATCCAGCAGACCGCTGCCTCGTTCCAGGGTCAGTTGCGCGTCTCCCGACGTCGCGTCGCGCGTCCATCCGTGGTTGCTGCATTGCTAGCCACGTGGGACCGCGACTCGAAGATCGTCCAGACATGGTGGGCGAATACGACGGCAGAGAAGAAGCGAATGGCGTTTCTGATCGAAACCCTGCATGGCGATTTCCGTACGGACGTCGTGGCGCCGTATCTCGCGCGATGGCGCCAGTATGTGTATCGGCTCGCGATCGGCCTGCTGACGCGGGCTCGCGCATTGGCCGAGGCGGAACGCCGTCGGGTGAACTCCCTCAACTATGGCGATCTCCTCACCCTGACGGCGCGCGTCCTCCGCGAGGATGTCGGTGTACGCAAGGCGCTGCAGCAGAAGTATCGGCACCTGCTCGTGGACGAGTTCCAGGACACCGATCCAGTCCAGGCGGAGATCGTGTTCTGGCTCGCGCAAGATCCTGAGACATCGTCTGCGGCCGCATCCGCGCAGCCCGCGGACTGGCGGAAGATTCCGCTGCGGCCCGGCGCCCTGTTCGTGGTGGGCGACCCGAAGCAATCGATCTACCGGTTCCGCCGAGCGGACATCGACATCTACAACATCGTCCGACAACGCTTCAGCGAGAGCGGCGTCGGACGCGTGCTGCCCCTGACGTTGAACTTTCGCTCTGCACCAGAGTTGTGCAACTGGGCGAACGAGGTCTTTCAGACGCGATTCCCGGCGCAGCCCACCGTATACGCCCCTCGGTTCGCCTCTCTCGATAGCGATCCGGACAAGAAGATGTCCGGAGCCATCTTGACCCTGACCCACACGTGCGACAAACGCCACCTCCAGACCGAGGATGCCGAGCAGATCGCTCGTTACATTCGGTCTGAAGTCGATGCGGGCCGTCGCCGGTTTAGTGACTTCTTGATCCTCACTAGGAAGAAGCGCGACCGCATCGGGCCGTACGCGCACGCGCTGGAGGCCCTGAACATTCCCGTCGAGGCGAGTGGGGCAGGGGCCTTCGGCGATTCCCGTGAGGTCGAGGGACTCACGGTTCTGCTGCGCGCGCTGGCCGATCCGCAGGACCCGCTGGCGCTAATCGCCGTGCTGCGTGGCCCCCTGTTTGGCATCAGCGATCTCGAGCTCTTCTCGTTCAAGCGGCACGGCGGCTGGTTCAGCCTGTTTCATGACATTGACGCGCCCGGATCAGGTCAACAAGGTGAGCCAGTGTCTGCCGCGCTCACCGCGGTGAATCAGTACTACCGGTGGACGCGTGTGCTGCCTGCCGCCGGCGCGCTCGAAAGGGTCCTCGAGGACACTGGCTACCTCGCGCTGGCCGCGACGACCCCCGGTGGCGTCGACGGCGGTGACGTCGTCCATGCGATCGATCGCGTTCGGCAAGTAGTCGACATTGGAGGCAGCCTCGCCGATGCGGCGGATGCGCTGGAGGCCGACCGCGAAGCCACGAGCGAAGTTGAGTCGCTGCCGCTCGAGCCCGGGCGCACGGACGTCGTGCGCTTGATGAACCTGCACAAGGCCAAAGGGCTCGAGGCCACCGTCGTGTGTCTGGCCGACCCGCTCGGTGGGGTCAAGCCCCGAGTCGATGTGCACATCGAGCGCGCGGAGCTCAAAGCACGCGGGTGGTTGAAAATCGTTCGCAAGAATGAGGATTCATTTTGGGAACCTGTTCTCGGCGAGCACGCCGACTGGAGCGCGCACGAGGCCGCCGAACTTCCGTACTTGCAGGCCGAAGAGGATCGGCTGTTATACGTAGCAGCCACGCGCGCCAGGCAGGTCCTCATCGTTAGCCGATGGGCTTCGAAGCCAAACGACGGGCCGTGGGGCGTACTCGGGGGCTTCTCCACAAAGGCGGCCGAACTCACGGTGCCCGCAACTGTGACAGTGGCGCCCGCAATCCCACTCGAGAGCGGCTTGGCGACACAAGCGGCCGCTGAGCAGACGCGCGAGCTCGCGCATGCGCGCGTGAACCGCCCGTCCTGGTCGGCCACGTCCGTCACGGCGGAGGCACGACACATCGCGCGCATGACGCGGTCGGTCGAGGCCTCGGCCGACGACCCCTCGAAGGTCGTGGTGGCCGACACGCCCTCGCATCGGGCGGATGCCGGCCAGGCGTGGGGCACACTCGTGCACGGCCTGCTGGAACACGCCATGCGTCACCGGGCAGGCACGCGCGAGGATCTACGCCGTCTGGCCATGTGGCTCACCGTCGAGGAGCCGCAGTTGAGGACGGCGATCGACGAAGCGCTAGACACGGTGCAGGCCGTCGCGTCCGACGCGTTCTGGGCGGAGGCCAAGGCTTCGCCAGAGTGTCACGAGGAAGCGCCGTTCGCAGTGCTCGAGAACCGGGAAAGCGTCCCGACGGTCCTCACCGGCGTGATCGACCTGGTTCACCGCGCCGGGGACGGCTGGAAGATCGTGGACTACAAGACCGACAGGGATGGCGCTGGGGGCCTGTCGGCGAAGTACGCTGGCCAGATTGCCGAGTACCAACAGGCCTGGCAGAGATTCGTGCCCGAGAACGTCTCGTCGGTTCTTATCTCGACGAGAATCGAGTAACTTGGTCACGCCGCGGGAGAACGACCAGCCGACCCGCTCGCGAACGTCAGGGAATCCAGGCGGGAACAAGCGGGATATCGCGGAAGCGCGAGACTCGGTCCTCACGAAGATCGAGTGGCCCTTCTTCGATTCACCCGCACGCGCGTGATGGCACTCCGTCTGACCTGAGTGCGCACTGAAAGGCAGGAGATGAAAATCCAGTCGATCAAGCCGCAGTTGACGCCACTACGCGACTTCTGGAACGAGGATGCCAAGACGCTGCGCATTCCGACGATTCAGCGCCAGTTCGTCTGGGACGCGGAGGACGTCAGGGATCTCATCGATTCCATTGTCAGCGGCTATCCGATCGGCGCAATCATCATTTGGGAACCGTCGTCCTCATTCCCGAGCGCGCCGCTCCTGGGTGCCGATGATGGTGATTCACGGCGCTATGTCCTGGATGGCCAACAGCGTCTGACCGCGCTCTCCCTCATGATGAATGGCGGATGGCAGATCCAGCGGGGCGAGAAGCCCATTCGTACTTCGGCCATCTCGTACGTTCCCGAAACTGGCAAGTTCTACATGAGTGAGAAGAAGGGGATCGATGTTTCGCTCATCGTCCGCGCCGCATTGGCAGATCCGGACAGCCTGACGAAGCTTCAGAAGAATCACTCAGCCGTGTTCAAGAAGGTGATCGATCAGGTTGGCAGCAAGATTGTCGGCTACCAGCTGCCCATGTACGTGCTCAAGACCGATTCGGCGAATGACGAGAGCACCTACGAAAGGATCGCTGAGATCTTCACTCGGGTGAACTCAGCCGGGGTCAAGATCGGCAATCTGGAGATGTTTCTGTCGTTCTTTGCAGCGGCGTTTCCGCGCAAAGAGAAGGATCGGATCATCGAGCTTCACGAGAAATGGTCAGAGTCATTTGAGCTCGACCTCGAGCCCTTGGTTCGCTTTGTCTTCTCGCGAATGGAGATGACACAGGGGCAGATAACGAAGTTGTCATCGTTCCGTCGGGCGATTGAGACGCTAAGGGAGCGCTACAAGAGCAAGCCCAAGGAAATCAGCTCGATTCTCGACCGCGCCGAAACAGCGGTTGCGGTGGTTCTTCATCTCCTCGCGACGGATCTCGGCATCGCGACGTCTCAATTCGTTCCGTCGCAAAACGCACTACTGCCACTCTTCGACTTCGCCTTCACCCGCGGTTTCTCATCAAGGGAGGACATCTCGGATCGGAACCGCCGACACATGTCGTATTGGCTTCTGGTCGGCTCGTTCAACGGCATCTATTCATCCTCGCCCAACGGCAAGATCGAGGAGGACCTATCGATTATTCGCAGTGGCAAAGGCGCGTTTCCCCTTGGCGATCTGCTGAAGGCAATGAAGGGGCGACCTCCACGTGCGAACGCCATCGATCGCAGCGCGCTCACGGACGAACGGTACAATGTGCTGCGCGGGCGCGCGGGAAGGGAATACCTCATGCTGATGGATGTGCTTCTGCATCGTAAGCATGCGACTAATTGGGCTGGGAAGGACATTGTCAGCGAGGACGCGGCCATCCATCACATCTTCCCCAGGGAGTTCCTGAAGGACCAGGGCGAAACGCGCGATGAGTACATCAACTGCCTGGGAAACTTGGCGTTTATCGACCCCGGCATTAACTCGGAGATCGGAGATACGGCGCCCGAGGACTACTTCAAGAATTACCGAAGCGCTGACATCTTCGCACAGCACATGATCCCGGACGACCCGAAGCTCTGGAAGTTCGACAAGTACGAGAAGTTCTTAGATGCTCGACTCAAGCTCATGTGGAAAGAGACGGATGCGATCTTGAAGCAGCTGAGTGAGTAGATCGTTGGCGAAGAATCAGCGGGCGATGCTGCCAGAATCCGAACGTCAATTCAACGAGGCCATGCTCGACATCTACAGGCGTGCAAAGGCCGAGGCCGGCTACAACGCTACCCGTTTCCTGGGCATGGTGGTCGAACGCGGGGGATGTGAGACAGCCAGGTACTTGTTGCGTAGCGAAACGGTCTCAGAGGGCTACACCGCGTTGTGGGAGCGAAACCGTCTCGATCTCACCGTTGAGGCCGTAATCTTGCGGCCTGAGTGGCAACTCCTATTCTCAGATGTCGAACGTCGTGTCGCGGTCAAGCGCCTCCGCGAGTACGGCTACTCAGGTTCTCTTCCAGACGTAGCACCGGCGTAACCCCATCCACGGTTCAATGCGTCCTTCTTTCCCTGGTGCCTGCGAACATCGGGCGTAGGCCACCCTGAGACACCGAGCTCAGTCCAGCCCTTCCTGCCAAGATAGACGAGACACTTCGCCGACTGGAAATTAGTGTTGAGGGCGGGGAGGTGTCAGGACATTGATGCACACGATCCACAGCAGGTCGACCGGTCCAGCGTCCGTGGGAGAGCCGGAGCGGAGGGGCGACGAGCGGAGCGAGGCGACCCGCAGCGGAGGGTCTCCCACGGACGCGCGCGACGGAGGACCCGTCCCGCCGGACGGCGAGGTCACGGCGCGCCACGCGCGACGACGCTTCACGACGGCGTATAAGCGCGAGATCCTGCGACAGGCCGATGCCTGCACGCAGTCGGGTGAAATCGGCGCGCTCCTCCGCAAGGAAGGGCTCTACTCGTCGCATTTGGTGACGTGGCGCCAGCAGCGCGATGCGGGCCTCACGCCGCAGAAGCGCGGACGGAAGGCGACCGCGATCGATCCGCAGGTCAAGAAACTCGAGCAGGAGAATCGACGATTGACCTCGCGCCTGCAGAAAGTCGAAGCGCTGTTAGCATTCCAAAAAAAAGTTTCCGAGTTGCTACAGATCCCCCTGAAACCATTCGTGAGCGACGAGGACGATTGATGATCGCGGTCGAAGAGGCCGCGGCGACCTTGCACACCGCACCAGCGTGCGAGGCGTTGGGGTTGCCGCGGGCCTCGCTCTATCGGCGGCGCCAGCCGGCGCGGGTCGTGCGCCCGCGACCCACGCCGCCGCGGGCGCTCGATGCCGTCGAACGGCAGGCCGTCTTGACCCTGCTCCACACGCGTTTCATCGATCAGGCGCCGGCGCAGGTCCACGCGACCCTGCTCGATGAGGGGACCTATCTCTGCTCGCCGCGCACGATGTACCGCGTCCTCGATGCCGCGCACGAAATCAAGGAGCGACGCGACCAGGTGCGGCGACCGCACTACGCCGCACCGGAGCTGCTGGCCACGCGCCCGAATGAAGTGTGGAGCTGGGACATCACTCGGCTGCTCGGCCCGGCGAAGTGGACCTACTTCTATTTGTACGTCGCCCTGGATATTTTCAGTCGTTATGTGGTCGGCTGGATGGTGGCGCCGCGCGAGAGCGCGGCGCTGGCCGAGCGCTTCATCGCCGAGACGTGCGCGACGCACGGGATTGCGCCTGGCCACCTGACGCTCCATGCGGACCGCGGCGGCCCGATGCAGGGCAAGCCCGTGGCCTTGCTCCTGGCGGATCTCGGCGTGACCAAGACCCACAGCCGCCCGTACGTCTCGAATGACAATCCGTTTTCGGAAGCCCACTTCAAGACGCTCAAATACTGTCCGCAATTTCCTGAGCGCTTTGGATCGATCGAGGACGGCCGGGCGTTCGGCCAGGTCTTCTTCCCTTGGTACAACCACGAGCATCATCACAGCGGCCTCGGGTTTCTCACCCCTGCCGTCGTCCACTTCGGCCACGCGGCCGCCATCCGGGACCAGCGGCAGCACGTCCTCGCCGCCGCCTATGCGGCGCATCCCGAGCGGTTCGTCCACGGGCAGCCACAACCCGCCGCGTTGCCCACCGCGGCGTGGATCAACCCACCTGCCCAAAAACCGACGGCCCAGGATGCCCCACGAACGACGATCGTCACCTCGGACGACCTATGGGTCGACCCAATCCTCGACACCCTGGCCCTCTCGACGGTGACGCAACTCGATCAGGTCGCTACCGTAATTAACTCAACTTCGGTGTCTCGATGTTATTGACAGCTTCCGCAGTGGCTCGTCCAACTGCGGAGAAAAAGCGAGTCGACCGGCCGGCAGGAATCGCCACTGACCGGCGCCATCCCCTTTGAGGCTCGGAGTAACATTGCCGTGCTTTGAGCATTCTCGATCGCTTCCTCGGCCGGAAACCCACGTCGGAACCGCCGGCTACTGATCCGCCGCGAACGACGCCTAGTCCAGATCCTGTACGCCCAGCCACGCTGGACGAAGATGGCAAGCGCCCGTCCGACATCATCGCGCAGGCCCTGCAAGCCTGGCAGGCCGACAATGCGTCGCTCGCCGAGAAGCTCTTCGAGCAAGGCATCGATGCGTACAGACGGCATCAGCCCGACGGTATGGCCTTCGCGCTCGGGCGCTACGGCGCATTCCTTGTCGCTCAGGGCCGCAAGGATGACGCCGCGCGTGTCCTCGAACAGGCAATCGAGCGGAAGACCGATATCCCCACGATCTGGTCAGACTACCTCCAGATTGTGGCGGACCGTCGTGATGTCGATTCATTCAAGCGGAATTTCGAGCGCATGATTGCGTCGATGAAGTACCGCGTCGAGCCAGCGTTTCTGCTGGCCCATGCGCGGCGAGCCGATCGCGAGGGGGCCGCCCACTTCGCCGAAGAAGTAGCGCGCTGGGCTGTCGAACGAGCGACGGGCGAAGGCGACAAGGAAGGACGTTGGGAGGCGATCGGCGATCTGGGCCGAATCTTGGAACGGAGCAATCGCCTCGATGAAGCCGTCAGGGTGTGGCGTGACGCGTTCAATGAGGGCAGCCGCGATCCCGAGACCGCCAGTCGCCTGTCGATGCACCTCGAACGAGCTAAGGACTACGCGGGCTCTGTAGCTGTAATTCGCGAAGCGCTGAGTCGCGGATTGCCAGCCAACGTCGAGGAGTCACTGCGCAAACGGTTGACACGGTGCGAGGAAGCCTCTGCTGGCAGGAGCCGTCCGAAGACGGATAAGCGCGTTGACGTCGCGGCCTACTCCATACGTCGGGAATCGAGGCTTTTCGAGCCCATCTTCCAGATTCGCCTCAAGCCTGCGGTCAAAGACCTCGAGCTGGTCGGCCCGACCGCCCGTTGCCTGCTGGCCTCGAAGGAGTCGTCGACGCTCGTTGACATCGATCTCACTACCGGATTGGAACTTCGGCGCGTGGAGAATCTCCCCCTCCTGGGAGATACGTGGTTCGCGCCAGATGGCAGAGGTGTTGGTATACGTCGTACCGCCCCAATCGGTAAGGGCCCGACCCTGCTCAGATTTCTTGGCGGTGACGGACGTGTGGCCGCCGAATCATCCGTGCCAGATGCGACGTCGGAAATCGCTTTGGGACCTGACCTTTGGTATGTCGGTTGCCGAAACGGGTGTCTCTACGCACTCGGATTCGACGGGACGGAGCGCTGGGTCTGGGAGACGCCTGGTTCGAAGGACAGCGATAACAACGCATATTTCAGGCCCTGCCCGTACTACGTGGCATCGCGGCAGTCCTTCGCAGCAGTGGCGAGTATGGGGAATATCTATGCCGTCTCGTCGAATGGGAAGACTCTCTGGCAAACCGCGCTACCGAACGAGAGGCAAACGCGCTGGGAATTCACGGTTCCGATTCACGGCGACCAAGGGACCCAGGAATCCTACCGCGTCCTCGCCCTTCCGCTCGATGCCCCGCGTAGTGACGTGAAGGCGGCGTACCGACGTCTGGCGCTTACCACTCACCCTGATCGCAACCCTGGCGACGATAGCGCGGCAGCAAAGTTCAGGCTAATCCAAGGGGCCTACGAACGAATCCTCGCAGATCCTCTTACGACCGCAGCGGCCCCAGCCGGAATCACGATGACCATGGAAATCCAAGGCCTTGGTCCCACTGCCAGCTTTCTTGCCTCCAATGCTGCCGGTGTCGTCGTCGGCTCCTCGCAGGGCCGACTCTATGCCTTCGACGAGAATGGCAGCTTGCGCGAGGCCCGCGTGCTCGGTGATGGGCCTGTGCGTGCCGCCCTTCGGCCAGACGGCACGGTCGGTGCAGCGTGGTGCAGTGACGCGTTGCTGTTCTTTAAGGAGAACCAGATCGTGAATGCGGCTGAGGCTCTTGACTGGCCACGGGCCCTGACGATGTTCGGCGATGACGTTGTGCTGTGGCGAGGGAACGAGGTGCAAGTGATGGACAGCTGCGGTCGCTTGCTGTGGTCGGTCGAGTTCTCAAAGACCGTCACCGGAGTTGTAGCGCATGGTGACACGCTCGTGTGCGCCGCCGGTGTGCTGGCGGCATTCCGACGACATACGGATAGGTAATGCGGATTCTCCTGGTATCAGACGTGCACTTGGATTCACCCTTTGCTTGGGCGAAGGTCGATGTGGCTCGAAGACGCCGCCAGGCTCTACGGGATGCCCTTGCCCGCACTGTTCAACTCGCCATTGACCAGCGCGTTGATGTCATTTGCTGCGGTGGCGATCTGTTCGAGCACGACCGCGTGTCCCCGGATACTGGACAGTTCCTGCGCGCCCAGTTCGAACGCGCTCATCCAATCCCAATCTTCATCGCCCCAGGCAACCACGATTGGATCGGTCAGGAGAGCCTGTACCGTCGAGTCAGTTGGACACCGAACGTCCATGTGTTTGATGACCGCAGGCTCACGTCCGTGCCAATCGCCGACGGCCTGACTCTTTGGGGAGGCGCTCACTTCGCACCGGCAGGGACACCCGATTTCCTGGAAGACTTTAGGGTCGACCGCGGCGGCATTCATGTGGCCCTCTTTCACGGTTCGGAGCAGGGTTCCTTTTACACGGAGGAGCAAGGGAAGCAACCGCATGCCCCATTTCGAGCCGAAGAAATCGAAGCTTCCGGCCTGCATTTTGCGCTTCTCGGGCACTACCATGCGCCGCGCGATGCCGAACGTTTCACATACCCGGGCAACCCGGAGCCCCTGACGTTCGGCGAATCGGGTCAGCGTGGCGTTGTGATCGCCGCAATCGGCGACGATGGGCGCGTGACGTCAGAGCGTCATGCTGTAGCCGTCAGCCATGTCTACGACCTTCAAGTCGATGTCACCGGATGCGCCAGCAAACAGGAAATCCGCGACCGCGTCGCCACCGCGTTCGAGGGGCGCCGCGGGTATGCACGCCTGACGCTAGCCGGCGAATTGGCTCCTAACGTGGACTTGCATGCCGTTGACTTCGACGATCTCCCCAAAGGCCTCGACTCGCCACCGATCATTCGGCTCGATTCCGTGACTATCGCTTACGATTTGGCGCGGATCGGCCAGGAGCCGACGGTGCGCGGACAATTCGTTCGCGATGTGCAGGCCAGCCAATTACCGTCCCGCGATCGTCAACGCGTCATCGTCGCCGGGCTTCGTGCACTCGACGGGCGCGAAGATCTGGAAGTCCTCTAACATGCGGATCGAATCAGTGACAGCCGTCGCATTCGGGCCCTTTAGGAATGCGACACTGGCGTTTGCGCCCCAGCTCACGGTGGTTTATGGACCTAACGAGGCTGGCAAATCCAGCTGGCATGCGGCAATCTACGCTGCGCTTTGCGGGATGCGCCGTGGGCGCGGCCAGCCGCGCCTGGAGGATCGCGACTTCGCCGACCGTTGCCGACCGTGGAGCGGAAGCGCCTGGGAGGTCCACGCCATCGTGCGGCTTGATGACGGCCGCCGCATCGAGTTGCGTCAGGACCTAGCGGACCTGGCGCATTGTTCAGCAACGGACGCAGATTTTGGCCGCGACGTGTCGGGTGAGATCTTGAACGAGGGTACTCCAGACGCGGCGAGATGGATCGGCCTTGATCGAGAATCATTCCTCTCCGTGGCCTGCGTGCGGCAGACCGAGGTTCAACGTGTCGTAGACGATGCCGCGTACTTGCAGGACGAGTTACAGCGAGCGGCCGCCTCCGCCACAAGGGACGCGACCGCGGCTGAGGCTATATCTCGTATAGAGGACTTCCAACGTGAAAACGTCGGCCAGGATCGCGCGCACAGTACGAAACCGCTCCAACATGCGAAGACCCGCCTGATGGCAGCCGAGACGGCACTTGCGAGCGCGCGAGAGAAGCACGCCAGCTGGCTGACCGTCGAGGCGCAAGCGCTGGAGTTGAGGAAGAGGGCAAGCGACGAAGACCGTCGGCGGCGAATGTTTCTTGCGCTGCGCGCACGGAAGGATGTCGAAGGGTGGCGTGGGAAGTTGGAGAGGGCGCGACAGTTGACAGCGAGGTACCCCGGAGGTCAGCCTGCACCTTTGCCCGCTGATGAGACATTGGCTGGAGACGTGGCGGCCGCACTGAGCGAATGGGAGAGCAGACCCCAAGTTCCGGTTCTTACAGGGGAGACTGCGACAGATATTCGATCGGAAATCGAAGCCCTACCTTCCATGCCATCGGGCCATCTGCTGCCGGCCATCGAGATTGTTGACGCCAGAAACGCGTACGAGCGCGCTGCGCAAGCTCTTGATCTTCACGATCAACACCGGACATCCGAGGTTCAAGTTCGCGACGCGAAAGGACTTACTCCAGATCAACTGCGCGATCTAGCGCGGGCGCTCGAGACATCAATCCCGTCTCCTGACGCCCGCCGAGAAGCCGAGTACGCTGAGGCTCGAAGCCGCTTCGAGGCAGCAGAGCCCTTTGGATCCCGGCCACTCGTTGCTGGCCTTGCGCTGGTCACGGTCGCCGGCGGTCTCGGACTCTGGGCATCCGGGCGTCCCCTGATTGGGTCAGCGCTCGTGGGTTCGGGTGTACTTGCCCTTGTGTGGCTAGCCTTTCGCTCTGGGGGCCTACGCCGCAGACGCGCCCTAGAACAACTTCGCGGGGTCGAGGCGCAAGTCCTGTCACAGCGAGAGGCGGCGGAAGCTGCGAGGAAGAACGAGAGCGCCGCTCGTGCGCAAATCGCGACGTTGGAGCTTCCAACCGACGTCAAGGGCCTGCGCGAGCTTGCCGACAAGCTGGTCCTTGCGGAAGGACATCGGAGGAACGTAGCGGAATGGTCCAAGACTCATGAAGCGCTTCGTTCACAGGTGGATGCGTCGAGGCAGACGCTTGCGCAGTTGCTCAGGCTCCAGGGAATCGAGGTGCTGACCGATCTCCTCGAGGGATACAAGGAGTATGCCCGAGCGTGTCAGTTACGCGCAGAGCAGGCGACCCGCGCTGCAAAGCGTCAGCCTCTTGAACGTCAACTCGCGGCCCGAGACGCTGCGGAGCAGGCGGTTCGTGACGCGACGGCGCGGCGGTCAAGCGCAGAGAGGACAATCCTTGCCACAGCGAAGCGCTGCGGGCAAGAAACACACGACGTGATGTCGGCGATCGGCGAGCTTCGCCGATGGCAGGCTGTCCGGAAGGAGACGTTGAGTACTTTCGACGTCGCAAGCCGGGAGTTCGCGGAACTGAACGCCCTGCTGGCCGCCGGTACGCTGGAGGACCTCGAGCGCCAGAACGTCGAACGCGAGCGGCAGAGTGCGACGTTGGCCGCAGAATTCGAGCCACTTCCCGATGGTACTGCCGACGTGAACCTCGACGATGAAATTGGACGTTGCGACAAGATTGCGCACGATGCTTCGCACGCTGCCACGGTAGCCGAGACTCAGGCGCGTGAACGGGCGAGGAGTCTTCCAAGTGTTGCTGAGGCCGAAGAAGCGCTGGTCTCTGCTCAGGGAGAATTCGACCGTGTGACACTCCTCAGCCGGACGCTCACTCTTGCCCTCGAGTTTCTCCGAGGGGCGGAGGAGCGCGTCAATCGAGATATCGCTCCGACATTGGCGGCAGCGCTCCGGCAATGGCTCCCGGACGTCACTCAGGGGCGGTATACCGAGGCGAGGGTGGATCCGAGCGATTTGAAAGTGCAGGTGTTGGGACCTGACCACGAGTGGCGCGAAGCCCAGCGACTCTCGCACGGCACGGCCGAGCAGATTTACCTGCTGCTACGGGTAGTGCTCGCGGAGCGCCTTGCGGTAACCGGCGAGACTTGCCCCCTTATCCTTGATGACGTCCTAGTTCAGTGTGATCGCGTGCGCACACGGGCGCTGCTCGATGTGATTTCGGCCGTCAGCCGCACGCGGCAGGTAATTCTGCTCACGCAGGAAGAGGAAGTACTGCAATGGGCGCAGCAGCATGTCGTCGAGCCCGATCGATTGGTAATGCTGCCAGGCATTTCGTGACCTCGTTGTCACGGTGCTCGGTGGCTGACTAGAAGCAGCGAACGGAGTCTATAGTGAACGACGATCTCAGGCGCTTGGTCCATGACAGGCTCAGTTCGGAAGGACTGCTGCAGAAGAACTGGAGCGGTCTCATCTTTGCCGCATGCGATGGTCGTGATGCTGTTGAGAGCCTGTTGCTCAACGCAAAGGCAGCCGCGAGACCGTCGGCGCCAACCGGCACAAAGAAGAATGCCGGCGCCTACCTCACGTCTCTGACCGTTCAAGGTTTCAGAGGTATTGGGGCCAAGCAGACTCTCGCGTTCACTCCGGGTCCCGGCCTGACGATCGTCATCGGCCGCAATGGGTCAGGCAAATCAAGTTTTGCCGAAGCGTTGGAAGTGCTGTTCACGGGCGACAGCAAGCGTTGGTCGGAAAGGTCGAAGATCTGGAAAGAAGGATGGCGCAATCTCCACCAGGCTCATCCTGCGCATTCCACCCATCGTGATCGGTCCGTCCACGCCATCGTGATCACGGGGACCACGGCATCGTGATCGGAGCGAAGCGACGCTGAGCTGTGGGATAGGTTATCCGGTGTTCGCCTCCAGG
>Ga0182024_10007288_pt1 | contig 23886 bp, 15 predicted proteins | sample P32metaG_FD_120480 | JGI IMG/M metagenome (GOLD analysis project Ga0182024, IMG submission 120480) | Permafrost microbial communities from Stordalen Mire, Sweden - P3-2 metaG (Illumina Assembly) | ecosystem: Environmental > Terrestrial > Soil > Wetlands > Permafrost | place: Sweden: Stordalen... | reverse complement strand
TAGCTGAATCCAAAGGAATCTTCTTCAACGCCAATATCCGTAATCGCTTCTCATCTAAGCAGTTACCACCTGCTCCTTCCTCCCAATGAAAATTTAAGTGGTATTGGGCGGTTCCGCCTGCCCCACACGGATCGCTCGGAGACGAGCGATTTTATGGTGTCGGGGATTTGTCGCTGCGCTTCTTCACGTCGATATTCAAACGCTTGATCTTCTGATTGAGCGTGGAAAGCGGGACGCGAAGCGCTTCCGCGGCGTCCGTCTGGCTGCCGTTGCAGCGCTCCAGATTTTCGACGATCGTGCGGCGCTCGAACTCCGCCACGATTTCAAACAGTGAGGCGTCCGCGGGCAATGCGCCGTTCTCGCTGGGGCGCGTGCGAATGCCGGAGGCCTGCACGAGATAGTCGGGCAGGACGTCGACGGAAATGACGGGCACGGATGCGAGCACGACGGCGCGCTCGACCACATTCTCCAGTTCGCGGACGTTGCCTGGCCAGTTATGATCCATGAGCAACTGCATTGCTTCGGGTTCGAAGCGAAGCTGCGAGTGGCTGTGCTCATCGAGATATTTTTCGTTTTCGCGGCAGAAGCGTTCGAGGAAATGCTGGATCAGCGCCGGGATATCCTCGCGCCGGTCGCGCAGCGGCGGCAGATTGATGTTGATGACGTTGAGGCGGTAGTAGAGATCCTCGCGGAATTTCTTTTCATCGACCATCTTCCTCAGGTCCGCGTTGGTGGCGGCGAGAATCCTGACGTCGACTTTGATGACTTCGTTCGAACCGAGCGGCGTGAACTCTTTTTCCTGAATCACGCGGAGGAGTTTGGCCTGAGTTTCGGGGCCGATGGTGCCGACTTCATCGAAGAAAATCGTGCCCTTATCGGCGACTTCGAAGGCTCCCTTCTTGTTTTGCACGGCGCTGGTAAACGCGCCCCGGACGTGGCCGAATAGGGTGGATTCAAGCAGATCGGTGGGCAGAGAACCGCTGTTGACGGCGACAAAGGCATAGTCGACGCGCGGGGAATTAGAGTGGATCGCCTTCGCGATTAATTCCTTGCCGGTGCCAGTATCGCCGGTAATCAGAATGGTGGAACGGCTGGAGGCCACCTGCGAGACGAGGTCGAGCACTTTGAGCATGCGGTCGCTCTTGCCGACGATGTTGGGGAAGCTGTAGCGCTGCTTCAGGGTGCGCTTGAGCTGCGTGTTTTCATCGAGAAGACGCTGGCCGGAAATGGCGCGTTCGATTTCGATGATGAGCTTGTCGTTATCCCAGGGCTTGGAGACGTAGTCGTTGGCTCCGAGCTTGACGGCCTGGACGGCTGCTTCCACGCCACCCCAGGCGGTGATCATGAAGATGGGCGTGTGGCGATCGCGCTCGCGAACTTCGCGGAGGACTTCCATGCCGGATTTGTCCGGCATCATGAGGTCGAGCAGGACCAGATCCCAGGCTCGGGATTCGAGTTTGCGCTCCCCTTCGGCGGCGTTCTGGGCTAATTCGACGTCGTAGCCTTCGGAAGTGAGCAGCGCTTCCAGACTTTCGCGGATTTCGATTTCGTCATCGATGATGAGGATGCGCGCGCGGGTGGGAGCGCCGGGGAGATCCCTGGCCGGGAGCATCAAGCGGTCACCACTTTCCCGACTACCGGAAATTCCAGATGGAAGCAGGTGCCTTCGCCGGGTTTCGATACCGCTTCGATGGCGCCGCCGTGTTCCTGAATGATGCCGTAGGTCACCGAAAGACCGAGGCCGGTTCCTTTCTTGACGCCTTTCGTGGTGAAGAAAGGATCGTAAATGCGGCCCATGTGTTCGGCGGCGATGCCGTGGCCGGTATCGATCACGTCCACCTCAATGCCTTTGTCGCTTTGGCGCGTGACGACCTGCAGGAGTCCGGAAGGTTCCATGGCGTCGCGTGCATTGAGGAAGAGATTGAGGAAGACCTGTTGTAATTTGCCCTGGTTGCCGCGGATCGGGGCAATGGAGGGATCGAGATCGGTGCGCACTTCGACGCCCGCTTTGCGGAGTTGGTGTTCGAGGAGCGCAAGCGTTTCCTGAATGACGGCGTTTACTTTGACATCCGCGAGATCCGATGTCCACGTGCGCGAGAAATTGAGGAGCGAGTTCACAATCTCGCTGGCGCGGAAGGTCTGGCCGGAGATTTTCTCCAGCATGCGGGATTTCTGTTCGTCGCCCGATACCTGTTTCGCCAGCATCTGAGCGTAGCTGGAAATCACGGCCAGGGGCGTGTTTACTTCGTGGGCAACGCCGGCGGCGAGTAAGCCGATGCTCGAAAGCTTGTCGGCCTGCACCAGACGCCGCTCAAGTTCGGCGCGCGCGGTAATGTCGTCGAAGATGACGAGGCGGCCGATTTGCTCGAGGTCGCGCGAGACCAGGGGCGCGATGGCGATGTTTACTGTCGCTTCGCCGTGCGCGGTGTCGAACGCGAATTTATCGAGGTGCTGGATGCGCATTTCTCCGTGCGTGCGGTCCAGTTGCTCCATCAGCGCGGCGGGGAAAAGCTCCGAGAGACGGCGTCCGAGGGCGTCGGCGCGACCGATACCGCTGAGCCGTTCCATCTGGGTGTTCCAGCTATCCACGCGGTCTTCGAGATCTGCCGCGAGCACTCCGACGTTGATGGATTCGACGATGTTTTCGCTGAATTCCTTGAGACGTTCGTACTCGTCGGCCTTCTCTTTGAGGGAGCGGTAGAGGTTGGTGTTCTCGATGGCGATGCCGACGTAGTTGGCCAGGGTCAGCAGTAGTTCCACATCATCGCTGGAGAGAAATTCGCCGGTTTCGGTGCGGCTGACGCCGAGATACGCGATGGTGCGGCCGCGAACCGAACAGGGCAGGTAGTAGTTGAGATCGAGATCGGCGATGGTCTTTCGGACGGAGGCGGGCCAGCCCCGGGAGACGGCATCGAGTTGATAGCGGGTGCGCTCGAAGAAGAGGTAAGGAGTTTTCTGGGGCCACGCGAGAAAACTGAGATCGAAAGACTCGCCGGCTTCGAGGGCGCGGGCGCTGGAGCCCATGGCGAGACGGAGTTTCCAGATGGGGATAGCGGGATCTGCGGTGTTGCCGTCGCTGGCGGCACTGCTGCTTTCGTCTGAGAGGAAGAATGCCACGTGGCGGATGGAGAGAGTCTGCATCAACCGGTCGGCGACGGATTGCAGCATGGGGTCGAGATCGGAATCCGAATTCAACTCGCGCGCAAATTCAATGAGGGTGCGCCGATAGTCGTAGCGATCGCGATAGAAGTAGCGGTCGAGACGTTCCTGAATCCAATTCCGGATTGGCTGGAACAGGAATGTCGCGATGAGCATGACGATCACCAGATTGGTGCTGCTCATGTCCTTGAAGCTGACCTGCACTAACCGGCTGACGCCGAGCACGATGGCGTAGAAAGCGGCCAGGACGCACAAGGTGGCGAGCGTGTAAGCGTAGCCGCGGCGGAAAATAACATCGACATCCATCAGCCGGTAACGCACGATGGCATAAGCGATGGTGAGAGGAATCAGCGGCAGGGTGAGGACGGCGTAGTTCAGATACGGGTAATCGAGGACGTAGGTGCCGATCACATAGGGAGCGGCGTAAAGGATACCGAAGGGCGCAAAGCCGAACAGGATGCCGTTTCGCAGCCACTTGAGCTGCTGGCGGACGACGGTGTCTTCAGCTTTGCGATAGCCGCTCTGCAGGACAACGCCGCTGGCAAGATAGGTGACGGTCAGCAGGCCCAGCCAGCAGCGGTCCAGCACGTAGCGGACTTCCACCAGCGAATAGCCGGGGGCCGCCAAAACGCCTTTGGCGAAGCCCACCGCGACCAGCGTCAGCAGGACGCCCGGAGCGTAAATGGCCGCGATCATCCAGCGCCGATGCCACGGGCGCGGTTCCGGGAAACCGATACAAAAATGGAGAAACAGCGCCGGGGCCAGCCAGCCGGCTACCAGGTTACCCCAATACATGACCTGGTCGAACGCATTGAGTTTTCCCGTGTAATGGAAACACGAAAAGACAAAAGAAGCCAGGCAAAAGATATAAAAATGCCGGGCTTTGGGTGCACTTCCGCGCCGGAAGTAGATGAACAGGCCGATCGCCAGGTATGCTGCGCCGACCAGGTACTGGTACGAGAGCGCCGCGCCGCGTCTGACTTCCCCGACGTAAACGGTAGCGGGGATATCGACGCCGCTTCGCCCGAGATCGTAAACTGCCTTGCCCCAGGCGCCGATGCCGGCGAGGGTACGGGGAACGTCGTCGGCGCGGGCGACTGCGATGTTCTGGATGGACCGCAATACATCGCCCTCACGGATTCCGGCGCGGTCGGCGGGACCGTCGGCAACAACCCGGGTTGCGGTAACGCCATCGGCGCGGTCCGACCAGAGAACGCCATCGTCCGGCAGACGGAACTTGTGCTCGTAGTTCACCCCGGCCGAAATAGCGGCCGCGATGGTCAGGACCGTCAGGAGAGCGGTCGAGAGCTGGAATTTTAGTTCCTGGAGCATAGCAATACCGTCAGCATAGCGGAGTCAACCGACACCGCCACAATCTCATTGTAAGTGCAGTTGTGATGCCAGTGGAGCCCATCCGACGCCCTAATCAAATGCTGATAATAAAGGGATTGGATAACCGAAGCTCACGACATCTTCCATTTTTGGAATAAATGTGGCTCCGGGAGACGAGAAATATTGGAATTAGAACTTAATGCCGGGCCTCTTTGAGTGCATCCAGTCGACGAATTCGGCGGGTGCGGTCATGGTGGAGAGACGGCTTTGCCGGACAAGCGACCAATCGTCGAATTCGCCCGACTCCTTGATCTCGCGCAGAGTCACCGGTGGTTCAATCATTCGGACAAAGCGGAGTTCGGCCACGGCGAGCTTCGGGTTCGAAGGGTCCGGGCAGCCGTCGCCGATCACCTCCGCCAAGCCCACGATGGCGGCGTTCCCCATGCTGTGATAGATAAAGACGCCATCTCCGGCGCGCATGGCGCGGATGGCGCGAAGAGCCTGGGGATTTTTGACGCCATCCCAGACGGTCTGCTTATCCTTCGCAAACCGTTCGATTGAGTACGTTTCCGGATCAGTCTTGGCCAGGAACCAAGCTCGTTGATGTAAAGTACTATGTCCCATATACCGAAGTATATTCTCGAAGGGGTCCCTGTCTTGCTACGATTTATAAAGTGGGCATGAAATTGTGGTTGAAGTGCGCTTTAGCGATTCTGGCGGGGGCTTGTCTCAGCATCGGGCAAACGGTGCCCGCGAGTGATTCATCGTCTATTCCGGCTCAGGTGGGCGCTTCGGCGGCTGCGCCCGAGTCTGCCGCTGTTGCCGGAGCCGCTGCCCCCGCGAGTTCCACAGCCTGTTCAGGCGCGGCGTGGCTCTGTGTTTCGCAGGCTTTACAACGCCTGATGTTCAATCCGGACGGTACGCACCGGTCCGATGCCGATATTGCCGCCGCCGCGCCAGGCGTGATCGCGGGGCTCATCAAAGACGGCGTCATGAAGCCGCAGGACGCCCCGAAGACGCCGATTACAAGCTTTGACGACGCGAACAAATTCGCCGATAGTTACCCCACCGGCGAGACCGCAACTGAAGCGCCCGCCACATCGGCAAGTACGCCCGCGAAGGCCGCACCTTGTTCTCCGGATCGGCCGTGGCTGTGCGAATCCTCCGCTTCGACGGCACTCCCGGCGGCAGCCAGTCAGACGAAAGCGACCAAAAGCGGCGCGGCGAAGCCGGCTGCGACGGGAAAGGGAACCAAAACCGCCGCGGCCACAGCCGCGGGAACCGGGGTACCGGCTACACCGGCGGCCGCAATGCCGCTGTACGTGCTGGGCCCGCTCGACGTGGTGGGGATAACGGTCTTCGATGAAAAATCCATACCGGGCACCTACGCGATCGGTCCGGATGGCAGGATGTCCGTACCTTTATTGGGGAATTTTACGGCAATTGGACTGACAATTCCCCAGCTGACCACCCTTATCACCGACAAGTGCCGCGACATGGCAGGTATCCTGGAGCCCATTGTGAACGTGCAGCTGCTGCGCAGTAACAGCAAGCAATTCACGCTGATCGGCGGGGTGGGAAGGGGTGGCCCCGTTTCGATTTTGCGGGAAACAACCATACTGGAAGCCCTGTCGGCAGTGGGGTTTAAGGAATTTGCCAAAACGAAGAAGATTGTTTTGAGGCGCGGCACTCAGGAATTTCATTTCAATTACGACCAGGTGCTCAAGGGTATTCACATGGAACAGAACATCGTGATCCAGGACGGCGATATCATTGTCGTCCCCGAGTAGCGGAGAGAGAAAAAGATGGTAGCAACGCAATCGCAATCTTTCAGCATTTCACGACGGACTCTGGATGTCGAAGACTACATCGATATCGGCAGGCGCCACGCCGGGTGGATCATCGGACCGGCCTTTTTCGGTATTGTCGCGGCTATCTGTGTCGCCTTCCTGCTGCGCAATCAGTATGTTTCGAAGGCGACGATGCAGATCACGCCCGCGCAGATCAACGACAATATGATCCAGTCGACGATCAGCAACTCGCTGAACGAACGGATTCAGCAGATGGAGACGTCCATCCTGAGCCATACCGAACTGTCTTCGATCATCAACGATCCGCGGCTGAACCTCTACCACGAAGAGTTGAAAACGCAGCCGCTGGATGACGTGATCGAAGCCATGAAAGGGAACATCAATATCCAGTTTGTGGCGCTCCCGGGGGCACTGGGAAGGCGCGCGTCGGCGTTCGATATCACTTTCACGTACTACGACAGATTTAAGGCTACGCAGACCGTCCAGGCTCTGATGAACAAGTTTGAAGAAGAGAATCTGAACACGCAGAAAACGGACCAGGACGCGGTGAAAGGGCTGGTCGGAGATCTTCTGCAAAAAGCCAAGGCGGATCTGCAGGACGCGACCGACAAGCTTACCTCCTTTAAAGAGGGCAATGCCGGCAAGCTGCCGGAGCAGGTGGGGCTTAATATCGCCCTGGAAAACGGCTACACGGAGAAAATCAAGAGCGCCGATGAGTCGATCTACCGCGAGACGCAGGCGATTGCCCAGCTGGAAACGCAGAAGGATACCATCAACGGCCAGCTTCAGTTCTACGACCAGGAGCAGGCTGCGCTCGCGAGCGTAGCTGTGCCGGGCAGTGTGGCAGCACAGCAAAACCAGGAACTGGCAGCGCTCGACAAAGCCATTGAGAACGGGGATTTTCAGCTGCAGCAGATGCGCAGGAGTTATAACGACAAGTATCCTCCGATCAAGACCGCGCAAACCCAGCTGGACGGTTACAAGGCAAGGCGCGAGGCATTAGCTAAAAAAATACAGGCCAAAGCAGAAGCCGACGCGGCTAGCGCGGCGGCGGATGCGGCCAAGCCGAAACCCGCTACGATGACTCCTGCCGATGTGAAGGAGATGGGTCTCAAGCATGAAGTGGCCCAGAAGATCGATGGGATCACTGCGCAGGAGAAGTTCATCAATGAGAATATCGCCAGGCTGAAGAAGGAAGAGGAAGGCTATAAAAAGGGCAGCGACGACGTCAACCAGATGCTCAAGGACAGCACAGGCATTGAGGGAACCTACGAGGAACTCAAACAGAACAAGGCCATGGCGGAGCAGAACGAGCAGGAGCTGGAAAAGAAACAACAACTGGCGGATGCGAACGGGCAACTGATCGAGCGGAAAGCGGGCGAGGTTCTGGAAGTTCTGGATCCGCCGAGTACGCCGATGCAGCCAACCAAGCCCAAGCGTTTTATGATCATCGGAGCGGGTTTTGCGATGTCGATCATCCTGGGTCTCGGGATGGCTGGTCTGCAGGAAGCAAAGGACACCTCTCTCAAAAATCTGAAAGACGTTCGCGCGTACACGAATCTGCCGGTTCTCTGCAGCATTCCTTTGCTGGAGAACACGATGCTCGTGAAGCGAAAGCGGCGGCTGACCTACCTTGCGTGGGCTGCCGCGGTAATCGTAGGGGCCGCTGCGGTCAGCGGGGCCGTCGTTTACTATTACGCAGTCACGATGAAGAGCTAAGGAAAATATGAGCCGCGTACACGATGCGCTCCGCCGAGCGGAGCAACTGCTGGATGGAACCCTGGACGGTCCGCCGACGGAGAACGACGGCCGCGCCCTGGTAGTAACGGACGATACCGGCCTGGCCGCAACGCAGGACCCGGCGGAGGTCGCAAAGCCCGCAGCGCCTTCGAAGGGTCTCATGCGTCCGGAGACCGGCGGTCTTCAGATCGACGCCAGAGCGTTCCTCTCGCGTTGCAAAACAATTCCGTTCCGGCCCGCGCCGGAAGCGCACCTGATCAATCCGGAAGAGCCGCACGACGGCGCATCGGAAGAATTCCGCAGCCTGCGCACGCGGCTCAACCATATGCAGGCGCAGCAGGATCTGCGTGTGGTCGTCTGCACCAGCGCTTCGCCGGCCGAAGGGAAGACATTCACCGCGTGTAACCTCGCCCTGGCCCAGGCGCAGCTGGAACTCCCGATACTGCTGGCGGATCTGGATCTTCGGCGCCCCGTGGTACACCAGCAGTTTCAATGCGAGAGGACGCCGGGATTTTCCGACTTCCTGCTGGGTGAAAAATCGCTCGAAGAATGCATCCGCCACGTGGAAGGGACCAATCTATACGTCCTGCCTGCCGGTTCCGCGGTGCGTAATCCGCTTGAACTGTTGAATATGCGCCCGGTCCGTTACACGCTCGATTCGTTCCGGAAGGTCTTCAACTGGGTTATTCTCGATACGCCTCCGCTGCTTTTTTCCGCGGATGCGAATCTGCTGGCCACGATTACGGACGGGATTATTCTGGTGGTCCGGATCGGATCCACTACCTATGACAGCGTGGTTCGCGCCATTCAGACGCTCTGCGAGAACAATGTGCTCGGCATCGTCGCCAACGGCGCGCGTGCCGGCGAGCTCTACAGCAAATACACCTATTACTACACCAAGGCGGACGCCGGAGGCGGTGGGAGAGCCGACGACGAAGACGATGACGATGAAAACAGCGAGGACGCCGAGAGCGATCAGTCGCCCGACCTTAAGGCTGTTGCGAGCGTGACGGCTGTGGAAGGCGCGCCCGACGGTGGTACAGGCGAGGCGATAGGAGACCAGCCTGGCTCTGGCGGCGCTTTCGCGGAATCCACGCAGGCGGACGCCCCTGCAGACGACTTCAGCGAGCCATCGGTTGAGGCTGTTGACGCACCCAGGGGCGGTTTCTTCTCGCGGTTTTTGCCCTCGCGTGGCGCAGCCAAACCCAAAAAGGTCAAGGCCCCCGTCGAAGAAGACGAAGACGAGGATGACGACGAGTAATTGACGGCGCGTTAGCGGATGCTAAGCCGGTTCAATGCATCCTGGATTTCAGGATCGTCCGGATCCAGCCGCCGGCCTTCCGTCAGCACAGGAGCGGCAGCCGCGGGTTCTTTCCTGATCTCGAGAAGCGCCCGGCCGAGATTGCGGTGCAGCGTGGGCAAATCCGGCTTGAGTGCCAACGCCTTCCTCCATTCGGCGATCGCCTGATCGGTCTGTAACGAATCGAAATAGAGATCCCCCAGCAGCGCGTGGGCGACGGGGTCCGCGACGTTTTGCAGCAACGCGGCCTGGAAGATCCGGAAGTAGATCTCGCGATGCGGGAAGACGTAAAGAGTGGAAAGCGCGCTCGCGGTTTTGAAATCGGGTTTCGGGTCCTGTCCCAGTTTCAATCGGCAATAGCCGCGGTAATAGACGACCAGAGGGTTGTCCTGCGGGAGCAGCGTGCCCGGTTCCTTCTCGGTTTCAGGCACGCCGGAGTATTGCCGGCTGACGATTTTCAGAGCGTCGTCCCAGTCGCCGAGCTCGCGGTATGCTTCGGCGACATTCAGCACGCGTTCCGGGTCCGCGCCGAGATGGTTCCACAAAGAGGCGTCATCCGGGTATCCGAGGAACGCCTGTTCCACCCGGAGCATGTCGTTTGCGGGATCCTGCTCGAGCCAGAACTCCAGCCGCTTCTTCGCAGAATCCGTCTTGCCCGTGCGTCTCAGCAGGGCGACTTCAAGCGCTCCGATTTGCGCCGGGGCGCCGGGCGCCGCAGCCAGGGTCTGCAGGGTACGGGTCGCTTCCGCGAGGCCGGGTTCGCCGGATTCGCGCGCCGCGAGCAGGGCCAGTTGCAGTTGTGCGGCGGCGGTCCACGCGGAATCGGCCGCCGCGCGTATCAAAGCAGCGCGCGCCTCTTCCGTTCGTTGTGAGGTGCTTGCCAGAGCCGTTCCGAAATAATAAGAAGCCTCGGCGCCGGTTAAGCCGCCGAGCAACCGGATGGTATCGCTGTATCGGTTCAGAACGAAGGCCGCGCGTCCCGCCGCAAGCCTGAGCTTCTCGCTGCCGGGAGTCTTTTTCAGGCCCGAATCGTAGTCGTGCCACGCGAACGGCCACATGTCTCTTTGTTCGTTGTACGCCCCGCGCTCCAGACTCGCAGTCTCGGTGTCGGAATTGTCGCTCGGCTGAACAGGTTCGGGGTTCGCCGCTTTCGGATCGAAGGGGAGCGATTGATATTCACCTTCCACATAGTGCAGAACCACCGCTCCGGTTGCATCGATCAAATCCACGGTCAGTTTCGCGGGAGCCGCTTCCAGCGTTTTCGCATACGTGACTTTCGGCTCCAGATTCATCTGAGTCTCAGATATTGTGGCAGCGCCATTCGAGAAGCGGACTTTTGCGCCCGGCATCGCATGTGTCGCGGCAATCTCGACCAGCACCGTTTGAGCACTGCGGCTCAGGTTCAGCACCGCGTCGCGTGTGGCGCGCGAGATTCCCCCCAGATTGTGAAACGGAATCCAGTAATGACTGAAAGTTTTCGTTTCCCCCGGACTGAGGAATTCGAACTCCGGCTGAGTTTCAAACTCACCGGCCTGCATCTCGACATACGAGTTGAAATTTTCCGTCAGAGTAGAGCGGACGTAAGTGTCGCCGGTACCCCAGAGCCAGATCTTCTTGCCTTTGACCTGATCCGGATCCGCATAGTGAGCCAGGCCGCTGCGGAATTGCGGCTTGTAAATAGCCATCCAGGGCTCGCGGGATGCATGGCCGAACAGCCCCAGCATGTCCTTGTGATTTGCCGTGTCGCTCAGGTCCACGCCGCTATCGCCGATGGGCCACGATGTCATGGGGCCGTCCCCGTGGGGCAGCATCCATTTCACGGGATAAACGACGCGAAGATGCGGGTCGTCCAGTTCCACGGCGGCATTGGCCCACCATTGATAACCCCGGCGCGCGGCAGAGCCGTTGTAAAGGGTCACGCGCTGTTCGAGCACAGTGGAACCGGGATGGAGAATAAACTCGTCGCGCCACTGCATGCCGGAAGTGCGGTCGGTATCCTCCACCACAACGCGTCCGACTCCGTCGCGCAACGACCATGCGTAATCGACGGGTGAGCTGTCTACACGGCTGTGGGCGATGGGAAAACTGGATTCGATTCCCGTCGCAATGAACGTTCCTCGTGGGCTCTCGCCGGTTCTCCGAATGGCGGGATTCGAATAGAAAATCTCCTTTCCGGTTATCCGATCCGTACACCCGTGAAGGTGACCTCCCAGATCCGGCAATATGCGGCACGAGAGGTATTCATTCTCAAGAATCACTACACGCCACGGAGTCATCCGGCGGACCTTGTTTACGGGCGTCCGGATCGTGTAGGGGTAATTCGGATAAGGACTGCCATAAAACAGGGGAAACTGGGGGTCGGGGTTAGGTGAACCTTCGTCGTAAGTGGGCAGGGTCAGCGTGTCTTCATGAACTTTCACAGCACTGTTCTGCGCACTGAGCGCCAGCGCGAAAGCAAACAGGGTAAGGCAACGGACGGCCATAGGGCCTATTGTATATAAATTATTTAAGAAAAAGGCAATGGCACTCGTGCAGATTGTCATTGTCCGATCGTCACGCGTTCGAGTCGATTCCTGCCGCCAGGATGCGGGGCAGGGTCTTCAATGGACGGTCGCAATCGCCGCGAAAACTCCGACCGGCGGATCGGGTCCTAAATGGCGAGTTCGACGCCGGTCGGGCCCAGATGCCGGTCCGTAGACCAGCAAACGGCGGTCCGGTGATCCTTTATGACGACCAGGCCGTGAGCGTCGGCGAGCGCAAGATTCCGATCGCCGAATTTGGCGAGTATCAGGCGAGTTTTCGACAGTTCAGCCGCGTCGAACGCCTGCACGACCGGGGCGGGCAGGGCATCGACGAACGCGAGAAACTCACCCGCGCGTGTCTGTCGTATCGACGGAGAAACCATCCGTGGCCCTCCGCAATCACAAGAGCGGACGTCACCAGACCCGGCGGCGACGCGAAGAGCCGCCTGAAGGTTGTGTGGTCGCTGTCCGATGACGTGGCTGCTTAGTCTTTGGCGCCATAGACCAGTTTGTCGATCGATTGGCTGGAGTGCGGATCACCGCTTGCCACAAATCCCGCGTACTTCATCCAGGCTCCTTCTCCCGGAACCGGGAGCGTTTCCCGGACAACGCGGCCAATGAATTCGGCAATGAAGATGTCCTGCATCTTCGTCAGTTCGTATTCTTTCCTGTCCGCGTTGATTTGGGTTCGGATGATAACAGGGAACGACCTCGAGCTTTCGCTCGATCAGGAGGCAGGCAAAAACGCCTGGCGAAACCGCCTGCCCCACATCTAGAACGAGCAGAGCGGGAAACCCGGCGCCGATACGGGTTCCGGTTCGGCCTCGGCCACGCCGCCGCCCGCGCCGGCCGGGACGGCTTCCTTGATCTCCGCCGGAACCGGGTTCAGCACCCGATAGTACAGGCCGGTTTCACCCAGGTAAACCTCCAGATCGGAAGGCTTCGGCAGCGTGCCCTGAATCAGGGCTTCCGAAAGCGGATCCTCGATGAATTTCTGCAACGCGCGCCGCAGGGGCCGCGCACCGTAATTCCGGTCCGCGCAGGTCTTCTCGAGAATGTACTTGGACGCATCCGTATCGAGGCGGATGGTGATCTGCTTCGGCTCCAGATTCTTGTTGATCGTTCCCACCAGCAGGTCGATGATCTTCAGCAGATCGGCGTCGGTCAGCGAGGTGAACAGGATGATGTCGTCGAGTCGGTTCAGGAACTCCGGATTGAAGGAACGCTTGACCTCGGCGCGCACCTGATCCTCGACCTTGGACGCCGCGCCCTCGACCTGCGGGGCGGAGAAACCGAGGTTACCGCGCTTTTCGAGCAGCCGGGCCCCGATGTTCGAGGTCATGATGATGATCGTGTTCTTGAAGTCGATCTGGTTGCCCAGACCGTCCGTCAATTGCCCGTCTTCAAACACCTGGAGCAGGATGTTGAAGATGTCGGGATGAGCCTTTTCGATTTCATCGAGAAGGATGATCGAGTAGGGCGCGCGTTTCACACGCTCCGTCAACTGACCGCCCTCTTCGTAACCGACGTAGCCGGGAGGCGAGCCGATCAGCTTCGAAACGGCGTGCTTCTCCATGTATTCCGACATGTCGAAGCGAATCAGATTTTTCTCGCTGCCGTGCAGGAAGGCCGCGAGCGCCCGAGCCACTTCGGTTTTGCCGACGCCGGTGGGGCCCAGGAAAAGGAACGAACCCGCGGGCCGGTTGGAGGCTTTGAGGCCGGCGCGCGAACGCCGGATCGCGCGCGCCAGAACCGTGATGGCGCGTTCCTGGCTAACCACGCGTTTGTGCAGCTCTTCTTCGATGCGAAGCAACTTGGAAATCTCTTCCTCTTTGATCGCGGTCATGGGCACGCCGGTCCAGCGCGCCACCACTTCCTCAATGTCGTCCTTTGTGACAACGCCGGTCGAGGTATCGTCCAGGTTGTATTTTTCGCGCAACTGGCGCACGTTCTCGCGCTCTTTGCGTTCTTCGTCGGAATAGAAACGCGCCTTCTCGAATTCGTGATTCGCGATGGCGTTTTCCATGCGGTTCACGATGAACTTAATGCGCTTCTGGATGTCGGCGAGATCGGCCGGCAGGGTGGTCTGGCGCAGCTTGACGCGCGCGCCGGCTTCGTCGATCAGATCGATGGCCTTGTCCGGCAGGAAGCGGTCGGGGATGTAGCGGTTGGATGCCGAGACCGACGATTCGATCGCTTCATCGGTGTAGCTGACCGCATGAAATTTCTCATAGCGGTCTTTAATGCCGTACATGATCTTTACTGCGTCGCTCTCGGAAGGTGGCGGAACTTTGACTGCCTGGAAACGGCGTTCGAGGGAGCGATCCTTTTCAATCGACTTACGGAATTCACTTGGCGTGGTCGCCCCGATGCACTGAATTTCACCGCGCGATAAGGCCGGTTTCAGTATGTTGGCGGCGTCGAGCGAGCCTTCGGCCGACCCCGCGCCAACCAGCGTATGCAACTCATCGATAAAGATGATGGCGTTCTGATTTTCCATCAGTTCCTTCATGATGGTCTTCAGCCGCTCTTCAAACTGGCCGCGATACTTGGTGCCGGCCACGATGAGCGAAAGATCGAGCGCGAGAATGCGCTTGTCGGCCAGGAAGGAGGGCACGTCGCCATCGGCAATCTTCTGGGCGAGGCCTTCCACGATAGCGGTTTTGCCGACGCCGGGTTCACCGATGAGCACAGGATTGTTCTTGGTGCGGCGGCAGAGGATCTGAATGACGCGTTCGACTTCGCTGTCGCGGCCGATGAGCGGATCGAGCGAAGTGTCCATGGCGGCCTGGGTGAGATCGCGCGAAAATTCGGTGAGAAGAGAGCTTTCCTTCGGGCGGTTCGCGGAGACTTTTTCAGATTGCGTGCGTTGTAGTTCTTCGCGAATGGAGGAAAGGCGCAGGCCGCGCTCGTGAAGAATTTCTGCGGCGAAACACTTCTCCTCGCGCAGCAGGCCGAGCAGCAGATGTTCGGTGCCGATGTGCTTGTGATTCAGGCGCTCGGCTTCTTCCGCGCCGTAAGCGAGCACGCGCTTGCATTCGTGGCTGAGCGGAAGATCCACGGAGGTGGAAACCTTCTCACGGGCCGTGGTGTGGCCTTCAATCTGTTTGCGGATGGAATCGACGGCGGCGTGCGAACGCAGGAAACGGTTCGCCAGTTGCTTATCCTCGCGCAGCAGGCCCAGCAGCAGATGCTCGGTTTCGATATAGGGGCTGCCAAACTGGCTTGCTTCGTATCTTGCGAAGAATATGACTCGCCGGGCTTTTTCCGTGTATCGCTCGAACATTTATGCTTTGCTCCCTGGTGCCGGTCCACCGAGACCATTCCGGTATCCCACTATATTATTAAGATACTCCGCCAGGCACTTTGGTTGCAAAACCGATACTGTCAGGAAATGCAAAGGGCGCCATCGGTCAGTTTCAGTACTCTATCGCACGACACTGCGAAGTGACGATTGTGCGTCACCAGAATCGACGTCAGATTTCGCTTTCGGCGCAGATCTTCGAGCAGCAGGAAGACCTTTTCGCCGGTCCGTTCATCCAGATTGCCGGTGGGCTCGTCGGCCAGCAGCAGGGAAGGGTTGCCGATCAGCGCGCGCGCAATGGCCACCCGCTGCTGCTCGCCGCCGGAAAGCTCTCCCGCGCGATGTTCCGCCCGATCCGCCAGCCCGACTTCGTCCAGCCTCTCTTTGGCGGCGGCGAGCGCCCGGGCGCGATTTTCCCCGGCTACCAGGCGCGCCAGCATCACATTTTCCGCGCAGGTGAATTCCGACAGCAGATGATGCTGCTGCCAGACATAACCGATTTCCCTGTTGCGAAACCGCGCCACCTCGGCTTCCGACAGTTCCGCAATATCGCGGCCACGGAACCGCACCGCTCCGCTGGTGGGCTTGTCGAGCCCGGCAATCAGGTAGAGCAGCGTGCTCTTGCCCGCGCCGCTTTCGCCCATCACGGCCAGTTGCTCGCCTGCCGGCACGGCTAGTTCCAGATTGCGAAAAACAACCACTTCGCCGGGGCCCGACCGGTAGACCCGGGTCAGGTTTTCGAGCTGGATCAGCGGCTGGGTTGCGGGCGTGGGGACCAAACGTCAGTTTATCGTTGTATGGGTTACATATCGGCCGGATGGATCGCGGTGAGAGGGAAAGTACGCGGCGGGCCGCGCTATTCTCGGTTCAGAATGGTGAACTGGCTCGTCATTGGAATCGGAGACATTACCAGTAAGCGGGTGATCCCGGCGATTCTGGCCGAACCGCGCAGCGTGTTTCACAGCGTGCTGACGCGCAACCCGGAGAAGGCGGCGGCTTACCCCGGCGTGCGGATTCATTCGTCGCTCGAACTTGTGCTGGAGGATCGGGAGATCGACGCGGTTTATGTCGCGTCGCCGGTTGGGCTGCATGCGTTCCACACGATTGCGGCGCTGCTGGCGGGCAAACATGTGCTGTGCGAGAAGCCGACGGCCATGAACTATGCCGAAGCCGAATCTATGGTGGCTGCGGCCGACGCGGCGCAGAAGCTGTTCGGCGTGGCGTTCTACCGGCGCCTGTTCCCCAAGCTGATGCGCGCGAAGGAATTGATCCTGGAAGGCGCGATCGGGCAGCCGGTGCTGGCGGAGGCGAATAACCACGGATGGCTGGAGAGCGATGCACGCGGGTGGCTGCGCGATCCGGCGCTGGCCGGCGGCGGACCCCTGTATGACACGGCGTCGCACCGTATCGACGCATTTAATTTTCTGTTTGGCCGTCCGGTGCGGGCCACCGGCTATCGCTCGAATGCGGTGCATCAACTGGGCGTGGAAGATTCGGCGACAGCGCTGGTCGAGTATGCGAGCGGTGCGCGAGGCGTGATCGATGTGCGCTGGAATTCGCGTATTGTCCGCGATCAGTTTCGCGTGGTCGGCACGGAAGGTGAACTGGATCTGAGTCCGTTGAGCGGACCGGGGCTGCGTGTGACGACGGCTATCGGGAGCAGGGAAGAGCTGTGGCCCACACATCAGAACGTTCACTATCCGATTGTGGAGAATTTCGTGAACGCGGTGCTGGATGGGTGGCCGCTGGTTTCTCCGGGGCGTGAAGCAATTCAGACGGATTGGGTGACGGCGGCCGTGATGTCTGGGGCGTAGATCACTTTTGCTCCAGCAGCGCTTGCGCTGCGGCGCGGATACCCGGGTCGTTGCTCACGGCCGCTTTTTGCAGAAGCGGGATCGCTTCAGTCTTCAGACCGTGCCCAAATAAAGTCAGCCCCAGATTGAATTGCGCGAGCGCGGATTGCGGATCGCCCGCAACCGCCAGGCGGTATTCGCGAATCGCATCGTCCGGCTTATTTTCGGACGCAAACACCGTCCCGAGATTATTGTGCGCTCCCGATAGCTGGCTTGTGAATGACGCGGTCCAGGCCTTCAGGGCCTGATCGGGGCTATTTGTGGCGAGCAGCGCCGCGAACCAGACGGCTTCGGACGTCTCGGCCCGCCCGCCCAGGCGGAGGGCTTCTTCGAGTTGCTCCTGCGCTTCGCTTAGTTTGTGCCGGCGGATGAGCGCGTCCGCCAGATTCATCCGAAGCGACGCGAATTCCGGCTGGATGCGGACCGCCTCGCGGAGAGATGTTTCCGCTTCCTGCAGGGCGCTTTCATTGTTGGTGCCTGAGCCAGCCATTCTCAGCAAGGTGCTGCCGAGATCGTTATAAGCAACCGCGCTTTCGGGATTGCGGCTGACGGCTTCGCTAAGCGTGCGGATCGCGTCGGTAAATTTTCCTTGTCTCGCCAGGGACTGGCTTTGCGAAAAGAGCACGTCGGTTTCCCACGGAGCGAGCGCTGCGGCCTTTGCGAAGGTTTCCGCCGCAAGATCGGGACGTCCGGCGGCTTGCTGTGCGTTGCCGAGGCCAGTGAGATAGCTCGGGCTTTCGGGCGATTTTCCCAAAGCCTGCTGGTACCAGGTCAGCGCCTTACCGGGCTGTGCGAGCAGCAGAAATGCATGGCCGATTTCGGCGGCGGTTTCCGATGTTGTGGGAAGCTCGCCAGCCGTGAGCCGGCTCAACTGCGCCAGAGCCTCAGCCGGATTCGATTGCACCTGGGCGATAGCGAGAGAAAGTGCGGCGTCCAGGGCTTGCGTCAGAACCTTTGGATAGTAGCGCGTCACTTCACCGGCGTACGGCGGCGTATTGCGGGCATTGGTTTCCACCGATGGCGAGGTATCGGCGTGAGGCCTGGAGATGAAGTGATCCGTGATCGTGGCGTGGATGACGTCGGCCGCCTTTGTCTGCGGCATGTGGCAGGACACGCAGTACTTCGAGACGGGGTGGCTGCCTTCCGTTTGCCGATGACATGAAGCGCAGACGCCATCGGTTTTCCGAACGGATTCTTCGCGCGACAGGGCGACATGAGGATCGTGACAAGTGATGCAGGCGAGCGGCCTCCCATTCGGCTGCACGCACGATGATTTCGCCAGACGATACGGCGCGCTCACCAGTTCGATGGACCCAGCCTGAACGGAGCCCGAAGCACGATCGAAAGCCAGGATGAAATCGGCCAGCGATTCGCCGGGACGATAAGAGAAAATGCCGCGTCCGATTCGCAGGAGCGAGGCGGGAAGCCTGCTGCTGGTGGTTTCGAGGTGGCATTGCAGGCAGACTTCGCTTTGCCGCTCCGGATTGAGGCGCGAGGGATTCACGATGGCGCCGCGGGTCTCCGGCGCGGGTCTGCCGCGAGTCGCGGCGTCCACATGATTTTGTCCGGGGCCGTGGCAGCGCTGGCAATCGATCCCCTCCGGCAACCGGGCCGGAAAAATCGTCTCGCCGGGAGAGTCGCCTACCGGGGTTTCTTCCGCCACGCCGGAAGCTGGATTAGCGTTGTGGCACTGCATGCAGGCAACGTTCACCTCACGGCTGAAGCCAGGGTGGTCGGGCCGATCGTAAGCAGGACTCATCTGCCAGTGCCCACCGTTTTCCGGATACCAGCTGACCGGAAATTCGGTCAACTTGTTATCGCGCGTGCGATGGAGATAGCTGATCGCCTGGTTGCCGGAGCCGATGACGTAGTCGACGCGCTCTTCGAAAATGTTCGTTGCTGCGCCGTTCAGATCTGGCTGCGAACGGCGGATATACGCGATTCCGTCGCGCCGTGTGAATGTAAAGAGTTCGCGTGAAGGGCTGTGGAGAAAGCTGCTGCCGTTGAATTCGGGCAAGGCGGTTTGTGGCGTGACGGCACGGAACGAACGGCCCATGCCGGTTTGGGCGTAGTTCCGGGCAATGGCGGCGTGGCAGCCGGCGCAGAGTTGCGGGTCCACATATCCCGATGGGGCGGCAGCAAACAGCACGGTTGCCGCGATCGATCCGGTCAGGAATGCAGCACGTCTCAGCAAATCAGCCTCAGCATAGTATATGCAGATTTACCCGGGCCTCCACAAACCGGCCGTCGAAATTCGCTACGATGGAGAATTGCCCGAAACGAAACTCATTCCGGAAGAGGTGGCGACCCTCCCGATTGCGGATGCGCAGCCCGCCAGCCTGTCGGCCAGGGCCTACCAGACCATTCTCAGCCGGATTCTGAGAGGCACGGTTCCGCTGGGCGGGGAGTTGTCGCGGCGGAAGTTAGCCATTGAGTTGGGGATGAGCATCCTTCCGGTATCGGAAGCGCTGCAACGCCTGCAGAATGAAGGGATCGTCGAGAGCCAGCCGCGCGTGGGCACCAGGGTCCGGGTACCCACAAGCGCCGACGTGCGGGAGCGGTATGAGATCCGCGAAGCCCTGGAGTGCCAGACGGCCCGCCTGTTCTGCCGCGTCGCCACCCCCGCGGATCAGGCGGAGGTGCTGCAAATGGCGCGGAGGGTGGATGCCCTCTACGGCAGGTGCTTCACCCATGATGTGACCCAGGATGAGGACGATCCGGACTTTCTGTATCTCGTTCAGGACACGCACAGCCGGTTTCATCTCTTCATTGCGGAGGTGGGCGGCTGCGAGGCGCTTCGGGCACTACTCGAAGCCAACCAGGTCCTCACGTTCAACTGGTTGTATTACGTCGCCGCACGGCGGCCCCTATTGCCGCTGCGTTTCCACCTGGATCTGGCGGAAGCCCTCTGCACCAGAGACGAAGATGCGGCGGATCGTGCAATGCGGGCGCATGTACGGTACGGGCTTGACCACACGATCAGCTGCATCTTGCCGGAATTGTCGGCGACCGCAGCCCTTTAAATCGCGATAAAAACGCGACTTTCGTTAAACCCGCAAAAATTCATTGACTTTGGTTGTGCCATTGAATAGACTCACCCGTAGCTGACATTTCAACGGCTTAGGTGCCGTTTCGTACCGTTGGGATGCCGGATAGTTCGGAATTAAAAAGAGAGGGGTTCTCAATGTTCAGGAAGATCCACGTTGTTTCTTTGGTGTCGCTCGCAGTATTATTTGCCGTGCCGGCCTTCTGCCAATTGGATTCCGGCACCTTTTCCGGCCGTGTGAACGATCCGAGCGCTGCGGTGGTGCCGCAGGCCAACGTCAGCGTTGTCAACACGGAGACGAATTTCGTCACCGAGAGCAAGACAAACAGTGACGGGCTGTACCAGATTCCCTCCCTGCGTCCCGGCCCCTATCGGATGACGGTTACGGCCGCGGGCTTTAAGCAGTCCGTGCATGACGGGCTGGAACTGCACGTTGGCGAGAAGCAGGAGGTCAACGTCGTGATGGAAATCGGCGTTGCCACCGAATCGATCAAAGTGACGGGCGAGGTGGCGCAGCTGCAGACCGAAACATCGGGCAGCGGTCAGACGCTCGAAGGCGCGTACCTGCAGCAATTGCCTCTCTATCAGCGCTACGTGGAAGATGTCTATTTTCTGACGCCGAATATCGACATGCAGGGTATTGCTTACGGGGGTAATCTGAACGGCTTCCACATTGACGGCCTGTCGGACACCAAAGTTGGATTCTTCCAGGACGGCGTCTACGCGGCGGCAAGCGACGGCGGAACGATTTATACGGCGCAGTCCATCCAGAGCACCGTGGAGGAAGTGAAGGTTCTGTCCACTATCCTGCCGGCGGAATACGGTCACTCCGGTGGCGGCGCGCTGGTCGCGGTTCAGCGAACGGGCACCAACACACTGCACGGCGAGGCGTCCGAATTCGGACGCGTGAGCCTGATGCAGCAGCGGCATTATTTCGATGAATACCGTTACGGGCAAATACAGCCCGGCCAGGCCGCGACGCCTTCGGAACTTTTCCAGCAGCCCAACGCGACGCTGAGTGGCCCGGTCTATATTCCGAAAATCCATGATGGTCGGAATAAGACTTTCTTTCTGTTTGCGGTGGAACGCGTCATCGAAAAGCAGGCCAAGCAGGCTGCCTATACCGTTCCCGACGCCAACGAGCTGGCTGGAAACTTCAGTTTTGCGGGTAACGGCGGTCCGGCGGCCAACCAGCTATACGACCCTCTGACCACGGCTCTGGTGAATGGAAAATACCAGCGCACGCCGATCCCCGGTAACATCATCCCGCAATCGCGTATCGATCCGGTGGCGCTGAAGTTTATCAGCATGACGCCGTATGCTCTTCCCAACACGGCGGGCCAATACAGTAATACCGGTCCGGCAAACAATTTCGAGGGCACGTATCTGAAGAAGTATTTTTCGGAGAACTATACGGGACGCCTCGACCAGCAATTCAGTCCAACGTTCAAGATGTACGGCAACTGGCTGTATAAGTCGATCTATCAGCGCAGTCCGAATCCGCAGATCTCGAACCCTATCTTCGACAGCAGTCTGGTGCAGTCGCACGATTACGACAACACGGCGACTCTGGGCGCGACGAAGATTCTCACGCCGAGTCTCGTGAACGAATTTAAACTGGGCTACAACCGGTTCATCGACGAAGTGACCAGCCAGGACTACAACGCCAATACGGCTCAGTTGCTCGGGATACCGAATGTGTCGGGCGTCCTGCTGCCCGGCGGGTTGCCCCTCAGCGTGGGCGGTCCCACGAAGAATGTGCTGGAGTACTTCACGCTCAAGGATGATTTCAGCTGGGTGAAGAATAAGCATAGCTTCAAGTTTGGCTATGATTTGCTGCACGAACGCCAGGACCAATGGAGTCTGGGTTCTCCGAGCGGCAGTTTCAGTTTCGACGGCGCGGCCGGCCTCACGGGGAGTGGAACAACGACGATTCCAAACACGGGCGGCATCAGTCTGGCGTCGTTTGAGCTGGGCTCGGTGACATCGTACAGCGCGTCTATCCCTACGGCGAGCTGGTTACCGAGAGACAACATCAGCAGCGTCTTTTTCCAGGACGACTGGAAGGTTCTTCCTAATCTGACCCTGAATATCGGCACGCGCTGGGTGATGGAGAGCCCGTGGCACACGAAATACGGCCAGTTTGCTGTTTTCAGTCCGACGGCCGTCGACAACATAAATCCGGGCGATATGGGCGCGACCATCCATCCCGGTGGCAATATGAACAACCGGGAGTGGCAGCGGCCGGAGCCGCGAGCGGGTCTGGCGTGGCACCCCACGAGCAAACTCGTGGTGCGAACGGGCTTCGCGCTGATGCACATCGATCTTGGCCTTGCGCCCAGCGAACTTGGCGAATACAGCATTGCGGCTGCGCAAAACCAGGCATCCGGCAACCCGACGCCGCTCTTCCAGCTCAGTCACGGGCCGCAGCCGCTCACCTTTCCCGCGCTCACCGGCAATGGCTATGAACCATACGTCGGCTGCACTACCGGAACTCTCAATGGCGTGACGTTCCCGACATGCGCTTCACGCAGCGCAACATATATCAATCCGGGGCTGAAAGATCCCTATTCGATGACGTGGACTTTCGCCCTCCAGTACCAGCTGTTGCGAAATACGCTGGTGGAACTGTCGTATGACGGCTCGGCGAGCGTGGGCGATATCGAATCGCCGAACGAAAATGTTCTGCCGATGAACTACGACGCGGGGAATATCGCGGCGCTGACTACGTTTAACGGCAACGCGCAGGTTTACCGCCCGTACGTCAATTTCGGAACGATCACCTATATGGGCAACATCAGCCACTCCACCTACCATTCGGGAACGGTGCATGTGCAAAAGCGCCTGGCGCACGGCTTGCTCTACGATTCGTTCTTTACGTATTCAAAGAGTCTCGATGGAAGCGGCGTGGGCCTTACCGACCTCAACACGCTTCTGTACAAGGGACCCTCGGCGTTCGACAGAAGGTATCACTACGCCGGCAACTTCAGCTACAACCTGCCGTTCGGAAAAGGGCAGCGATTCATGAATATCGGCGGCCCGCTCAATGCGATCTTCGGCGGCTACAACCTGGTGTGGCAGTACGATACTTACAGCGGAAATCCGTTGACGCCGGGCTATACCAACAGCCCGAACACGGCCCCCAACGGAATTCTCGGGGGTATCGGCGGACGCCCGAATCTGCTGGCTGCTCCGAGCATGGCGCCGGACTGGCAGAATCTGGGTAACGATCGCTTTAACCAGGTTGGCCTGGGCGTGAACTCCTCGGTATGCTGCCTGTCCGACTTTGCCTATCCGGCGTCGTATACGTTCGGCAACGAAGGCAAGGGCGTCTTATATGCGCAGCGCACCATCGGCGCCAGCTTCTCCGTCCGCAAAGAGTTTCAGCTGAAGGAGCGGATGAAGCTCCAGATTCGTCTCGATTACCAGAACCCATTCAAGTGGTACACGCTGGGCAATCCAGGCACGACGGTGGATCTGAAGAACGTAGTTGCAGGGGCATCGTTGAATTCCATAGCCGCTGAACTGCCGGGAAATGCGTTCGGCAAGTTTTCATCGGGCAACGAAGCGACCAGCGTGGCGGATGGCGGCGTGCCGATGATGAACGGGACGATTAAAATTACATTCTGAGGCCGCGAGGCTCACGCGCGAAGTGGTGAAACAAAAGGGCTCGGCTGAATCAGCCGGGCCCTTTTGTATGTGTGCCGAGCATGTTCGACAGCTCGAAGGTGAAAGTCCTTTTCACAACCTGATGGAGGTGAAGTGATAGCGAAGCGCAAGGGCGTCGTCGTGAGGCGGGGTCTGAAAGAAGCGTGGAGC
>Ga0182024_10007287_pt1 | contig 23891 bp, 22 predicted proteins | sample P32metaG_FD_120480 | JGI IMG/M metagenome (GOLD analysis project Ga0182024, IMG submission 120480) | Permafrost microbial communities from Stordalen Mire, Sweden - P3-2 metaG (Illumina Assembly) | ecosystem: Environmental > Terrestrial > Soil > Wetlands > Permafrost | place: Sweden: Stordalen... | reverse complement strand
GACATTCAAGCCCATACGTTACGGCGACTGTATATTCACACGTGATTTCAGGGCGTGATGACGAAGCGGCTCGGGTATGGGAGCAGTTCCAGAAGCGACCGGACAAAAAAGCTCCAGCAAAGCTGGTGTGATGAAGTGTGATGCGGAAGCTTATAACTTATAGAAAACATGGTAGCGCTAACGGGAATCGAACCCGTATTTAAGCCTTGAGAGGGCTCCGTCCTAACCGTTAGACGATAGCGCCAAACACTATCAGTATACTACCGCGTCGGGAGAACCTTCATCTTCAATTCGACACTTTGTTGTCCCGCCTCCTCCACCTCGACGCTCATCCCTGTCGCGCGGCATCCTGCAAGGCCATCGGGATCGTAGTAGTCGCACGGAGGGTCGTCCAGCCATGCCACCAGAATGTATCTCCCCGGCGCCACACCTCGCATCAGGAACAACCCGTTTTCGTCCGCCGATCCTTCCTGGTACGATTGCACGCGGCCCCTCGGCGGATCGGGAATCAGTGCGACGCTGGCCCGGCTCCACAGCGTGTCGTCGCTGCCCAATACCCGCCCCGAAACGCGCCCTCCCCGCGAATCGATCGCCACCTCAAACGGACGCTCCGCCGAAGCCGCGGTCCCGTCGATTCCGAACGGCATCGCATCCACGCCGTTCACCCGCACCGCGGACACATAATAGTCATTTGGCAGATTCGTCACAAACAGATCGTACAAGTCATTCCCCATCAGCGAGAACTGATAGCCCGCGACGCCCGCCGTTTCCGATGCCTCAACCACTTTCCCGCGCTCGTTCCGCGGCTCAAAACGCAGATGCACCGCCGCCTCCAACTTGACGCCGCCTTCCACCGCTAGAACAGCCCTGCCCGCGCGTTCGCCCTCGATAGTCAACTCCACGTCGTCGATATCGGATTGGCCCACCGTCAGTGGAGCGTGCCCCACCAGCATCTTCGCGCCATCCGCGCCGTTCGCCGAAATAACGTATCCGCCCGGCGTTACATCGCGAATCTCAAACCGGTTGTCGCGATCGAACGTCGCATGGACCGCGTCCGCGATCGACGCCGTATTGTGCGCATCCACTCTTTGCAGTGCAATGGACGCCGCCACCGTCTCTCCCGTCAGCCCGCTGATCACGCGCCCGTGAATTCTCACCTTCCGCACGCGCGCCAAAAACACATTGATGCCGCCAATCTCCTGTCCGTATTCGAGCCTTACCGGCACCGCTTCGCTCAGCTTGGTGGTGTTCGTGTAGAACGTCGTCGCGTACCGCGGCGCCTGCGTCTCGCGGGCCTGTTCACCGGAAGGCACTGCACGCTCGCTCGTCGCCGCAACCAGATAGGAGCCCGGCTGCAAACCGAACATGCGATACTCCCCGCGATCGTTGGTGGTCACGCTCGCGGCCTGCTCGTAGCCGTGGCGGAGATGAATGCGGTACTCGCGATACGCCTCGACCCGGACGTTCATCGCAGGCTCGCCGTCGTCGAGCGAAATGCGCCCCGCCATCACCGCGAACGGTCGCAGCCGGAACGTCAGATTCGCGACCGATTCCTTCGTCCCGATCGCGAACACCTGCGGCAGCCGCACCGTTCCCATCAGGCAAACCGACGACGCCAGATACCCGTCGCGTGCGGCGCTCAGCGAATAACGACCCGGCTCCACATCGCGAATCGAGAACGACCCCTTGTCGTCGGTGTCGACCCCGATGGCGCTCAGCCCCGCCTGCCCCGGCCGCAGAACCACGTGCGCGCGGCGGAGCGGCAGCCCCGTCCGATCGTTCAGCACCGTGCCTTCGATGGAATTCCCGGTTTGCGCCAGCGCCGTCGCCGCAACCAGACCTGCGAGCACGAGTCTGCTCATCTTTAAAATATTGACGCTCCCTGCCGGTTGCCTGTGCAAGCCGGCTGCCCGTAAAAGATAGATTTAGGTGTTCGTCAATACGTTTCAATCACCGGCTCCGCGGGCGCGTTCGAACGCATTCGGAAGTGATACACCAGCGCGCCCGTCACCACCGTCATCACCGCCGCCATAGACACATACGGTTTCAACTCGATCCCGCGCACCGTCATCCACAAACCGACCAGTATGAACAGCGCCGGGAACAGCGGATAGCAGAAGCTCACGACGCGCAATTTGCGCCAGCCCGGCTGCCTTCGCAGATGGATCAACGACAGCACGCTCATCACCGCGAAGAAATTCAGCAGGAATCCGATGTAGATCACCAGTTGCGGAAACGGCGTCAGCGTCAGAACCATCGTGCAGATGCCCTGCGCCACAATCGCCAGCACCGGCGTGTGCCACCGTGGATCCACCTTCGCGGCCGACGCCAGAAATGCCCCGTTTTTCGCCATCGCGTAGTACACCCGCGGTCCGATCGTCACCATCGCGTTCACCGTCGCCATCAGGGAGAGCGCCATCAGACCGCTGAACAAGCCCGCAATCTCAGGCCCGAACAATCGCGACGCCGCCAGCGCTCCCACCGCGATGTGACCCTTCAGAAGCTCCAGCGGAGCCGCATAAATGAACACCACGTTCAGCAATAGATAAAGCACCGCCACTAGCGCCGTGCCAATCCCTAGCGCCGCCGGCAGCGTGCGTGAGGGTTGCCGCAACTCTTCCGCCACGTACGTCGCCGCGTTCCACCCGCTATAGGCGACGTAAATCCAGAACAGGCTCAGCACGAACTGCTCCGGAATCGTCGTCGACGCCGTCCGCGTCGCATTCATCGAAAGGTTCCGGAAGGACCCGTGCCCGATCGTCAGCCCCAACACGATGAAGCCCACCAGTGTCAGCACCTTCGCCGCCGTAAGAACGTTCTGGATTTGCGCCACGCGCCGCACGCCGATACAATTCAGCAGCGTGAACACCAGCACCAGCGCGCACGCCACCACCTGCGCCCCACCAAAATGGAGGGTCCATTCCCCGGATCCTGCCAGAAGGTGTGAGTTCTCCTGCTTTACCGAGGGGAAAAAATACCCCAGATAATCCGAGAAGGCCAACGCCGCCAGCGCTATGGGACCGGAAAATCCGGCGAAGAAGGAAACCCATCCGGTCATGAATCCCCATGTCGGCCCGAACGCTCTCGTCAGATAAACATATTCGCCGCCGCTCGACGGAAGATTCACGCCCAGCTCGGAATAGCAGATCGCGCCCAGAAACGCGCAAATCGCGCCCACCACCCAGATCGATAAAACCAATTTGGGCGTGCCCAGATCCCCCGCCAGAAATCCGGTAGTCGTGAAAATCATGGTGCCGATCATGTTCGACACCACCAGCGCCGTCGCGCTAATGACTCCAAGCTGTCTGAGAAGCGAAGGCCTGCTGGCAGTTACCACGAGAGCTATTCTACCGTTGTTCTGAAATCCGCTGCGCGAAAACATGGGGACTGACCACTCTGTCCCAAGGCGGCCGCCAGGCTTCACGAAAGCACACAACGATCCGGCGCCGAGTGGATAGAGCGGTCTGTCCCCATGTTTTCGCCCTGTCCGCACACTCGCGGCGGGCGCCTTACTGCCTTTGCCCGCCCGCCAGAATCAGCGTCTGCCCCGTAGCCCAACCGGAATCCCCCGAAGCAAAAAACACCGCCGCCTTTCCGATATCCTGCGGCTGTCCGATGCGCCCCAGCGGTGTCTCCGACTCCACCTTCTCGCGGAATTCGCCTTTATCGAATCCCGCCGAATGCACGCCTTCGGTTTCAATCATGCCCGGATTCAGCGAATTAACCCGGATCTTCTTCGGCCCCAGCTCTTTCGACAGTGAAACCGTAATCGCATCCACCGCCGCCTTCGTCGAGCTGTACACCGACGCTCCCGGCAGCGGCATCTGCCCGACAATCGAGCTGATATTGATAATCGAGCCGCCCTCCGCGCCAATCAGCTTCACCGCTTCCTGCGTCGTCAGCAGCAGGCCGAGCACGTTCAAATCGAATTGCCTGTGAAAGCTTTCCGCCGTAACCGCTTCGAGCGGTCCAAACTCGTAAACGCCGGCGTTATTCACCAGGATGTCCAGCTTTCCATACGCGGCTTTCGTCTCCGCGAACAGTCGCGTAATGTCTTTCGACTTCGAGACATCGCCCTGCACCGCAATCGCCTTACCGCCCTTGGTCGTGATGCGCTTCACCACCGCGTCCGCCCCGGACTTGCTGCTGGCGTAATTCACCACCACCGAAGCACCCTCCGCGCCAAGATGCTCCGCGATCGACGCACCAATCCCTTTAGACGCGCCCGTAACCACAGCGACTTTTCCCGCAAGTTTACTCATACTCTTCTAATCTCCACTCTCTTATGACAGTCCGACAACTGTCTAACTGATGAGGGGAGAGCCGGGCAGGATTCAGTCAGATCTTGCGAAGTTCTTTGAGGTAGGTTTCCCAGACATCGCGGCGAAACGTAACGTCGATAAACTTTCCCCGCCGCGCCATCTCGACCAGACCGCAGGATTCCAATTCCTTCAAATGATGAGACAAGGTAGCGGCGGTAATCGGAAACTCAGAACGAAGTTCCGCGCAGGCCGTACAATCCGCCGCGGCAATTCGTTTCAGGATCTCAATCCGCCGCGGATCCGCCAGCACCCGCGAAACAGCCTGTACCTCGCGGCTCTTCATCGGCTACTTCCCGCAACATTTCTTAAACTTCTTCCCGCTCCCACAAGGACAAGGATCGTTCCGCCCGACTTTCTGCGCCCCAGCAGCCGGAGCGTCTTCCATTCTGACTCCTGACTCCTGACCCCTGTCTCCTTCTTCTTCTTCTTCTTCTTCTTCGGCGAAGACGGGTGCCAGCCCGTTAAGACGAAGCCTCTCATCCAGCGCGAACATCACCAGATCCGTCTCCGCCGCATCCAGATCGGCCAGCCCGTCGATCTTCCGCAACATGCCGCGAATCCGTCCGCGCGTCGTCTCCCCCGGCATCGCAATCGCGTAAGCGAACAGTGCGTCGTCACGCAGCGTCGCCAGATCTCCCTCGCGATCGAAATAGGATGCGATTTTCTCCGCGTACTTCGTCAGCCGGAAATATCCCGCCCCCCGCAACGCCTGACGCAGAATCGCGATCTCCTCGGTTTCTTCCAGGTGTTGCGCAAAATACTTCGCGTATGGCTCCCACAACGACCGCCACATGGCTTCGAGCGCCTTCGCCCTCGCGTGCCCGCCCAGTTCGTACAAAGCCTCAATGCCGCGCCGCGCTTCGTCTTTATCGGCGAACGCATATACCCCCACCGCAGCCGCGCCGCGCTCCTCCACCGGTTTCGATTCATCGGTTAGCGTCGCAATCAACGCGGCCTGGATCGGAGCCTGCTCCGATGCTCCTGACAACGACTCCCACGCCTGCACTCGTACCTTCAAATCAGGATCGTTCTTCGCCAGCGCAAATACTTTATCGCGCGTCTCCGCGCTCAAATCTTCGTTGAAGAAACTATGCGCCGCGCCCGCGCGAATCAACGCGTCTTCTGACCCCAGCATTTCGATGCGCTCGCTCTCCGGCAGTAGATCGAACGCCGGCAGTTCGGTTTTCGGATACTCTTTCAGAATGTCGAATGGTTCCGGCACATACTGCGGTTCCGGCGAATCCAGCGCTTCGAGGGCTCGCTCGATCTCCAGGCGCAGCTCCCCATCGTCCTTTGGAATCTGTGCCAGCATTGTTTCCAGCGCCGGCCGCGCCGCATTGTCGCCGTATAATCCCAGCAAAAACGCTCCATCCCCCGCATCGAACTCCAGCCGTTCGAGCAGCAGTGGCAGCACCCGCGGATTTCGCACTCTTAAGCCGGCCAGTAGAAACGCGACATCGCCCCCTTGTTCCTCGCCCAGTTCTTCGTAGAGCGCGAGCAGTGGTCCGACAGCTTTTTCGCTAAATGGAAGGAACGCCTGAATGAGGTCGTCGCCGATTTCCTCCGGCTGCCGGCGCACCGCATCGATATAAAAATCGAGTGCCGCATCCGACTTCCAATACCGGAACAAATCGATGAGGAGCGGATCGAGATCGAGCCGGTGCCCGTCCCGTGGTTCCCGCGAAAACGCCAGCGCCTCAGCCGCGGCATCCGGCTGATCGAGAATGGATTGAATCAGGCGCCGGTCAACCCCCAAATGCCCCGACGCGGCCTCGCGTAGCAACTCAACAACAGAAGCCAAACCACCCCCATTGACACATAATACCCATCTCGTCTGCTGAGTCTTTGTGCATATTCTTGCCTGGATGCAAAAACCGGTAGTGGTTCATTTCAAACTGAACCATCACCCAAAAAGCTAGTCTTGTGGGGCGGCCAATCCTGGCGGCAGCCGCCTTTCAGGCGGCTTTTTAAACCTGCGATAACTCTACTGAGCCGCAAACCGGCGCCTGGCGCGTGGCCCCTGGCGCCTAGTCTTCCTTGACGACGTGAACCGGAATCTCCACCGTCACATCCCGATGCAGCTTCACCGATGCCTTGTAGTCGCCGAGCTTCTTGATCGGCTCTTCCAACTGCACCTTGCGCCGGTCGATCGTATAACCCTGTTTTTCGAGCGCCGTCGCAACATCGGTCGCCGTCACCGATCCGAATAACTGATCGTTTTCGCCGGCCTTGTGCGCAATGGTCACTTCGACGGCCGCCATCAGCTTCGCAAGCTCCGATGCGTCCGAAGTTTCCTTCGCGTCCCGTTTCAGGTGCGACTGCCGTTCCTGCTCGACGATCTTTTTATTCGATTCCGTCGCCGCCACCGCCATCTTCTTCGGCAGCAGGAAATTCCGCGCATACCCCGCGGCCACCTTCACCATCGCGCCGCGTGTCCCGAGGTTCGCAATATCTTCTCTGAGAATAACGTCCATGATGTTTTCCTTAAATCGCCCTTATATAGATGTCGAGAACGGGATCAGCGCGATATTCCGCGCTTGCTTGATCGCCTCGGCCAGCCTGCGCTGATGCGGCGCGCACACGCCCGAGATGCGCCGCGGCGTGATCTTGCCGCGCTCGGAAATGAACGACGCCAGCAGCCGCACTTCCTTGTAATTGATGTCGTCGATCCTGTCGACGCAGAACCGGCACATCTTCTTGCGCCGGAAATACTGCTTCTTGCCTGCAATCGCTTTGTCGCCGCCGGTGGGACGCTGCGAGCCGCTGATGGGTCTTCCGCCCTTGGTTTCTGCCATGTTCGCTTATCCCTTCGTCTCTTCCGCCGCAACGGGGCTGGTCACAGGTGCTTCTTCGCCACGGGCGGCGGGAGCCGCATGTTCCGCCACAGGCGCTGCCGGTGCCGGATGTGCCGGAGCCGGAGCTCCCGGAAGTCCCGGCGCAGCCGCGTGTTCGCCAGGAACCGCGGGCGTTGCCGGAGCCGACGGAGCAGCCACTTGAGGCGCCGGACGCCGCGCCGCCCGCTTCTCGCGTGCTTTCTTGCGCTTATCGATCTTCTTCTGCTTTTCGTCGATGCGCACGGTGATGAACTTAATCACCATGTCCGTCACGCGTAAACGGCGCTCGATTTCCTTTACAGACTCCGGAAGCGAGCTGAATGTCATTAGGATGTATTGCCCTTCGGCGTATTTCGACACCCGATAAGCGAGCTTGCGAACGCCCCATTTATCGACCTTGTCGACGGTTCCCTTGCCGTTGCTGATCAGTGTCTTCAGTTGGTCGACAAATCCGTCGACCTCCTCTTCCACCGCATCCGGCTTCACGATGAACAACTCTTCGTAGACTCTCATTCTTCCTCTTGTTTTAAGCCTCCGGCGCGACGATTAAACATCGTCATGGACTTTTCGACGCCATCGGCGATTATGGATTCCACAGCCGCGCATCCCTGCGCGACCATCTCCTCCACGTCTTTCATCTGTGCCCGTTTAAACGGCGTGAGCACAAATTTTGCACCATCCCCAATCGGACCATCGGGTCTGATACCCAACCGGACTCTGGGAAACTCGTTCGTCCCCAAACTTCCGATCACGCTCTTCACTCCGTTATGCCCCGCATCCGACCCTTTCGGCCGGACACGAATTTGACCGAATGGAAGTGCAAGTTCGTCATATACCAGGATTAAGCGGCCGGGTGTTAATTCGTACCGCTCGAGCCAAGCCTTTACCGCCGGCCCGCTCAGATTCATAAACGTTTGCGGCTTGGCCAGCGCGACCTTTTTAATCGGCCTCAGCCGGTCGACCACCATAAACCCAAGATTATGCGGCGTATTCGCGTACTCCGCTCCAGGATTCCCAAGGCCGACGACGAGAAAGTCCACGGCCTACTTTTTCTTCTTCTTGTCGTCTACCGGAGCCTCCTCTTCCTTCTTTCCCTTCACTTTAGCGACTTCAGGCTCGGCAGCAACCGGAGCCACCACGGCATCCACTACGGCAACCTCTTCCACCTTCATCGAAACCACATGAGAAATAACGGCTTCCGGGTTGCTCAACAGCTTCATCGACCCCGTCATCGGAATCTGATTAGCCCGCAAATTTTCCCCAATCGACAATTCCGTCGCGTCCAGGATAAATTGCTCGGGGATGTCGTCGGGGAGACATTCGATTTCTATTTCGCGGGTGATCAGCTCGTGCAATCCGCCCTGTAGTTTCACGCCTTTAGGCTCGCCCGAGGTATGCACCGGCACTTTGACACGGAGCCGCAAAGTCAAATCTATCCTTTTTAGATCGACATGAAGGAGATTGTCTTTCACGGGGTCGTTTTGCCAGTCGACGACCATCACAGGGACGGTTTCGCCGCCGGTGACGGTCAGGTTGAAAATGGTATTATGACCGGTGTTGCTATGCAGTATCTTATTGACTTCTTTGGGACTTACAGCGACGGCGACGGATTCGCCACCCGCTCCATACAACACTCCGGGGGCCTGACCGGCCACGCGTAAGCGCCGTGCTTCATTCTTGCCGCGCAGACTGCGCGGTTCCGCGAAAATTGTGATATCTTTTCTCATTTTAGGAACCCTTAAACGACCATAAACTACACGAACAGAGTGCTTACAGAGCCATCTTCGTGAATCGACTGAATTGCCTTCGCAAGCATAGGGGCCACCGATAACTGCTTGATTCGCCGGCAATTATCCGCCGCTCCTTTGAGCGGAATCGAGTTCGTCACGATGACCTCTTTTATTTCCGAATTTTCAATTCTTTCTACCGCGGGACCGGACAGGACGGCGTGGGTGGCGCAGGCGCGCACGCTCGCCGCGCCCTGCTTGAGCAGAGCTTCGGTGGCTTTGACCAGCGTTCCTCCTGTATCGATCAGATCGTCCACGATCAAACAGTGCTGCCCTTCCACATCGCCGATAATATGCATCACTTCGGCCACATTCACTTCCGTCCGCCGCTTATCGATAATGGCCAGCGGCGCATCCAATCTCTTTGCAAACGCACGAGCGCGCTCGACGCCGCCCGCATCGGGCGAAACGACCGTCATACCTTCTCCGCGCATCTCGTCGAAGTAGTCGATCATCACCGGCATCCCAAAAAGATGGTCGACCGGGACATCGAAGAAGCCCTGAATCTGCGCTGCGTGCAGATCGAGCGCCAAAATGCGGTTGGCTCCGGCACGTTCAAGCAGGCTCGCCACCAGACGCGCCGAAATCGGCATGCGAGGCCGATCCTTCCGGTCCTGCCTTGCATACCCATAATAGGGTAACACCGCGGTGATGCGCTCCGCTGAAGCCCGTTTCAACGCGTCCATCATCAGCAGCAATTCCATCAAATGGCGATCGACCGGAGTGCAGGTGGGCTGGACCACGAAAACATCGCATCCACGGACGTTTTCCTGGATTTGGAGATGCACTTCGCCGTCTGAAAATTCGCGCACGCGCACGGCCGCGAGCTGGCAGCCGAGCTCATAGCAGATTTCCGATGCAAGGGCAGGATTCGCATTGCCCGTGAATACTTTGAAGTGATTGAACCTCATCGCGCGTACCGGCTTCGGGGCGGCCATAATACCTCATTCGGGTCCAAGTGTTCGCGCAACTGCCGATGCCACATGCGCCGGTAAGCCTTGCGGCCGACCAACCCGGCTTCCCTGATCTCGCAGCCTTTAAACACTCGATCCCCGTCCAACATTCGCTTGGCGCGCGCCCGGTCTTCCTTCGAAGAAAAGAGCGCGAAGATGGTCGAGCCGCTTCCGGTCATCCTTATATACGGGCTAACGCCCGATGCCCCAAGAGTCCGCAGCCTGCCTGCGATTTTCCTGAGCTGGGGATATTGCTTGAAAACGACGGTCTCGAAATCGTTCGCGCTGAACGCACTCGCCGCCACCGCGCTGCGCTCACGCCCAAGCGCGCGCACGAAGGCCTGGAAACTATTAATGCTACTTGACGATCCCGTGAAAGTCAAACTACGATCCAGAGCAGTGTAGGCAGGACCCGTCGAAACGTGAACACCGGGCGAAACCAGCAAGAGCGGCTCCTCAGCGATATCCGGCAGGTCGTACAATTCGGTGCCGCGATCCACTGCCATGGCGGCGCCGCCGGTAAGAAAGAAGGGCACATCGCTGCCAAGGCCCGCACCGATTCCGGTTAAGGTTTCAAGGGAAAGCGGGCGTCCGGCCAGCACGGGAAGGGATAGGAGGACTGACGCCGCGTTGCTCGAACCTCCACCCAGGCCTCCGCCCATGGGGATTTGTTTTTTCAGGGTGAAGCTTACGCGGGCGTGGATCTTCATCGCTTCCATGGCGGCGCTCGCGGCGCTAAGAATCAGGTTGTTGGGGATTCCAAGGTCGTCGGTGAGGGTAAGTTCGGTTTTCTTCGCTGTCTCATATTGGATGTCGACTATGTCGGCCAGGGAGACGGTCTGGAAGACTGTGCGGAGATTGTGAAAGCCGTCTTCCCGTTTTGCCAGGACGCGAAGATCCAGATTGATTTTCGCGAACGATTTCAGACGGGCTTGGCGGATCACTGCGGAAAACCTTTTTCACGCAGAGACGCAGAGCTCGCAGAGAAAAGCATGAGGGAGGGGACGAAAAATAGGGACAGACCGCTCTGTCCACTGGCGACTTGCCGCGATGTTCTTGCGCGAGGATTGTGGCGCCTGGGGACAGAGAAGTCTGTCCCTATTTTTCGCAGTGTTGAGGAAAGTTTGTTGGAGGACACTTAGTAATGCAGCAGCGAATTTACGCTGTGGCCGGGGAGTTTGGCGCGGCCGTTCAGAAAATCCAGTTCTATCACGAAGCTTAGCCCCACCAGATTGCCACCGAGCCTCTCTATGAGTTGCGCGACCGCTTTGGCCGTGCCTCCGGTGGCGAGCACGTCGTCGACGATCAGGACTTTCTGTCCAGGCTCGATTGCATCCTTATGTATCTCGAGGATGTCGGTTCCGTATTCGAGCTCATACTCGACACGCTCGGTTACCGAGGGCAGCTTTTTGGGTTTACGGACGGGCACGAAGCCCGCATTGAGTGCGCAGGCGACGGCGGGAGCGAAAATGAAACCGCGGGCTTCAATCCCCACAACGATTTCGATTCCCTTCCCTTTATACGCGGTCCCCAAATCGTCGATCACCGCGCGGAGACCCGCGGCGTCTTTCAGGAGCGTGGTGATGTCGTAAAAATTGATGCCGGGCTTGGGGAAATCCGGCACTTCTCGGATAAGCGATTTTAGGTTCATTCAGCGAATGGTGAAACCATGTAAGTCTAACACTGCTTCCTCATGAACCTCCACTGAACGGACGTCGGCGAAGCGGGGGCCAAGCCGCAGCCGCGCTTCGAAGTCTTCGAGTTGAGCGGCAGTGCCGTTGGCGTGAACCTCCACCCGGCCATCGTCCAGATTCCTGGCCCAACCTGTGACACCGACTTCGTGAGCCGTGCGTTCGGCGAAATAGCGGTAGCCGACGCCTTGCACCCGGCCGGAGATGTGGAAACGACGCGCTGCCATGTATTCTTAAATATTACGTGCTTACCTTGAATCCTGAACTGGCGTTGCTTTTCGACCTGGATGGCGTGGTTGTCGATTCGATGCCGACACACACGCTGGCATGGGAGCGTTATCTGGAAGCGAACGGCATCGATCCGCGCGACGTTGAAGCACGCATGCATGGGAAGCGCAACGACGATCTGGTTCGCGATTTGTTTGGGGCGCACCTGGACGAACATGCCATATTCGAGCATGGCGCGGCGAAGGAGAGACTGTTTCGCGAGATGATCGGCGAGACACTGGAAGCGAAGCTGGTGCCCGGCATCCGGGAGTTTCTGGCGGAGGCTGCAGAGACCGTGCCGCTCGCGGTGGGAACAAACGGGGAGCCCGCGAATGTGGATTTTATTTTGAACGGGGCGGGAATCCGGAAGTACTTCCGCGCCATTGTCGACGGGTCGCAGGTGGCTCGGGCCAAGCCGGCGCCCGATGTTTATCTTCGCGGCGCGGAGCTGTTGGACGTCGCGCCCGGCAACTGCATCGTGTTCGAAGACTCCCCGGTCGGGATCCAGGCGGCGAGGGCCGCCGGAATGAGAGTGGTTGGTCTGCTGACGCATGCGTCGAGTCTGGAAGATGTCGATATCGGGGTTCCTGACTTCGATTGTCCGGAGTTGGAGTCATGGCTGTCCTTACAAAGTGCCGTGGTAAATCAAAATCGCCGCCGATGAACGCAGATGAAAACAAATAGCCTGTACCGTGCGCATGGGCGGACAAAGAAGCCGCCTCGAAAAGGCGGCTGCCGCCAATATTGGCCGCCCCACAAGAAGGCTAGTGAAGTCAGGACGGGTGTTTTCCTTCTGATTTTGGCGGCGCTCTCGGTCAGGGCGCAGGAGGTGGTGACGCTCGAACAGGCGGGGTCGCGCAACAGTACGGATTTCACGGCAGCCTATGAAGGGCGCACGGTCACGGTGCGGGCGCAGATCGCGGCACCGGCACTATGGGCATTTGGGACCTACTATCTTCCTTTGCGCGACGGGAGCGTCCACGGGTTGATCCTGCGCGGTGAGCGCGACCGCTTCGCCGGCTACGAGCCGGGCGACTGGATCGAGGCGCACGGCAAAATCGAGAGCCGCGCCGGATTGCCGCTGCTGGTCCCGGATTCCATGGAGAGGTTGCGCCAAGGGCCGCCGGCGGCGGCGAAATCGATGGCGCTTTCGGAAGCCGCTACCCTGCGCTCCGTTGGACTGGTGGTGGAGACGCGCGGGACGGTGACGAGAATCGGAGAGAATGCCGGCGGCACCATCGTGCAACTGGCCGACCGCGGGGCGGGGGCCGCGGCGTTTCTGCCGCGTTCATCGTCTGTAACCGCGTCTATAACGACGTCGGCTAACGATCTGCTGACGCGAATTCACGTGGGCGATCGCGTGAGTGCCATCGGACTGGTGACGCAGTATGCGGCGCAGCCGCCCTTCAACGGCGATTTTCAGATCATGCTCGCTTCCCCGGGCGATCTAAAGGTGTCTGGAACGGGGCTGAGTCAGATGCCGCTGCTGATTGTTGTTGGGCTCGGCCTGGGCGCGATCTTGGGCGCTCTGTGGTGGAGGCACGGCCGCCGGGTGAGCGCACAGCACAGGGCGATGCGAACGTTCCATACCCTTTGCGAGGAGATCATTGCGGCGCCATCGCCTTCCGAGATCGCCGATAAACTGATGACGGTTCTTCCGTCGATCACGCAGGCCACGGGCGCGTGGCTCTACATCTTTAATCGCCGCACAAAGTCGCTGGAACGCGTGGCGACGGAAGCCGATCCGGAGCCGATGGCGGTGCCTGTCGAAGCACGAGATGCCGAGGAGCTTGCGAATGGCGCGGCAGTGTGTTTTGAGAATCGCAAGCAACTGAATATTCCCGACGTTCGCCGCAGTCCTTATTTGAATACGCGCACGAAGCAGCAATCGCCGCGTTCGGCGACGATCGTGCCGCTGACCACGCAAGGCGACGTGCTCGGAGTGCTGGAAGCGGGAAACGCCAACCGGCTGGGGTATTTCACGATCGAGGAGCAGGCGTCGATTCAGCATCTGGAGAACCAGGTGGCCGCGGCGTTGAAGCTACAGGAGCAGCGGACAATGCGGGAACAGCTTTTCCGCAGCGAGAAGCTCGCCGCGACCGGTCAGTTAATCTCGGGAGTGGCCAGCGAGCTGCGCGCGCCGCTCGAAGTGATCCTGCACTTGTCATTACAACTTTCGGCGCACCTTGAGGCGGCGCTGGGAGGCCGCGAGCGGGAGCCGCTGCCGGAACACGACCTGCGGCTGCTGGCGGCGGAATCGAGGCGCGCCTCCGAGATCGTGTCGCGGCTGGTTTCCTTCGCGCGTCCCGAGGATTCCGATACCCGGCACTTCGATGTGAACGCGCTTCTTGCCGGACTGGTGCAATTTCGCGAGCCGGAGTGGAAGGCGCTGGAACTGCGATTGCAGAACCGGCTGGCGCCGGAGCCGGCATTTGTCCTGGGCGCGCAGGGGCAAATCGAGCAGGTATTCCTGAATCTGCTGGTGCATGCCGAACAATCCGCGGCGGACGTGCCGTCGAAAACCGTGGCCGTCGCCACCAGCGTCATCGCGGGGCGCGTGCTGATCGAGATCGGATACTCGGTGGGCAGCAGCAAGGGCCACGGCATCGAAAAAGGGGACGCGGATCCGTTCAGCGAGAGCCGGACCTCCGGATCAACCGCCGGAACAAATGCAAGCGCGTTGTCTCTGGGCGTGTGCCGGACTATCGTGCAGAATCACGGGGGAGGGATGCGGTTCGGCATGCGCGCGGCGCTGGCGTACTTCGAGGTTGAACTGCCGGTGGTTGTAAGAAGCGAAGCTCCTTCGGACGCGAAAAGCGCGGGACCGGAGAGGACGCTGACGATCATGGTGGTGGATTCCGACCCTGGCGCGCAGAGGCAGCTTCTCGGATTGCTCAGCATGCGCGGACATCGCGTGGTACCGGTGGCTCCGGAACAGGCCGCGGACGTGGCCCAGCGCCTGCGCTTCGACGCGGTGTTGTGGGCGATGCGCCTGTCCAACGCGGGCGGAGGGGCGAAGTGGAGCGAATTTCAGGAGCGCGCCCGGGCGTCGATCTCCGCGTTCGTGCTGGTGAGCGACGGCTATGACGCGGAGCTCGCGCGCAGCATCGAGGAGGGCGGAAACTTTCTGCTCGGCCGCCCGATTCAGGAGTCCGAGCTGGACCGAATCCTGCGCCAGATCGAGGCGCGCGCCCCGGCGGCTGCGCGCCGCTAAACAGGCCGGCGTTAGCGGGCCGCGAGTTGGCGCAAAACGTAGGGCAGGATTCCGCCGCTGCGATAATATTCCGATTCCCGCGGGGTATCGATACGGACGATGGCCTCGAACTTCTTCACGGTGCCATCGAGGGTAGCGGTGATGCGAGCTTTGGTCTTACCATTGGAATCCACCGCCTCAGGAATGCCCTCAATGGCGAAGGATTCGAAGCCGGTCAAGGCTAGCGAATCGCGATTCTGGCCCTCGATAAATTGCAGCGGCAGCACGCCCATGCCGACCAGGTTCGAGCGGTGAATACGCTCAAAGCTTTCGGCCAGCACGGCTCGCACGCCGAGGAGCAGGACTCCCTTGGCCGCCCAATCGCGCGACGATCCGGAGCCGTATTCCTTACCGGCAATGATCAGCAGTGGGACATTTTGCTCCTGATATTTGACCGAGGCGTCGTAGATGAACATCTTCTCGCCCGAAGGAACGTAGGTGGTCCAGCAGCCTTCGGTACCCGGGGCCATCTGGTTGCGCAAACGAATATTCGCCAGCGTGCCGCGCACCATCACTTCATGATTGCCGCGGCGGGCGCCGTAGGAATTGAAATCGCCGGGCTTCACGCCGAGCGAGATGAGATATTTACCAGCCGGACTATCGACGGCGATATTGCCGGCGGGCGAAATATGATCGGTGGTGACGGAATCGCCAAGCATCGCCAGAGCGCGCACGCCCGAGAGATCCTTCACGTAGGTTTTCGGATCGACCATGTTGTCGAAATAGGGCGCGCGCTTGATATAAGTCGAACGGTCGTCCCACGCGTAGAGGTCGCCGAGGGGGACCTTGATCGAGTTCCAGGTGGCATCGCCCGCGAAGACTTCAGAATATTGCTTGGCGAACATCTCCTGGCGCACCGATTTCTTCACCGCGGCTTGCACTTCTTCGGTGGTGGGCCAGATGTCGCGCAGAAATACGTCGCGACCTTTCTGGTCCTGCCCGATCGGATCGCTCGCGATATCGACATCGACGCGGCCGGCCAGCGCGTACGCCACCACCAGCGGCGGCGACGCGAGATAGTTCGCGCGGACGAGGGGATTCACGCGGCCTTCAAAATTCCGGTTGCCCGAAAGGACGCTGGCCACGGTCAATTTTTCCTTTTGCACCGCCGCCGCGACTTCCTCCGGCAGCGGCCCGCTGTTGCCGATACAGGTGGTGCATCCGTATCCGACGAGATTGAACTTCAGCTCCTCGAGGTACGGAATCAATCCGGCGTCGGTGAGGTAATCCATCACGACTTTCGATCCGGGGGCAAGGCTCGTCTTCACCCAGGGCTTCGATTTGAGCCCGCGCTCGACGGCTTTTTTGGCAACCAGGCCCGCGGCGATCATCACCGATGGATTCGAGGTATTGGTGCAACTGGTAATCGCGGCAATCACGACGCTGCCGTCCTGAACGATTCCATTCGTTTTCGGCGTGGTTCCCAGAGCGGTCAAGAAGTTTTGCTTCACGTCCGGCAGATCGATGCGATCCTGCGGACGCTTCGGGCCGGCCATCGAGGGAACTACAGTCGAGAGATCGAGAGACAACGTGTCCGAATAGACCGGCTCCGGCGCGCCGTCGATGCGGAACAATCCCTGGGTCTTCGCGTACGCCTCCACCAGTTCGATCAGTTCAGGCGGCCGATTCGTCATGCGCAGATAATCGAGCGTCGCGTCGTCGATGGGGAATACGCCGATGGTCGCGCCATACTCGGGAGCCATGTTCGCAATGGTCGCGCGGTCGGCGACGCTCAACGCGCTCAAGCCGTCGCCGTAAAACTCGACGAACTTCCCCACCACGCCCTTCTTGCGCAACATCTGGGTGACGAACAACACCAGATCCGTCGCGGTCGCGCCCTCCGGCAATTTGCCGTGCAGCTTAAAGCCGACCACCGCCGGAAGCAGCATCGTCGCAGGTTGACCGAGCATGCACGCCTCGGCTTCAATTCCGCCAACACCCCAACCGACGACGCCGAGCCCGTTAATCATGGTGGTGTGCGAGTCGGTGCCCACCACGGTATCCGGATACGCCTGCCCATTCGCGCTGAACACCACAGGCGCGAGGTATTCGAGATTCACCTGATGCACGATGCCCGTATCGGGCGGGACGGCGCGAAAATTCTCAAACGACGTTTGTCCCCAACGCAGGAATTCGTAGCGCTCGCGATTGCGTTGAAATTCGAGCAGCGCATTGGCCGCGAACGCGCCCTTCGTGCCGAACTCGTCCACCTGCACGGAATGGTCGATCACCAGGTCGACCGGAATCAGCGGATTCGCCTTCTTCGGATCGGCGCCCATTTTCTGGAGCGCATCGCGCATCGCAGCTAGGTCGACCACGCAAGGAACGCCGGTGAAATCCTGCAACAGAACCCGCGCCGGACGAAAGTTAATATCACGCGCGGCAGCCTTGGGATCCCACCGGGCGACGTATTCTATGTCGCTCTTCTTCACCGTCGAGCCGTCTTCAAAGCGGAGGAGGTTTTCGAGCAGGATCCTGATCGAATAAGGAATGCGGGAGAGAGTCGCGACGCCGGCCTCCTCCAGCGCAGCCAGGCGAAAAATCTCGTAGGAGTGGCCACCGGCACGAAGCTCACCCGCGGCGTGGAAGGAGTTCAGACTTTTCATGCGTATATCCATATTATCGCGCGTAGGCGTAAGATCTAAATATGAGTACGAAGACTCTCATATCCGTCGCTGAGTTCGACCGGCTGGAAGAAGACGAGTTCCGTTATGAACTCGACGAGGGCGAATTAATTACGATGACCAGACCCGGCACGGATCACGGAAGGATCGAACGGCGCCTGCTGATGATTCTTCAAACTTATCTGGATAATCGAGGTACGGGAGAGGCGTTTGGTCCTGACATTCTCTTCGTGCTCGGTCCCAACACCAAGCGTGCGCCCGATGTTTCTGTCGTCCTCCGTGAGGTTGGCTCCGTGAAAGAAATTACAGGCGCGCCCGAAATCGCCGCAGAGATTCTATCGCCCTCCAATTCCAAGAGAGACATGAAGCGCAAGCTCGGCCAACTCTTCGCCACCGGATGCAAACTCGCATGGATCATCGATCCAAAGACGCGAACAATTGAAGTCTGGGAATCCGCTGCTGCCCCATCGCGGGTGCTTCGCGAATCCGATTCTCTTGAAACACCGCTGCTCCCCGCTTTCGCGTTGCCGGTCGCGAAGCTCTTTTAACTACATATAATCCGGCACTTCGATGCCGAGCACATCCAGCGTTTTTTCCAACTGCGCGCGGAAATATTCGGTCATCCACAACAAGAACGTTCTCTTCTCGACATCTGTTTCCGACAGCACCGGAAACTCATGATAAAAGTTGCTATACGATTGCGCCAGTTGAAATGCATACCGGGCCACATGCGCCGGTTCGCCGCTCGCCACCGCCCGCTCAATGGCCGACCCCGCTTTCGACGCGGACAGCAGCAGCTGCCAGCAATCTTCCTGCGCGAGTTGCCGCGCCATGACCTCGCGTGTCAACACATTTTTAAAGTCGGGCAACGCCTCACCAAGCTTGCGTAAAATATTGCGAGCCCGCACCGCCGAGTACTGTACATAAGGACCCGTTTCGCCCTCGAAACTCAGCGCCTCCGCGAAATCGAACGCAATTACAGTATTGCGGGTGTACTTCAACATGAAGTAGCGCAAACCGCCGATCGCTATTTGCGTCGCCGCGCGCCTCCGAGCCTCCTCCGGTTCTTCCGCGTGCCTCGAAGTCACTTCGTCGAACGCTTTCTCGATCAGCTTGTCGAGCAGATCGTCGGCCTTCACGCCAATCCCTTTGCGCCCCGCCACCTGCACGTACGGCAGCCGCTTGTCTTCTTCTGAAAGCTCGATTCCCATCTCGATGCAGGTGCGCGGCGACAGCGCGACCATCTCGTAATTGAAGTGGATGCTATTGTCCGCCTGCGTGTTGTAATCAAGGGCGCGCAGCCCGGCGACTACGACATCCTGCAAATACGATTGCCGCGTGTCGATCACGTTGTATACACGCGACCCTTTTCCAAACTGCGGCGTGCCCATTTGCGGGTCGTCAGTGGAGGCCCACACCTCGTGTCCATTCGAATACGTGAACCACTTGCGATAATAGAAATCCTTACCAAGCAGCCCGAATTTCCAAAGCTGATAAGCGATATCTTTGCCGACGTACGTCACCGTTCCGTTCGATCGCACGATGACTTTGCTGTCATCATCCCCCTCGACCGAGCCTTCGCGAAATGCTGATCCAGGCATCACCCAGCAGCCACTGTTCTTGCCTTCGGTCTCAAAGTAAACCGCCTTGCGAACTTTTAATTGCTCAAACGCCGTGGCCCAGAATTGCAAATGCAGAATCTCGCTCTCGCGCGGCAGAACGTCGTAGGAAATATTTAATCGCCACATGGTAGCGATGTGCTTGTCGACAATCGCGTCGGCCACCAGGTGCGCTAATTCCGCCTCGATCCCGCGACCCGCCTCGATCGAATGCAAAGTTGCGTGACGCCACTCGAGAGCATCCTTGTGCTCGTCATAATATTGCGACATGCGCGCGTAAACATCCCAGCAAACGTAATCGAATCGCGCCGCGGGAGCGGCAATCAGCCCGCGAACTTCCTCAATCGATTTCTTTTCCAAATGCTGAAATCCCACGACCACGTCGGCCACCTGCACGCCGGTATTGTCGATGTAGTTCTGCACTTCCACGCGCTCGCCGGTCGCGCGCAGCATTCGGACGAACGTATCGCCCAGAATCGCGTTGCGGAGGTGACCGATATGCGCCGCCTTGTTCGGATTGATATTCGTGTGCTCGACGATTATTTTAGTCGCGGTTTCTCGCGAAACCGCTCCCGCGCCCGTCAGCACTCCGGCGCCATACGCGCCACGATCGAGACGAACATTGAGGTATCCGTTGCCCGCAATCTCCATCGACGCGACGCCTTCAATCGGCTCGCCCGTGTTATAGATTTCAGCCGCAATCGCCTTCGGAGCTTTCTTCAACTGCCGCGCCAATTGAAACGCGGCGGGCAATGCCAATTCACCGAAGGACGACTGCTTTGGCTGCTCGATTTGCACCGGCGTTTCGACGCCATACAAAGTCTGAATGCGCGCGGAAATGGCGCTGGCAATGCGTTTTTCCAGGAGATGAAACATGAAAAATCCAGTATGACAGAGGATGGCAAGCTACAATAGGATTGTGCCCAAAGTAACTTTTTTGCCTGAGGGGAAGACTGTCGAATTTGAGTCCGGAAAACTTCCCTACGACGAACATGGCAAGCCCGAATCCCTGTTAGACATCGCGATCAACTTCGGCGTTCATATCGAACATGCATGCGGAGGAAGCTGCGCCTGCACCACCTGCCATGTAATCGTGAAGGAAGGCGACGCGAACCTGAATCCGAACCCCGCCGACGATGACGAACTCGACCGGCTCGATCAGGCTCCCGGCCTCACGCTGCACTCGCGCCTCGCTTGCCAGGCGGTTGTTACCGGCGATGTGACCGTCGAAATTCCCGGCTGGAACCGCAACTACATCAGCGAGGGTGGCTTCTCGACGAATTTGGGCAGCGCGATTCCCCCGCCGAAAAAATAGTCATCTCGGACGGCCCATCCAGAGTTTTAGAAACTGATCGACCACGTTCTGTGGAATATCGATGTACAGCTTCACGCGCTTATCTTGCAAGGTCACGCGCAGCCCATCATAGGCTGACTGTAGCTCCGGCTGATTCGCGGGGACGTTCAATCGGCCCAGGCCGATGAACGCTTTCAGCGCACCTTGCACTTCCTCCGCCGATTGGTCGGTCGAACATTCGCCGGATGCGACGCCATTCAATCCCGTTCGCAGATCGAAATAGAGACTGCCGGTTTGAATCGAACCGACAAGTTTATTGATATTCGCCAGATTTCCAGTGAATCCCAAATCAACCGGACCACCGCCATACGCCGCCCAGATCTGCGCATCGGATGGGATGTCCTTCATCAGGGCCGCGAGTGCCGCGGGCGGACCTTTGGACGTTCCGCGTTGATCGAGCAAGTATCGCAACGACTCTGTGGGACCCATCGCGGCCGTGCTCGCGCTGAAGAACACCACCGCCGTTTTCTCGTCCCCAATCAGGTTGTAACCCTTATATCCGAAGCGCTTCGCGCCTTCCTTTTCGAGACGAGGCTCCATTTCATTCGCGAATTTTCCGCGCCCCAGCAGGATATTGTGCTTGCCGTTTGAGACAAACAAAAGCTCCCACAAATCCTTCTTCGGATCGAGCCCCGTTTGCCGCGCGAACTCTTCCACCTGCGAAAATTTCCGATCGGCAAGATACTTTTGATAAACGGGCGTGCGTTCCAGCGCTTCGAGACGGGTGCCTACCAGCAGCGTGGTGTCGTCCGGAATCAGAGTCGCCAGCGCCGGATCCATTTTTGGACCAACCGGACTTTTTCGCGCACAGCTCGCCGAAACCATCAGCACCGCGCAGAGAACGATTCGCATGCTCACTTACTTAACGTATACCTTATCTTTCGGAGGGAATCGCCACTTGCTCATCAGTTCTTCAGGTTCCTCTCAAAAAAATCGAGCATGGCCGCGTTCATCTGATCCGCCGCGGCGCCACTCACACCGTGCGTTTTCTGCGAGTACAGCATGTATTCGAACTGCTTCCCCGCGTTCTGCAGCGCATTCGTCATTTGTAGCGAGTTCTGGAATAGGACGTTATCGTCCTCGTAGTTGTGAATCAGCATCAGCCGCGCCTTCAGATTCGCGGCCTTCGGCGGCAGCGCGGTGTTCTTGTAGGCGTCCGCATTTTCTTTCGGCAGCCCCATGTACCGTTCGGTGTAAATGGTGTCGTAATTCATCCAGCTCGTCACCGGCGCGCCCGAAATTCCGCATCGAAATACATCTGGCGCATTCAACAACGCGTTGAGAGTCATGAACCCTCCATAGCTCCAGCCATGGATGCCGATGCGCTTCTCATCCGCGAATCCCAATGACACCAGATACTTGACGCCGGCGACTTGATCCGCCAATTCGGCCGCGCCCAGGTTGCGGAAAATCGCGGTCTCGAAGCGATGCCCTCTTCCCTGCCCGCCGCGATTCTCGCACTGCCACACGACATAGCCCTTGTGCGCGTAAACCTGATCCATCGATAGGCCGGGCCAGCGATTCTCGACCGGTAGCATCACGCCGGGGCCTCCGTAGACACTCACAATCACCGGATACTTCTTCCCCGCTTGAAATCCCGCCGGCTTGATGAGGCGTCCGTATAATTCCGTTCCATCGGCGCCCTTAAACTTGACGATCTCCGTCGGCAGAATCTCGAACTCGTCCAGTTTTTTGTCCGGCTCGCGATAGACGCCAAGCTCCGCGCCGTCGCCCGCATGCAGCGTTGTCTTGGCAGGCGATTTCAGAGTCGAATACGTATCGAGATAGTACGCGCCTCCAGGCCTCGCCGAAACATTGTGAAACCCCTTTGTCCTATCGAGCCTCTGCTTCCCGGACCCATCGAGCATCACGCTATACAAATGCTGCTCGAGCGGATTCCCCTCGTTCGACGTGTACAGCACCCGCTCATTCTTCTCGTCGGGAAACACCGATCGCACTTCCCAGTCCCCCTTGGTCAATTGCTTCGATTCCTTCCCGTCATTCGAGTAAAGATAAATGTGCCGGTAGCCGTCCTTCTCGCTGGTCCATAAAAATCTCTTCCCGTCCTTGAGAAACTTCACGTCGCCCGCAAGATTGATCCAATAAGGATCCGCCTCCCGCAAAATCGCCGACGGCATGTTTGACTCGACCCCGATGGAAAACAATTCCAATCGATTCTGCACCCGGTTCATCCGCACCACGTACACATTCCGCGAATCCGGCATCCATCCCGCGCGCGCGATCAAATAACTGTTGCGCGTATCGCCCACCTCCAGCCATCGCGTCGAACCTCCCGCCGCGGGCACCACGCCCAAATGCACGTCGGCGTTGTTTTCCCCCACCTGCGGATACCGCTCCGGCTCATACTTCGCTCTCACCCCGAGCACATCTTCATGCGGCACGATCGGCTCGCGGCTGGTATCGAATTGCAGATACGCAATCGACTTCGAATCGGGCGACCACCAGTAAGCCGTCGACAATTCCAACTCTTCCGGATACACCCAATCGAGCTCGCCATTCAGCAACGTCTCCGACCCATCGCGCGTCAGCCGAGTCTCCTTGCCGCTCGCGATCTCCAGCGTATATAGGTCCGACGCTCTTCGGAAACTCACCATTTTTCCATCCGGCGATAACTTCGCGTCCTCCTCCGCCTCCGCCGTCTTCGTCAGTTGCTGCCATTTTCCGGTATCGACATGGATGAGAAACAAATCGCCCCCAGTCGAATAAAGCAGCTCTTTCCCCGACGCCGAAAACTCGACCCCTCCCGATTCCACATAGCGATTCTTCCAACCGTACGCCGCGTCATCCGTACTCTTAACCGCAGCCTCATCCAACTTCTCGACGGAAACCAATTCCCGGGACGTCTTCGTCGCCGGATCGTAAATCCTCAACGTTTGTTCCCTTTGGAACAGAAACGTCTTCCCATCCGGAGCCCATGTGGGCGCGCGGTCTCCTTCATGTTTAACCGCCTTCAGCGATTCCAGCGTCACTGGTTTCTGCTGCCCGAAAACCGGCAGCAGCGTCAGCATCAAAAATAAGATTCGTCTCGTCATCGTATATTGAGTAACTGTGAAGATAACATTTTGGGGCGCCGCCAGGACTGTCACCGGCTCCATGCACCACGTAGAAACGGGCGGCAAGAACTTCCTTCTCGATTGCGGTTTATATCAGGGACGCCGCCAGGAGG
>Ga0182024_10007286_pt1 | contig 23895 bp, 13 predicted proteins | sample P32metaG_FD_120480 | JGI IMG/M metagenome (GOLD analysis project Ga0182024, IMG submission 120480) | Permafrost microbial communities from Stordalen Mire, Sweden - P3-2 metaG (Illumina Assembly) | ecosystem: Environmental > Terrestrial > Soil > Wetlands > Permafrost | place: Sweden: Stordalen... | reverse complement strand
TCGCCGAGACAACGTAACGCGAGTGATCGTCAATGCCGGTCACGCAGTGCAACTGGGTGCCGTCCGTGAGGTAGATCCGACTGACCACGTCCATCTGCCACATCTCCATTGACTTAGTGCGCTCGAATCGTCGGTAACTGGCGGCTGAACGTTTTCGCTCGACCGGGACAATGAGTTGGTGGCGCACGAGGGCCCGATAGACCGAGGAGCGTGCCGGTGCGTGGTCGAACTCCTGGCGCAGCTTCGTGGTCAGCGTGCGCGGCCCCCAGCGCGGGTGGCTTCGACGAAGCGACACCAGACGTGCTTCGATCACCGGGTCCATCTGGGCGGGCGACGTGGCGGGCTTGGACGACTGGGTCGCGAGCGCTTCGAGACCGCCCGAGGCGTAACGGGTCAACCAGCGATGCAGCGTCCTGCGATCCACGCCGTAACGAGAAGCGACGTCGGTGATCGTGGCGCCGGTATCGAGCACCTCCCGAACTGCTTGGTAGCGCTGCTCAACCATTGATAACTCCACCAACATTGCGACCTCCCGCTTGTCTGAACTGAAGTCCAGACAAGACGAGACCAACGCTTAGGTCAATAGGAGAGGTGGAGTTAATGGGACAGAGGTCCCGGAGCCACTGTGACACGGGTCCCGGAGCCGGGCCGAGTTGTGGGACAGAGGTCCCGGAGCCAAAGTGGGACAGACGTCCCGGACTTTTACATATGGGGTCACGCCCAACAAGTGGAGGTACGGGGATTCGAACCCCGGACCCCTTGCATGCCATCGGCTCGAGACCCGTTCACGCGGGTTCATATTGGTCCAAACCGACTTCGTTTGCTGGGCTTTCAATTCGTCTCCGTTCATCGAAACTCACTCCAATTCAAGTCAACTGCTGAAGTTACTGCTGAAGTAATGCTCTTGCTCGCCGTGCAAGGGGTCACGCTCAATTGGCACGGTTCCTCGGAGTTCGCAAAAACTGCTGAAAACTGCTGAAGTATCGGTCAAAGTAGAGTGACATGCTCAGCGTGCAAGGGGTCGACGTAAATCAGTCGCTCGAGCGGAAATGCTACTGAAGTATTGCTGAAGCACGGCTGAAGTCCTTCAAAATTTTGAATCCAGACCGTCGTGACAAAGGTCGTGTTCATCGCTTGAACTGCGTGGTGATGTGGACAATAAAAGCTTGCTTGCTCAGTTGAGCAACTTTTCCTTCGCTTTGGAAAATTCCTCCTCGGAGATAACGCCTTGGTCATGTAAGTCTCTCAAGCTCTTAAGTTCCTCGGCAATGCTCCTAGATTCGGAGGGTGTTGAATCGCTGCGCACAACTTCTGGAACATTGGGAAGTACTGATTCCACCTCGGCAAGAAACTTCTTTGATAAAGCGGCCTTTTCTCCCCATGCAATTTGTTGGCCAGATCCCATACCGCCCCGACGCGCAATGGCTCCTCCCACGATCACTCGAGAACCATCGCCATTGTCCAAGACTGTCGCCTGTAAATCTTGTCCGGCAAACGATTTCATAGATCGACCAGTATTGAAGGAGATCATTCGTCCCGTTTCGTCGGCGCTGATTAACGTGTAACTGAGTTGAGCCATTGCTACTCGACAAGCGTTAAAAACTCTCGCGGAACTTGCCTCAAACTTCATCTCTTCAGTTTTTGCCATATTGCTCCGATGTCGTCAGTAATCGCCCCGTAACTTACGAGGCACGTCTTTGTGGCAAAACAAACAACTCGGCCGTACTCTATCTACATTCAAAGTGGCTCGAATGCCCATCGAGGACGAAAGTGGGGGTTCTCTCCACGCTCACATTCGTTTGTCGATTCCTCCTTAGGGATTGTTCGCCTTATACGCTTCCTATTCTTCTGAGTAGGAATCCATCTCCGCTTTTGCCTCAAGGTAAGCATCGGCAACTTTGTTACAGAACACCTTCAAGCCATCTAGCTTCTCGGGCGTAAACCACCCTTGGACTGTTTTAGCTTGAACCTCCGCTCCGTTGAAGCCGAAAAGCTCATCAGCGTTGGACCGGAACTCAGTCGTTGCAAGAGCGTCAACGGGGATCCCACTGTTTTGCCCCTTATACGAACCGAAAGGTACGGCTACTTGTCCGTTTGGATAGATCCCGATAACGGTGGACCAACCGCCAACCCCTGGCCCGTGAGCCGTAAGAACCGCCTGAGGAGGCCTCGCCATGATTCGATACGAGCGACTCGGGCCCTTCCACCACTCAAGTAACTCGCTCGAGGCTTCAAGGCGCTCCTTCGAGTCGAACAGGAGATCGAAGTCTTCTCGCGCGAGACGCCGCCGGCCCGTGGCTTGTTCGAGTTCCACCGCCGCGGTGAAAGCGTTCGGAGAGATCACGGGTTCAAAAAGAGGAGCCCAAGCGCTGTCTCCGATCCGAACGGCCTTCGCCTCGACCAGCCAAACCGCGACGCCTCGTTCAGGGTCGTTATCGCGCAGCTGATTGAGGTAATCGGCAACAGCGCGGAACTCGTCGCGGTGATGTTCCGCGATAACAATGAGGCCTCGTGCGTGAGAAGCTACGGCGTAGGCGAGCCCGCGAGTTAAGTGATCGTGATTAAGCGCACCGTACTGATTCTCGATGACGAAGATCGCCCCGCCCACTCCGTCGGCAACGATGTCGATGCGGCGCCCGCCGTCAGTCGCGACCTCTACGCTCCCGACGGACGCGAGCTCAACGCCGATCGCCCTTCCGATGGAGTCGACTTGCGTAGCGAGTAGTGGGGTGAAGTCGGAAGCCTCACCCTTCCATGCGTCCTTCAGCGTGCCGAAGACGAGTTGGCCCATCTCGCTCATGTCCGAATACCTGCCGAATCAAGCCTGATATACATCATGGTCTTGTGGGTTGCAAGAAGACGGAACGTGTGGCCTGGTCAACTGGAATTCTTTTGTCGACCAACTCACAAGCAACTCTGAAGAGTGGCGTAACCATTGAGGGCCACGGTTGGTATTGAAGAGCTTCCTCCCAAACTGCATCAAAAGAGATAGGGAATTCATCTGCCAAAAATGAATACGAATCTTTCGGGTTCGCGGGAACTTGCACTGTAGTCACGGGCGGCATGATTGGCTCTACGTCTCTCCCACAGAAACGACAAAGTTTGGCGGCGGACTTGATTGTCTCCGCACAGAACGGGCAATCCCGAGTGACTCTTGATAGAGATGGATCTGATGGCTTCATTTTTACTTGTATAGAATTAATCGTTTCCAATCGCGCGACTTCGGCTTCGGGCGTCGCATCGAGTACCGCGATGATGATCCAACCTATTGGACCAAAAAGGAAGCCCAACCAGAATCCCGCTGGCCCTCTCCCTTTTCCGTTTCCGATGGCGGCACCTACACCTCCTCCAACCGCGGCCCAGAAGACAATTCCAATGATCAAAAGGCCTATTAAGTGACTCCTGCCCTCAGTTTCTAATCTGGAATGGAACAGTACACGTTGCTACCTGTTTGAACCGAACTGAGAATACGAGAGTGTTGTCAAGTCGATTTTTCGACGTTGACCCAAGATACCGTTAAGGCTGGTTTGTCAAAATCTGTTCTATCCATCGCTCTTCCTTGATAACCACTCCGGTGCAAAATAAGAAGTTCGAGATAATGAATTGCCAGGAGTCCTCCCTGGATCATTACGTGAGGGTCATCGAACCTTTCTTTCCTTTTCGGGTGAACAGTTGCGTTTCGAATTTCAGTAACCGTCCCGGGCCCATCTACTTCCATTGGGTATGCCTCTGACTTCGACGCGGCTTGACGGAGCTTTTCAAGTGAGGTGGGAACACGCCGATCTATTTTTGCAAGGCTCAACGCCATTCTCAGTTGGTCTGCAGCGCTCAACTTCTCGAATCCTGGTTCACTTATGAGTCCATCGTGAACCAAAGTTAGCCAAGTTAGGAGTTCTATGCCTGCTTGAGCCAAGATTGTCATCGGTCCAATGTGTCGTTCGTGAATGCTTTGCGTATACCAGTCGATGGCACGATTGAGAGCGTCGAATTCTCGCTCGTCGTCTTTCAAGGCGAATAAGTAATGAAAAAGCGCTCCTAGCGCTTGAGTTCCCGAAATTGTTTCATCAATAGGTGTTCGAGTGGGGAGCCAACTCCTGTCGGCGAGCCAAGAATGTACGACTGGTGTCTGCCACCTCTCCCAGACGACGTCTTCTTCATGGATTCCGGCGACAAGAACAGGGCCAGTACGCTCGCCTCGTACGAATGACAACCACCAGTGAAGAACGTTTATTACCTTCTCAGCTGATTCATACGGGATTGATTTACCGTCAACTCGATGTATTCGGCCGATGTGTGTGATAGCAAAACCACCATCCTCTTTTAGGGCTTGCTCATTTTCGAGATAACCGGCGACCTCTTCCAACTCGATAATCCACTCTCCGGAGTTAACCGTCATTTTCGATGCCGTCACCCCTCCATTGCGAGTGACCGGGCTCCCCAAGTAGTTCGGAAAGTTTGGCACTAAAAATTGGATTGTATTTGTCGCTGCGAAGTCTCCGGTCTCGAATGCTTCATCAAGACTTCCGGTGAAGGTTGGAATGGTGTGCTCCGGTGACAGGAAGTGCCAGCCAGAAACTGTTCCAATGCCTTTCCCGAGGGAATCAGGAAGTTTGATTGTGATTTTGTCGTTTAACTTCAATGGGGCCGCGGTGCCAACAATTGGACATTGAATTTCGAACGTGACCTGAGGCGATGTTCGGAGTGAAAGCATTATGCGGCCATTGCAAGAACTGGTGACGTTATTCAGGACAATTGAGAGCTCTCCCTCATAAAGAACAGTTCGGGAATTTGGCTGAATTGTCTCGTATTTCGAATACATCGCCTCTTGTGCCATGACCGAAATTACATCATGTGCCGAGACTCTCTAAGAAGTCCAATGTTGGGTTCAACTATGCCCGCTCGACCGAGGAAAGCGGAAGTTGGCGAAGGACCTGGGAAGGGTCTGTCACGACCTTGACTCACCTGTTGTGGCATCAAGTGGCGCGGCCGCTGCCATGAGTTCCGCCACGGTGGCCGTAAGCTCCTCGACAATTTCAGCAATGAGAGCATCGGGACCGGGAAGATCTGCATCGTCAGATTCACTGTCGTCCTTCAACCACGTGATGTCAAGGTTGACCTTGTCGAGACTTATGAGATCGGCGTAGGCGAACCTCTTGAAGCGATCTGTCTCTACGCGCTTGCTGCGGTCGGCCGCTGAGTATACAGTCACGAAATCCCCAAGGTCCTCGCGCGTCAATGGATTCTGTTTTGGAGTGAAGTGCTTGTTGGTGCGCAGATCGTAGAACCAGATCTCCTTGGTCCACGGGGTCTCGGACGCCGGCTTGCGGTCAAAGAAGACGACATTGGCCTTCACCCCGGGGATGAGGAACACGCCCGTGGGCATGCGCAGGATGGTGTGCACGTCGCATTCCATGAGCAGGTTCCGCCGAACGGTTTCACCCTGGCCAGCTTCAAACAGCACATTGTCAGGGAGGATGGCCGCTGCGCGGCCATTGATGTTGAGGATGGTCTTGATGTGCTGGACGAAGTTGAGTTGCTTACTGGGTGTTGATACCCAGAAGTCATCTCGGTTGGGCACCGTGCTCGTGTGCTCCGCGTGACCGTCTGCGTCAAGGTTGGTCACGCCACTCGCTGTGCCGAACTCAGGGTTCGTCATGACCAGTGCGAATGTGCGCCCAGGGTGCGAAGACGGGGAGTCGCCTTGGTTGATGTTCGGAAGCGAGTCGGGAGACCCGATCCCGTGGAAGAGCAGATTGGCCATTGAAAACCGTACGTACCTATCAGAGATGTCAGTACCTGTAAGAAAGTGAGACTTGAGAAATGCCCGCTGGTCCGGATCAAGAACTGGGTTGAACTCCATAACGTGACGATGAGCTGCAAGGAGAAAGCCGCCCGTTCCGCAAGCCGGGTCGTACACGGTGTCATCTGGCTGAGGCTCCATCACAGCAACGATGGCGTCGATAACCGTTCTGGGCGTGAAGTGTCTCCCGGCTTGTGCTCCGCCCGCATGGATGTCCATCAGGAGTAGGTCTTCGTATGCCACACCTTTGATCTCTGCCTCCATGGCAAGCCAGTTGCGGCTGCCCACCAGGTTGACGACAACCTGGTGCAGCACTGCGGGCACGTTGAACTTGTTCGACACCTTCTGGAATAGCAGTCCCAGCCCACCTGGGCTCTGGGCATACTCGTCCAGGATGGCCCGATACTGCGTCTCGATTGTCGGCCCACTAGCCGTCACCAGCGAGTCCCAATCCAAGCCTTCCTTCAGGACCCGGATTCCTGTGAGTTGAAACTGCTCGTCAGCCATCTTCAGGAAGACAAGAAGGCTGAGATGTTCGGTGAAGTCAGGTTCGGGAGTACCGCCATTTTTCAGCGCCTTGGCGTTGTCTCGAAAGACCGTCGAGAGCTCTTGTGCGCTTTCGGCGAACACCGCGAACTCAGTTCGCTAGCGAAATGTCAGATGACAGCGCCTCAGCCAATTCCTTAGATGCCGCCGCCAACTCGTCGAGAATCTCATTGATAAGCAAGTCGGGGCCTGGCAGATTCGCGGCGTCTTCCTCGCTGCCGTCTTTCAGCCACATGATGTCGAGGTTGACCTTGTCGCGGCCGATGAGGTCGGCGTAGGCGAACTTCTTGAAACGATCGGTCTCTACGCGCTTGGTCCGGTCGTCTGCTGAGTACACAGCGACGAAATCGTCGAGGTCCTCGCGTGTCAGCGGCTTCACCTTCAGAGTGAAGTGCTTGTTGGTGCGCAGATCGTAGATCCAGGTCTCCTTGGTCCAAGGGGTCTCAGACGCCGGCTTGCGGTCAAAGAAGACGACATTGGCCTTGACGCCCTGGGCATAGAAGATGCCGGTTGGTAGCCGCAGAATGGTGTGCACGTCGCACTCGCCGAGAAGGTTGCGACGAATCGTTTCACCGGCCCCGGCTTCGAAGAGGACGTTGTCTGGCAAGACCACAGCTGCACGACCGTTGATGTCAAGGATGGTCTTGATGTGCTGGACGAAGTTGAGCTGCTTGTTCGAAGTAGTTGTCCAGAAGTCGTCGCGGTAGATAGTGAGATCTTCACTGGATTCCTCGCCTTCCTCGCTGACAATCGTGGCTGAGCTCTTGCGACCGAAGGGCGGGTTGGCGAGCACCATTGAGAAGTTGCGCCCGGGATGCGCGGCAAGCGAGTCATCGCGCGTGATGGGCGGCGGAGAGTCCGGCGATCCAATGCCGTGCAGCAGCATGTTCATTACACAGAGCCTGTAGGTGAGGTCACCGATGTCGGTTCCGCGAATGGCTTCGTCGCGCAGCTGCTTCTTCTGGTCGGGGTCAAGGACAGGATTGTGGTCGAGGATGTACTGATGAGCGACTAGGAGGAAACCTCCGGTACCGCAAGCGGGGTCACAGATAGTGTCGCCCGGCTGAGGGTCCATCACGTCGACCATTGCCTTGATGAGCGCTCGCGGCGTGAAGTACTGGCCGGCCTTCGAGCCTCCGTCGGTGATGCCCTTGGCCAGCAGACCCTCGTACGCGTCGCCCTTTACATCGGCATCCATCGCTGACCAGTTCTCGGCACCGATGAGATCGACAATGAGCCGGCGAAGCACGGCTGGCTGCTGGACCTTGTTGGTCGCCTTCTGGAAGATCGCGCCCAGTGCACCCGGCTTGGTACCCAACTCCTCGAGCAGCTTGCGGTAGTGCTTTTCGAGGTCGTCACCATCGAGCGCTACCAGCGAGGCCCAGTCGTACTCCCCGGGGATAACTCGGTTCCCGGTGAGCTGGTACTGCTCGTCAGCCATCTTCAGGAACAGTAGGAACGTGAGCTGCTCGACGTAGTCGAGCGTGCCAACACCGGTATCACGAAGTACGTGGCAGTAACTCCAAAGTTTGGCGACTATCTGTTGAGGGGTCATAGAGAGGGCTCCTTCTTCTTGCGCACATTGGTCTTACGCGGTTTCTTCTTCGTCTCCATCCTGTCGGCTTCACGTTGTGTGCGAATGCGTGCGAGCAGCACATCGGCCGGCTCATCGTTCGGGTCTTGTGGTACTAACTTCCCAGAGAATGCGTCCTTCAGTAGTGAACGACGGAGTTGCCCGGCCTTCGTCAAGCTGACCGTTACCGCCCGCTCAGCCGCATCGAGGAGGGATAGGCGTCTTTCGGCTTCGAGCACGAGTTGCTTCTGAACATTCAGGTTTGGAAGCCTCAGAGTGATGTTCTTGATTTTTCCAGTACTCAGGGTATGAAGTCCACTAGTTGAGCTCGCTATAGCTTTCAGTTGCTCAATGGAAGAAGGTGCATTCCAAACAAGAGCCAAGAAGTGCGGATCAAGTGAATCGTTGGGCCGCACGCGGATGAGATGATTCTGGTGTACGCACTCTTCGATCGAGCCGTCCCAGGAAGCGGCACGTCCGATTTGGTCGACCGACCCATTCCCTTCGACAACCAGTAGGTCCCCAGCTTTCAGAGCGTAGGTGACCACCTCCCCATCAAAAACTTCTATCTCGTGAACTTCCGAAAGATCGAGCCGACCACGACCAACGTTCGCAACTCGTAAGAACGGTCGAGTGTTCTCCACCGGCATTCGTTTCGGTTGTTTCTGGATACCACCGCGCACCTCGGAAACTTCGCCAGTCGTGGTCTTCTGCCATTCGGATGAATCGAGGCCCAACAGCGCCCCGGACGCAGTTGCGTTCAGCACTGAACGCCTCGCCGCTGTGAGACGAAGCACCGCAGAACGAAGCCCAGCAACTGCTGCATCAACATGGGAGAGCCGCCGCTCGAGCTCATTGACGATGCGTCGTTGCTCGTTGCCTGGAGGCAATGGAATTGAGCTAGCAGCAATCTCGGTCCAGTACACACGCGGTCGATCACCCTTTGAGTTCTGGATAGCGAAGCTCACAAACGCATCTGAACGTAACCAATGTGCCACGTAAGAACCGGTGATGTCATCGTTAGCGCAAAAGACCAGCAACTCGCCAGAGCACAAATAGTCACCCTCAGCGACAGCCACCTTGTTGAGGTAAGGCCGAAGCCGGCAGTAAAGGATGTCCCCGGACGAAGCCGCGCTTCCGGAGCCAGAGATTTCGGAAGAGAGGTGGTGGCTGATGATGCGGCCCTCGTCAGGCGCGATGTCGTCGAGACCGAGAAAGCGAGGTGGGCAATCAGTCTCTTCCCTTGAACTCTTTCTGCCGGACTGAGCACACACCTCACCGAGTGTCGCCACAGCCCAGCCTTTTGGAAGTTCAATGTCGGTCATGAAACAAGTACCGTCGTCAACTCCTCAAGGAGCGCATTCAGCTCATCACCGAAGACCTGCCGTGCCCTCGCGAGCCCGCCGTGCTGTGAGAACGGCGCGTCCATCAAGTCGTCAAAGGAAACCTTCAGGCTTCCCGCGATTTGATCCTTGATTAGTTCGAGCCATTGAGTCTGCTGAAGGTCAAAGGTGACGCCTTGATCCGCTTGCTCGGCCATCCACTCGTCGAAGCGCAGGTTGATGGTGTCCGTCCACGGGACCAGTTCATCCTCATCATTGATGGTGAAGCGAACAAGGGATACGAGGTCGGTGAGAACCTTGCCGCCGTGTCCACGAACCCTGGTCTTTTCCAAAGTCTCGTAGGCGCCCCACAACCGCTCCGGTGTCCACGAGTGAGGAGGGCGGCTGATGGCGTTGGCGAGCTCGCGGATCTCGGCGAACGTAAGCCGCTTGCCGGCAGGTTTGGAGTAGAGAATCTGCAGTGCGTGGAGCTCGTCACGGTTCTCCTCAATGAAGGCCTTCCAGTCAGTGATGGTCTTCTTCGCCCACGCCGTGGCGTCGGACGAGAAACCAGCCTCCAGGATGGAGTCGGTCGAAACTGTGTCAATGGTTTGGCGATAGCTTGCTCGAACCTCGAGGATACGGTTGCGCAACTTTGGATTCGACGCCAGTGGCTTAACTGCTTCCTCCATCCTCTTCGTGCGAGCTGCTGCGACCTGTGCGTCAGTGGGATCACCGCCAGCTTCCTGCAGCGCGATTTCGTAGGCGGCGTCGATGTCCACCGAAAGGATGAGGTTGCGGGCAAGAACCGAGAGGTCAGTCTCCTCAGCTAACTCCCGGAGTTCGGCACGGTCAGCTACCGTGAGCTCACGGTCGAGGCGGTTGAGTCGGCTGGCGATGGACGATACAACGTCAACACTTCGGTTGCCCGTAGCGACCCTCTCGAAGAGCGTCTTGAGTCCAACGCTCTTGCACCTCTCCAGAGGTCGCGCCTCACCCATGTCAATCTCAGTGATACCAACGGCGTCTACGAGCACGAAGCGCGTCTTGGTGTGCGCCCCGGGGGAAACACCCTGGAGGTCAGCGTCAGAGACAACACGCACCCCACGACCCTTCATCTGCTCGAAGAAGTTTCGGGACTTGACCATTCGCATGAAAATGAGGCATTCGAGTGGCTTGACGTCGGTGCCGGTCGCGATCATGTCAACGGTGACTGCAATGCGTGGCAATGTCGATGTGCGGAACTCGGCAAGCAGCTCCTCTGGCTTCTTCCCCGTGGTGCGGTAGGTGATCTTCACGCAGAAGTCATTACCCTTGCCGAACTCCTCGCGCACGATGCGCACGATGTCGTCGGCGTGGCTGTCGTCCTTGGCGAAGATGAGCGTCTTGGGCACCGTGGTGCGGCCGGGGAACATCTCGGTGCCGAACACGTCGCGGAAGTGACGGATAACAGTACGAATCTGGTCTTCGGCCACGACATCGGTGTTGAGATCACCCGCCTCGTAGGTGAGGTCGTCCTCAAGTTCCTCCCACCTCTTTTCCCTGGTAGCCCGGTCGCGTACCTGTAGCCACGTGCCCTTCTCGACCGTGCTTCCCTTCTCGGAGATCTGTGTGCGTATGCGGTATACGTCGAAGTCCACGTTGACTTTGTCGGCGACGGCCTCCTCATGCGTGTAGGCGAAGACGAGGTTCTGGTTAAAGAACCCGAGGGTCTGCTTCGAGGGCGTCGCCGTCAGCCCGATGATGTGGGCATCGAAGTAGCTGAGCACCTGGCTCCACAGTCCGTAGATGCTCCGGTGACACTCGTCCACAATGATGATGTCAAACTCTTCCGGCGGTATGGCTGGGTTGTAGACGACATCGACGTTGTCGGCCACCACCGATTCGTCACCCGAGAGCTCGTCGAGTTCTGCGTCGAAGCTGGGCTCACCGCGCAAGATGGAGTAGAGGCGCTGGATCGTGCAGATAACAACGCGGGCCGCGGGGTCGACACGGTTCGAGGTGAGCCGCTGGACGCCATAAAGCTCAGTGAACTTACGACCGTCACCTGGAACGCGGAAGCGCTCGAACTCACCCTGGGCCTGGCGTCCGAGGTTGGCGCGGTCCACCAGGAAAAGAACGCGGCGGACATCAGTGTTCTTGATGAGCCGCCACGCTTCGTTGGCCGCCATGTACGTCTTGCCCGAGCCCGTCGCCATTTGGATGAGCGAGTGCGGGCGGTCCGCGGCTAACGATCGCTCGAGCGACGCGATTGCGTTCGTCTGAGCGGGCCACAGGGCGCTGTCATTGATCTCCGGCATCGCGTGCATCCGTGCCCTAACCGTCTTCGCCTCGGGGGAGGCATTTGCTGACGCCAACCAGCCAACCAGCGTCTCGGGCCGGTGTACGTAGAACACTTCGCGACTGCGGGCATCAGGGTCGAGACCATTGGTGAAGCGTGTCTCGACACCGGTGGATTCGTAAAGAAACGGTAAAGGCCGATAGGGTGCATCGAGGTCATCGGGTAGCCCCGCTGCGTACTTGGCCGACTGAGGCTCGACGCCGGTGAGTGTGGCGCCCATCTTTTTGGCTTCTAGGGCGCCAACCGCCCGGCCGTTAATGAAGAGAAGGTAGTCAGCCTCGATGTTGCCATTCAGGATGTACTCGCGCACTGCAACTCCGACGCCTGCGTAGAGGTTGATGTCGATTCGATCCTGAACCTGCCAACCGGCCAGCTTGAGCATGCGGTCAATGCCAATACGGGCGCGTGCTTCATCGGTCAGATAGGGAGTTGCCTCGTCACCCATCATTTCTCCTCAGTTACGCCCGTAGATTATGTAAGAGCGTACGCGCGGGGCCACATTGCTTCAACTACCGTCCTGCAGTCGACTGTTCGAAGCAGCGCGTGCCCGGCACTTAACCGTCGTTGTTGATCTAATCCGTGTATTCGAGGTTGCGATTCCGGCACCTTGACGTAATGCCCACTTTCAAAACCACCCTCGCCTCCGCAACTGCACTGGCCCATGACCTCGTACTCGCATCGCGTGACGGTCTCTTCGTGGGCATTGCGGGTCTCCGACTTCTCATTCTAGAGGCCTAATCCCGATCCTTCGAACCTGCGCAATTGCGGGAAGGTTCTCTCCTTGGAACACGACAGTGCGAACTCGAGGGACATGCGTTGGCGGCTCAAAGAAAGTCGTCTGGGGAAATGAAGGTTGAGATATCGGAACTTGGCGTGCACTGCTCTGTGGGTCGAGCGGCCAACTCATCCTCGCTAGTGTCGCGAGACGGTGGGCCCTCGTAGTCAGGATCGCTTTGGGCGCAACGCATGCACGTACCTGCTTCGACACGGTATGAGCCACACGATACGCACCGCCGGTGGTCACCGGCAGCCCAGCGCATCCGGACAGCGGTGACGGTGGAGAGGAAGTGGCTCACCGCCGCCACTCCGATTTCAGCGTCGTAACTGCCTGCGTTCTTGGCGTGTGTCAGTTGGTTCACGTAGTCCCAGGTTTCACGCGCCAGTTTCTTGACGTAGGAGCGCACCTGTTCACTGGACGAGCCCGATGCCAGCCAATCGACAAGGAGGTTGCTCCAACTCACGACGTCGGCCTTCTTGGGAGGCTCGGTTCCCTCTGGCACCAGATCGGCGTCTGCGACTTCAACAGCGAAGTACACCAGACACTCCCGCAGTCTTACTCCCACGGCCTGAAAGTCCTCAGCCTCTCGACTGGTCGTCATGGCTTCAACCGCCTGCTCCCACAGATGCCACGCAGTCGGAAGAAGCGCCGCCGCGCTGACCGTGAGCGGTACCCCCACTCGGGAAGATAGTCGTGCCATCAGTCCTATATGGAACGTGAGCACGACGTCGCGGCTCTTGAAGTCATCCTGCGAGTAGACGTTCAACGGGCAGCTCACCGCCCACCACCGGCTGTTCTCGCAGTGGACATCCCAGATGTCGTGAACGTTCGCACCGACGCGCTCTACGGCGACCTTCTCCAGGTGGACGAGTGGATCGTCGCCCATCTGGTCCTCGAAGTAGGCGAGAACCGCCTCTCGCTCGCTGGGTGTCACTTTCATAGTTCCTGCTTACTCCACCTCATGATCCCGGCCGTCAAGATACTGCTCCCCGGTGAGGATTACATCTCGGCGAGCCACGCCTAAAATTATCCCCTGAGCGCGGGAGTTTGATATGGCGATTACGGAAGAGGCCCACCGAAACATCTTTGGAGCTCTCGGAGGAGCCATCTCCGCTGCCGGCATTGTTGTTGGTGCCAACTGGCTTGCCACTGTCGCTGGCGCTTCGCCCGATCGGCGCCTGTCGGTGAACAATCTGATCTTCTATTTCGCGATCTTCTGCGTCGTGATAGGCGCATTAGTCATCGCCGCTGCCGTCACGGAGACCAAGTATCTCCCGCTACCGGGGAAGCGGCCCATCATCCAAAAGCGACAACGAGAAGAGACGAATCGACAACTTGAAGGGATGAAGAAAGAACACGACGCCTTACTCAAAACGTTTGCGCTGAGAACCCTGGGTGGCGCTCATTTGAGGGGCCAGAATCTTCAAGTGAAAGAAGACTTGCTTTTCAAGGAAGTGTCTCTTTGGCACACGCAAGTCATTGACTTTATCGGCACCGCGTGGGGGGTTACCTACAGCACCCCGTTTGTCAGTGATATAGGTCGACCAATAGATGAAGCCAAAGAAGCCGTGCAACCGATTCTCGAACGCTTAGAGCGATTCATCGAGCGGGCACCCCACCTGACTCTGAATCGAGACCCGCCGCCCACGTCGAGTTTTATCTCGCGGTGCGCTATCAATTTCGAAGGCGATGCTGCGGGTTTGCTGGCGCTCAACTCTGAATCACCGCCAGTTCCCGATAGCGAAGAGTCTCGGTCCCAAGATGGTGGATGATCACGTCTCCAAGCAACTATGGGTTGGCGCGGACGACGAGTCGGAACTACAACTCGTCAACGTAAGCGTCGAGATGCTTGGAGCTCCTGGTGTAACGCACGGATGACGCTTCGGTCGAGCAACCATCAAACGGACTCGATGCTGTTCGTGTGAACGTGGCCAGAGACTATTGCTTGGCCTTGTGCCGTCAACTGGGTGCACCTGAACACCGTGCGTTGACATCACGTTTGTTTGAACGTATATGCGAGTTCATCACGCACTGCTGTTTGAGTCACTGATTTCTTCAAGTCCTCCAGCCCGAGGACAGCGTGCGCGAAGCGCCAAGCCGTCCGTGCGGGCTGACTGAGTGATTATTAATTCTCACGAATCGAATTCCTAAATCTGCCCTGGAAGGGCCAGTTTGTATTGTGGTCTTGCAATATGGCTTAAGACTTCCCTCAGACTTGCACAGTGGTCAATATCGCCAACGCGCTCGGGCTACAGGTCAAGTCCAAAATCTTGGTTGGGCGGCTCCAGGAGGTCGTCGCCGGAAAACACGTATGCAGCCTTCGCCGGTGGAGTCTCAACCACGGTGAGCATGTTGGCCCTCTGGGCGGCACTAAGGACACGACTTCGCTGAGCCTCTTGTTCGTGGTTAACGGTTGCATCATCGAGGATGGTGTCAGGGTTGTCAATACCCCATCGATCAACGTAAGTCGCGCCGGTGGCAACTTCCAGTACCCACTGCTCGTAGGGTCCGCTGGCCGCAGGAGCATCGCCGAAGTCCTGGACCCAGGTTTCACCAAGTTCAATCGCAATGGTGGCGAGTTCGCGGGCACGCTGCTCGATGGCGTCGGCGCGATCCCTTAGTGCGAGCACGATGTCGGGGTCGGTGATCCCGCTCGGCCGGGGAAAGATTCCGGCGACGAGTCTGCTCGCCGGTGGGCTGGGGTAGCCCACGCCGGAGACGTAGCGATCGATGCGGTGGTGCAGGACACTGGCGACGTCGTCGGCGTCTTCGAACGAACGACCCGCGACCAGCATTGGCAGTTCGGTGTGAATGTCGAATCCGCGACTTTCCGCGTTCCGCAGCTGCGCGAGCAGCACCGCGTAGGCGGGAGACGCTTTGGCCTGGGCGAGCTCGGTGGTGCTGAGTCCCGACTGGCTGAGCACCTCGTCCCAGCGTCCACCGTCGGCCATGGTGACAATGGTGTCGTACTCGGCAACGAGAGCGGCGATGGACTGGGTCTGAGACACACGGATCATGTCGGTTGCTGATACGTCGGCTCCCTCGTGGCGCAGTACGCCAGCGAGCACCTCTAGAGCGCTCGGGATCGGGTTTAGCCCGTCGTGGCCGGTTGACGGATCTGGGTCGTAGTGCGTGTCCACGTAGAGATGGTTGGAATTAGATCCTCGTGTCAAGGCCACGTACAGTACTTCGCGAGTGGTGGTGGGACTGGCGAACGCGTGCGCGGTGTCCACGGTGCGTCCCTGAGCGCGGTGCGCCGTCGAGGCGTACGCCAGTTCGACGTTCTCGGCGACGTAGCTGGCCGGCAAGAGGACCGTGCCGTGCCCATTGATTCGAGTGACGGTGATTGAACCATCGGCGTGCGTCGCCGAAACGGTCCATACGTCACCGTTCTTGACCCAGCCCGTGTCCGTTGAAAGACGTCGGTTGTTCTCACGCGTCACCACGTGATCATTGGCGCCAGCAGTCATGGCCCCAGCGACGTTGACGCCTTCCCCGATGACTTCGCCACTGGCGACACGCTGCGCGCGGGCACGAGCATTCAGTTCGTTGACGGTCGCGGTGTCGCTGGCCAGCATCAACGAGTACAGGCCACGATCGGTGTCGGTCTTCCACGCTGCGTAGAGTGCGTCGAGCATGTCGTCGCGAGTTCCGTCCGTGATCCGCCCGTGCGTCGCGTAAGTGGCCAACGCCGAACTAGAGCCGTTGCGGACCCCGAGGCTGGCTTGCTTCTCCCACGCCGCCTTGAAGCGTCGAACGTCCGCGAGGGTCGCAGCATCGTCACCCCGGTCACGCACGAGGGTGCGAAACATTCCCCCGGCGTCCACACTGGAGAGTTGTGCCCAGTCTCCGACGAGGACGACTTTGGCCCGCGCGTCGAGAGCGGCCGACATCAGTTCATCGAGTGCGAACGTGGAAGCCAAACTGGCCTCGTCAACCACCACCAGTTGTCCCGTGCGAAGACTCCAGCGAGTAAGTGTTTCCTCGCGTTGGCGAATGCTCGCGGCGAGCGCGGGACTCGGTACTCGTCCTTTGAGTCCGACCAGCCGGACCTTTTCGCGCAACTGCTCGAGTTCGCGAAAGCGCTGGCCGTGCTGGCGGTATTCGTAAAGCCATTTCGCGAGATTGTCAGTGTCGATGCCCATGTCGTCGCCCAGGACTTCGGCCGCCGCCGCCGAGGGTGCGAGGCCGGTGACTGAACCGACCCCGTGCTCGACTTCCCAGGCGGCTCGCAGCCCCGCCATGGCCGTTGACTTACCCGTGCCCGCCGGCCCCACCAACACGTCGAGGACCCGACCCGAGGTCGTGATCTGCTCGACGCAGAGGGCCTGGTCTTTTGAGAGCTTGAAGGTTCTTCCGGGCAGTCGTCGCTCGGAAACGCCCTCTACCGTTGCGCGGCTTACGACTGCTGCGTCGACGCGCTGGCCCGCGTCGAGTAGACGTGCTTCGGCGTCGAGCAGCGTCGTCGAGGTGTAGAGCCAGTGATTGGTTCCCTGGAACCTAGAGGTGCCATTGCTGCGAAGCAAGAAACGTGGCGTGTGGTGCAGGTTGGGAGTGTTAATGAGTAGCGCCTGGGCGACGGCCAGGTCGGTAGCGCGAGTGGCCGTGAGAATCCGTTCGGCGGGCTCGGTGAAGCGAACGCCCTGCATCTGGCGAAAGACCTCGGCCTGGATGTTGGCCCGAGAAAACGTCGGGCGCTTCGCGCTGATGACATCGAGGGCTGCGTTAGCAATGTCGAGCAAGATCTCGTCCGCGAACTGTTCGCTGGTGAAAGCGCGCACATCTCTGCTGCCCAGCTCGTGCACCCACGCCATTGGTTCATCATCGAGGTAGGGCTTGGCCCGTGCGGTCCACTCTTCGGTGAGTTCGCCGAGGCCCACGCCCTGCTTGGCCCGTCGGGTAGAGAGGGTGGCCGTCTGGCGGAGTTTGAGAACTTCCACGTCGTTAGGAGCACGGTGGTGATCGACTTCGAACTGAGCGATGAGGCGGTCTTTCGCACCAACGATGGCGGTCGTGCGCTGCGAGAACTCCTCCATAAGACGAGTCGACACGCCGGCCACTTCCCACTTTGCGACCGAGCTCGAACGTCGGGTGTGGGCCTCCCAGTCCCAACCGAGCTCGGCAGTCAGTAGGTCAGAAAGTACGCCCTGGTGCATCTCGGAGAGCATCACCGTTGACGCGAAGAGTCCTCGACTATCGAGGGTCCGCCACACGCCGTCACTCTTGGCCTGGGCGCGGTTGAGAACGACGACGTGGTCGTGCAGTTGGGGATCGCCGTCTCGAGAATCGAAGTGGGTGAAGCTCGCCGCTATGACGCCAACGATGTCCTCTTCGACGCAGCCTTGGCTACCCGTTCGTGTGTGGAAGACCTCGCGCTCGGCGTAGGCGAGGATCTCGCCGATGGCCGCCTGGTGGCACTGGTAGATCACGTCGCGGGTCTCCCGGTCGGCCAAAGCCCAAGCGGTAGAGACACTCTTGGTGGGGCTAAACGTCAAGTCGAAACCACCCACGGCCCTCGTGCTCGGAACCCTTCCGAGCACCTCGCCGGTGATCGGATCGGCGCAGTCTTGGAGCATCCTCTGGAGGTTTTCCGCCGTCACCGACTGCCCGACAGCAACACCCAGACCGTTGTTGAGACCAACGAGTCCGGCTCCGAGAAAAACTCCGGGGGGAGTGCCAGTTTCGCTGTAGTAGCGAACCAAGTCCGACTTGTCGGTGCCTTCGGGACCATCGCCCACGGCGATTGATTTGAGCAGGTACTTGTAGCCCGAGCCGATGCTGAGTCGTCGAATCGTCATCATGTCAATTGCGCCTGCACGCAACGCAACTGTCGCATCAGATGCAATAATTCCCGTTGAAACTCGAGTGCCAGACGTGTGAGACAACAAATGAAAGTGAGCGCAGAGAGCCGGGAAAGAAAGCGGAAGGAGAAGCTAGAGCTAGCAGGGCCGAAAAAGGAAGGTGGGTAGAGCTAGAGAAGCAGGAGGTAGCAGGGCCGAGAGAAGGACGAAAGAGGGGAGGGATATTTAAGATGATGGTGGGCCAGGACAACGACTGCGGCACTGATAGGGCTGTTCCGACCGGCTCGGTGGAACCTTGATCCCCTCGGTCGTGGATTCGATTCCCCTGACCTCCGTCTCCACCGTCGCGTTTGAAGACTCCATTAGGCAGCACTTACTGGGGTATTGAATACTGGGCTCACTCTTGGCACAGACGGCGCGAGGAGATCTTCATAGACCATTGGGGTTGACCGAGGGACTAGGGCACGGGAGCTGGCAACCTCGCCCCCTGCTCTTGATCAGGCGTCAGCTCCAATTGATGGCGTGAGTACTTCACCTCGGACCTGAAGTCGAGCCCTTTCATCTCATAGACCGATCATTTTCTTCGACGTGTCGCAGAAGGGTTCTACGATCGAGACGTGATCCGCATACTGCACACGTCGGATCTTCAGCTCGGAATGACTCGTCGATTCTTCGATCACCAGGCGCAAGCAAGGTACACCGACGACCAGTTCGATGCTTTGCGAAGGTTGGCGATGATTGCGACCGAACGCGACTGTGACGCCGTTGTTATCGCGGGCGATGTTTTCGATGCCGTTCTGCCGGATCGTCGAATTATCAACCGGGCGATCGACGCCCTCGGATCGTTTGTTGTTCCCCTCTTCCTCCTTCCGGGGAATCATGACGCCGGTAGCCCCGAGTCGATCTGGACGACTGGGAATCTTGCATCGCGCTTGCCATCGAATGTGACGGTGATCCGGGATTCGACGATGCACTCCGTCAGCGGCGGTCGTCTGGAGATTTTTGGGGCGCCATGGACGAGCCGTCGTCCTGATCGTGACCTCGTGGCCCTTGCGTTAGAAGGTCTCAATCCGCCTCCGCCTGAGGTGACGCGCATTCTCGTTGGACATGGTGGGGTTGACTCCATTAACCCCGATCCAGGAAACCTGAACTTGATTCGACTTGCTTCCCTTGAGTCTGCAATTGGCGAGGGTCTCATCGACTACGTCGCACTGGGTGACCGGCATTCAGCGCTGTCGATTGGAGTGACTGTTCGAGTCTGGTACTCGGGTGCACCAGTGATGACTAGCTTTCGTGAGGACTTGGAGACTACGAATCGAGCTCTCGTGGTCACGTTTGATACCGATGTCGGGGTTGACCAAGTTGAGGTCGGTCAATGGGAATTCCGACGAGTTGAGATCGCTGCTTCCGGAGCGGACCTTCTTGAGGCTGTGGGAGCCGAACTGGCACTACCTGGTGATCGCGCTCGAATGGCGATCAGGTTTGTACTTGAAGGAACCGTTAATTTGGCGGAACGTGCTGAACTCGATCAGATCCTGGACGAAGCGGGCGATCTCTATGCGTCGGTCCGACTGTCGGAGGATCATTGTGACCTCGCCGTTCTGGTGGACGACGCAGACCTCACGACGCTGGCGATTGGCGGCTACGGGGATGACGCCGTCGCGGATCTCATCGCCATGACGACGCAGGGTGGTGAAACAGGTGACGATGCGGTTCTCGCTCTCCGCACTCTCTATCGACTGCTTGAGGGGGCGCGATGAGGATCCTTCGAATCACGCTCAAGAACTTCCGTGGCGTCGCGGATAACACTGTTGAATTCGCGACACAAGGCGTCACGGTGCTCGTCGGACCCAACGAGATTGGTAAGTCTTCGATTCCCGAGGGCCTTGACGTCCTACTCCGCATCTTTCACGACTCGAAACGATCTGAGATTACCGACCTAAAGCCGGTGGGTAACGATGCGGGACCTGAGGTTGAAGCGGATATCAGCCTTGGCGAGTATCGCTTCGTGTACGGCAAGCGCTGGCTGAAGAACGCGACGACGACACTGACGATCAGTGAGCCCACGCACCAACAATTGACTGGTCGTGACGCTCACGACAAGGTGATCGAGCTTTTGGACAGCCATCTGGACCGACCACTCTTCGACGCGCTTCGATATGTCCAGGGGACCGCAGTCGGCCAACACGGCATCTCAAAGTCGACCTCCCTCATGGCAGCGCTCGATCAGGCGACCGGTTCCCATTCGGCAGAGCCGGACGGCGGTACGGCCCTGATCGATGCCATCGAAGCGGAGTACGAGCGTTACTTCACGCCCGGAGGCAAGGTCAAAGTGGAACGTGCCCAGGTAGGAGAGCGTCTCGCCGCTGCACGGGCCAGTCTCGAATCCTCGAATCATTCACTAAGGGAGCTCGAACAACTTGGAGCTGAATTCGCCTCCGTCGTTGAACGAATTGTGAAGGCCGAGGGCCGCCTAGAGACGTGTCGTGTAGAGCGCGTAGAAATCGATGCAACGCTCACGGAGATTATCGCTGTAGAGCAAGACTTGGCTGAAGCCGCTGCCGACTGCCGACTCGCCGAGAGTGAGCAAGCGGGTGTGTTGCGGGACCAGGCGACCCGTATTGCGTTGATAGATGCCGAGCACACGGCAATTGACGACGTTGATCGCCTCCAGGCGCAACAAGTCGCCGTGGCCGAGACCTTGTCTGTGGCCGACGCCGCGCTGGCTGGCGTTCTCGAAGAGATTGATCGATGTGAGCAAGCCCACCAGGCGGCATTGGACGCCGAGGAGGTGGCGGGTCTTGAACTCCAACGACGAGATGCGCAGGTGGCCGTCGGGCTCCTCGGTCGCCGTCTCAATGATTTCAATCAGGCTGAAGAGCTTCGCGTCGCTGCCACGCGAGTACTCGAGACGAACGATGCCATCACGACCAAAGCTAGAGGCGCTCTAGACCAGGCATTGACGAGGGTGACGCAGGCGGAGGCCGTCCGCACCGCAGGGCAGCCCACGGTAATCGTCGAGCCAACATCTGACCTAGCGGTCGAAGTGGATGGCGTGAAAGAAACCATCGTTGGCGGGGAGTCCAAGCGCTGGACAGTTGACGGTACGTCCACAGTTGCGCTTGGTGATATCGCTAAGGTAATCGTCACTGCTCCGAGCGACGACGAGGTTGAAGAAGAGTTGGCTGCCGCTCAAGCCAATCTCATTCGAGTTGTTGAGAAGTACGGTCTTGACGTTCGCGATCCACGGGGTGACCTTGAGAGTCGACTCGCCGAAATTGCAGCCGCGAAACAGAACATCGTTCACGCCGACTCGCGCAGTGATGCAGCGCTCTTTGATCTGACACCAGAGCAATTGAAGGCGAAGTACGAAAACGCCGTGGCGCTCACTGAAGGGTTTGACGATGCTGACGCATCCCTCGATGTGGAGGCGGCGAAGACAGCATTGGCTGAGGCCACGGTGTCAAGATCAGCGGCGGCGCTAGAACTCGCGAGGTCTACTGCCGAACGTCGGGGCCTCGATGAACACACGAATACGCAACGTATCGAACTGAGTCGACTAGGCGGAGAGCATTCTCATGCTGAGCAATCTCTCGAACGAACGACAGAGACCTTGTCCCAGGCACGCGCGGCGAGGAGTGACGCTGACCTAAGTGCCGCCGTGGACTCTTCCAAAGACGCACTGGCTCAAGCGGCTGAGCGCCAGCAGGCCTTGCAAGTACGTCGAGACGCTGCATCACCCGAAGCGGTCCGCGCGGCTGCCGCCAATCTTGAGGCGCGAGAGCGCAGAGTGCTCAATGAGCTCGACGCCGATCGAACCCGTCGTGAGCAATTGACAGGAGAGCTTCGAGCGCTCGGCTCACAGGATCTCCAGGCTGACCTTGACCAATCTCAGGGTGAGGTCGACACCCTTACCCGTGAAAACGACGCGCTTGAGCGGCGAGCTCGTGCCGCGCAGTTGCTTCGCAACACGTTCAATCGCCACCGCGAGACTGCGCGAGCGAATCGGGCCCGGCCGTACGCTGACGAGGTGAACCGCCTCGGACGCTTCGTCTTTGGACCAACCGCCCACTTCACCATCAATTCGTCCGATTTCATGGTCACTTCTAGGACCATGGATGGCACTACGGTCTCCTTTGACCAGTTGTCTACCGGAGCGAAGGAACAGATGTCAGTCGTCGCCACACTGGCCTGCGCCATCTTGGTAAATCCCGATGGGCGAGACGGTGAAGCTGGTGCTCCTGTAATTCTGGATGACGTACTGGGCTTTACGGACCCAACACGCCTCCGGAGGCTCGGCCCGGTATTCGCGGAAGCAGCCAAGTCGGCACAGGTGATCCTTTTGACTGCGTCGCCCGAGCGCTATGAGTCCATTGGCGAGGCAACCTTTATTCACTTCTAGGCTTCCGCTCAACGGGACTACTCCACAATTCCCGATAAGCACTGCACGAACGCGAGTCCTTCTTTCGACGGAGCCAGCTGCTCTGCGAGCAAAGTCAATCTGCGGATTTCCAGAACTGACGCAGTCTGGTGAAGTAGTAGAACGGAGAATCTCAATGATCCAACGGATACCATCGATGGAACTTCGTTGAAAGGTTTAAGTGATTGACGCGTCGTCGCCATCTCGCTCAGTCCGTCCAGGAGTGGCCCTCTTTGGAGCCATCGCGGTCTTGGTTGCGGTGGTGATAGGCGGCTACAAAATCACTCATCAATCTTCGGCTACCACTCTTGTCACCGTTGCAACCGCGCCTTCGACCGTTCCGACAACTCCTCCGCCTACGACTATTGCGAGAACCACAATTCCACGCCCCTCATTCCAGCAACTTGGTGCTGCAAGCTATAGCGACTCCGTGGGTGACCATGTGACGCTCACTCTGACGTCGCATCACTTGGCAAGAAGTTCTGGAGTGCCTTCGAATGTTTATTCGAGTTGCTCAGAGATGAACTACGGCGATCCGAACAGCACGTTGTATCGCGAAGTAACAATCGACGTCACCGTCAGGTCAAGCTTGACAGCAAGTGTTGCCTTCAATATCAGTAGGATGAACACCCCGATTGGATCACCTACGAATCCCATACGGTCGAGCGATCAGACGGTCGTTCTCATGCTCACCAACGGCGCGGAATGCGAATCGCCGTACAACTTCACGGACAATGGAGTGCTTTGGAAGAGTCTCCGGCCCGATGAGTCAGGAACCCTCACGGTTTGGCTCTCGTATCCCGATGTGGTGTCGCCAGATTTCCCCCACGGCAACGGAGTTGACCTGCGGGACCAAAGCTGGCTCCTGCCTGCAAATTTGAGGATCAACGGGAACACGACCGGAACCCCTGTACTTTCGGGACCCAGCCTCGGAGCCTGCGAAAATAGTCGACGCTACTTTTTCACTCCTTCAGGTGCTCATATATCTGGCTCGTCGTGTTGAGTTCTGTAGTGCGGCGCGCTTTTAGCTGATTGCGCATTCTCTTCTTGCGTGTGGCGAATGAACTGGGAATCAAGTGGAAGTATCGAACCCTCTCGAATAGTCTCTTGTCTTGTTCGACCTGCAGGTCGCAACGAGAGGTCGGTGTATCGTGCGATTGTCCCGTATTGAATGGTCAAACTTTCGAAGGTTGAAGTGGACCCCGGAAATTGGACAGTTTCTTAAGATGAGCACTGACGCATCCTGGAGGTGCACGTGCAGGGAAGAAGAAACAAGTTCAAGCCCGACTTCAAGGCCAAGGTTGCGCTCGAGGC